>Ga0116175_1001594_pt1 | contig 14512 bp, 17 predicted proteins | sample AD_UKC125_MetaG_FD_89802 | JGI IMG/M metagenome (GOLD analysis project Ga0116175, IMG submission 89802) | Active sludge microbial communities of municipal wastewater-treating anaerobic digesters from USA - AD_UKC125_MetaG | ecosystem: Engineered > Bioreactor > Anaerobic > Digestate | place: USA... | reverse complement strand
GCGAAGATCGTGTTGATGACGGCGACGATGCCGCCCTGGGTCTCGCCATAGGTGTAGGGCCGCGGCGGCGCCTCGGCGACACCGACGACGCCGTCGTCGGTGTGGACCCGGACGAGCACATGCTCGGCGACGTGCACTTCGCCCGAGGCGAATCGCACCGGTTTGCGATAGGGGATGGCGAAGGGGATCGCCTCGATCGCGGTGATTTTCATGGGCTTCTCCCGGAGCGGTGGCAGTGGTGTGATCGGCGCCACGTCTATGTTTGACGGTAGGGGTCGAATAGATAAGAAACAAGGACTTGATATTGAGGTATTGATAAGTCAGTCGGATTAATCGATGGTTCTCACCACCCTGCCGGCGAGTGGCGGGTGTCGCACCAGGTGCATCGCTAGTCCGGGGCCAGGTACTCAGTTATCGTGAGAATTTATCAATGGGTCATCAGTAGGCGACTCGATTTATCTGTGGGTGGTGCTGGTGAACGAGGAAAGGACGTGGTGTGGAGCTTCGCCACCTGCGCTACTTCGCCGCGGTCGCCGAGACCTGCCACTTCGGGCAGGCGGCACAGCACCTCCACGTCGCCCAGCCCGCGCTGTCGTACGCGATCCGGCAACTCGAATCCGAGCTCGACGTGGCGCTGTTCGAGCGCACCACCCGGCGCGTCGCGCTGACCGCCGCGGGCGAGTTCCTGCAGGGGGAGACCGAGCGGATCCTCAAGGCCGTCGATCACGCCACCGAGGGGGTGCGCCGCATCGCCGACGGCCGCAGCGGGCTGGTGCGGGTGGGCCTGACCGGGACCGCGGCGTTCTCACACCTTCCGGTACTGGCGCGGGCGGTGCAGGCAGAGCTCCCCGACGTCGCCCTGCAGATCGAGGCCGACATGCTCACCCCCGCCCAATGCGACGGGCTGCGGTCGGAGGCGATCGACGTCGGTGTGCTGCGCCCGCCCGCCGTCGGCGAGGGCATCGAGATCCGCACCGTCGAGCACGAGCCGCTGGTGCTGGTCGTGTCGGTCGATCACCGGTTGGCACAGGAGCCGGTGGTGGCGATGGCCGACCTGCGGTCCGAACCGTTCGTCATGTACGGCAATCGTGACTCGGCCGTGAACGAGGCGGTGCTGCGGAGTTGCCGGGCCGCCGGGTTCGCGCCCGGCCGGGCCCACGACGCGCCCGGCACGGCGGTGCTGCTGGCGCTGGTGACCGCCGGGCTCGGGGTTGCCGTCGTGCCCGCTTCCGTCCGGGCACTGCCGTTGCGGGGCTTGGTGATTCGGGACCTCGCCGACGGCGGCACCGTCGACCTCGCGCTGGCCCGCCGCGCCGGCGACGACAACCCGGTCATCGACGCCGTCCTCAAGGTGGCGGAGGCGGCCTTCGCCGCCGCCGCGCTCAACCGGTCATAGCCATCGGATAGTCGCTGTCCGCTATCGGCCCCGTTCGTGAAACAAGCCCTGTTCGTGAAACACATCCTGTTCGGACGGTGCGGCGACTGTTTACACCGGATGTGATGTGAACTACCGTGTTTTCAACGCACCAGGGGAGGCTAGGAGAGTGCGTCAACAAGAATCGCGTATTGCCGATCGCTGATCGGGCGATACGGGTTCAATGTTGTGGAAATATTGGGGGAGGGTACACCACATTGAATAATATTGCCGCAGATCCGGGGCCGGTTGCGGTTCGTCCGAGGAACGTCGAGTTCAATTGCTCCGGCGCCCCGTTGCAGTGGATACCGGGTCACCCGGTGAGTTCGCACTTCGTCAGCGCGTTCAATCTGATTCTTCCCGAATGCGAGGAATGGTTCGTCCGGGTGTTCAGTGAGGCGCTCGGGCATGTGGACGACGAGATCCTGCGAGAGACGATGCGCGGCTTCATCGGTCAGGAAGCGCAACATTCGCGGGTGCACGGGAATGTTCTGGACACATTCTTTGCCGAGAACGGCGTCGACACCACCGAGTTCACCGGTCAGATGCGGTGGGTTTTCCGGCGAGTGCTACGTATACCGTCGCGACTGTCGGCACGCCGGCGCCGCAAACATCTGATCTCCCAGCTCTGGCTTATCGCGGCGATCGAGCATTTCACGGCGATATTCGGTGACTTTCTGCTGAACAATTCCTGGGAAGAGTATGGCGCTCATCCCGGACTGGTCGATATCTACCGGTGGCATGGTGCCGAAGAAGTCGAACATCGGTGCGTCGCCCACGATGTGGCGACCTACTTCGGCGACGGTCCGCTACGGCGATTCTGGGCGATGCTCGCAGCGTTCCCGCTCATCATCTCCGTCGTGATCAGGGGAGTACACCTGATCAACACGGGCGAGAACTCGGGGGCGCCGAAGTCCGAGATCGCGATGTGGCGGGCGCTGCACGCCGACGCCGAGCTCGGCCTCGCCCCCGACTTCGGGCGGGTACTGCGGTCGGTGCTGACCTTCGTCGGCCCCGGGTACAACCCGCAGGATGTCGGGTCCACCGCGCAGGCCGTGGCCTACCTGTCCCGTATGCACGTCACCCGGGTGGCGAGCTGATGCCGGAGCTGCGGAAATCTGGGCACGGCAAGCAGAACGGAGCCGGCTGGGCGCCCGAAACCTACAGCCGGACAACGCCTCCGCAACTGTATGGCAAGCCACGCGCCGATCGTGCGATGGTCGCGATGAAATGGCTTCTCGGCGCGTGGTCGCCGCCCTGGGAACTGGGGGTGCGGGCGCCGAGTCCCGCGCCGCCGGCGGCCACCACGGTGGTGTCGGTGGCCCGGCGGACGGTCGTCGCCGGCGACGGCAGCGTCGTGGAACTCGTGCTGGATGCGGCGCCGGGAGACACACTTCCCACGTGGACTGCGGGAGCGCATATCCGGGTACACCTGCCCTCCTCCCGGGTGCGCGAGTACTCGCTGTGCGGCGACCCGGACGGGCGCGGCTACCGCATCGCGGTGCGCAAGGTCTCCGACGACGGCGCATCGGGAGAGGTGCACTCGCTGGCGCTCGGTGCGACGCTACGGATCTCGCGGCCGATCAACGCCTTTCCGCTGGCCCTTCCCGGCCATGGATCATCCGCCGGTGCAGTGCATTTCATCGCCGCCGGCATCGGTATCACCCCGATACTGCCGATGATCATGACCGCCGAACGCTGGTCGGTGCCCTGGACGCTCCTGTACCTGGGACGCAGCCGCGCGGACCTGCCTTATCTCGACAGGCTCGCCGCCTACGGCAACCGGGTGACGATTCATGTCGATGACGAATCGGGAGTCATGACGGGTGAGGACCTGAAGGACTCCCTGCCGCCGGGCGCCGCGCTCTACCTCTGCGGCCCCGCCCGATTCGTCGATCTCGCGGTCGCCCGATTCGGGGACTCACCCGAATGCGCCGAACTCCATTTCGAACGATTCGGCGGGGCAGCCGGGTCCGGCGGCACGGCGTTCACCGTGTCGTTCCGGTCGGGCAGGGCGCCGGTGCAGGTGTCGGAGGACGAAGGCATGCTCGACGCGCTGGTGCGCGCGGATCCGTCGATCGGCTACTCGTGCCGCCAGGGCTTCTGCGGAACGTGCAGGCTCAAGATCCTCGACGGCGAGGTCATCCATCGCGATTCGACCCTGACCGACCTGGAGCGGGCCCGCGGCTACATGTTGCCCTGCGTGTCCCGGGCCGGTGGAGACGACCTCGTCATCGATCTGTGAAGCCGGAAACCACCGCGGGTGGTGCCGCCGATCTGATCTTGCACGGCTGATCATCGGGTCACCGATGGCCGAGAATCACGAAATCCCCTGGTCGGTAACGCTCTGACCAGGGGATTTGTGGAGCCGATGACGGGAATCGAACCCGCGTATTCAGCTTGGGAAGCTGATGTTCTGCCATTGAACTACATCGGCATAGGACGCCTCACCTGCGGTTATGCACCACACCACCCGTCACAAACCCTTCCGTGTCACGCTCGTTGTCACATGTCACGCGAACATCGACCTCGCCGCGTCCCGCAGTGCGTCGTCCTGGCTGTGAGCATACAGCTTCATGGTGAGCGACGCATCAGCGTGTCCGATCCATGCGGCGATCACAGATACCGGCACACCCTGAAGGTGCATCAGCGTTGCGCAGGTGTGCCTGGCGTCGTGCAGGCGAATATGCCGCATGTCGTGATCGGCGAGCATCTCGCGCCAGTATCGACTGAGGACCGCGGGACTGTACGGGTCGCCGATTTCATTGGACACGACATACGCACCTGAGCGATACGCTGAGCCGACTGCGGCGCGTTCTGCGTGTTGACGTTCACGCGCAGCGACCAGCGCCACACGCAGCGACTCAGGCATCGGCAAAGTACGTCGTGATGTGAACGACTTCGGATCACCCTCGACAGATCGCCCGCCCGCAGACACGCGGTTATTGCGGATCGTGAGGCTCGGGTGTGGGCTGGTTAGGTCCACGTCATCCCAACGCAGGCCGGCAATCTCGCCCCTCCTGAGTCCCGATAGCGCCAGGTGCCAGGCATGAGCGAGCCTGTCGCCATCGAGGCTGGCAAGCAGCTGTCGCACTTCGCTTTCCGTGAAGCTGGCCATGTCGCGGTGTGTGGTCGCCACACGGGCGACGTGTTCGGCGACGTTGCGAGCAACCAGCCCTTGCCGTTTCGCATCCTCGAGCAGGCGTGCAGCAGACGCAATGACTTTGTTCGTCGCCTTCGCTCCCCACGGCTTTCTGACTCGACCCTTTGGTGTGGTCGTCCCACCTGCCGTGAGAGCACGCACCATGCTGTCCATGTCGGCCTTGGTCAAGGACTGAATTGGCTTGTCGCCGTGGAACTGTCGCAACGTGTCGAGGTCGTAAGTCAACTTGGACAGGCTGCTTGGCCGCAGCGTGTGCCTGGAAGCGAGGTACGCGTCGATGACCTCCGACACTGTGAGTGTCTTCCTCGGGACGAACGTGCCAGCGTGTGCCTCGGCGCTGATGCTCGACAGTGCTTCCCGCGCTTCCCGTTCCGTACGGTACCGTCTGCGGACCTGGCGACGTTTGCCTGTCTCGGGGTCCACACCGGCCTCAGTCGTGACCTGGTAACGAACCTCGGGTTTGCCGGTCGTGCGATTCTTGACCTCGATCTTTTTGATCTGCGGTGGCAACTGCTGTCGGCTCACTGGATGTCCCAGCCTTCCCGCGCTGCGTCTGTAATCACTTGCCGCAGTTCAGATGCCAGGTTCGGCGGTGTGGGCGACAGGCTCGCGAGCAGCTGCACGTCTGACCAGCGGTACAGGACGCAGTACGCCGTGTCGTAACCCGAGAAGTCGATCGCCTCCTGCGCCTCCTCAGGCGTCATGCCGTCCAGCGGGTACAGGAGCGAAAGGGCCGGTACATCAAGAGCTTTCGCCAGTGCGGCAAGCTCCTGGATATCGACTCCCTCCTTACGTCCTGATTCCCAATTGGCGATCGTTGCCCGCGTGACCACACCGCCCGTTGCCTCGGACAGCTGTCGAGCTGACAAGCCCTTCTTGACTCGCGCCGCCTTGAGCGCGGTTCGGAACCGTTCAATCATGCGTGAACCCTTTCCTCGTTTGCTTCACGACAACACAAATACCACGTTCCTTGACTCTGGACAACACAGCCGCTACCGTGGTCATCACGACGCAGAACGCGGCGTATTTGGTTCACCACGACACAGGAGGCGACGACATGACAGACGTACACGAGCAGGTGCAGGAGGCCTTCGAGCGTCTGCGCAACGATCGAGTGGATATCCTGGAATACCGGGTCGGGCTGGCAGATATTGCTCGGAACTTACGAGATGCCTTGGGTAAGTGTCCCTGCGGCGACCCGATTGTCTGCGGGAAGTTTGCCAATGTAATAGACGATGACGAGGAAGACATTCTCATCCTCGACGTCGAGTGTTCCAACGAGCATTCATACCGCGTGGTCATCGACGCGTGATTCAGAGGGCGGCAGTGGGCGCTGAGTCGTCCGCTGTCGCCTCTTTCATGCGTCGTGCAGTAATCGCGTGCAGAACGCATATATGGACCGCAGAGGAACGCTCAGGGCGGGCAGCTATTGAGAGCGCTTGTGTCATTGTTGAATCACAGCGAAAGGAGAAACAACAAATGCCGGAAAAGCTGTACACAGTTCCGCAGGTGTGCGAGATGTTCGGGGTCTCGCGTTCGACAATGGTCCGATGGATGAGTACGGGAAAGATCCGATCATTCAAGATCGGGCAGCGTCGTCGGATTCCCGAGAGCGCAATTCAAGAAGTCATCGACGGTGCAGCATGGCTAAACCAAAGAAAGGCCCGCATGGTCGGACAGATCACGCGGGCCTTTCCCCTTTGGGTGAGGTTATATGAATATATTACATCATGTCGACTACATACGCAAAATACGGGCGCAATCAGGTAATGTAATCAACAGAACAGCCTCACCCAGCTGAATAAAGTTGGAGAGGTATGCTTAATCCAAAAATAGCGCGGGCTAAAAGCCACCTGAACAAGATATGGGGCCGCACCAAAGGGTACGCGTTCCTCGAGTTCAAACACAAGGATGACCCCGAGGGCAAACGCTGGATCATCAAGAAATTCCAGTGGCCGGCCGAGAAGGCTCAGGTCATCAGTACGCTCGAGCAGTACGCGCCCGATCACCATTGCTTCTACTGCCCCAACGTCATGCGTACCGACAAGCGCAGCCTCGGGAACGCGGTAAAGCGTCCCTGGGCCTGGCTCGACCAAGACAGCCCGGTGGTTGATGCGTCGTTCTTTGAAGAATTCCCGCCGACAATCACAATCCAGTCGGGAACACCAGGCCACACCCAGCGCTTCTGGCGTGTTGATCTGGAATCCTCCGAACAACTGCACGAGGTTTGCAAAGGCATCGGGGAAACCGTCGGGTGTGGGAATGACAAGAAGGCGGACAATGACTTGTTCCGCGTGCCAGGCACTTTCAACTTCAAACACGCAAAACCGCCAATGGTCGAGGTCATCGAACGACGGCCGACAGTTCGCTGTGATGTCGCGGCCCTGTACGCGGCCGTAAGCGCCCAGGATCACGTACGCACACGACAGTCGGCGTCGCACGCGATAGACGCCCAGAAGCCCGCTCAGGTGCCAAGAAAGGCATCCAAACTCGGTCGGGCGCTGCGTGACACCGTGACCGGCGACGGTACAGGCCGAGGCAAGCGCACTTATGCAACTGTCGCGCTGTGTGTGGAAGAAGGCTATTCCCTGCCCGAGACGTTGTGGCTGATGGACAGTTACGAACCCGGACTCGACAAATACGACCGGTACCCGGGCGGGCTGCCAAAACAAATCGGGGTCTGTTATGACACCAAGCTACAGAAGGACACCACACCAGCCAATGAGGACGACATATCCGGGGACATGGAAGACGAGGAATACATCGTGGAATCTGCGGACGAGGGTGAAATGACCCTACAGCGTTGGCTGTGGCAGGACTGGCTGCCGCTCGGTGATCTGTCCCTCATTGCGGGATACGAGGAAAGCATGAAATCCTCGGTGTGCCTCTGGGCAAGCGCTGAGGTGACACGTGGGCGATTTGATGGCGAGTATCGAGGGCAGGCGAAAGGCGTGCTTTATATCGCTGCTGAGGACTCGTGGGAGAGCACTATCAAGCCCCGCTTGGTTGCGAACGGCGCGGACATGTCGAAGGTATTCCGATTCCGCCCGCCAGGCTCGCGACGTGCGTACGTGAACGTCGTAAAAAGCCTCGAACTCATCCGGAAAATCATCCGAGAAAAGAACATCGGTTTGATTGTCCTGGATCCGATCTCAGGCGTGCTCGGCGATACCAACGTCGAGAAGGAAGAGCCGCTGCGTGACGCACTGATTCCGATTATCGACATGGCCGAGGATACAGGTGTGGCGCTGCTGGGAATCAAGCACTTCACCAAGCTGGAATCGACCGACCCGGCAAAACTCATGGGCGGCAATCGTGCATGGTCGTACATCGCCCGCGCAACGATCATGGTGGTCGCCGATCCCAACAACACCGACGACGAGGCCCGAATTATCGAGGTCCACAAGTCGAACCTGGTTCGCAAGCCCAAGCCGCAGAGGTTCAAACCGCAACTCCACACCCTCCGCATTGAAGGGCAGGAGGTCGGGATTCCCGCAGTCTGCTGGGAAGGTGAATCCGACATCGGTGTCGAGGAAGCGCTGAGAATCGCACTGGGACGCAAACGTGCACAGGAGCGAGGGCAGGAAAGCAGCAAGCCTAAGCGACCAAAGGCTCAGGACTGGCTGCACGCTTTTCTTCTCGATAATGGGCCGACAAAACGGACCGAGGTCATCGACTCTCATACGGAAATCATGGAGGAGCAGGAGTTCACGCCATACTCGGAATCTACCCTCGATCGGGCATGGAAGGCCCTGGGTGATCTGGGATTCCACGGGCAGGCACGCAGGACATCAGACGGCGAAGCGATCTGGTCGGTTCTAGGCCGCGATGGGGACGTGGAAATGGCAGGCTGAATTGTCACTCGATTGTCATTTGTGTGTGCACAATGAGCGATGACAATTGACAATTGACAAAACCGCGCTCGCGTGTGTGTCTGTATATATTTTGGTTTGACAATCAATAAACAGGCAGGTAGGGACACCTTTTGCATTGTCACTGGTTTTGTCAATTGTCATTTGTCATTCAGCAATGTGCACACAGCAATGACAATCGTCACGTCCGGCCGGGCGCGCATACGCGGGCGGGCGCACATACGCACGCGCGTACGGAAGTCGTATTCGCGTAATATGAAAACTAGCAGAACAGGACGAGTTCGCAACGGTTCTCCTGGGTGGGTGAACAAGCCGCGTTGCTCTGTTACGCGATGTGACATCCTTTTCCTGGCTCGTCCTGTTCTGCGCCTCGAAGGAAAGGCAGGCGCAATGAAGAATCCCTTGGACGAGCTGCTCGAAGATATCGAGTATGGCTTTGTCGATTATCCAAACACGCGGGGCGGTGTGGACACATCAGGCACCGTCGGTGAAATCCGATCGGGAATACTCCCCGCCCCATTGATCGAAACCGACGACGCAGCGATCAGACCTGGTCGTGTGGAAATCCCTGTATCCCAAGGGAAGTTCGTGGTCGAACCTCGCAACGAGGAAACACACTCATACTTTGTCAGCTCCGCACGCGTAGTGGATTCCGATACCCCGGGGGGTGCGGAATGACCAGGGGGAGGGGTAACGCAGACGGGGCAGGGGGCGAGACCCAGGCAGGGGTCGAGGATGAACCCCTCGGCCCGCAGGGAATGAAAGCACTCCGTGCAGAACGTGCGCTCGTGATCCAGCTGCGGGGAGAACGCAACGCAGCACGGCGAGAGAATGAACAGCTCAAGCAACAGCTATCCAGTCTGAGGCGTGCAGCCATCGAGACATGCAACAACCTGATTGATCAGATCGAAAGCAACGAGGGAACGACGCGATGACAGACACGAAGTCGACGCACGACAGCACCAAGGACAGCACTGAGGCGTCCACAGACGCAACAACGAACGATGAACGCGTAACGACACCGAACGGCGCGGAAAACAGCGCAGAATCGACCTCAGACGCTTCTGGTGAAAGCGACGCCGGCAAGGATGAAAGCGACGCCGGCAAGGATGGCAGCAAGCAGCCGAGCAAGTACAGGCAGAGGTTGGCAGCTGCTGAATCCGAGCGGGATCGGCTGCAGGCGGTCGTGGCTGGAATGCACGAACGTGAAGTGTCTCGGATTTGTGACGCTGCGGGATTGAATCGAAAGCTACTGACCGCAGTCGGGGTTGGTGTGGATGACCTGCTCGGCGAGGATGGAATGGTCGACGCTGGCAAGGTGGACGCAGCGATCAAGCAGGCACGCGACGAGTTTGGCATTGATCAGACACGCGCACCGTTCGCGGCTCCCACACAAGGGCAGGAATCAGGAGGCTCGGGCAGTGACGATTCTTGGGTTCAAGCTTTTGGCAGGTAAGCAGGCAGGGGGGCAGCCCCCTCGTGCGCCGGTTTGGCTGGCGGTAGGCGTTGGCGCCAAAGCCGTTGACGAGTGCCAAGAACTTATTAAGAAATAAGCACTACAGAAGGCGCTGAGCTCGTTTCTCAGCGTCTTTTGTGAGTCTGTGCAGTGATCACGCAGGACGCACGCGTTAGGACGCCACGGACGCACTGAGGCAGCGAGAACAGCTCTCTTAAATTGAATACATGACGACAACGACTGATATTCCTCGGTGTAAGCGAGGACATGAAAAGAAGTATTACCCGAATACCGACAGGTGGCGGTGCAGGGAATGTGAGAAAGCACGACAATCGACCCCCGAATGGAAATCCCGACGCAAGGAATATCGGAATCGGGAGGACGTAAAAGCGAACAAGCAAAACTATAGTCAGGGATACTACCTCACCAACCGTGAACAGGTCTGCGCTCGTCAGCGAGCGTACAACCAGACGCCAGACCGCAAGGCAAGGCGAAAGGTGTACAACCAGACACCCGAGCGTAAGGCAGCGCAACGAGCCAGAGCGTCTACCCCCGAAGCCAAAGCAAAGCGCAAAGAATACCGCGACCAGAATCGGGACGCGATACGTGCCCACAGGCAGGAGTATCGAGCCCAGAATCGTGACGCGATACGTGCTCAGAAACGCGAGTACTACGCCCGTCCTGAAGTGCGGGCTGCTCTGTATGCCCGTAACATCAGGCGCAAAAAGCTTATAAAGGGTGCCGAGTGTGAGGTTTTCCAGCGTGAGGAAGTATTCATCAGAGACGATTGGCTGTGTGGGCTGTGTGGTGAGCCGACTGATCCCACTGTCGAATACCCCCACCCCCATTCCCCGTCGTTAGACCATCTGCTGCCAGTAACCCGAGGGGGTAGTCACACGCGGGAGAATGCGATCTGTGCTCATCTGGGTTGCAATATCCAGAAGAATAATCGAACCTTCGAGGAATGGTGTGAATATCGAGGGGTTCGGATAGTGAGTCGCTTTCATGTAATGTCGTCTGTATCGAACTTCATAGGATAGTTTTTCAACGTCTAGTCTCTGGATTGTTGGATTAGGAAACTATGTTAGCTTCGTGACGGGAAACTGTCTCAGGGTCTCGTTCTGACAATTGAATTCCGCGTTTGTCGTTTGTCGTCGCATATCGCCTGTGACGTGGAATTCATCAACTCAGGACGAGGCCCTTTCTCGTCCGTAACCGAAGGTTTTACAAATGCCCGTCCAGACCAACAACACCAACGCGCCCGGCAGCTGGTCGCCTGATCAGGTGTCCTCGCACGTATTCACCGATGTCCTCGGCGATGCCCTGTACAACTCGCTGACAACTGTCGTCGGGTCGATTCAGGGTGACCAGCCCTCGATCCGAGTTCCTGTCGTAACCGACAGCAAGAGCGCGGATTTCGTGCCTGAAGGCGCGACGATTCCCGAGGTCGAACCGTCACTCGATGAGGTCGTACTTCAGACCCGCAAGATCGCTGTCACCTCGGCGATCAGCAACGAACAGGCTTCTCAAGGAACGACTCCCGCGCAGATCGCGGCATCGCTCAAGCGTGACATCGTGCGCAAGCTGGATCAGGCACTCCTCACGCAGGCGGCCCCTGGTGTGGGTGAAATCGCGCCCAGCGTCGGCATTCTGAATACGCTGGGAATCATCGAGGGTGACCCGCTGGTCTCGGACCTCGACCCGCTCGTGGACCTGATCAGTCAGCTGGAAGCCAACTTCGCCAATCCCCGTGTGCTGCTGGTGGATCCGCTGGCAAAGGCGGCTTTGTTCCGCCTGAAGACGGACGTGGCAGCCAGCAATGTCGGTCTCCTGTCGCCCGCAACGTCCACACCGACGAGCCCGATTCTCGGACTCCAGATGATCGTAAGTCCTTTCATGCCAGCCAATTCAGGTCTGATCGTTGACCCCTCGAACATCGTCTCGGCAACCTCGACTGTTGACGTTGCGCAGTCGACCGATGCGCGTTTCTACGAGGATGCGGTTGTGTATCGCGTGGTGACTCGCTGCGGCCACGCAGTCGTTCACGCTGACCGCCTGGCGAAGCTGAGCATCGGCGTCGCTGCCGACGACTGATCAACCCCAGACCGTCAATCAGTATCACGAGGACCACTGATTGACAGCCCACACCAGCCCGAGCAGTCAACTCAACAGGGCTGGTGTGGGCATCCTCGAAAGGTGTTGTAATGCAAGCTCCTATCTCAGTCGCCGACCTACAGACGTTCGATTCCACGCTCGGCAACGACGCAGCACAGGCGATGATTGCGACCGCTTGGGCGCGTGCGCAGGTAGTCGCGCCGTGCCTGAAGCAGCCAGACCCAGACCTCGACGATACCGACATCGAAATCTTGAAAGATGTTGTCAGATCAGCGATTCTCAGATGGAATGACAGAGGCTCGGGCGCGATCGTTTCACGTAACGCAGGCGAATATGGTGAGACACTGAATCGCGCAGACGACAAACGAGCTCTGTATCGGCCCGGTGAAATCCGCGACCTACAGGCGGTGTGTGGCAATGTGAGAAAGCGCGGGCAAGCGTCCACTATTTCAACAATCCCACACGCACACAATGACGACGCGGGTGTGGACCCAGTTCATCCATTCTTGCTCGGCGATGACGACTTCACTCGTTACGACGAGTTCGGGAACAAATACCAGCGATAAACCCTCACCCAAGGAGGCGGCAAATGCTGCTGCCAGAACTGGCTGCACAGCTCGGTATCAGCACGACATCAGCGCGGAAACGAGCTGCAGCCGCAGACATACGCACGACATCACCAGCTGGGCAGTACATACCGATGCCTGAGAACGCCCGTACGCTGCTCGATCGCCCGTTGCGACAGATCACACGCGAACGTCGGGAAAGCGCGTCACGGACAGCCTCAGAGGGCAAATTACCCACAGGCGCAGGATTGCCGCTGGAAGCCCTCGCTGATCCGCAGATGCGGGACGCGTTCACGATGCTGAGGTTCCAGCGTGAGCACAGGCTGATGGCACTCGTGTCTGCGTGGCGCTCAGCGCAGCCGTGACGCGGTGGTGTGGTCGTCTGCGTGCGCTGACTCATGCGACCACCAAAAAGGCCCGCAGGAGCGATCCTGGGGCCTCTTTTGGAGCGGGTGTGTCAGTCGTCTGCGTTCACCAGCGCATCGACCTGCTCAGTCGTGATGGCGTCTGACTCGTGCGACTCGAGCAGGCTGCGGATGGCTGCGTTGATGTTGCGCTGTGCAGGCAGAGCGAGACGCGTGCGAACTTCCTTGACCTGTGACGCGATGGACGGCGTATTCGCCAGCTTCTCAGCCGCAGCTTTGATGCGTGCGGCGCGCCACTCGCGGTAACGCTTCGCGTGCTGCGTCGCCTGTTGCCGCGTGAACGCGTACCGGCCTGTCTCAGGGTCCTTCGGCGCCTCGGTCGCACGCAGGTACACACGGAACTGCTTGGCGTCGGTGTCGGCGAGTTCTGCGGCTTCTGCGGCAGTCAGCTTCTTGGTCATGTCGTCCTCCTGGGTGTCGTTCGCATTGCTTACGAGATGACTGTAAGACAGGTCACTCCCAAATCCGAAAGTGTGTTCGGTTTCCGCAGCTGACAGCGGGCGTCGATGTCACGTCGATGTCACAACACGCGCTGATCGGTGCTGAATCACGACGAGACGCAATGAGGCGAAAGATGCACGTAGACAAGCCTTTTATGACACAGGCTGAATCGTGCTGAGATGCTTCTGACCAACTTGGGAAGCTGATGTTCTGCCATTGAACTACATCGGCGTGCGTCGCGAGACGCAAGACACAGAGTAGCAAGTCCTCAACCACTGCGAGCAGGGGGTGCCGCGAGCATGCGGTTGCCATACCCCGGTGTTCGCCCGGTGTTCACCGACCGTTCAGATGCCGCACAATAGACAGTCGTGGCGATCGTGGCGGCAGTCCTCGTGGTGGTGACCCTGGTGGCGATGACCAGCGGCCGGGTTCCGGCGGTGCTGGCGCTGATCGTCGCGCTGCTGGTCGCCGGTGTCATCGGTATCGCGACACCGGCACAACTGTTCGCGGGACTGAGCAACAGCGGCGTCATCACCATCGCCGCGATGCTGGTCATCGCCAAGGGCGTGCTGTCGACGGGGGTCGTGTCGCGGGTGACGTTCAGACTGCTGTCGACGGCGACGAGCCCGACGCGGATGCTGGTGCGGCTCATCCCGCCCGTCGGGCTGATCTCGTCGCTGATCAACACCACCCCGATCGTCGCGATGCTCATCCCCGCCACCAAGGAGGTGCAGCAGCGTGCCGGGATTCCCGCGCGCAGCGTGCTGCTGCCGGTCGCACACGCGACCACGCTCGCCGGGTCGACGACGCTGATCGGCACCAGCTCCAACCTGATCATCGCCGGGTTCGCGGCGTCGGCAGGGGTGAATCTGAGCATGTTCTCGTTCGTGCCGATCGCACTGCCCGTCGCGCTCGTCGGCTGGCTGGCCGTGATCCTGCTGTCCCGGCGCCTGCTGAAAGGCAGGCCGCGGCACAAGGAACGGGCCCTCACCTGGCGCGCCGAGATCCCCGTCTCCGGCAAGGCCGTCGGTATCGGCCGCACCGCCACCCAGATCGGCAT
>Ga0116175_1001592_pt1 | contig 14519 bp, 12 predicted proteins | sample AD_UKC125_MetaG_FD_89802 | JGI IMG/M metagenome (GOLD analysis project Ga0116175, IMG submission 89802) | Active sludge microbial communities of municipal wastewater-treating anaerobic digesters from USA - AD_UKC125_MetaG | ecosystem: Engineered > Bioreactor > Anaerobic > Digestate | place: USA... | reverse complement strand
CCCGAGATTCAGCTTGAGATCCTTGGCGTACTCGGGGAGGGCTGCCTTCAGATTGTCGATGCTCATGTTCGGCGGCTTTGCCTTTCAGTCACAATGGATGGGCGCGATGGGTGATCGGTGGATCAGACGCTGGCCGTGAGGAGTTCGCCGGCGTTGATGGTGGGATCACCCTTCTTCCAGTTGCAGGCGCACAGTTCGTCGGACTGCAGGGCGTCGAGCACCCGCAGCACCTCATCGACGTTGCGGCCCACCGAGCCGGCGGTCACCGAGACGAACTGGATCTCGTTGTTGGGGTCGACGATGAAGGTGGCGCGGTCGGCGACACCGTCGGCGTTGAGCACACCGGCTGCCTCGACGAGCTCACGCTTGAGGTCGCTGAGGATCGGGAAGGGGAGGGTCTTGAGGTCTTCGTGCTGTGCACGCCACTGGAAGTGGACGAACTCGTTGTCGACGGAGGCGCCGAGCACCTGGGCGTCGCGGTCGGCGAACTCGTCGTTCAGTTTGCCGAAGGCAGCGATCTCGGTAGGGCACACGAAGGTGAAGTCCTTCGGCCAGAAGAAGACGATCCGCCACTTGCCCTCGTCGTCGTCCGAGGTGACCTGGGTGAAGTAGTCGTCGGGCTGTTGGGCGTCAACCTTGCTCAGATCGCCGCCGATCACTGCGGTGAGGTTGTATGCGGGGAACTGATCGCCGATGGTCAGCAGAGCCATAGTCTTTCACTCCTACTCGAATTGGTACGGCCGTCGCGGTTGCCGCCGATGGCGTTCCGGGGCCGAATTGCCGTTTCACACGTACGAGATATAGTCTGCCGCAGACCGAGTGAAAGTTAAAGTCGATCAGTTGGCGTAGACTGATAGATATGTCCGATAAGACTTATCAGCCTTCCATTAATGCCCTGCGTACGTTCGTGTCACTGGCCCAACATCGCCATTTCGGTGCCGCGGCAACCGAGTTGGGTGTGACGCAACCCACGTTGTCGCAAGCTCTCGGTGTCCTGGAAACAGGTCTCGGATGCCGGCTCATCGACCGGACCACCCGCCGGGTACTGGTCACCCCGGAAGGAGAATCACTGCTACCCAAGGCCATCGCCGCACTCGACGCCGTCGACGAGTTCGTGGCCGCCGCCGACCGCAACCACGACGCGCTCACCGGTATCGTCCGCATGGGGGTCATCCCCACCGTCGCGCCCTACATCCTGCCGACGGTGCTCACCGGTCTGGCTGCCGAACTACCCGAACTCCGGCCGCAGATCATCGAGGACCAGACCGCGCGGCTCCTGGCGGCGCTGCGCGACGGCACGCTCGACGTCGCAGTGCTGGCGCTGCCTACCGAAGAACCAGGACTGACCGAGATCCCCATGTACGCCGAGGATTTCGTCCTCGCCCTGCCCGCCGATCACCCGATGAGCGGGCGCAGCCGGATCAGCCCGCGGATCCTGGCCGACCTGCCCCTGCTGCTCCTGGACGAAGGACACTGCCTACGCGATCAGGCGCTGGAGGTCTGCAGCCTCGCCGGCGTGGAGGTGGAGGAGGGCCGCACCCGGGCTGCTTCACTGACCACCGCGGTGCACTGCGTGGCCGGCGGCCTCGGGGTCACCCTCATCCCGCGTACCGCGGTGGCATCGGAGACCGCGTCCGGACGGCTGGTCACCGTGGAGTTCACCAGGCCGCGGCCGGGGCGGCGGATCGGGCTCGTGTGCCGCTCATCGGCCGGGCGCGATGCCGACTATCGTCGGCTGGCCGGCATCGTCGCCGATCTCGTCGCCGCCGACGGAGCGGCCCGCCATGACGACGAAACCGCCTCCCTGACCCTGTGATTCAGGTGTCGACCCGGGAGGTGAGCGCCTCCCACTCGTCGACGAGGCTGGAGTCGACGTCGCGCACCATCGCGCCCACTTCCTCGGTGAGCGCGACGATCTCGTCGGTCATCACCGAATGGGGAAGTCCCGTGCGCAGTACCCGGTAGCAGTCCGACAGGTACCGCAATACCACTCCTTCGCTGCGCGCCAGCCCGTAGGCGGAGATCAGCTCGGTGAACGTCATCGCCCGCTCCCGCATCTCCCGCAACACCGACTTGGGCGAGGGGCGATACGAGGCGATCCACGGATGGCCCTGCCGATACACGCCATAGGCGTAGCCGATCTCCTCGGCCAGCGGCGTCGGCCAGGAGATCTCTTCCAGCCGCGCCATCCGCTCCTCGTACTCGATGCCGTCGGCCTTCATCTCGGCGATCGCCACGTCACGGGCGGCCTTGCGCTGGGCCAGCAGCAGCGGCCGCGGATCGTCGAGCGTGGACTCCAGGATCGACACCACATCCAGCGTGTACGTCGAGGAATCGGGATCGAGCAGCTCGAACGCGGCGAGCGCGAATGCCGACAACGGGTTGGTGAGGGCAAAATTCTCCGGCACATCGACGCTCAGCGCCACGTTCTTCCCGTCGGCGTCGGGTTCGTCGAGTTGTACGACGATCCCGGCATCGCGCAAACCCCGATACAGGGCGATGGTGTGCAGGATGTGTTTGCGCTGACGTGGGCGCGGCTCATGACTGTCCTCCAGCAGATGCCGCAGCGCCGCGAAGCAGTCGCCCGGTCGGCTGAGCACCTCCATCAGCATCGCCGTGGTCATCCGGAAGTGCGAACGCAACGGCTCGTCCGGAGCTTCGACCAGGGTGAGGAACGTCTTCTCGCCCCACGAGACGAAACCCTCGGGTGGCTTCTTGCGGACCACCTTGCGAAGCTTCTTCGGATCGTCGCCGGCCTTGGCGACCGCCCGGATGTTCTCGATGTCGTGGTCGGGGGCCTGGGCCACCACATAGCCGACGGTGTCGTACCCGGCACGTCCGGCGCGTCCGGCGATCTGATGGAACTCACGCGCCTTGAGCCTGCGCACCCGGGTCCCGTCGTACTTGCTCAGCGCGGCCAGCAGCACCGTCCGGATGGGGACGTTGATACCCACGCCGAGCGTGTCGGTACCGGCCACCACCTTCAGCAGACCCTGCTGGGCCAGCCGCTCCACCAGCCGCCGATAGCGCGGCAGCATACCCGCGTGATGCACCCCGATACCGGCGCGCAACAGCTTGGACAGGGTGGCACCGAAACCGGTGTGGAAGCGGAAATCGCCGATGGCCTCGGCGATCGCCGCCTTCTCTGCCTTGTCGCAGATCTTGGCCGACAACAGCGCCTGTGCCCGCTCGACCGCCTGCGCCTGCGTGAAATGCACGACATAGACCGGTGCCCGGCCGCGCGAGACCAGATCCTCGATGGTTTCGTGGATCGGGGTGACCGCGTAGGTGAACTCCAGCGGTACCGGCCGCACCGCGTCGGTCACCGCGGCCGTCTGCCTGCCCGTGCGCCTGGTCAGATCGTCGATGAAGAACGACAACTCGCCGAGGGTCGCCGACATCAGCAGGAACTGGGTGTCCGGCAGTTCGATCAGCGGAACCTGCCACGCCCAGCCGCGATCGGCCTCACCGTAGAAGTGGAACTCGTCGGAGATCAACACCCCGATATCGCTGGCCGCACCGTCGCGCAGCGCCAGATTGGCGACGATCTCGGCGGTCGCGCACACGATCGGCGCATCCGGATTCACCGATGCGTCACCGGTCAGCAAACCCACATCGTCGGCGCCGAACAGGGTGCACAGGTCGAAGAACTTCTCGCTGACCAGCGCCTTGATGGGTGCGGTGTAGTAGGCGCGCAGCCCCCGGGTGCGGGCGAACGCGATAGCGCCGGCCGCGACCAGGGACTTTCCCGAACCGGTCGGCGTCGCCAGGATCACATTGCTGCCGGAGGCCAGCTCCAGCAGCGCCTCCTCCTGATGCGGATACAGCTCAATGCCCCGATCGGCCCACCAGCCGGTGAAATCATCGAAGGCGTCGTCGAGGTTGTCGGCGGGGGACAGCACCTCGGCCGACCGCGGTGTCAGCTCGCTGATTGCGGACCGCCGTCACCGTCGGGGCCGTTGTTGGACTGCTCGGCCAGAAACTTCTCGAACTCGGCGCCGAGCTCGTCTCCGCTGGGCAGCTCGTCCTCGGCCGCCAGCAACGAGGCGCGCGACTCCTGCGCCTTGGCGTACGAGTCGTACTGCTCCTCGAGTGCGTGCACCACCGACTCGATCTCGCTGTTGCCCGACACCTCGTTGTCGATCTGCTCGCGCATCTGCTCGGCCGCGTTCTCCAGCGCCGACACCGGCAACTCCAGATCGGTGACGGTGGCCACCGCCCGCAGCAGCCGGGCCGAGGCCGCCGGATAGTTCGATTGCGCCAGGTAGTGCGGGACGTGCACCGACAACCCGGAGGCGCGGTAGGACTTCTCGGCCAGCCGCAGCTCCAGCAGCATCGACGCACTAGCCGGCAGCTTCATCGACGACCCCCACCGCGGCAGATCACCCAGCGCACTGACATCGCTGCCATGGGCGGTGATGGTGGACGGACGGGTATGCGGGACCGCCATCGGGATGGCGTTGAGACCGACCACATCGGTCACACCGAAACGTTCGGCGAGACCGGCCACGGCCTCGACGAACCGATCCCACTTCAGATCCGGTTCCGAACCGCTGAGCAGCAGAAATCCGCGACCGGACGTATCGGTGACCGCGTGCACCCGTACCGACGGCATCGTCACCCCGGTGAAACTGTCACCGGAGAACTCGATGGTCGGCCGGCGTGAGCGGTAGTCGATCAGCTCGTCGGAGTCGAAGGTGGCCACCAGCTCGGAGTCGAGGCTGTCGCGGATGTGCTGCGCGGCCAGACCGACCGCGTGCCCGGCGTCGGCGAACCCTTCGAGCGCGTGAATCAGGACAGTGCCCTTACCGTCGTCATCGGGTACGGCGGGTGTGGGAAACTCCATCGAGTACAGCGAGCTCGATTCCGGGGTATGCCCGTCCATCTCGTCCCTCCTCACATCGTCTGGTCCGGTGACAGGGATCAATTGTCCCCTATGGCACCGACACGGGTTGCCGGTGGTGTCACTATGGCGGTCCAACACCGGCGCCGGTGGCGTAGATTCCCGGATTGTTACCCGGACAGGGGAGTGTCGCGGTCACCGACGGCGCCCGACGCTGGCACAGTGGTGGCTGTGGGTTCGCTGACCATGATGACAACACACCGCCGACCCCCGACTGCGGTGTCCTCGCGCAGGCGGGTGCCGGTGATCGTGGGTGCCCTGTGTGCTCTGCTGCTGCCCGGATGCTCGGTCGACGGCCAGGCGCAGTCGGCACCGCCGGCGGAGTCCTTGGCGCCCCGGCTGGTGAGCGCGGACAGCTTCCCGCACGGCGCGTCCCGCGTGCCCGAACCGGCGGTGGCCGCCGTCATCGCCGACGTCGCGGGTCCGTCCGGGACCGTCGATCCGTCGAGCTGCCGCGCCCCCGGCGTCGAGGCCGCGGGCGCGGCGGCGAATGTCGGTCCCGACGCGGGCAGCGAACCCGGCTCCACGCCCGGATCCGGCTCATCCGACGGATCGAGGCCCTCGACCGGCGCGATGGGCACCGGCAATCTCACCGTGCTCATCGCCTACGCGCCGTCCGGGCTGGACGCGTTCGACGACTACGTGTCCCGGTGCGGCCGGTTCGCGACCACCACCGCGGGTGCGGGTTCGCAGATCACCCTGCGCGCGCTGTCGGCACCCGCTGTGGGCGGCGGGACCGATACGCGTGCGCTGGCGCGTACCGTCACCACCGGCGGGCCGGGCCGGGCGATGACGTACGCGATCACCACGCTCATCGCCCAGCGCGACGGCGTCCGCGTGTACGTCGAGCATCGCCGGCAGGGCGCCGGTGCCGATGCCGGGCAGATCGGTGCCGAACCGGAGGCTCTGCTGCGCCGAGCGGCCGCGGCGGCCTGGCGCGACCGGGGCTGAGCCCGCCTGTCCCCTCGCGACGTTCGCGCAGGCCGAATTGGGGACCGTTTCCGGTCGGGCCGGTCCAACCGGCAGCAGCTGGGGACAGTGTGCTCGACCGCCCCGGGAAGCGGTCGCGGACGGCGAGCATATCTCCTATGCCACAGTCTGATCCACAGATCCATGAGCCGGCCGACAGTGACCGGCGCGGGCGGCCGGTGCACGCGGCGACCCTGATCACCGCGATCCCCGCGCTGCTCGGATTCGTACCCGAATCGTCGCTGATCGTGCTCACCTTCCGCACCGACAACACCATCATCGCCACCATGCGTTACGACCTGCTGCTACGGGTGGACGGCAGACCCTCGACCGAACTGCGGGCCACCATCACCGGCATCGGCGACCTGTGCCGCCGATACGGTGCGGCCGCGGCCGTCGCGGTCATCGTCGACGACCGATACCGACTCGCGAGTCCGCAGTACCGGACGGTGCTGACACTGTGCGACCGGGCCTTTCGCACCTGCGGCGGGCTGGCGGCGGGACTGGTGGCCACCGCCATCGCCGACGGGCAACGGTGGTCGGCCGGACACACCGGCGGCGACACCGCCCGCCCCTCGCCGGTGCGGCTTCCGCCGTCGGGCGACGGACTCGTCGGGGACCCGCGCACCTGCCCGACCGCGGTACGCGAAGCCGTCACCACCGGTCGGCGCGTACTCGGCCACCGCGAGGAGATGACCACCATGCTCGACCCCGTCGACTGCGGGTGCCCGCGGTGCCTGTCGGTGCCGGACGCCGGCGGCGACAGCGCGGCGGCGTTGCGGCTGGTGATCGCGAAACTCGAACCCGGGGGCCGGCGACATCGGCCCGCCGACATCGACTGCACCGAGGCCGGCGCACTGGCGGCCGCCCTCACCGACCTCACCGTCCGCGACGCGCTGCTCGCCCTGGCCGTCACCGACCTGCGGGACGAAGCCGAAATACTGTGGCGCGCGCTGGCGCGGCGGCTACGTGGATCGGCCCGGGCCAGTGCGGCCTCACTGCTCGCACACCTGCACTACATCGCCGGGGAGGGTGGGTACGCAGCGGTGGCCCTGGACTGCGCACTCGCCGCCGACCCCGACTGGTCGTTCGCGATGCTGCTGTCGGCAGCGCTGCATTCGGGGGCACACCCCTCGATGCTGTGGCAGATCGTGCCGCACTCGTACCGCATCGCGGACTCGCTCGGTATCGACCTGCCACCGCCGACGAGGGCGAGAGCGGGGTGAGGCCGATACCGTCGTATACCCGAGCGGCGGTGACCCGACCGAGTGGTCAGACCTTCTCGACGAAGATCGAGTGCGCCAACTCCTGCGACAGCTCCAGACCTTCGTGGCCGGGGGAACTGATGACCACCTGCTGGGGGGTCTGGGTGACCGCGACGCGGGCATTGGGCACCACCCCCGCATCGCGCAGCGTGGAGATGAGCTCCGGATCGGACTGCGCATGCTCGGACAACCGCCGGATGATCACCGCCACCGATTCGCCCTGCGGCAGATCCGACAGCCTACTGGCGCCGTCGTCGGTCGGGGTCGCCTCCACCCCCAACAGATCCAGACCGGGGATGGGGTTGCCGTACGGCGAGGTGGTGGGGTTGTTGAGCACCGCGAGCAGCCTGCGTTCGACGTTGTCGCTCATGACATGCTCCCAGCGGCACGCTTCCTCGTGGACCTCGTCCCACGGCAGACCGATGATATCGACCAGCAACCGCTCGGCGAGGCGATGCTTACGCATCACCGCCACCGCGAGCCGACGCCCCTTCTCGGTGAGCTGCAGATGCCTGTCGCCGGCGACATGTACCAGCCCATCGCGTTCCATCCGGGCGACGGTCTGCGAGACCGTCGGACCGCTCTGCTCGAGGCGTTCGGCGATCCTCGCGCGCAGCGGGACGATGCCCTCTTCCTCAAGGTCGTAGATCGTCCGCAAATACATCTCGGTGGTATCGACAAGATCGTTCACGTGGCGCAGTCCCTTCGTCGTCAACAAGGCTACCCTGAGCTGGGCGGGAACACCCCTCACGCCCGATTCGGCTCGCGTGTCCCGGCGCAGGGCCGTCCTCGCCGCGCTCCGGCGCCGTCGAACTCCGGCGCCGTCGAACTGCGGCGCGGTCCGCCAGAGGTGCACGTGCGTGTCCGGCCGTGGCGCCCGTCAAACGGTCGCACATTGCCACCGAGGCCAACTAGATTGAACGTGTGACGAGCGGCACCAACGCAGACCCGAGCGCGGCGGTCATCTGGAGTGAGGACTTCCTTGCTTACAAATGGGCGTACACGCATCCGATGAATCCCGTCAGGCTCGCCCTGACAATGTCCTTGGCGCGCGGCCTCGGTGTTCTCGACGGAATCGAGGAGATTCCGCCCAGCCATATCGACGATAGCGCGTTGACCGTGGTCCACAGCCAGGACTACATCGACGCGGTCCGGGCCGTCGGATCGGGGACCGCGGCACTGTCGGGGCCGCTGCTTGAGCGTCTGTTCGGTATCGGTGGCGCCGACAACCCGGTGTTCGAGGGAATGCACGAGGCGGGCCGGCTGCTCGTGGGCGGCACACTGGCCGCGGCGCAGGCGGTGGCCTCCGGGTCGGTCCGGCGAGCGGTCAACATCGGCGGGGGGATGCATCACGCCATGAAGTCGCATGCCGCCGGTTTCTGTATCTACAACGACTGTTCGGTGGCGATTCAATGGCTGCTCGACAACGGCTACGACCGGGTCGCCTACATCGACATCGACGCCCACCACGGTGACGGTGTAGAAACGGCGTTCGCCGCCGACCCGCGGGTCCTGACCGTCTCACTGCACCAGCATCCGGCCACACTGTGGCCCGGGACGGGCTGGCCCACCGAGATCGGGCAGGGCGATGCGCAGGGCACGGCGGTCAACCTGGCGCTGATGCCCGAGGTCTCCGACCGGCTGTGGCTACGCGCCTTCCACGCGGTCGTGCCGTCCCTGCTCGAACAGTTCCGCCCGCAGATCCTGATCACCCAGTGCGGCGCCGACAGCCACCGCGCCGACCCGCTGACCGATCTGGCGCTGACCGTCGACGGCCAGCGCGCCGCGATGCAGGCGCTGCGCCGCTGCGCCGACACCTATGCCGACGGCCGCTGGGTCGCCGTCGGCGGCGGTGGATACGGGGTGGTCAATGTCGTGCCGCGGAGCTGGACCCATCTGCTGGCCACCGTCCTCGATCGTGACATCGACGTCGATACGAAGGTCGGCGACGATTGGTACGCACAGGCCTCGATCGTGGCCACCGAGGTGCATCCGGACTATGCCCGACCGCCGGAGGGTTCCATGGGCGACGGCGGTCTCGTGGACTACGTAGCCTGGGGCGGGGACACCGGCCAGGCGCCGCCGGACGGAATCTCCGAAGTCGCGCAGCGACAGACCGATCGTGGGATCCTCGCCACCAGGCGTGCTGTCTACCCCCTGCATGGACTCGACCCGGAGGACCCGCGTGACTGATCAGTCGGCTGCCGACCACCCACGTCAACCCGAACCGGCGCCGGCCGCGAGCGCTTCCCCCGCCGAGGCGAAGACCGGTGGCACAACGGCACCGGACCCGCACGGCCGCAGCCCGTGGGACTATCCGCGGCACTGGATCGCCGACGTCCTGGCCTCCGACGGGGGCGTCGTCCACCTGCGCCCTATCGTGCCCGACGACGCCGACCGGCTGATCCGCTTCCATGCCGGACTGTCCGAACGTACGCGCTACATGCGGTATTTCGGACCCACCCCCCGGCTGCCCGCGCGCGAGGTAGCCCGTATGACCACCGTCGACCACCACAATCGGGTGGCGATCGTGGCGGTGCTGGCCGACGACATCATCGCGATGGGTGTCTATGAGGGTCTGGCCATCGACGGCCGCCCCGATGCCGCCGAGGTGGCGTTCGTGGTGGCCGATGAGCATCAGGGGCGCGGCCTGGGTCCGGTGCTGCTCGAACATCTGGCCGGTGCCGCCGCCGAGAACGGATTCACCAGGTTCGAGGCCGAGGTCCTCAGCGAGAATCCGAACATGGTGGCGGTGTTCCGTGACGCCGGGTACCAGCTCTCCCGCAGCTTCGACGGCAGCACCGTGCACGTCGAGTTCGAGATCGATCCCACCGATGCGATCTCGTCGGTGCGCAACGCCCGTGAACGCGCCTCCGAGGCCCGTAGCGTCGCCAACCTGCTCCGGCCGATGTCGGTGGCGGTCATCGGCGCCTCGACCGACCCCCGCAAGGTGGGCAACGCGCTGCTGAGCAACATCGTGGCCGCCGGATTCACCGGTCCGGTGTATCCGGTGAACGGCCCGGTGCACGCCGAGCACACCGCCGACCCCGACGACCCGGCCCCGGCACCCAAACCGTGGGCCGCGATGATGGGGTCGGGCTACACCCCACCGGCCCGCAGATCACGCGAACGCCAGCCCGCGGTGCGCGGCATCCGCGCCTATCCGACGGTGCGCGACATCCCCGACCCGGTCGATCTGGCCGTGGTCGCGGTCCCCGCCGAACGCGTCGACGCGGTCCTCGACGACTGCCTGGCCAAGGGGGTGCGCACCCTGGTGGTGGTCACCTCCGGGTTCGGCGACGCCGGCACGGCGGGACTGGAGAGCGAGAACCGGCTACTGGCCCAGGTGCGCGAACACGGGATGCGTCTGGTGGGCCCCAACGCGCTGGGCGTGGTCAACAACGACCCGGAGATCGCGCTCAACGCCACCCTCGCGCCGCGGATCCCGCAGCCGGGCCGGGTGGGGTTCTTCTGCCAGTCCGGTGCGCTGGGCATCACCATCCTCGACACCGCCGCCCAGCGGCAGATCGGCCTGTCGACGTTCGTGTCGGCCGGAAACCGCGCCGATGTCTCGGGCAATGATCTGCTGCAGTACTGGGACTCGGATGCGGCCACCGACGTGGTCCTGCTGTACCTGGAGAGCTTCGGCAACCCGCGCAAGTTCTCGCGCATCGCGCGGCGGGTGTCCCGGTCCAAACCGATCGTGGCGGTCAAACGGGGCAACAGTGCCATGAGTCCGGTACGGGCCGCCCGGACGAAGGAGGCCCGCATCGACGACGAGATCGCGCAGATGGTGCTCGAACAGGCCGGGGTGGTGCGTGTGGACACCATCGACGAACTCTTCGACTGTGGTTCGGTGTTCGCCTTCCAGCCGTTGCCGCGCGGCCCACGCACCCGCATCATCGGCAACTCGTCGGTGCTGGGCAGCCTGGCCGCCGAGACGGCGCGGTCACATGGACTGGTGGTGACCGACTCCGTCGATCTCGGGGCCGCGGCCTCCGAGGACGCGTTCGAGGATGCGGTCACCGCCGCGATGACCGATTTCACCGTCGATGCGATCCTCGTCGTGTTCGTGCCACCGGTCGCGGTGGACGCGGACTGGCACGCGCGGGCGCTCATGGCCGCCGCCGGCACCCCGGATGCCGACGCGCCCAAACCGATCGTGTCGACGTTCCTGGCGGTGGAAGGTATGCCGGCGGGCCTGACGAAGCCCGGACCGGACGGACTGCCCACCGCCGGGTCGATCCCGTCGTTCCCCAGTCCTGAACGGGCCGCCACCGCACTGGCCAGGGCCTGGCAGTACGCCAACTGGCGCCGGCGCCCCGAGGTTGAGCCGGTGCGGGTGGAGGGGATCGATCACGAGGGTGCCCGGACCCTGGTCCGGGAGGCGCTCACCGATCTGCCCGAAGCCGCCGACGGCCCGGCGCCGACGGTGGCCCTGAACCCGGTCGACTCGCATCGACTGCTGGAGATGTACGGGATCAACGTGGTGCCGTTCCGTGAGGTCCGCACGATGCACGAGGCGTCGGCGGCAGCCCGGGAGCTGGGTTTCCCGGTGGCGGTCAAGGCCACGTCGTCGTCGTGGCGCGGACGGCTGGACAGGGAGGGGGCACGCCTGGACCTGCCCGATGCGACCGCGGTGATCACCGCTTTCACCGAGTTGTCGGCGCTGACCGGCGATTCGGTGCTGCACGTGCAGAAGATGGCACCCAAGGGGATCGGGACGGTCATCGAGATCCGTGACGACGCCTCGTTCGGGTCGGTCATCTCGTACGGACTGTCCGGCCGCACGTTCGAACTGCTCGGCGACCGCGGCTACCGGGCGATGCCGTTGACCGAGTACGACGCCAACGAACTGCTCGGCGAACCACGGTCGGCGACGCTGGTGCAGGGCGCGGACGAGGAGGGCGGAGTCGACACCACGGCGCTGGCCGACGTGCTGGTGCGGGTGTCGGCGCTCGGTGAGGACAACGCGGAGATCCGGAGTCTGGCGATCGACCCGATCCTGGTGTCTGCGGATGGGGCGGCGGTGCTGTCGGCCCAGGTGGTGCTCGGCCCGGTGCCGACCCGTGCCGACAGCGGACCTCGCCGGTTGTAGCGCGCAGGTCGTGGTGGGCGCCGGTCACCGGATGGTGGTCCGGCCCCGCGACGTCACGAGCCGCCACAGGGATCTGGTCCCCGTGGCGGCTCGGATCGACAAGGGTCTGTGCACCTGTGCGGGTGCGATGGTCAGCTCGCGTAGGCGCGCAACCGTTCGGCCCGATCACCGTGGCGCAGTTTGCCCATCACCTCGCGCTCGATCTGCCGGACACGCTCCCGGGACAGGCCGAATGCGCGGCCGATCTGATCGAGGGTGCGCGGCTGACCGTCGTCGAGCCCGTACCGCATGCGGATGACCTGCTGCTCGCGCTCGTCGAGGGTGGCCAGCACCGCACGGATGTCCGAGTGCAGCAGACCCGAGATGACCACGTTCTCCGCCGACGTCGCCTCGGCGTCCTCGATGAAATCACCGAGCGGGGCCTCTTCGTCGTTGCCGACCGGCATGTCCAGGCTCACCGGGTCACGGCTGTGGTCGAGCAGGTCGGCGATCTTTTCCTCGGGGATACCCGACTCGTTGGAGATCTCGGCGTCGGTGGCCTCCCGGCCGAGCTGCTGATGCAGTTCCCGTTTGATGCGGGCGATCTTGTTGACCTGCTCCACGAGGTGGACGGGCAACCGGATGGTGCGGCTCTGGTCGGCCATACCGCGGGTGATCGCCTGCCGGATCCACCAGGTGGCGTAGGTGGAGAACTTGAATCCCTTGGCGTAGTCGAACTTCTCCATCGCCCGGATCAGACCGAGGTTGCCCTCCTGGATCAGATCCAGCAGCGGCATACCGCGGCCGGTGTACCGCTTGGCCAGGGACACCACGAGCCTCAGGTTGGCCTCGAGCAGGTGGGCGCGGGCCATCTCGCCCTCGCGGACGATCAGCTTCAGGTCGCGCTTCTTGGCTGCGGTCAGACGCTTGCCGCTGCCCAGCAGATGATTGGCATAGAGTCCGGCCTCGATCTGTTTGGCCAGCTCGACCTCCTGCTCGGCGTTGAGCAGCGCGGTGCGGCCGATGCCGTTGAGATAGACGCGGACCAGATCGGCGGCGGGGGACTGCGCATCCAGATCCTGCTCGGTCATCGCCGGGCGTGTGCTGGGGGACGGTGTCGCCGACGAGGCGATGCTGGGGGCGACTTCCGGGCGTACAACTGTCGAGCGTGACATTCGGCCTCCTGAATCGAGTGCGTTCACAGGATTCAACGGACTCACCGCCGACAAAGTTCCCGGGCCGCCGCAATCACCGCGGCGCCCGCAAGTGCCTGTGACCTGGTTCGATGTGGTGATCCCCGGACGGCTCGGCTGAGAAGTTGCTAAGAGTCGCCCCGGCGGGAACCGTCGACGACGGTGTCCTCCCACGCCGAACCGCCGATCGAGCGGTCGGTGCGGTCGAGCTGAAGCGGGCCGATGACGTGGTGTTCGGCCCCGTACCGGTAATGCGCCTCCTCGCCCCGTTTGCGCGCGGGACGGTCGTTGGCGACCAACACCGCCACCCACGGCAGCGGGATGGACAGCACCACGATGCCCAGCGCCAGCAGACCAGAGCCGGTGATGTTGTACGCGATGGCGGCGATGATCAGCGCCGGAACGCGAAATGCCATCAGTGTCAGGTATTTGCGCACCCGGGCGCGGTGCTGTGCGTCGAACGATTCCTCGGCGTCGGTGATGAGGAATGCGTCGGCAGATCCGTGATTGCCCATACCTCCACTGTCCGCGCATTCGTGCCCGGTCGCAAGCCGGTGCCGGGTGGGCACACCTGTCCAGCGACCGGGCCGCGCACTTACTATGGTGGGCATGGGAACGCAGACCATTGACCGGCCCGACGTCGACATCGACGAACGGCCCGACACCGATGCCACAGACCGGGGTGATGACGACACCCCCAAGTTCTTCCACTATGTGAAGAAGAACAAGATCGCCGAGAGTGCCGTCATGGGAAATCATGTGGTCGCGCTGTGCGGTGAGACCTTCCCGGTGACCCGCTCGGCCAAGCCGGGCTCGCCGGTGTGCCCCAAGTGCAAGAAGATCTACAACCGGATGCGCAAGGAGTGAGTCGCGCCGCCGGTGGTCGGCAGCGCGCCGGCTAGCGGCGGCGGATCGGTCCGCTGCCGAAACGTTCGGGCAGCGTCTTGATCTGATCGGTGAAGTCCGAGGTCTGGGAGTGCACCCACTCCTTGACCTGGGTCGAAGCCGTGGGTTTGGCCGGCCACATCGACTGGATCGCGGCATTCACCTCGGCGCCGCCGACGATCGCGAAGCCCAGGAAGAACGCGAACAGCAGGAACGCGATTGGGGTG
>Ga0116175_1001586_pt1 | contig 14536 bp, 10 predicted proteins | sample AD_UKC125_MetaG_FD_89802 | JGI IMG/M metagenome (GOLD analysis project Ga0116175, IMG submission 89802) | Active sludge microbial communities of municipal wastewater-treating anaerobic digesters from USA - AD_UKC125_MetaG | ecosystem: Engineered > Bioreactor > Anaerobic > Digestate | place: USA... | reverse complement strand
GCCCGTGTGGATGGTGGCGACCAGCTTGTCGCAGGTACCGATCACCACGAAGTGCAGATCGTGCTGCGCGACCGTGTGGCGGTGAAGAGCGGCGACACCGTGTGGCTGAAACCGGACGCCTCGCGGGTGCATCTGTTCGACGCTGCGAGCGGCCAGCGGCTGGTTTGACCAGGCTCGATGACGCCTTTGCGGGCTAGCAGCTTTTCGCCAAGAGTGGCTTATGAACTGGGCTCAGCGTGCATTTGTTCAGCAAGTCGAGTTTTGCCATTTTCGCGGCCAGAGCCCAGTTTGGATGGGCTTTTTATGAAAAGCTGATGCCGTGAGCGTGCTGGTTTGTGTTCCCGTCTACAACGGTTTTGACAGCGTCGGCCGCTGCCTTGATGCGCTGGCGTCGGCACGGGTGACAGCGCCGCTGCGCACGCTGCTGATCAACGACGCCTCGCCCGATGAACGCATCCGTCCGCTGCTCGACCGCTACGCGCTCGCGCACGCCGACACTCAGGTGCGACACAACGCCAGCAACCGCGGCTTCACCTGGAACGTCAATCAGGCCTTCATCGCTGCCGGGGCCGACGAGCCGCTCTGTCTGCTTAATTCCGACACGCTGGTGACCGATGGCTGGCTTGATGCCATGCTCGAGTGCCTTGCGGACGACGCCGCGATCGGCACCATCACGCCGTTCTCCAATAACGCGACGATCTGCTCGTTCCCGGACTTCACTCGCGCTTGGCCAGTGCCCGAGCACGCGGAGCGCGAACGCATCGCCCGCGCGCTGCGGCAATCACCGGCAGCGGCCATTGATCTGCCCACCGGCGTCGGCTTTTGCATGCTGATCGCCGCAGCTTGCCGTGCGAAGGTCGGGCCGTTCGATGTGGCGAGCTTTCCGCGCGGCTACGGCGAAGAAAACGACTTCTGCATGCGCGCCGCAGTGGCGGGCTTTCGCAATGTGTTGTGCCCGAACGCCTATGTTGCCCACGAGGGTGGTGTGTCGTTCAGCGAGGCAACGCAGGCGCTGATGAAGGCGGGCGCCGAACGGCTGCTGGCCAAGCACCCGAGCTATGACGCCGAAGTGGCCGCATGGATCGCCGCCGATCCGGCACAGTCACGCCGCGCCCAAGTCAGCGCGATCCTTGCGCAACGCTGAGGCGCTCGCCCCGGCAAACGTCTCGATTACAGGCTAAACCAGCGCCTCGGCAAACTCGCGCGCCACGAATGGCTGCAGATCGTCAATGCCTTCACCAACGCCAATGAAGCGCAGCGCAATCGGCCGCTCTTTGGCGATGGCGCAGATCACGCCGCCCTTGGCGCTGCCATCAAGCTTGGTCATGATGAGGCCGCTGAGTCCAAGCGCATCGTCGAACGCCTTGACCTGAGCCAGTGCGTTCTGGCCGGTGGTGCCATCAAGCACCAGCAGCACTTCGTGCGGCGCACTGTCCATCGCCTTGCCGATCACGCGCTTCGCCTTCTTCAACTCGTCCATCAGGTGCAGCTGTGTCGGCAGGCGGCCCGCCGTGTCGCACATCACCACATCGGTACCGCGCGCCTTGCCGGCAGTGACGGCGTCGAACATCACCGCTGCCGGGTCGCCGCCCGCCTGCTGGATCACGGTGACGTTGTTGCGCTCGCCCCAGATCGCAAGCTGCTCGCGCGCAGCAGCGCGGAAGGTATCGCCTGCGGCCAGCAGCACGCTGGCGCCCTGTTGCTGCAGGTACTTGGCGAGCTTGCCAATGCTGGTCGTTTTGCCGGCGCCATTGACGCCGGCGATCATGATGACGAAGGGCGATTCTTTCGCCACCGCGAATGGCTGCTCAAGCGGTTGCAGCAGATCGGTCAAGGCATCCACCAGCATGGCGCGCGGATCGCCCTGACCACCGGCCAGCTTCCAGCGCTTGCGCAGATCGTCAAGCAGATGCTGCGTCGCCGCCATGCCGCAGTCCGCCATCAGCAGTTGGGCTTCGAGCTGCTCCAGCGTGTCTTCATCAAGCTTGCCGGCGAACAGCACCTTGAGGCCGAGCTTGTCGCGCGTCGCGGTGAGCCCGGATTTGAGCTTGTCCAGCCAGCCTTTCTTTTCGACCGGTGCAACCACTGCCGCCAGCGCCGATTCCGTCGCTGGCATTGTTGTTGCCGGGGCGTCAACTGCTGCCGGTGCTGGCGCAACACTGGCGTCGGGTTGCGGTTTCTTCTTGAACAAGCCCCACATGGAGCGCTTTCTGGCGGGATTCGAGACAATTGCATTTTAGGTGGCGTGGCCGTATCGCCCTTGCACCGGCACTTTGCCGGCATAACCACGCCACTGGCGACAACACAAGATGAACTACAAGAATCAGGTCCGCATCATTGGCGGCAGCCACAAGCGGCGTATCGTGCGCTTCCCCGATATGCAGGGCGTCACCGGCTTCCGGCCAACCCCCGACCGTGTGCGCGAGACCCTGTTCAACTGGCTCGGACAGGACTTGACCGGGCGGCGCTGTCTTGATGTGTTCTCCGGCTCCGGCGCGCTGGCCTTCGAGGCTGCGTCACGCGGCGCGACGCAGGTGGTTGCCATCGAATCGTCTCGCGTCGCTGCGCAAGCCATCGCCCAGAACCAGAAATTGCTCGATCTGCCGAACCTGAAGCTGGTCAATGGCGACGCCTTTGCACTCCTGGCATCAACGCCAGAGAAGTTCGACGTCGTCTTTCTCGATCCACCCTTCGCGCAGGACTGGTGGCAGCGCCTGGCACCATTGGTATCGCGGGTGGCGGCACCCGATGCACTGATCTATTGCGAATTCGCCAAAGAACTCACTAGCCGTGAATTGCCTGGCTTCAACCGCAGCCGTCATGATCGCGCCGGCATGGTGCACTATCATCTGTTCACGCCGCACGTCGCCGGGACCGCAGAGCCCCGCAACCAGGCGAGCGGGTAGCGCCAACGCGGAGGATCGCCATGCTGAGATGTGTTTATCCCGGAACTTTTGACCCCATGACCAAGGGGCATGAAGATCTGGTGCGCCGGGCGTCGCGGCTGTTCGGCGAAGTCGTTGTCGGCATCGCGGACTCGAAGCGCAAGGGGCCGTGGTTCTCGGCCGATGAGCGCGTGGAGATGGCCCGCGAAGTCACCAAAGAGCTGCCCAATGTGCGCGTCGAGCGCTTCTCGTCGCTGCTGCTGGATTTTGTGCGCTCGCAGAACGCCAGCATCATTCTGCGTGGCCTGCGCGCGGTCAGCGACTTCGAGTACGAGTTCCAGATGGCCGGCATGAACCGCGGCATGGACCCGAGCATCGAGGTGGTGTTTCTGACACCATCTGAAAAGTACATGTTCATCTCGGCCACCATCGTGCGCGAAGTGGCCTACTTCGGCGGCGACTTCCAGCGTTTTGTGCATCCCTTCGTCGCCGAGACACTGAAGCGCAAGGTTGCCGAGCGCAAGGCCGAAGGCGCCTGAGCGCGATCAGCGCGGCGCATCGTCGCGCCGCGCCTGTTCAGTGCGTCGCTACTCCGGCACGCACATGCCCACGCCCTCATCGAGCCAGCCGATGGCAACCGCTGCATCCACCACGCTGCGGCTGGTGACATAACGGTGATTCGACACGTAGTTCTTGCCCGGTGCGCTGGCGTTGTTGTAGAGCCGGTAGAGCGGCTTTGATCCCGTCGGGCAACTGGGTTGCGTGCCTGCTGGTGCATTCGCCGCAAGCGGCAGCGGTTTGTTCACCCGGAAGGTTTGACCTTCGTAGCTCAGAAAGCCAAAGCCCTTGAGCCAGTTGCACTCCGTCGCATCCGCGCTGTAGAAGTGGGTGTTCGGGCCACCGTTGGCGCCACCGTAGAAACGGCAAACGCTGACGTAGCCGCCCTGCTTGAAGCTGTTGCCGGTGCGCCGCCAGGTGGCGATGCCATCAAGCGCGGCTCGATCAGTATCCGATGCGGCGTAGAAATACTGACCATCCGGCTGCCTTGGAAAGTCCGCCGTGTTGACGTATTCGGTGACTTCGCCTTCGACCCAGGGGGGTGGCAGGGAAATCAGCTTAAAGTCTTGCGCGGGGGATGGGAAAATCGGCCAGTCGGCTGGCATGTTGCTTCGATTGCGTTCATCCCAATCGCTCTCGGATTCGACCAGACCCAGCTTGTAGCCCCAGTAATAGCTCAACCACGGGTTGCCGTTCCGCTCAATCGACATCGGCTTCGCGTCATACTCGCCTCCATCCAGCGCATGACGCCTTACAAACGCTTTGAATGTTGTGCGTTCAGGAAGCGTCCAGCGGATTGGACTCTCGTCACCCAAACCCGGGAACACATCACCACAGAGTGATCGTGCACTGTCATAACGCCACGATACCGCCGACTCGACAAGTGAGGTTCCAATCACAATTTGACTCGGAAACGCCAAGGATGTGGCGCGACATGGACGAGCGTCGATTCCCGAGGAGCCCTGCCATGCAATGTGATAGACCGCATTAGGGTCGCTGCCAAAGACCGTCGTGGGTGGAACGTCAGGCGCCAGATCCATGACCACAAATGATCGTACCCATGAATCATTGATCACACCAAAGTAGTGCGCCCCTCGGACGACGGGTACTTGCTCTGTGCGCAGAATGCGCGCGCCGACAGGCGATCCGTATGTGCTACCCCGTGTACCGGCGGACATCAAGACAAAGTAAGTTTCTTCCGGCGCTGCTGCTCCGCTATTCGCAACACGCAACAGAGAGCCGAGCATAGCCAGTAGTAGTACGGTCGCACGGCGCACTTTACCTGTCCGACGCTGCGGACTTCGAGGACGCACCGAGCCGTTCATGGAAGCCTCACAACGGATACCGACGTATAACTGGCATCGGTGTACCCAGTTGCTTTGAAGAAGAGCCTAAGTTTTTCCTCGATCTGGGCCGGTGTTGTCAAATGGAACTCGTCCGCGACATAGGCGGCGGCGCCCGCTATGTGCGGTGCGGCCATCGACGTCCCGGACATCATCGCCCAGCCATTCGACGTATAGGTAAGCGGATTGGGCACAGAGAAACCGCCGTAAGCGCCTCCCGGCAGTAACGAATAGTCGGTCGTGTACATGCCGCCGACGAGTGTTGCGTCCTGGTTCGCATGCGTGCCCCATGTCGAAAAAATGCGGTCTCCCGGAGCCCACACGTCCACACAAGGTCCGTAGTTGGAACCGTTGGGCAGACTGGAAATACCGGAAGGTTCTGTTGCACTAAATTGATTGGCGCCGACAGGTGCACTGTCGATTTTGACAGCTCCGACAACCATTACACCATCAGTCATCGTTGACGGTGAACCGGGTGGCGTACGGAAGATTGTTCCGTGGGCACACGCCTCCGAGGCGTGATTCCCGGCAGATTGCGCAATAAATACGCCGGGAAAGTAGTACGTACTCCACCCGTATTGGTAAGCCGGTTGGGTTAGCGCCATCAACTTCGCTTGATTGGTGCGCGCCGTGTTGCCGTCATAGCCCAAAGAAGCCGAGTTAATTGACAAATTCATGATGGCCGGCCGCTGTAAATTATTGCTATGAACCATTGCGTGCCAGTAGACGTAGTCCAACGCACGACCGAACGCGGCCGAGTCAGTAGTTGTGACTTGCGCGTTGTCTGCGCAGTGCCGACTGCCGTTTAGTCCGTGAAAGTTCACCGATACCATGTTTACGCCCGCATAGACGCCAGCCGAATCCGCCCCGTTGCTCTTCGCTCCAACGATACCCGCCACGTGCGTCGCATGCGCATAACAACCTACCAACCACCATTCGGTGGACGAGCAACCCGTGGCATACCAATCCGGACAACCAACGTTAACCCGTTCGCTTACATTGAGATCGGAGTGTCCAGCAACACCACCGTCGACGATGTACACCGTACGCGTGCTGTCGCCCGCAACTTTGCCGTTAATCGCCTGAGTACCCCAGGAGATGTACTCACCGCCACTGCGCACGTTGTCCCAAGGACGCCCCAATGCATCCGACGAATACTGCACCGAGTACGAATTCTCGGTGAGCAATCTCACCACTTTGTCGTTGCGTAGCTTGGAAATCTGCTTGTCCGTGAGAAAAGCGACCGCGGATGCTCCGACCCACGTCGTCATGCCTCGCACGTCGTATGCATTCTTCTTGCTGTGATCGTCGATAAGATTGACGACTTTACCGCGCCGTTTGTCGTCCTTCAGCGCCAGCCCTGGTGGCACTTTGTCGTCGAACGCGTCTGCGGCACTATCAACGAAGTCAATGATGATCTGTTTGCGTCCCTGATCATCAACGATGGGTTTTTCCGCCGCGTGATACGGCACCAAAAACGGAGACTCAGCGTACGCAGGCAGCGCCACTGCGCTCGCCAGCGCGAACGAGGCGAGCAGTTTGCCGAGAAGACTACCGAGAGAGAGAGAGAGAGAGAGAGACGATTTCGACACGGGGGCCCTTGCGTGTTGAGGAGGAGAAAGCCGCTCCAAAGCCTGTGTCGGGCGTCGGGCGGTGCGTGTTCCGGTCGTCTGATTTCTTGTTGTTAATGACATTAGCATAGTCTTCGGTGGCGATCTACCGCGTGTGCACGTAGGGTTGCGCCCATCGTCGAACTGACGCAATGGGACTCGAATGACCGGGACTTGACGCTGGCCTACTCCGGCACGCACATCCCCACGCCTTCATCGAGCCAGCCGATGGCTACGGCTGCGTTCACCACGCTGCGACTGGTCACGTAGCGGTGGTTCGACACGTAGTTCTTGCCCGGTGCGCTGGCGTTGTTGTAGAGGCGGTAGAGCGGCTTTGATCCCGTCGGGCAGCTTGCTTGCGTGCCGGCCGGTGCGTTCGCCGCTAGTGGCAACGGCTTGTTGACGCGGAAGGTTTGGCCTTCGTAGCTCAGGAAGCCGAATCCCTTGAGCCAGTTGCACTCCGTCGCGTCCGCGCTGTAGAAGTGCGTGTTCGGGCCACCGTTGGCGCCACCATAGAAACGACAGACGCTGACGTAGCCGCCCTGCTTGAAACTGTTGCCGGTGCGCCGCCAGGTGGCGATGCCATCGAGTGCAGTTCGATCAGCATCCGTCGCAGCATAAAAGTATTGGCCGTCTGGCTGCCTCGGAAAGTCCGCTGTGTTTACGTATTCGGTGACTTCGCCTTCTACCCAGGGGGGTGGCAGGGTGGTAAGTTTGAAGTTGTCTTCCGCGGTCGGGAAGACCGGCCAGTCGGCCGGCAGCTTGCTGCGGTTCGCATCCGTCCAGTCGCTTTGCGATTCAACCAGGCCGAGCTTGTAGCCCCAGTAGTAGGTGATCCACGACGCGCCGGCGCGTTCGATCACCATTGGCGAGGCGTCAAACTCACCCCCGTCCAGCGCCTTGCGGCGCACCGGCGCGTTGAAGGTGATCTTGTCTTCAAGCGTCCAGCGGATGGGGGACACCGGTACGGGGAGCAGCGAATCGGAAACACCCCATTCTGCAGGCGGCAGACAATAGGCGCTTTGTACATCGTTTGACCAACGCCACTGATTGGTTTCAAACCTTACCAAGCCCGTTGAAACTGACACCGGTAGCTGTGTGGCAGTGTTTGAGCGGCACGGCGCGAACAGTCGAGTCGCTTGCGTTGGCCCCCAGATGTAGACCGACCCCGAGGTGCTCGCCCGCATTCCCACGAATCGGGTTATGTCGCGCGGATAAGTGTCAGGAAACGGGCGAAGAAGCACTCCGGTGACGATTGGCGGAAAGGCCGATTGCGGTATCAACGGCGATGGAGTCTCTTCTCCCGCCGTCATGTACTTTAGGTAGTAGCGAGATAAATCTTCCAGCGGGTCGCCGTTAGCCGCTACAGGGGCAATCAAGGCGAACCCCATTGCAACACCGTACAGTGCGGGCACGCGCCTCAGAGCGTTTGCGAACTGGCTCATGGCAATTCGACGCGGAATGCTGGCCTGTTGCTAGCATCAACGTAGCCGGTCCAGACCATTAGGTCGCGAAGCTTCTGTTCGATCGCAATGGGCGTAGTCAACCCGTAGTAGTCCGCGACGTACGCGGCTGCGGCGGCAATGTGCGGCGCCGCCATGGAGGTTCCGGACATTCGAGCCCAGCCGGAATATCCGTAGCCCACGAGCCCCCAATAGCTCCCGCCGACCGTGGTCTGATTCGACCATGCGCTGATCTGGTCGCCGAAACTCGAGACGATGTCGTCGCCAGGCGCCCAAACGTCCACACATGCACCGTGGTTCGAAGCCAGTGCAGGCTGTGATACGACCGCCGGGTAGGGCGGCGAAAACGCAGCGGTCGGCGCCCCAGATTTGCTCAGCGAACCTACGACCGTGATGCCATCCACGGCTGTTTCGTTCGCGTATGGATAAGGCCGATAGGCTGGCGACGGCAGTGTGCAAACGTTGGAACCACTATTTCCCGCTGACTGTACGACAAAAGCGCCTGGATACGGGCCGGTAATCGGCCAGTACTGCCAATAGTAGTAATCTGGCTGCACGAGTCTTTGAAGCTTCCAGACGTTGGGTCCAGCTTGACCCGCCGAGTCATAGCCCAAGCCCATCGAGTTCTGCGAAATATTCACGATCGGGACAAGCAAATTCCCTGACGTGAGCGTCTCAAAGAACACATAGTCAAGCGCGTATCCAAAGTTGCTATACGCAAGTTGCAAGTTCTGAAAGTCAGCGCAGACTCCGTACGTTTCGCTTCGGGCCTGCGTATAGGTAACCGAACGAATCTCGACACCTGCGTACACGCCCGCCGTACCGAAATTGGCGTTTGCGGATGCGCCGATGATGCCTGCGATGTGCGTTGCATGCGCATAGCATCCGACCGCAGGCCACCACCCGGCGTCGCAATTCCCCGATCCGCACCCGACGTTTACTCGGGACGTAACAGATGGCAAGTCCGAGTGAATCGCAACGCCGCTATCAATGATGTAAACGCGGCGGTTAGAACCGGAATTGATAGGGCCGTTGTACACCTTTCCATTCGTCGCGTTTCGCCCCCACGACCATGTTTCGTAGGCGGGGTAAGTGCCGATTGTGTCTGACCAAGGAGGGCTTGAGGAGAATTCGCCCAGAGCATCATCGCTGACTTGTTTGACAGTTTTGTCGTTACGCATCTGCTTGAGTTGCGCGTCCGACAGGTAGGTTGTTACGCTATTGCCGACCCAAGTGGTCATTCCCTTTGGCTCGTAACCGTATCGCTTCGCGTGGCCATAGATCAGGTTCGCGACCTGGGTGCGATGGATGCTTTTGTTGTCCCATCCCGGCGGCGGATCCTTCGGGTAGTTCACGTGTGCATCATCAACAAAGTCGATGATGACCCGCGTTCTTCCAAGTTCGTCCTTGATAGGCTTCTCGGCAACGTAGCGTGGCACCAGAAACGGAGACTCTGCGTAAGCAGACAGCGCCGTCGTACCGGCTAGCGCAAGTGGCACTAACAGTCTGCAGAGGCGGCTAACGAGAGAGAGAGAGAGAGAGAGAGAGAGAGAGAGACGATTGCGACACGAGGGCCCTTGCGTGTTGAGGAGGAGAAAGCCGCGCCAACGCCAGTGTCGGGCGCTGTACGGTACGTGGTCCGGTCGTCTGCTTGGTTGTTGTCATGACGTTAGCATTGTTTTGGTTTTCGGTCTACCGCTTGCATGGGCAACTGCCTGCACGCGGTTGACTACGCGCGGTGCCCGCCTGATCCGGCGGTTGCGATGTGGCCACTACTCCGGCACGCACATACCGACGCCCTCATCGAGCCAGCCAATAGCGACGGCAGCTTCTACCGTCGTGCGGCTGGTCACGTAACGATGGTTCGACACGTAGCTCTTGCCCGGTGCGCTGGCGTTGTTGTAGAGCCGGTAGAGCGGCTTTGACCCAGCCGGACAGCTGGGCTGCGTGCCCGCCGGTGCGTTCGCCGCGAGTGGCAACGGCTTGTTGACGCGGAATGTTTGGCCTTCATAGGCGAGGAAGCTGATGCCCTTGAGCCAGTTGCACTCCGTCGCGTCCGCGCTGTAGAAGTGGGTGTTCGGCCCGCCATTGGCGCCACCGTAGAAACGGCAGACGCTGACGTAGCCCCCTTGCTTGAAACTGTTGCCGGTGCGCCGCCAGGTGGCGATGCCATCAAGTGCCGCCCGGTCGGCATCGGTCGCTGCGTAGAAGTATTGACCGTCCGGCTGCCGCGGAAAGTCTGCTGTGTTGACGTATTCGGTGACTTCGCCTTCCATCCAGGGGGGTGGCAGGGTGGTGAGCTTGAAGTTGTCCTCCGCCGTCGGGAAGACCGGCCAGTCAGCAGGTAGCTTGCTTCGATTGGCATCAGTCCAGTCACTTTGCGATTCGACGAGACCGAGCTTGTAGCCCCAGTAGTACGTGATCCACGGCGCACCGGCACGCTCGATCACCATCGGCGAGGCGTCAAACTCGCCGCCGTCCAACGCCTTGCGGCGAATCGGCGCGTTGAAGGTGATCTTGTCTTCGAGCGTCCAGCGGATGGGCGCTAAGCCGAAGCCGAAATTCGGCGTGCAACTTGTCGTAGACGTCGCATCGTACCTCCACTGATTGTCCTCGACGATCTGGTGCCCGCTAGCGACGTTGAACGGTATCGACGAGTGCTCCACCCGGCAAAACGTTGCTAGCCGCCATGAGTATGGACCGAAGAACTTCACAATACGCGGCGAAAGTGCGGACGTTTCAACACGAACGAACAAGCCGATCGAGTCGACTATGTTCGGGTATGGCAGTGTGAAACTTTTGATTTGCGGCGGATATTGGGTCGACAGCGCGGGGTCCGCATCGACGCGAGCTGGCGTGGAAAAGTAAAGAAGGTAATAGTTCTCAAGCGACATGGCCGACGCGCCCGCGCAAAGGCAGACCGCGGCAACTACGCTGATTGCGCACCTACAAATTGACCCGACAGCGAACTTGACCATTTTCATCACTCCGTCAATTGAATGATGCTTATCGGGTTGCCGGTGTCATCAGTGAATCCAGTGGTGCGAAACAGTTCCCTTAACTTTGCCTCTATCGCTTGCGGGGTGCTCAACGAAAATCGATCTGCAACGTACGCTGCGGCGCCCGCGACATGCGGTGCAGCCATAGAGGTCCCAGACATAAAGAGCCACCCGTTTGAACCAGGTCCAACGCTCGGGGGATTTCCCGAATACGGTGTCGCCTGCGAAGTCACCGTGGAGTACCAACCGTACCGACCGGTGGCGCCATAAGGCTCGGTCGAGGCATGCGTTCCCCATGTGGACAGTATTCCGTTACCTGGAGCCCAAACGTCCACACATGGGCCGAAATTGGACGCTAAGTCTCTTGCTAGTCCGGGTGGATAAGTATCACTGAATGATTCGTCACCTGCCTGATCACGATTAAAGTTTCGGACCGGTCGGCCGTCATTGTGAATGGCACCAACAACCATGACGCCGTCAACAGTTGTCGATGTGGCGTTTGGTCCGCTTCTAAAGGCTCCCGCAACATCACTACAAGCGTTGACATACGCGTTACCGGCGGACTGCACTACAAGCGCGCCCGGAAAGTACGAGACAGCCCACCCGAAGTACCACTGTGGCGTTGCAAGCTTTACTAATTTGTCTCGATTGGTTTGTGAAATCCCATTTTCGAAACCGAGCGTTGATGAATTGAGCGACAGGTTGACGATCTGGGGCTTGTACGTCCAGTTATCGTTGTAGAGAATGTGTTGGTAAACAAAGTCCAGTCCGCCCGCCAGTTCCGCCTCAGAAATGTTGCTCTGTTGCGAACCGCATGGCTGTGTGCCTGCAGCGGAGCGTATTGCAACCGAAACAATGTTCACGCCCGCGTACACGCCGGCAACGCCTCCGGGGTCCGTGACGGAAGTTCCGTTGTTGGCGGTCGCCCCAATGATGCCGGCAACGTGCGTTGCATGTGCCCAGCAACCAACTAGTGGATACGACACGGGATTGCTGGCGTTACAGTCGTAGCCACCGCCGCACACCGCATTAAATCGTGTCACATTTGGAAGGTCTGCATGCCATGCAACGCCGGTGTCTATCACATATACGCGGCGATCGCCGCTCGTGCGCACCTTGCCTATCGTTGCGTTACGTCCCCAACTCCAAGTTTCAGTTCCGGTCATTGAGTTGCCCCACGGCATTCCAGTTGCCGCGCTGGCAAGCGTCACCGAGTACGAATTCTCGGTGAGCAATCTCACCACTTTGTCGTTGCGTAGCTTGGAAATCTGCTTATCCGTGAGAAAAGCAACGGCGGATGCTCCGACCCACGTCGTCATGCCGTGCACCTCGTACGCGTTCTTTTTGCTGTGATCGTCGATGAGATTGACGACCTTGCCGCGCCGTTTGTCGTCCTTCAGCGCCAGCCCCGGCGGGACTTTGTCGTCGAACGCGTCTGCGGCACTATCAACGAAGTCAATGATGATCTGCTTGCGCCCCTGATCATCAACGATGGGTTTTTCCGCCGCGTGATACGGCACCAGAAACGGCGACTCTGCGTAAGCAGACAGCGCCGTCGTACCGGCTAGCGCAAGTGGCACCAACAATCTGCCGAGGCGGCTACCGAGAGAGAGAGAGAGAGAGAGAGAGACGATTTCGACACGAGGGCCCTTGCGTGTTGAGGAGGAGAAAGCCGCAACAACGCCGATGTCGGGCGTTATGCGGTACGTGGTCCGGTCGTCTGTGTTTTCTGGTTGTCAATGACGATAGCATAAATTGGAAAGGGCAGCTACCGCGCACGTATGTGGGGTTACGCTGAACGCGTTTCGCCTGGCACAGGGCCACGCCGGTTTCGGGATGGTCAACGATTGCCTCCGTGTGCAGCGGAGGTTCCGCGAGCGGTACTGCAACTTGACCCGATCTCCACTACACTCGCACCTCGCACACCGCCCTCGATGCGGTTCCGGCATTCACGACAGACGGGAGGATTCCCATGGTGTTCATTCTCTAAACGGCCTCGCGTCACGCCATCAGTGACGCACGGTTGACCGCTACCGGTTCGGCCCGCCCATCCACGCTTCGTCGCAGTGGGCTTGTCCTGCGGCACGGCCAACCCTAGCCTTTGCGATCCCGGCGCTGGCCAGGCGCAAACCCATTGATTGACCGGCGGTTCTCCGCTGGTCACCCTGTTCTGTCGCTATGAAAACTCAAATTTGTTTGCGCGCCGGGTGGCGCGTTGTGGCTGTTGCCATCGTCGGTTTGTTGGCCGCGCAATCGGCGTTGGCACTACAGGCCATCCCGACCACCGAAAAGATCAAACTGGATGGCAAGCTTGATGAAGCCGATTGGCAGCGCGCGCCAGCCTCAGCCAATTTCATCGAAAACATGCCGCGCGAAAAGCAGCCGGCGCGTGATCGCACCGAGGTGCGCATGCTGTTCGATCATGATGCGCTGTACGTCGGTGTGCGTGCCTTTGATCCGGAGCCGGCGCGCATTTACGCACCGTTCGTGCGCCGCGACAAGGTGTTCGGCAATCAGGACAACCTGATCATCTGGATCGACCCGACCGGCGCCCGAAAATTTGCCCAGTTCTTCCGCGTCAATCCACGTGGGGTGCTGGCTGACGGTGTGTGGAATGAGGACAACACCGAGGAAGACTTCTCGCCCGACTTCGACTTCGAGGCGGCGCCGGCACGGCTAGCCGACGGCTGGAGCGCCGAATTCCGCATCCCCTGGGCGTCGCTCCGCCTGCCACACCCGGCGCCGGAGAAACTGACTTTCATCGTCTTCCGCAATCAACCGCGCGATACGCGGATCCGCACCACCAACGTGCCGCTTGGGCGCGATCCGTCCTGCTTCCTCTGCGTTGCCGAGGAGTTGACTGGCCTCAGCGGGCTGCCCAAAACATCCGGGCTCACCGTCACGCCCTACACCGCCGTCAATGCCAGCCAGAGCAAGGTCGGCGACACCACGACCCGCGAGACAAAGTTCAGTGCCGGCGCCGACATCAAGTGGCGGCCGAGCCCGGAATGGGTGATTGATGCCACGCTGCGGCCGGACTTCTCGCAGCTTGAGCTGGACACGCCGCAGCTGAAGGGCAACACGCGGTTTGCGCTGTCGGTGCAGGAGAAGCGGCCGTTCTTCCTGGAAGGCAGCGATCTCTATTCGCAGCCGTTCGGCCTGATCTACACCCGTTCGATCACCGACCCGCTGTGGGGCGCGCGTGCCACTTATCGCAGCGAGAGCGCCGATGCGGCCGTGCTGACCGTGAAGGATCGTGGTGGCGGTTTCGTCATCCTGCCCGGCACCTACTTTTCCGACGCCCGCGAGCAAGGCGCCTCGCAGGCGACGCTGGCACGGGTGCGCGTGCCCTACAGCGCAGGCGGCGGCACCGGCAGTGTGGGTGCGCTGTTTTCCGATCGCACTTACGAAGACGGCAGCAGCAATCGCACCGCGGCGGTGGATGGCCAGTACAAGCCGAACGACGATTCACGGCTGCGGGCACAGTTTTCGGCCAGCCAGACCGATGACCGCGTGCTCGGCAGCAAGGGCAACGGCCATGCCGCCTTTGTCGATGCGCTGTACGACAACGGCGTCTATCACGGCTGGCTTGGTCTGAGCAAAGTCTCACCGAAGTTCCGCAGCGACAACTCGATCACCACGCAGAACGGCTACGAATGGGCCAAGTTTGAGGCATGG
>Ga0116175_1001579_pt1 | contig 14564 bp, 15 predicted proteins | sample AD_UKC125_MetaG_FD_89802 | JGI IMG/M metagenome (GOLD analysis project Ga0116175, IMG submission 89802) | Active sludge microbial communities of municipal wastewater-treating anaerobic digesters from USA - AD_UKC125_MetaG | ecosystem: Engineered > Bioreactor > Anaerobic > Digestate | place: USA... | reverse complement strand
GCCACCAGCGCACCGCACCCGCCTTGGCCGCCGAAAGGGCAAGCCTTGCGGCTCGGTGGTGGCCTGGCCCTACCATCCGGCGCTGCAATTCAGACTGATGCTTGAAAAACTGGAGCGGGCGAAGGGATTCGAACCCTCGACCCCAACCTTGGCAAAACGAAACAAGCCATTACGCCACTGTAGCCGAACCTACGAAATATGGCGGTATTTCAGTTATTTGTTGCAACACCCTTTACGACGCCGTAGCCTCCAAATCGCCACGAAACGGCAAATTTTGGAGACAATATGGAGACAGAAGGCCTCGATCCGAGCTTTGTCTCCAAATGGAGTCGTAAGCATGCCGACTGCGAAGATCAACAAGCGCTCGGTCGATGCCTTCAGCGCGGATGGACAGCCACAGGCTGTTCTGTGGGACAGCGAAATCCGGGGCTTCGGTGTCCGGGCACTTCCATCCGGGCTCAAGACCTTCATCGTTCAGTACCGCAATGCCGAGGGTATCAAGCGGCGGATCAACCTTGGTCGATATGGCGTCATCACGGTCGAGCGGGCTCGTGACCTCGCGAAGATCAAGCTTGGCGAAGTAGCCTCCGGCGAAGACCCGGCACTGGCCGTCCATGAGGCCCGCAAGGGGATGACCGTTGCCCAGATGTGCGACTGGTATCTCACCGAAGCGCGGGCCGGGAATATCCTTGGACGCAAGAACCGGCCGATCAAGGAATCGTCACTCAAAATGGACGAGAGCCGGATCAATACGCACATCAAGCCGCTGCTCGGCAAGCGGCACGCCAAGCACCTTACCATTGCCGAGGTCGAGCAGATGCAGTCCGACGTTCGGGACGGCAAAACTGCCAAGGCGCGTGGAGGAGGCCGTGGAGGCAAGGCTGCTGGCGGCCCTGGCGTCGCGGCACGCTGCCTTGGCACGCTTCAGGCGATCCTGGGCCATGCCAAGCACAAGGGGCTGTTGACCGAGCACCCCACACGCGGTGCCAAGAAGCTGGCCACCAACAAGAAGACGCGGCGGCTCAGTTCGGCCGAGATCATCGCGCTGGGCAAGGCCATGGCCTATGCCGAGCGTAATGGAGAAAACCTCACCGCACTCGCGGTTGTTCGGCTCCTGGCCCTGACCGGCTTCCGGCGAGAGGAAGGCCAGGCAATGAAGCGTGCATGGGTCCATGCCGAAGGCGGCTTCATTGCATTTCCGGACACCAAGACCGACGCTCAGGTGCGTGCGATCGGGCCAGAAGCCCTGCGGGTGGTACTTGCGCAGGCCGAGATCGCCGGCAATCCGCATGTCTTTCCATCGCTGTCCGGTACCGGCCCCTATCAGGCCGCCGCCGCCTGCTTCACGCGCGTGTGCCGGCTGGCAGGGATTGAGGGTGCGACCTTGCATACCTTGCGCCACACCTTCGCCAGCATCGCTGGCGAACTGGGGTTCACCGAACTCACCATCCGCGCCATGCTCGGCCACGCCTCGCAGAATGTGACGCAGGACTATATCCATATCGACGAGGCGCTGAAACTCGCCGTGCGGCGCACCTCGGACGAGATTGCGCGCCTGCTCGATGAAGGTGCAGCCGGGCTGCGCCGCCCCGCCCCTGCTGCCTGATCATGGCGCCAATGAATCACTCGACGAAAGGTAACGAATATGTTACCCATCGCGGTGCAATGTGATTGTTGAGGAGTATATCCGCGAGGATGGCAGCTGCCCATTCCGGGGCTGGTTCGATGATCTCGATGTCCAGGCCGCAGCCAAGGTGGCGACCGCCATCGTCCGAATGGAACTCGGCAACCTGTCGAAGGTCAAATGGATCGGCGGCGGGCTTGGTGAGTGCCGGATCGATTGGGGCCCGGGATACCGCCTCTATCTGACTCAGGATGGCGAGCAACTGATCATCCTCTTCGTGGGCGGGACCAAGAAGCGGCAACAGTCGGATATCAGGCAGGCCGGTGCATTGCTCGATGAGTACAAAGGCCGGAAGGCCAAGGCGAAGAAGGCAAGGAGTTAGGCAAGGTGGCGCTGACACGCGATTTCAAGGCGACGGTGAAGGAACGTGCCGCGCGCGACCCCGCCTTCGCCAAGGCCATGCTCGACGAAGCCGCCACCGCTTTTCTCAACGGCGAACCTCATGTCGCGCGTCTGATCCTGCGCGATCTGGTCAATGCCTCAGTTGGATTCGAAGGCCTTGCCACTGAAACCAATCGGCCCAGCAAGAGCCTGCACCGGATGCTCTCCGAAAAGGGCAATCCGAGCATGGACAATCTTGCTGCCATTTTTGGCGTAGTGCGCAGGCACCTTGGCGTCACTTTAGAGGCTAACAGCGTCGAGCCAGCGTAAGACAGAATTATCTGCTCGTCGATTTCGAAGGCAAAGGCGGATAGGTTCAGCTGCGCTCAAAATATTCAATCGCAGCGCGCACCAGCAACAAGACCGCGCTCAAGCGGCTCGACGGATGCCCTTTTGCAGTTCCGACTTCCACTTCATCAACGCTCGGACCAGTTTTTCCGATGCCGGGATAAACTCGCCTTCGAGGCGCTCCTCTGCTTCGCGCTGGCGGCCGCCAAGCGCCGACGACATGACATGCCCGGCAGACCGGTGAAAATCGGCGTGAACACGTTTGACGACCTTATAGGGCACGTCTGCCTTGGCCTCAGCAGAAAGCGCCGTGGAATTGAGCCATTGGCCGAATTTGCAGTTGCCGTCGCAACCGGCTTCATGCGCCGAAATGTCAGACTTGCCCGTGCGCATTGCCGCACGCAGCCGCATCTTCCACATGCCGTGCGCGCCGATCGCTTCGTCGATCTGATAAATTAGATTGGCGTTTGTCATGGGGCCGACTCCATTGGCTTGCAACAAGGCTTGAACTGGCCGGCATCTTAATATCAGAATATGATAATATATAATGAGTGCTCTACGGGGTAACGCTTAGTCCTGCCTGCCCCCGGACGCGCGCGCGAATTCTGCCTGACTGACCGAACCCTGCGCGGCGGCAGGCTTGCTGCACGATGCAGGTTGAGTTTGACCAGGTCCGCCACCTGATAGACCGTTCGCCAACCACAGTGTTTGTCAAAGCGGCTTTCCGTCACGATCCAGCAGCTCGATCCGGTAGGAGCAGCCATAAAGGGTCTTGCCCGGGTGACTGGTAACGTTGGAGATGGAACGGGCAATCACTGTGTGGGTCCCGAACTCGTCTGCCTCGTTGGCTGGTTCGGTCACGTCAACGAGGATGCGTTGACCGAGGAATTTGCGGAACGGCGTCTCCGCTTCGACTTCGTTGCGGGTGGCAACACCAGCGGTTTGCGCTGCCCTGGCGATTTCCGCGACGGCGGCATCGCTCTCCAGTGCGTTGACGATACCTTCCTCTTTGGCGATCTCGGCGGGATCAGCCAGATCCAATATTGCCATGACGCCGCTGGAGCTGAACGCGATCCGGCGTGTCGACCACGTGCCGGTAACCAGCACTGGCTGCGGCAACTCATATTGGGCGAGGAACGGATTGGGGCTCTCGATCTTTCGCCAGCCGAAGCGCTCAGCAAGCTTCTCTTCGCCGCTCAGGGCCCAGGCGAAGGCATTGTAGCTCGGGGCGTCGAGATGGCAGTTGATGGCATCTGCAATATCGACTTCGGCCGGATCGAAGTCAGCGCCGTCCAAAGCGTGCGCAGGCGATGCTGCGAGTAATAACAGAATTAAGGCTTGGCGCAGCATACTTGCCCGATATCCAATCGCGACACCCCTAACAAGCACTGGCGCTCATCCGCCGGTTGCGCAATGACGGGACGATGACAGTATTTGCGCGTTTTGGTTTTCCTGTCCTCGCCATAATCGCGGGCAGTGCGGTGGCAACGGTTGCCATGGCGGCGGAGCTCCCGCCCACGCTGGAAAGTGGCATCTTTGGCGACGATCGGTTGATCCTTGCCGCTGACCGGGAAACCGGCACCCTGTCCGGCTACTTGCACGACGGCGATTGCCGGGTGTTCTTCAGCGGACCGTTAAAGCCGGTCACCCAGTATCAGCGTCCCGAACTGGGCGAGAGCTATGAGCTCATGTCCTGGGATCCGCAGCGCCCTGCCGCCACCTTCACCACCACGCTTTATTCGCGGGCGCGCGGCGGCTTCAACGATCAGATCACGCTGGAGCCCGGCCCCGACGATGCAAATCGCCCGACCGCTTGTCGCTGGCGGATAAGCTTCGACCGAGCCGGCCATGTTGGCAATAGCCTTATCGGTGCAGCGGTCGTTGCCCGGTCCCGCCCACGGCTGTTCGAGCTGGCAGAGGCCAAAGAGGGGCTTCGCCTGGAGCCGAAAGGCCGCGCCGCGCTGTCCCGCGATTCCGGCGTTTGGGTCACCAAGACCTATGGCGCGGCCTGGTCGCTGCCGGGCATGGTCCGGATCACCTGGTACGATCCGCCCGGCACCCCGCGCGGCGGCTATGTGCGCGAGCGCGACCTTTATCCCGTGCGCGCAGCAGGAAACCCCGAAAGCAAAGCCTTGCCCTGCACGATGCTCAAGGATGGCACTTTCGAATCGCTGGGCGACTGCGCCACCCCGAACCCCGATGGCAGTTATGCCGTCGGGCTAGACGCGCTGCGGCAGCTGCGCTTTGACCGGCATGGGCTTGCCACCTTTGCCATCCGCACAGCAGGCTATGCCTATGTCCGGCGCGATGGTTATGCACTGCTGGTGCCGACCTTCGACAACGCGCCAGACGTGTTTGAGGATGGTCTGGTGCGGGTGCGGCTTGGCGACAAGTTCGGCTATGCCGATCGCCGCCTGAAGCTGGTCATTCCGGCAATCTACGATGGGGCCTATCCGTTCACCGGGAAGCGGGCATGGGCCTGCATCGGCTGCGCGCCGGTCTCGGATGGAGAACACAGCTGGTATCGCAGCGGGCAGACCGTCTGCCTCGATCCGCGCGGCAACCACCGTCCGGAGGCAGAATGCGGGACTGCCGGCTGGGCACCGCCTCAATTGCGCGAGTAGCGCCCGCGCCCCATGTTTTCCGGGATGAGATCGCGCCCTTGCACTTGAAGGCGCATGACCTCGAACGGCGGTGCGACCAGTTGCTGCGTATCGACGGCCACCGCCTGCACGCCCTCGGCCAATGGCTTGATCGGCAGCGGTGCAGAGCGCCTGGAACCGTCCGGCAAGGTAAGGACAAGTTGCTCGACCGCCGCGCCGCTCCTCCGGGAAACGAAGGCCCAGCCACCCCGGCTGGTTTCGGCGGCTTCACGGTAACCGTCGCTGAACACAAAGGTCACGCTGACACGCGACAAGCGCATTTCACGGGCCGGATCGCCGACCACCACCCCCACGCCGCGCCGCCATTGCGACGGCGGGATAGGCGCATCGGCGGCGGCATCGACGGGCGCGGCCTGACATTCTGTCGGCATCACCGGGGCGCCAATGTCCGGCAGGGGCGCGGCGGCGGTGCGGTAGGCCTGCTCCATTTCGTAATGCGCTTCGTACCAGGCCACCATGGCGGCTTCGGCGGCCGTGCGGTCTGCCTCGCTTGCGCCCGCAGCCGCGCCTTTCGCGGTTGCCCGGCTGGCTTCGTCCCGGGCAGTTTCCGCGATGCGCTTCGCCTCTGCCGCCCGCGCCTGCTCGGCAGGGCCGGGAGCGGGGCGATCTTCGGGCAGGATTAATGGCGGAGAAGCCGCCGCGCCAATGGTCCAGGGGCAGCGTTCGGCAATCGCTTCGGCCTCGCGTGCGCGCTGCGCATTACGCAGACCGCGCTCGGCCGCTTCGTCCCAAGGGAATGCCTGATCGACGCGCAGCAGCGGCGCATCCCCGGCGGGCAGATCGGCTGCAAGGGTCACCGTCTGGCCGGTGCGACCCCAGCGCCCCTTGGCCACCTGATCGACCGCGCCGTAGCTGATATACCACTCGAACCGGCCATCCGCCTTGAGCAGCAGTTCCGAGCCGGTCTCCATCACGCCTGAAAGATAATAATGACCCGCCAGCGCTGCGTCAGGCTTGCCCATATCGGCCGGCGGTCCCGGCTGCACGCAGCGCATGCGGCGCCCTTCGCTCTCCAGCTGCTGCTCCATGTCATCAGCAATCGGACCGACGTTCATGTCACCGTCTGCTGACGGTACCCGCCGGGCCTGATCGAGATAAGCCCTGCCCTTTGCCAGCGCGGCACATGGATCACGTGTACCAGCAGCATGGGACGCACGGGCAATGTCGCGCTGCAGATCCGCCCGGACCACAAGGCCCAACCCGTCCTGCCCGGCAGGGTCCTCGGCCAGCAGGGCCGCAGCTTGGTTATAAAATTCGAGCGCACCGGCATGATCGCCGACCGCTTTGGCTTCTGTCGCTTTTTCCAGCAGTTCCATGGCGGTTTGCGCTTGCTGTTGCGGCGCCTGCGCGGGAAGCTGGACACCGGCCAGCAGTACTGAACCAGCGAGGATCAAGGTGAGGCGGCGCGGCATGGTCATTCTGGGTCTTTCTCGCGCGTGGTAGGGAGCACGACATGATCCCCGTCCGCACTCCGCCCATCCTCGCAGCTTGCGGGGAGTGTTTCGTCGATGTTGTCCAGCACGCGCAGCTGAACATTGATGGGACCATCGCTGGCCGTATAGGCGGTATCCCCGTTCGGGTAAGTATAGCCCCGGAAGAAGCGCGGCGGGCTGGTGCAGGTGATCAGCGCATAGGGAGCGTTGAACAGGTCGTTGTCGTTATGGTCGGTCAGGTGAAACGTTTCGCCGAACGGACCGCTGCCAAAGCGTTCGCGCAAGTCGAAGGCGGCATCGGGCAGGCGCACCGGCAGTCGGAATACGGGCGTGCGGCCTTCTTCGTCCGTCCGGCCCTGAAACACCTTCTTCTGGTCGGTCACGAAGGGCAGTTCATAGTCCGTCGCCCGGCTGGCTGACAGGGCATAGTCGGTATGGGCGGCGGGCTTCCCCGTGCGCGGTTGCAGCAGGACGAAGCGATAGGCATATGCACCGCTGCCGATCACTTCACCTCCGGCCGGGGCGGCAGCGCCGGCGGCGAGAGCGTCCCAGCGGTCGGCATCCGGGGTGCTCGCTTCGCTGGCTTCAGCCGCAGCAACCGCAGCCTCCGGCCCCGCTTCTGCCCAGGCATCGGCCTTCTCAAAGCTCTCGTCGATGGCGTCGAGCAGATGGCAGGTCTTGCCCAGCCGCACATTGTCAATCGCCGCCACGTCGAGAATGTGCGCCTCCCCGTCAGCCCGATAGCTGGCAATGACATGGGCTTGCACCTTGCCGGTCTTGCCGCGCAGCTCGGCCAGCGGATCACCTGCGCCTGCGGCCGGCAGCAGCCGATAGCGCGTGCGCACGATATTGCAGCGCTCCAGCACCAGGTTCTCGCCATCGGCAATGACCATGCCGATGAAGATGTCCAGCGGGGCTGCGTCTGCCTCTTGCGCCCGGACCGCAGCTGGCAGCAGCAGGCCGATCGCGCAGAGCCTGATCAAGACGCGCAGGCATCGATTGCAGGACGAAGCGGCTTTACTTAGAGCAGCAGTATGGATGGTCATACGTTCCGAAAAGTCCTGCATTTTTTTGTGCGCTATCAGCCCCTCGCGCTGGTTGCCAGCCTCGTTCTGCTAACCGCCCCGCTGCGCGCCGCCAGCGATGACCGCCAGGTCTATGCCGGAACGGTCGGAGCCGCCCAGGTCGTCGTGGAACTGGAAGGCAGCGGCGACAATGTGACGGGACGCTATTTCTATCGCAAGTATCGGCTCGATATCGGCCTTAGCGGCCGCTGGACGGGCGACAGGCTCTTGCTCGAGGCCCGCAGCAGCGGTGATCAACTGAACCTGCACCGCGCCGGGGCCGAGCTGGCCGGATCGCTGACGACCAAGGCCGGGCGCACGCTGCCGGTGCGGCTGTCGCCAGTGGCCGCGCCAGCCCCGTTGGCGGCGGGTCTGTCTGCGGACATGGCGGATCTTTCCCCCTATGAGCGCCACCAGCTGGCAGGCCTGTCGCTGGTTCCGGGCAGCATCCGTCAAGATGGACCGCGCGCGCTGCGCGACTGGCGCGAGCCCGTCAGCGGGATCACGCTGTTCCGCATCGAAAGCGGCTATCCCGCGCCGGTTCTGGCCCGGATCAATGCCGCACTAGAACGCCAGCAGTGGGAGCGCGTGTCGCAATGGTTCGGCTGCGAAGGGTTTGGCGGCCAATCGGGCATGGACGTTTCCGAGGCAAGAGCGCCGTACCTCAGCGACGATTTCGTGAGCTATGCCTGGTTTGCCAGCTGGAGCTGCGCCGGCACGGCCCACCCCGATTTCGGCACGCAAGGCGTGACCTTCGACACCCGGACCGGCCGCGAACTCCAGCTGGAAGATCTGCTCTATTTCGGTAATCCGCCAGCACCCCAACCCGGCACCCCGGCGTTCTTCGACTATCGCGGTGACATCTTCGCGCCGCGCATCGTCTCCTTGCTGGGCCAGCTTTACCCGAACGAGCTGCAGCCTGCCGATGGTGAGGCGGCAGAGGATCAATGCGACTATGCGGATACGTCCGTGTGGGATTTCCCCAGCTGGTACCTGACCGGACAAGGCCTCTATCTCGGCGCCTATTTCGCTCGAGCGCAGCGGCCGTGCGACGAGCCGGACTGGTCGGTCATCCCCTGGCAGCACCTGACCTGGCACAAGGGCGATGACACAGTGCCTCACCGTTCTGCAGTGCCGACCTCCACCTTGCACTTTGGACAGCGTGAATTCACCCGCGACAACATCGCGGGCGTCGCCCTGGCCTTCGACGACCGCAATTTTCCGGTTCTCGATATCGCCTTGCGGCCCGAGGTGGCACAACACCTCGAAGCCGAATCAATCCGCCTGCTGAATACCGATGTCGCCATCACGGTGGGCGACAAGTCCATCAGTTCCGCCCGGCTTGTCGAGCCAATCACAGAGGGACGCATCCGGATCAGCGGCAGGTTCAGTCTGACCGAAGTGCAAGACATGGCCCGCCAGATCATCTGCACCATGCATCTGGGCGCTGAGCAATATGACTCCTTCGCTCTCTCCGACAGACCAGTCTGCGAGTCGCCCGCAGCACCCGAAGCACAAGGCGCAATTCCATGACCCTCCCGCGCATCCCTTTTCTCTTCATGCTGGTGGCTGTGCTCGGTCTGACGCCAGCCGCCGCGCAGCAGGTTCGCACCCCACCGCCTGGCACGAGTGAGCGCACGCAAATCCTTAATGCGCTCCGGCCGTCACCGGGTTCCAAGATCAGGTTCATCGTCCACCAGCTGAAGGTGATCAAAGGCAAGACGGCGACTTATGCCTATGTGGTGATCGAGCCGTCTAAGCAGGAATACGACGGCGGCGAGTACCTGCTGAAGCAAGACGGCGGATGGCGGGTGATCTGGTCAGTCACCGGCGGCGGCACCGATGATTGCCGCACGGCAGCCAGCTATTACCAATCGGCCCTGCGCCTATTTCAGGCCGAAGGGATCGATCCCGATGCGATAAACCCGGAGCTTCACGAGGAATATCTGCGTCTTGCCACCTTTGCGGCGGAAGATCCGGACTGCACCGCCCTGGGTGATCTGGGCCCGGACCTGCCCGTCAGCGACGAGAAGACGGATGATCGGGACGGTCTGCAACCGGGCAACGGGGCGCGCTCACGCATTGCCCCGCACCCGCGGTTTAGCGCGCCCATCACGCAGGTCGACCTTGATGGCGATGGCAAGCCAGACGCAATCTCGGTCGTTCATCTCCTGCCCGCCAGCGCGGGGCGCGAGCTGGCCCCCGACATCATCATCGCCAACCCGTGGGACAGCGACGCCGCGGCGCAGGGACTGACCGACGATAATCAGACGATGGCGCTGGTTGTCGAAAACTCCCGGACCGGCACCCGCCATCTCCTCCACAGCCCCTATGTGGAAATTTCCGCCAGAGTGGGTGCCGGTCACCCGGTTGCAGTAGAGCGCGCGAACACCAAGCTGGCGCGGGAATTCCGCAAGGATTGCCCGGACTTGCGCCACGACTTCCTGCGGATGGCGACCGAGGCGGGCATCGACATTGCCCTGTTCTGGAACGCGGGAGCTAACAGCTATGATGTGTGCTGGCCGAACGAAATCCCGTGAATAATTACGTGACAACATTTATGCGGGGAATCGAAAGGCGATAAACCGACGGAACCTGCCCGCGATCCTGCTGGTCCTGATCGCCGCCTGATCACTCTGTCGTCCGGCCATCAAAATGCTCATGGTCCACGGCCGCATCGGCGCAGGTCTTGTGGATAGTCCCGTCCAGATGTTCCGGCGGGCCATAGATGGTATAGAGTCGCAGCGGCTCCTTGCCGGTGCTGATCACATTATGGCGCGCGCCCTGGGGCACAATGATTCCGTCGTCTGCCTTGACCTTGTTGCAGACGCCATCAATCCAGATCTCGCCTTCACCCCCCTCGATGCGGAAGAACTGGTCCCGGTCGTCGTGGACTTCCTCTCCGATTTCCTCGCCAGGCTGGATCGCCATAAGAACGAGCTGGAGGTTGTGTCCGGTATAAAGCACGCGGCGGAAATCGTCGTTTTCTTCCGTCAGCTTTTCGATGTTGTCGACGAAACCCTTCATTCAGCCTGCTCCTGTCGTGGCACCCACCGTTTATACTATCGTGATGCGCAAATGGTTGTCACCCGATTTGGGCTGACCATCCGTAACACCGAGCGACGGGCCGTCCTCACCCGAACTGTTGGGGCCACACACGGAAGGGGGGCTTCCGGTGCGGCCCCTGTCCGCCAGCATGGGGGTGCCGGCAGAAGCGGGATCAATCGGCAATCTCGATCCGGTAACTGTCGTGGCAGGCAACGCAGGTATTGAGCGCCTGACCAAGCGCAGCATTCGCAGCGCTGCGATCCCCTTTGGCTGCGGCAAGGTTCAATGCATCGAATTGCTGGCGCATGCTGCTGCTCATCTGGCGAAAGCCGGGCGGCTGCCGCTCACGCAAGCCCTCGGGCGGTCGTTTCCCGCGTCCGGTCCCTTGCGCCTGCGCTGCGGCGCTGACCGCCCCCCAGTCGTCGACCGCCATCGCGGAGTGAATGTCGCGGATCGAAGCCAGGAGGCCGCGCATCTCGCTCAGGACGTGATCGGCCTGGGCCGGATTGAGCGAAACGGCCTCGCGCTGGTCGGGCGGCGCGAGCTGCGCCGGGGCGGAAGCACTGGCACTGCCTTGCGTCCGCAGCAGCCGGGCCAGCAGAATGAAGACCGCCAGCAGCAGGGCAACAGTCAGGCGGCCAGCCGTCCGGGTCATGCTAGTTCCCCCGTGCCTGACCGACCGGCCATGACACGAGAATGGCCCCGCGCATGTCGCCAGGCTTGAACCCGGTGGCCTTGTCGGCCGGATAGAGTTCGGCCAGCTTGGCCTGCACATCAGGGGCGATCGCCGTACCGTGGCAGGCAGCGCATGGCTGCTCCTTCATCGGAATCGCGCGCATGTAATGGGTCCTGGCGTCAGAACCGGAACCGCTGCTCCATTGCATGACCGCCGGCTTGCCATCGGCGGACAAAGGCGCGGCGGCCAGTTGCTCCAGCCGCTCACGCAATTCGCCATCCGGAGCCGCGCCCGGATTACGCTCCTTGAGCGCGATCCGGCGCACCTCTGCCCCGCTTTCCTGGGACAGACTGGCGGCAATGGCCGGCGCTGCCTGCTGGCAGACGCCGATGGCACCCACCGGACCGCCGGCCTTTATCGCCGCCTGCAATTGCCCCTGAAGGTCAGCCTGGAAGCGGTCGGCCAGCGCAGCCGACTTGGCCGAAACATCCACCGGCTGCGGCGCCGGGGCCGCGCATCCGGCCAGCCCCAGGACAACGCCCGTCAGGATGCGGCGCATCACAGGTTGGGGTCCTCATCCAGCGGCGACTGGAATTCGTGCCACATCCCGTTGATGATGCCGAAGGCGAGCGCCAGGCCAAGCCCCAGGATCCATGCGAAATACCACATCGTTTTCGCTCCTTAGTAGAAGTCTGGGTTGGTGCGCACGTCGCGCAAGCTGATCCGGCCGAACAGGACCTTCATCACCCAGGCGGTATAGGTCAGCACCAGTGGGAGGAAGATCACCGTCACCAGCAGCATGATCCACAGCGTCAGGTGGCTGGACGAGGCATTCCATGCCGTCAGGCTCGATTGCGGATTGATGGAACTTGGCAGGATGAACGGGAACATCGACAGGCCGACCGTGGCGATGATGCCCACGGTCGCCAGCGACGACCCTGCCAGGTTCAGCACATGGCTACGGCGGCGGATCCCCAGCAGTGCGACCAGCGGTCCGACCAGCCCCAGCACCGGCGCAATCACCATCCAGGGATAGCGGCCATAGTTGTCCAGCCAGGCACCGGGCGCGGCGACCGTCTTGATGAACAGCGGGTTGGAGGGACCATTCGGATCGACTGCGCCTTCCAGCCGGAAGCCCATGGCGCCATTGGCAACCCACAGGCCGCCGGCCGCAAACAGGATGACGCTGGCGATGGCCGCCACGCTGCCGATCCGGCGCGCGCGGTCCAGAACCGGGCCTTGCTCGATCTTGACCGAGAGGAAACCCGCCCCGTGCATCACCACCATCGCGACGGAGAGCAGCCCGGTCATCAGCGCAAATGGCGAAAACAGGCCGAGCAGCGAGCCTTCGTAGAAGCTGCGCAGGTCGCTATCCAACCGAAACGGCGCGCCTTGCAGCACGTTGCCCACAGCCACGCCGAATACCAGCGCGGGCACGAAGCCGCCGATGAACAGCGCCCAGTCCCAGCGATTGCGCCAGCCGGCATCGGCATGCTTGGAGCGGTACTTGAACGCCACCGGGCGCAGGATCAGCGCGCTCAGCACCAGGAACATGGCGAGGTAGAAGCCGGAAAAGCTGACCGCATAGACGAACGGCCAGGCCGCGAAGATTGCCCCGCCGCCCAAGATGAACCACACTTGGTGGCCTTCCCAGTGCGGCGCGATGGCGTTGATCGCCATGCGGCGTTCCTCATCCGTCTTGCCGATGAACGGCATCAGCGCGGCGACGCCCAGGTCATAGCCATCGGTCAAGGCAAAACCGATCAGCAGCGTGCCCATCAGGCCCCACCAGATGACCCGGAGCGTTTCGTAGTCGAGAGGGATTTCCATTTCGTGTTCCTCCCTTATTCTGCCGGCAGCGGGGCATAGCCCGCCGACCCGCGCAACATTTCGGGTTCATGGTGCTCCACCGGTCCCTTGCGGATCGTGGCGATCATAAGCCGCACCTCGATCACGGCGAGCGTACCGTACAGCAGGGTAAAACCGATGATCGTGGTCCAGATCTGGCCAACCGTCAGCGACGATGCGGCGAGGAACGTTGGCAGCACGCCTTCCACCGCCCAGGGCTGCCGCCCGATTTCCGCCAGCATCCAGCCGAACTCGATCGCGATCCACGGCAGCGGGATGATGGCGACCGCGATCTTCAGGAACCATGGCTTGCTGAACTTGCACGCCGAAGCACAGTAGAAAGCGAGTGCGAAGAAGCCGATGAAGAAGAAGCCCAGCCCCGCCATGATCCGGAACAACCAGAACATCACCGGCACGTTGGGGATGGTATCCTTCGCCGCCAGCAGGATCTGCTGATCACTGGCGCTGCGCGGATCGGCCACGTGACGCTTCAGCAGCATGGCATAGCCAAGATCGGCCTTGTGCCGTTCGAACTGCTCGCGCGCGGCCATGTCCGTGCGGTGGACCTTCAGCTTCTCAACCGCGTCGTAGGCGACGATGCCGCTGCGAATGCGTTCGTCCGCCTTCAGCACCAGCTCGTTGATGCCCATGACCTCGCCGGTCAGGCTGCGGGTGGAAATCAGGCCCAGGACATAGGGGACCTTCACTTCAAAGCGCGTCTCCTGCGCCTCCATGTCGGGGATGCCGAAGATGGAGAGGCCAGCGGGGGCCTCTTCGGTGTGCCACATGGCCTCGATCGCGGCGAGCTTCATGCGCTGGTTGTCGGTCAGCGCGTAGCCGGATTCGTCACCCAGCACGACGACCGAGAGCGAGGAGGCCAGACCAAAGGCCGAGGCAACCATCATCGAGCGGCGGGCCACGTTGGTCCACTTGCCCTTGAGCAGATAGTAGGCCGACACGCCCATGACGAAGACCGACGCCGCAACATAGCCAGCGCTGACGGTGTGGACGAACTTGGCCTGCGCGACCGGGTTGAACAGGACCGAATAGAAATCGGTCACTTCCATGCGCATGGTTTCAGGATTGAAGCGCGCACCGACCGGATTCTGCATCCAGCCATTGGCGATCAGGATCCACAGCGCCGAGAGGTTGGAGCCAAGCGCGACGAGGAAGGTGACGGCAAGGTGCGCGACTTTTGAAAGCTTATCCCAGCCGAAGAACATCAGGCCCACAAACGTCGCTTCAAGGAAGAAGGCCATCAGCCCTTCGATCGCCAGCGGTGCGCCGAAGATGTCGCCGACATAGTGCGAGTAATAGGCCCAGTTGGTCCCGAACTCGAACTCCATCGTGATCCCCGTGGCGACGCCGAGCACGAAGTTGATGCCGAACAGCTTGCCCCAGAAGCGCGTGATGGTCCGCCAGATTTCCCGGCCGGTCATCACATAGATGCTTTCCATGATGACCAGCAGGAACGACAGG
>Ga0116175_1001570_pt1 | contig 14611 bp, 13 predicted proteins | sample AD_UKC125_MetaG_FD_89802 | JGI IMG/M metagenome (GOLD analysis project Ga0116175, IMG submission 89802) | Active sludge microbial communities of municipal wastewater-treating anaerobic digesters from USA - AD_UKC125_MetaG | ecosystem: Engineered > Bioreactor > Anaerobic > Digestate | place: USA... | reverse complement strand
GACGACCTCGCACTTTCCGTCAGCGCACCGTCGCAGTCCACCAGCGACCGCCGCATCAAGACCTTCCGGGCCATCCCGTCGCCCGACACCCTGCGCAACGAACTGCCACTCACCGCGCGCCGCGCACTGGCCGTGCAACGTGACCGCGACGAGATCGCCGCAATCCTCGCGGGTCACGACGACCGGCTGATCGTCGTCGTCGGGCCGTGTTCGGTGCACGACCCGGTCGCCGCCCTCGACTACGCCCGCCGGCTGGCACCGCTGGCCGCCGAATACGCAGACCGGCTCAAGATCGTGATGCGCGTGTACTTCGAGAAGCCGCGTACCACCGTCGGGTGGAAGGGTCTGATCAACGACCCCGGCATGGACGAGACCTACGACGTCGAGCGGGGCCTGCGCACCGCGCGGTCGCTGCTGCTCGACATCATCGACCTGGGCCTGCCCGTGGGCACCGAGTTCCTGGAGCCGACCAGCCCGCAGTACATCGCCGACGCCGTGTCCTGGGGTGCGATCGGTGCCCGCACCACCGAATCCCAGGTGCACCGGCAGCTCGCCTCGGGTCTGTCGATGCCGATCGGGTTTAAGAACGGCACCGACGGCAACGTGCAGGTGGCGGTCGACGGGGTGAACGCCGCCGCCGCACCGCACGTTTTCTTCGGCGTCGACGACTTCGGCCACGGTGCGGTGGTGGAGACCGTCGGCAACACCGACTGCCACATCATCCTGCGCGGCGGTACCCGCGGACCGAACTACGACGACGCGTCCGTCGCCGCTGCCGTGGCAAGCCTGGCCAAGGCGGGCGTGGCCCCCAAGGTGATGATCGACTGCTCGCACGCCAACTCCGGCAAGGACCACATTCGTCAGGCCGAGGTGGCCCGCGAGGTCGCTGCGGATGTGCGTGCCTCGCGCGCCGCCGGCGAGGAGCCGACGATCAGCGGCGTCATGCTGGAGAGCTTCCTCATCCCCGGTGCGCAATCCACCGACGCCCGCCCGCTCACCTACGGCCAGTCGGTCACCGACAAATGCATGGGCTGGGACCCCACCGCCGACGTCCTTGCCGAGCTCGCCCGCAGCTGAACGGGTTCGACCACCTGACGCATACGAGAGTGGGCCCCATTTTTGCCGGTTGAGGCGTGAGCTCGTGCCTCAACCAGCGGGATGGGTGACGTGTGCTCGTGCCTCAATCAGCGGTGTGGGGTCAACCTTGAGCCCGGTCTGCTCTGAGCAGAACGGGGCGGCACGATCGGTGTGCGATGGCTACCATCGCGGGTATGACCGGCAATGATACCTATCCCGAACCGCTGTGGCGTGAGGTGACCGGTCGCGTGTTGCGCCGGCACCGGCACGAGCGCGGCGAACGTCTCGTCGAGGCCTCGCGGCGTGCCGGTGTGTCCACCCAGTACCTGTCGGAGCTCGAACGCGGCCGCAAGGATGCGTCGTCGGAGGTGCTCGCGGCCGTTGCCGGGGCACTCGGTCTCACCCTCGTCGATCTGGTCCGCGAGGTGGCCGTCGAACTCGTGCGCCGAACGCGGCCGGTGCCGGTCCTGCGATCGGTGTCGAGTGCTCCCGTCGCCGTACCCGCCACACCGATCCGCCGGGGCCCCTACGCGCTGGCGGCCTGACCCCGGGTTCGCGTATCGATGATCTGGTCGGCGATGCCGTAGTCGACGATCTCCTGGGCGCGCAGGATGCGGTCACGGTCGGTGTCTCGGCGCAGTGTGTCCACGTCTTGGCCGGTGTGCCGGCTCAGGGCCTGTTCGATCTCCTCGCGGGTGCGCAGGATCTCCTCGGCGGCCAGGATCAGGTCGGGGATGGTGCCACGGCCCTGCCCGGACGGCTGGTGCAGCAGGACACGGGCATGCGGGAGGACCGAGCGGCGCCCCGGGGTTCCCGCGGCCAGGAGCAGTGCCGTGGTCGAGAGTGCTTGTCCCACACAGGTGGTGGCGATTGGGGCATGGCAGTACTGCATGGTGTCGTACAGCGCGAACGTGGCCATCACCGAACCGCCGGGTGAGTTGATGTACAGGTCGATGGGTGCTTCGGGATTGTCCGAGTCCAGGTGCAGGATCTGCGCGATCAACGTGTTCGCGACCCCGTCGTCGATCTCGGTGCCCAGGTAGATGATCCGGTCGTCGAGCAGGCGGCTGTACACGTCCATCACCCGTTCGCCCTGCGGGGTGCGGCTGATGACATTGGGAATGGTGTAGGTACTCATCGGGACACTCCGAATCCTGATGCGGCGGGGGCATGGGGGCGGACCTGGGCGACACCGTCGACGATGTGGTCGATGAATCCGTAGTCAATGGATTCCTGCGCGGTGAACACATGGTCGCGCAGTGAGTCATCGAAAATCCGGTCCATCGGTTGACCGGTTCGGGCGGCGATCAAGCCCAGCACGGTGTCGCGGACATGCCGCAAATCGTCGGCCTGCAGTTCGATATCGGGAGCATAGCCGCCGATCCCGGCGGACCCTTGGTGCAGTAGCACTTTCGCGTGCGGGAGGGCGTATCGTTTGCCGGGAGTGCCGCAGCACAGCAGGAATTGTCCCGCGCTGTAGGCCATTCCGAGGTTCACCGTCGCCACGTCGTTGGGGATCACGTCCATGGTGTCTGCGATGGCCAGCATCGCGGGTACCGAGCCGCCCGGCGAATTGATCCATAGCGCGATGTCGGCGGTCGGGTCGTGTGCCGACAGCAACACCAGCTGCGCACACAGCTGGCTGCCGATCTCGTCGTCGAGGGCTGAATCGAGCATCAGAATCCGCTGGTTCAGCAGGCTTTCCGCTGTCGCCTTGCTCAGCGGCAGGTTTCGTTTCTCATCGCTCATGCCCCGATGCTGCCGGTATGCGGGCCCGGCGACCACCGGGTGCCGCCCACAGCGGAACGGTGCCGCTGTGGGCGGAACGGTCACTCCGGAAGGCGGCCGTCGGCTATGTCGCGGCCGTCGGCTATGTCATGGTGGCCCGGTGCCGTGTCCAGGCCCCGACGGCGCCGTCGGCCGAGAGGAACACCAGCAGCGGAATGCCGAGCAGCGGCAGGAACCAGCCGACCGCCACCACGGCCACGAGGCCCGCGACACCGGCGGCGGGCGGAACCCGGCGCCAGGGGCCACGAACCGGCGGAGTGCCCGTGGGTCGGGATTCGTTGCGCGGCCGTCGTTGCCACCACATCGCGTAGCCGCGCACGATGACGATCACCAGTACCACCGCCAGCGCGGCGAGGGCGAGCTGACTGGCCAGGCCGAACAACAGGCCCATGTGCAGGGCGATCCCCCAGGTGGTGAGCTTCGCCGCCAACGGCCAGTCGCCAAACCAGGAGATGTCGACAATGTCGCCGCTATCACCTTCCACTGCAACCGAACTCGGTGACAGCTGCCATTCCCGGCGGACCTCGGTCACGGTGAACGCGGTGTGCGGCGTCGACGGGATGCCCACCTGGACGGCGTCGTCGATACCGGCTTCTCGCGCGGCGGCCAGCACCGCATCGAGACGCCCGACGTTGCGTGTCACCACGGTCGTGTCGGCACCGGACGACGACGCGCCGTGGCCGTGATCGTGACCACCGCCCGACGACGGCGCGTCGGGCTCGGCACCGAGGTCGGTGTTCACCGACGGCGTCGTCCAGCTCAGTGCCGAACGCAGGTCGCCGACGTTCTCACCGGCATAGCGCGACCAGGTCAGCCCGGTGGCCGACAGCATCAGCAGGCCCAGGGCGATCCAGATACCCAACACACCATGCCAATTCAGATTGCGGGTCCGTCCGCGGGCGGAGCGGTCGACGGTGGCCAGCCGGGCCTTGGCCGGGTTGTTGCGGCGCTTGTTCCGGTACCGCGCCACCCACAGCATCAACCCGCCGAGCGCCACCACCCACAACCACGACGCGGCCAGTTCGCTGTACAGCCTGCCCGGTTCGCCCAGATGCAGATTGCGGTGCAGGCCCGACAGCCACGTGCGCAGCGGCAAGGCGGCGGCACTCCCGTAGGAGACCGAATCGCCCACCACGTCGGTGCTCACCGGGTCGATGAACACTGCCCGGGTCTCCGACTCGCCGAGAGACGGGTCGGCGAACAGCACCCGCGTGGTGTCCCCGGCCGACGCGGGTGGACGCACCGCCGAGACCATCAGATCGGGGAATCGAAGCTGTGCGGCACGCACCTGATCGGCCAGCGGCGCAGGAGAACCGGACGAATCGGTGGTGAGCAGGTCGGCGTAGACAAACTTTTCGACGGTGGGCGCCACCGCGTACAGGCCGCCGGTCACGGCGGCCACCAACAGGAACGGCGCGATGAGAATGCCCGCGTAGAAGTGCAGGCGTTTGAGTAGTGGAACCCAGGACCGGGGCGGGGACGGATCCGCCGCGCCGGTTCCGGCGGAGGGGGAATGATCGATCACGGACATGACGAAATCTGCCTTTCGGGCTGCGTGAGATGGCCGCCCGCCGAACAGAGGTCGCGGGTCAGCCTGAGGTGAATGCGGGAACCGGGCCGCACGGCGGGCCCCGGGTTCCGTCGGCACACGGCACACGCCTGCCGCGCCCGAGCGGCCTCTGATCGCCGCGCCGGGCGGTCCACGACAACCGCAGGTCCGCGGTGGGGACGGGGAGCCTGGTCAGTCCGGCGAACGTCGCCAGCGCCATCACGGCGGCCAGCACCGCCACCAGCAGCGGATAGGCGGTGGCCTCGACCAGCGCCCACACGCCGACGGTGAGCATGGTCGCGCCCATGTGTGCGACCAGCATCAGCACCCCGCCATGCGTGGGCAACTCACCGCTCAGACCCGCCATCGAACAATGCGCCAGCACCTGGCCGGCGATGAGGAGTCCGGCGAACGAGACCACACCCATGCCGCCCCGCGGAGATCGGCCGGCCACCGCCCGGCCCAGCGCCCCGCACACCGCGACCATCAGGATCAGCGAGCCGGTGTCGGGGAGCATGCCATGACCGATGGTGTGCGCACCTATCGCGGTACCGGCGGATCCGGCACCGATCACCGCGCCCCGGATGCGGGCGAGGGTGCGGAGTGGATCGTGACGGTGGCCACGGGCGGGCACATCGGTGCCCGCCACGCGCGGTCCGCCCTCCGAATCCATGGATGGAGACTAACCGTCACGGGGCAGTCGGCCACCGGTCACCCTCGCGGTGGGTTTATCGCGCCGACCGGCCGTGCCGCGGCTGCCCGGTGGCGTGCTCAGGCGGCGAGCACCAGCCAGACGGCGATGTAGTGCAGGGTGGCGGCGACCGCGGTGCAGGCGTGGAAGACCTCGTGGTGCCCGAAACTCGACGGCCACGGATCGGGCCACTTCGCGGCGTACAGGACACCGCCGACGCTATAGAACACGCCGCCGACGGCGAGCAGTACGAGCACCGCCGCCGAGGAGTGGTCGACGAGTGTGGGGGAGACGGCGATGATCACCCAGCCGAGCAGGATGTACAGCGATACCCCGAGCCAGCGCGGTGAACCCGGCCACGCGATCTTGAGCGTCACACCGCTGATCGCGCCCGCCCACACGACGGCCAGCACCCACCAGTTGACCGGAGACGGCAATGCCATCAGGCAGAACGGGGTGTAGGTGCCGGCGATGAACAGGAAGATCATCGAATGGTCGGCGCGCTTCATCCGGACGTGGGCGCGCGGCGACTTCCACGACAGGCGGTGGTAAAAGGCGCTCACCGCGAACAGTCCGACGATGGTGATCGCGTATACGGTGCACGCGAGGGTTGCCGCGGCATCGCGCAGGGCGGCGGCGCCGACGACGACGCCCGCTCCGGCGAACGCGGCGACGACGGCGGCGTAGGAGTGGATGACCCCGCGCAGGCGGGGCTTGATCAGGTCGGTCGCGCTGGTGGCCGTGGGAACGGCTGCCGGAATGCTCACAAACCTACGGTACCGTAGGTTCGGCGGCGGGGTAAACGGTAGCGTTGCGCGCAGTCCACGGCGTTCCGGGGGCCGGCCACAGTCGGCGCGTAATGTGTCGTGGGTGATGGCACACCCCGGTGAACGCGGCGAACGGCCGATGCGATGAAGCTGCTACCCGACCGTGTGCGCCGGCCGATCCTGTCGCTCTACGAGCGTCGTGTCCTCAACGACCTGGACCCCGCCGGCTTTCCGCACCATGTCGCCATCATCTGCGACGGCAACCGGCGCTGGGCGCGCGAAGCCGGTTTCGAGGACGTCAGCCACGGACACCGGGTCGGTGCCCAGCGGATTGCCGACATGCTCGGCTGGTGCGCCGACCTCGGTATCGGCACTGTCACCATCTACCTGCTCTCGATCGAGAACCTAAGCCGCAAGTCCGATGAGCTCGACGCGCTGATGGAGATCGTGCCCGACATCGTCGACGAGATCGCCCGTCCGACCGGCAACTGGCAGGTACGGATCGTCGGCACCCTCGACCCCCTGCCCGAGGACGTCGCCGAACGACTGCGCAGGGCATCCGAACGGACCACCGACCACGGCGGCATGAACGTCAACGTCGCCGTCGGCTACGGCGGCCGGCAGGAGATCGTCGACGCCGTGCAGGCACTGTTGCGCGAACGCGCCGCCGCCGGCGACAGCGTGGACGAGATCATCGGGGCCGTCACCGTCGAGGCCATCGACCGTAACCTGTACACCGGTGGCCAGCCCGACCCGGACCTGGTGATCCGCACCTCCGGCGAGCAGCGGTTGTCGGGCTTCCTGCTCTGGCAGAGCGCCTACTCGGAGATCTGGTTCACCGACGCTTACTGGCCCGAGTTCCGGCGCGTGGACTTCTTGCGCGCGCTGCGCGACTTCTCCGCCCGCACCCGGAGGTTCGGCAAGTAGTCCGGACCTTCCGGCTAGATCTTGCGCAACCGGACCCGGTTGATCGAATGGTCGGTGTCCTTGCGCAACACCAGGGTTGCGCGCGGCCGGGTCGGCAGGATGTTCTCGATCAGGTTGGGCCGGTTGATGGAGGTCCAGATGTCACGCGCGGCGACCTGTGCCTGTTCGTCCGAGAGCGATGAGTACAGGTGGAAATGCGAATTGGGGTCGGCGAACGCAGTGGTCCGCATCTGCAGAAAACGTGAGATGTACCACTTCTCGATGTCGTCGGTCTTGGCGTCCACATACACCGAGAAGTCGAACAGGTCCGACACGGTGAGCGTCGGACCTGTCTGCAAGACGTTGAGCCCCTCCAGGATCAGGATGTCGGGCTGACGGATGTAGTGCCGCACATCGGGCACGATGTCGTAGGTGATGTGCGAATACACCGGTGCGGTCACCTCGCGGGCACCCGACTTGACTTCGGTGACGAATCGCAGCAACGCCCGCCGATCGTAGGACTCGGGAAAACCCTTGCGGTGCATCAGTCCCCGTCGCTGCAGTTGCGCGGTGGGCAGCAGAAAACCGTCCGTGGTGACCAGATCGACCTTGGGGTGCGACTCCCACCGGGCCAGCAGCGCGGCCAGCACACGCGCGGTCGTCGACTTGCCGACGGCCACACTGCCGGCGATGCCGATGACGAACGGCACCTGCCGATTGGTCTGCCGTTCACCGAGGAACGTCGAAGTGGCGGCGAACAACCGTTGCCGGGCCGCCACCTGCAGGTGGATCAGACGGGACAGCGGCAGATAGACCTCGGCGACCTCGGTCAGGTCGATCTGCTCACCGAGGCCGGTGAGCTGCTCGAGTTCGTCCTCGTTGAGCACCATCGGCATAGAATTACGCAGGTCGCGCCACTGTTTTCGATCGAGCTCCAGATACAGGCTCGGGTCGCGGTCGGCCCCGGGCCGCCCCATCAGCCGCGGTCCCCGGGCAGGGAACGGGGCGACCAGCTGATCTGCTCGGTTGTGCTTGCCGGTGTCGACATGCGGACAGTCTAGAACCACACCGGTCGGCGGCTTTTCGGCGCGGTCGGTAGCCTGCGGAGGTATGGATGCTGCCCCGGCACACGCCGACGAACTTTCCGGCGAACTCGTCGACGACTATCTGCGTCTCGGGCTGGCCTTCGACCGGCTCGAAGAGGGCTTCGTCGACGCCTACACCGGTGATCGGGCGCTGCGTGCGCAGGTGGCGGACGCGCCCGCCCCCGAACCCGCCGAGCTGGCCCGGCGGGCCCGGTCATTGCTGGCGCGGGTCGACGATCAGTCGGACTCCGCACGGGCCGGGTTCGTCGCCGCGCATCTGCGGGCCCTGGAATGCTCGGCCCGCAAGTTTGCCGGCGAGGACATCGGCTTCGTGGACGAGGTCAAGAGCTACTTCGACGTCGACATCAGCCCCGGCGATCCCGGGCTCTATCGCGATGCCCACGCCCGGCTCGCCGAAGCCCTCGACGTCCCCGGGGCGACCGGCGAGCGGCTGGCCGAGGCCTATGCCGCCCACCGGCGGTCCGACGAGATCCCCGCCGACCGCGTGGACGACTGCGTACGGGCGTTCAGCGGTGCGCTGCGCGAACGGGTGCGTGCGACCTTTCCGCTGCCGGATTCGGAGATCGTCGAGTTCGAGGTGGTGGGCGACAAACCGTGGTCCGGATTCAACTATTATCTCGGTGACTATCGGTCGAAGGTGGCGATCAACACCGATCTGACCCAGCACATGTCGAACCTGCCGCACCTGATCGCGCACGAGGCATACCCCGGTCATCACACCGAGCACTGCCGCAAGGAGGAGATCCTGGTCGGCGGGGGTCAACGCGAGCAGACCATCTTCCTGGTCAACACCCCGCAATGCCTGATGGCCGAGGGACTGGCCGACCACGCGCTGCACGCCGCGATCGGCGCGGACTGGCCGTCGTGGGCGCAGGAGATCTACGCCGATCTCGGTCTGCGGTTCGATGCCGAACGCGTCTCCCGGGTCGGCAAGGCCACCGCGGACCTGCTGTCGGTGCGCCAGGATGCGGCGCTGCTGTTGCACGATCAGGGACGTGGCGACGACGAGGCGGCCGCCTTCCTGCAACGCTGGCTGCTGGCCACACCCGAACGCGCCCGGCAGATGCTGCGCTTTGTGACCTCTCCGCTGTGGCGGGCATACATCTCCACCTACGTCGAGGGCTACCGGCTGCTGCAGACCTGGCTGGATGTGGCCACCGACGACGACGCGCGCCTGCGCAGGTTCGGTCGGCTGCTCGACGAACCGCTCATCCCGGCGTCACTGCGCGCCGAACTCGCGCGGTGATCGCGCGTACCGGGATCAGAGAAATCGCCGCGTGGTGCGCAAACTACACTGATCGCCATGACGCAGAACCCTGATTCCGTGAATGCGCTTTCCCTCGCCGAACTCGACCCCGACGTCGCGGCCGCGATGGCCGGCGAGCTCAGTCGCCAGCGTGACACGCTGGAAATGATCGCGTCGGAGAACTTCGTGCCGCGTGCGGTCCTGCAGGCTCAGGGCAGTGTCCTGACCAACAAGTACGCCGAGGGTTACCCGGGTCGCCGCTACTACGGGGGTTGCGAGCACGTCGACGTCGTCGAGGACATCGCCCGCAGCCGTGCCAAAGAACTGTTCGCCGCCGACTTCGCCAACGTGCAGCCGCATTCGGGTGCCCAGGCCAACGCCGCCGTGCTGCAGGCGCTCATGGAGCCCGGCGAGACGTTGCTCGGCCTCGACCTGGCCCACGGCGGCCACCTCACGCACGGCATGCGCCTGAACTTCTCGGGCAAGCTGTACGAGAACGCCTTCTACGGCGTCAGCAAGGAAGACTTCCGCGTCGATATGGACGAGGTGCGCAAGATCGCCCTCGACACCAAGCCCAAGGTGATCGTCGCAGGCTGGTCGGCCTACCCGCGCACCCTCGACTTCGCGGCGTTCCGGTCGATCGCCGACGAGGTCGGCGCCTACCTGTGGACCGACATGGCGCACTTCGCCGGACTTGTCGCCGCGGGCCTGCACCCCTCGCCCGTCCCGCATTCGGATGTGGTGTCCTCAACCGTGCACAAGACGCTCGGCGGGCCGCGTTCGGGCCTCATCCTGGCCAAGCAGGAGTGGGCCAAGAAGCTCAACTCGGCGGTCTTCCCCGGCCAGCAGGGCGGGCCGCTCATGCACGTGATCGCCGCCAAGGCCGTCGCTCTCAAGATCGCCGGCACCGAGGAGTTCGCCGAGCGTCAGCGCCGCACCCTGTCCGGGGCGAAGATACTCGCCGACCGGCTCACCGGCGAGGATGTGGCCAAGGCGGGTGTCTCGGTGCTCACCGGCGGCACCGACGTCCACCTGGTGCTCGTCGACCTGCGTCACAGCGCACTCGACGGCCAGCAGGCAGAGGACCTGTTGCACGAGGTCGGCATCACCGTCAACCGCAACGCCGTGCCGTTCGATCCGCGCCCGCCGATGGTCACCTCGGGTCTGCGTATCGGCACCCCGGCGCTGGCGACCCGCGGGTTCGGCGACGAACAGTTCACCGAGGTCGCCGACATCATCGGTACCGCGCTCGCCGCCGGTACCGGCGCCGATGTCGCCGCGCTGCGCGCCCGTGTCTCGCAGCTCGCCCTCGACTTCCCGCTGTACGACGGACTCGAGGAGTGGGGACTGATGAGCCGCATCTGACGGCGATTTGGCACACCGCGCCGGGGCGAGCGCAGCGACGGGAGGTGCCGGGGCGAGCGCAGCGACGGGAGGTGCCGGGGCGAGCGCAGCGACGGGAGGTGCCGGGGCGAGCGCAGCGACGGGAATTGCACCGGATTCGTCACAACGGGGGACCATTCACTATCGTGCGTGGCATGAACGCCCAGCCCAGAACCAACGCGCTCTCCGACGACGACCTGATCCTCGCACTGGAGAAGGCGCTGCCGGAGATCGCCGAGGACCACCGGGCGGCGGCGCAGCCGTGGAACCCGCACGATTGGGTACCGTGGGACGCGGGCCGCAACTTCGCGTTCCTCGGCGGTTCCGACTGGGAGCCCGGTCAGGCGACCCTGACCGACGAGGTGCGCGCGGGTGTCCTGGCGTTGTTGCTGCTCAAGGACAACCTGCCGTCCTATCATCGGATGCTGGCCGTGCACTTTCCGGTGTTCTCGGCGTGGCGCGAACTGGTCGGTGTGTGGACGGCCGAGGACAACCGGCACGCCATCGTCCTGCGCGACTACCTCGTCGTCACCCGGGCCGTCGACCCGGTTGACGCCGAGGTCCGCCGCCGTATCCACGTGACCGCCGGATTCCGGCAATACGAGGGTTCGGCCACCGATGTGGGTCCGCTCGACGTGCTCGCCATCATGGCCGTGCACGAGCACCAGTGCGCGGCGTTCGTCCGCAGGCTCGGTGAGGCTGTCTCCGACAGCATCGATGAGGCCGTCTCCGAAGGGGTCCTGGCCCAGATCCTGCGCAGGATAGCCGCCGACGACGCCCTGCAGGCCAGGACCTTCGCAGCATTCCTGGGTGCGGGGATCGTCGCCGACCAGGAAGCGGCGATCGTGGCCATCGACCGGGCCCTGTCGGGCATGGAGGCGATCGGAGCCGATGTGGCCGACTTCGACGCGGAGCGGGCGCTGATCGCCGACTACGAGAACGACGGCACCCGCGGCGCGGTGGCCGCCGCACTGGTCGACGCGCTCACACTCGAATCGGTGCAGGAACTGAGCGACGACGCGGAGGCCGCCCGCGGACGCATCCTCGCGCTGGCCGCGCTCGCGGACCGAGCGGCCGGCCGACCCTCGTAGGCCCGGATCGCACGTGTGGATCCGAGGGGCAACCGACGGTTGTCTTGGTGCCCACACTACGGCCCGTTAACGCGAAATTCACGCGAACGCACCCATTCTGACGAGCCGAACCGCCGCGCGGCGCGTACGTTGGCGAGTGACGGACCGCGTGGAAGCGGTTCGTCCGGGAGGTTCAAACGTGGTGTGTAGCAACAGCGCGGGAGGGCCGGCCCCGGTCCTCGGTTCGCCCGGCATCTGCCGGGTGTGACCACGGAACCGGCCGGTCGCCGCCAACTGGTTTGTGCGGGAGCCGCACAAACGTAGGAGTTCGACGTGACCACACGTACCTACGTCATCGACACCTCCGTGCTGCTGTCCGATCCCTGGGCAGTCACGCGATTCGCCGAGCATCACGTGGTTCTGCCGCTTGTCGTGATCAGCGAACTCGAAGGCAAACGCCATCACCACGAACTCGGCTGGTTCGCCCGCGAAGCACTGCGTCTGCTCGACGACCTCCGGCTCGAACACGGACGTCTGGACCTGCCGATTCCCATCGGCGAGAGCGGCGGAACCCTGCAAGTCGAGCTCAACCACACAGATCCCGCGGTTCTGCCCGCCGGATTCCGCACGGACTCCAACGATTCCAGAATCCTCGCGTGCGCCCTCAATTTGCGTGCGGAGGGCAGCGAGGTGACCTTGGTGTCCAAGGACACCCCGCTGCGGGTCAAGGCCGGCGCGGTCGGTCTGGACGCCGACGAGTACCACGCGCAGGACGTGGTGGTGTCGGGGTGGTCGGGGATGACCGAACTTGACGTCGACTCCCATGTCATCGACACCCTGTTCGCCGAGGGTGTCGTCGATCTTGACGCGGCGCGGGAGCTGCCCTGCCACACCGGTATCCGGCTGCTGGGCAACACCTCCAGCGCATTGGCGCGGGTCAATCCGGACAAGCGGGTACAGCTGGTGCGCGGCGATCGGGAGGCATTCGGCCTGCACGGCCGTTCGGCCGAACAGCGGGTGGCGCTGGATCTGCTGCTCGACGAGTCCGTCGGAATCGTCTCGCTCGGCGGCAAGGCGGGAACGGGAAAGTCGGCCCTGGCCCTGTGCGCGGGACTGGAGGCGGTGCTCGAACGCCGCACCCAGCGCAAGGTGGTGGTCTTTCGGCCGCTGTATGCCGTTGGCGGACAACAGCTCGGCTACCTGCCCGGTGGGGAGGCCGAGAAGATGGGGCCGTGGGCGCAGGCGGTCTTCGACACCCTCGAAGGCCTGGCCTCACCCGAGGTGATCGAGGAGGTACTCAGCCGCGGCATGCTGGAGGTGTTGCCGCTCACCCACATTCGGGGCAGATCGCTGCACGATTCGTTCGTCATCGTCGACGAGGCGCAGTCCCTCGAGCGCAACGTGTTGCTGACGGTGTTGTCGCGCTTGGGATCAGGATCCCGAGTTGTGCTCACCCACGACGTGGCACAGCGCGACAATCTGCGCGTCGGCAGGCACGACGGGGTGGCCGCGGTCATCGAGAAGCTCAAGGGTCATCCACTGTTCGCACACGTAACCCTCACGCGCAGTGAGCGTTCGCCGATCGCGGCACTGGTCACCGAGATGCTGGAGGAGTTCGCCCCCGGTGCCGGTCTGTGAACCTGCATCCGCCGGTTGAGGTGCCCGGGGCCGTGTCGGCCACATCCGCCGGTTGAGGTGCGAGGAGCGTAAGCGACGAGCCTCGAAACACCTCAGCCGGCGGAGGCGGCGTGCCGCAGGACGGTGACCGCGAAGTCCGCGGTATCGTGCCAGCGCCGGAGATCCCAGGTGGCGAACCGCTGGTCGACGGTCAGTCCGGCGTCGGCGACGGCCGCGTCGAAGGCGTCGACGGTGAGTTCGCGGTTGGTGTGGAACCCGGTGACGATGAATCCGCCGGGCTTGAGATGGGCGGCCAGTCGGCGTAGGATCTGCGCCTCGCTGTCGGGGGCGATGAACACCATGACGTTGCCCGCGGCCACGATCGCGTCGAATGGCTCGTGTACCCCCTGGGCGGGCAGGTCGAGTTCGGACAGATCCGCGACCCGATAGGTGGGGCCCGGGTGGTCCTGCTCGGCGGCGGCGATCAGCTTCGGGTCGACGTCGACGCCCACCACGGCATGCCCGACGGCGTGCAGGTAGCCGGATAGGCGGCCCGGTCCGCACCCCGCGTCGAGGATGTGCGCGTTCCTGCCGACCATGGCGTCGATCAGCCGGGCCTCGCCGGCGAGGTCGTCGCCGGCGGCGGCCATCTTCCGGAACCGCTCGATGTACCACTCGCTGTGGCCGGGTTTGGTGTCGGTGATCCATCGTGGTTGCGCCATACCTTCCAGCCTACGATCATCTGGTCAGGTGACGATCACCGCGCCGGGGTGCATTCGAACAGGGTGAACCGGTACGACTTGGACATGGGGAATCGGCCGACCAGCTTGATGCCGTAGCGGTGCAGCGCCGGCCAGGTGCGGGTGACGGTGGGCGGGGGAGTGCCGAAGCTGTACGACGAGGTGAGTCGTAGACCGAACTGCTGCAATGTGGCCGGATCGTCGCACTGCCAGTGGAAACGGGCGGACAGGCTGTCGTACACCTTTGTCTTGTCCTGTGCCTCGAACATCGCCTTTCCCGCGGTGTCGAATGCCAGGTGTGCACCGGGAAAGGCCGTCGAGATCGAACGCAGCGCGCTGTGGACCTGATCTTCGGGAAAGTACAGCAGAACCGCCTCGCTCAGGAGGAGTGTCGGTTGCTCGCGCGGAATCCGGTCGTACCACTCGGTGTCGAAGATTGATCCCGCGATCATCGTGTACCGGTCGCTGTCGTCGAAGAAGTTGCGGCGCAAAGCGATCGAATCGGCAACATCCAGATCGATCCAGTGCGCGGTGCCGTTGTCGAGACGATCGGATCTGGTGCTGAGGCCGCAACCGAGGTCGACGACGGTGCCGTCGGGGTGATCGGTGAGGAAGTCGCGGACGAACTGGTCGAAGATCGAGGCCCGCCACACCGAACCGGTGGTATTGCG
>Ga0116175_1001566_pt1 | contig 14623 bp, 10 predicted proteins | sample AD_UKC125_MetaG_FD_89802 | JGI IMG/M metagenome (GOLD analysis project Ga0116175, IMG submission 89802) | Active sludge microbial communities of municipal wastewater-treating anaerobic digesters from USA - AD_UKC125_MetaG | ecosystem: Engineered > Bioreactor > Anaerobic > Digestate | place: USA... | reverse complement strand
CAGGTGCCGGAGCGGCAGGTGGTACGCAGAGTGGTCCACAGCAAGGAGACGACAGCGACAAAGGTGGTGAAGATGTCACGGATGTCGATTTTGAAGAAGTGAAGTAATCTTCACAACAAACCATTATAATAAATAGATTAATCCCTGTGAATGCGATGTTCACAGGGATTTTTTTGTGCGCCGTGCACGACAGTTAACTTGGTGGTGAAAGTCCATTATGGGGGTTTATAGTCGCCAACCATTAGCCAACGGCAAGGGTGTCCATCGCGAGGTGGAATCTGAAGGAAGCCCACGGCAAAGTCCTGCCCCGAGGAACACGAATCGCATACAGGCATATCCCTTGGGATAAGACTACAAAACAAGTCGAAGTCCAAAGACTATACGGATAAGGGAGTGTAAATGCGGCGGGGATATGGGATGAAAGTTAATTATCTTACCACGGGAGGTCTTGTGGACGCTTGGTGAAGATGATTCATTCGATGTACCATAGCGGAGTAAAGCTTGCCACAAGAAGTCAGCAGAAGCCATAGTACCATAAATCACCCTAAGTATGGGAAGGGCTGAACCTTAATGGGCGAGTAGTAAATGAATGTTACCATAGTATGAAAGGAAGAAAGCAGAAAATCTCTAACAAAGCGGAGACCTGCCCCCAAAAGAATAGGACGGCATCCGACGGCTATGGGGGAGGGCAGACTTTCCTGTGGATAACTGAAAACAACCTCACCGAACCGGAAAACCGCGAAGAGAATGGACTTTTTGAAAGCATTCTTTCACCTGCAAATCTTAACTCAGCGTACAAGCGAGTAAAGAGCAATAAAGGTGCAGCAGGAATAGACAAGATGGAGGTGGAATCATTAAAAGATTATCTTGTCACTCACAAGGATACGCTGATAAGTTCTATTCTCAGGGGCAAGTATCGCCCCAATCCGACACGACGGGTATTCATACCCAAAGAAAACGGAAAACAGCGCCAGCTGGGTATTCCTACAGTAGTAGACAGAGTCATCCAGCAAAGCATATCACAACAACTAACTCGCGTTTACGAGTCACAGTTCTCTGACCACAGCTATGGGTTCAGACCCAATCGGTCGGCTCATCAGGCACTCAAAAAGTGTCAAGAGTACATCACCGAGGGATATATCTATGCAGTAGATATGGACTTGGAAAGATTCTTTGACACGGTAGTACACGGCAAACTGATTGAGGTACTATCCCGAACCATTAAAGATGGCAGGGTGGTATCACTCATTCACAAATACCTTAATGCAGGTGTAATACAACAAGATGGACGTTTTGGGGAGACCCTTGAAGGAGTACCGCAGGGTGGACCATTAAGTCCCCTGCTTGGTAACGTTCTACTTAATGAGTTAGACTGGGAGCTTGAAAGAAGGGGACATAAGTTTGTACGATATGCCGATGACTTGGTGATACTATGTAAGAGCAAACGAGGAGCCGAAAGAACTATGGAGAGCATCACTTCCTTTATAGAGAAGAAACTTTTCCTTAAAGTGAATCGGGATAAAACCAAAGTTGCTTACATCAGGAATATCAACTTTCTTGGCTACAGCTTCTACCAATACAAGGGAGAGTGCAGGCTAAGAATACACCCCAAAAGTGTTACAAAGATGAAAGCTAAAATTAAAAAGCTGACATCCAGAAGCAACGGCTGGGGTAACGAGCGCAGAAAGAGAGCACTCAGCTATTATATTAAAGGCTGGGTACAGTACTTCAAACTGGCAGATATGCGAAGTTTGTTAGAAAAGACGGATATGTGGTATCGCCGACGGTTACGTATGGTAATCTGGAAACAATGGAAACGGATAAAAACCAAAGTAACCAATCTTATTAAGCTTGGAATTCATAAGCAGAAAGCTTATGAATGGGGTAACACGAGGAAAGGTTATTGGCACATCGCCAACAGCTATATTCTCAGCCGAACTATTACAAATGAACGTTTACGCAAAGCCGGTTACGTTTTCTTATCGGACTATTATGAAGCGGTTAGACGATGATGTTAAGGAACCGCCGTATACGAGACCCGTACGTACGGTGGTGTGAGAGGTCGGAAAACGAAAGTAGGAAGAAAGCTACTTCGTTTTCCTCCTACTCGATTGCCTACACATGAAAATAACGATAATTTCAGCGTTGAATCATCACTAATTTGCTTGATAATTCCAATGTATTTTTTACCTTTGAAAATCGATATGGAATTCGATACAGAGAGATGCAATAGGATGCAATAGAGAGATATTTCCCGGTTAACGTTTTTTGTTTCGATTCCTGTTTAATTTAATACAATAAGAAAAATAATAATAAAGTTAATACTATGTGGACAACAACACCAAGCATTATTGAAAAAGAGCACCCTGTTGACAGGTTTGCTCTACACTACGTTCCGCAAACACATTGGCATGTATGGCATGCGCTGTGGTTTTGGGCAATGGGCATTGGAAGCGGCATTTTTTGTCTGCGTCAATTTTTTGGCATCAGCGGTGGCGGCCTTTTTTTGGGGATGAATGCCATCGATATCGTCGGACTGGTTCTTGTGGCTGTCGGTGGTTTGATTTTGATTCTTGACCTTGGCAAACCGTTTCGGTTTTTCAACTCGCTTCTCAAACCCAAAAATGCATGGATTTCGCGAGGTGCCATTTCCGATTTTGCGTTTTTGGCACTTGTCGTACTGTATGTTCTGCCCGGATTGATACCTTCCTTGCCGTGGACAGACGCCGTGTTTTTGCAAGCCGATATCGTAAGCAGGATATTTATCGTGTTGGCCGTTTTCTTCGCTATCGTCATCATGATTTATCCGGGATTCGTGCTCTTCTATTCGCGCAACATTCCTTTCTGGAACAGTATTTTCACCCCGATTTTGTTTTTCGAATATGCACTTACCAGCAGTTTCGGGCTTATCGGGTGGATGGTTACAGCCCACGGAGAAGCGCTTCCTTCATCGTTCTACATCGCATTTATTGCAACGCTTTGTATCACGCTTGTGTCGGTATTGGTGTATTTATTCGAACGCAACAGTGTGCAAAATCCGTGTATCAAGGCATCTATCAACTGCCTGTTGAAAGGGAAAGCATCGGGTTGGTTTTGGTTTTCGCAAATCGTGGGATTGCTCCTGCCCATCGTCGTGCTTGCCGCGATGCTCACGAACGATATTTTCCCTGCCTCAAGCATGATGTGGATCGGAGTCTGCACCGTTCTCGGAAGCTTTACATTCCGATACAGCCAGTTGCTTGCAGGTTTACGTGTTTCTCCTTTGGTTTAACAGCATGAAAGAATTACAATTATGAGTAAAGAAATAAAAAAGTTTTCGGCATGTGTTCCCAACTGTTGGATGAACTGCCGTTTATATGCACACGTTCGTGACGGGAAACTGGTACAAACATCGGCTGCGCCTTTTCCCGATCCCTCCTACAATCGCATCTGCCTGCGGGGATTGTCGCACCCGCAGCGCGTCAACAGCAAAGAGCGCATCCTTCACCCGATGAAACGTGTGGGCAAGCGCGGCGAAAACAAATTCGAACAGATTACCTGGGACGAGGCCATCGATATCCTCTCGACCAATCTCAACCGGATTCGCGAAAAATACGGATCGAAAGCCGTTGCATTTATTCCCTGGTCGGGCAGCTACGCCGCCATCAACGGCGGCATGCCCGGTGCCATCAAACGCTTTGCCAATCTTTTTGAGGGAACTGTCGTGGTGGATGGTGTCGATTTCGGAATGCCTACGGGTATGTCGCAGGTAGTGGCCAATCTGGCAGGCGGTATGGCATCCCTCTTTTTGGGGCCGGAACCGAAAGATTTAAGCTATGCCAAAACTCTTATCTTTTGGGGAACGAACATCACCGATTCGCAGGTGCATAACTGGCACTTTGTGCTTGATGCAATGGAAAACGGAGCAAAACTGATTTGCATCGATCCCCGTTACAGTGAGACCGCCGCCAAATCGCACGAATGGGTCAGAATCAGACCGGGATCGGATTCGGTACTTGCACTGTCGATGATACAGGTAATCATCGAAGAGAACCTGATCGACAGCGATTACTGTATTCAACATACGGTAGCTCCTTTCCTCGTGCGGCAGGACAACGGATTGTTCCTCCGGCAGAACGATATCGACGGAAGCGATCAAGCCGGATATGTGGTCGTGGATTCGGAATCGGGAGAAATCAAACCGATCGAATCGGTTACCCGCCCCGAATTACTGGGAACTTTCGACGTTAAGCTGCACAACGGCAATACCTTGCAGGTGAAAACCGCCCTGCAAATGCTGAAGGACGAAGCAGACAAATTCAAACCTGCCGAAGCCGAAAGAATAACAACCGTTCCGGCGGAAAAAATTATAGAAATAGCCCGAATTTATGCCACCAATACACCTTCGACCATATATCCCGGATTCGGAATAGATCGATGGGACAATGCCGATCAGGTGGGCAGAGGGATTGCCACGCTCGGTGCAATTACCGGACAAATCGGCAAAAAAGGTGCATCTCCACTCGGAACAATGGGGCAAAGCGCCATACAATATACGATATCGGATGCTGTGATGGGGCCTTGGACAGCTCCATCGGGAACGCAAGCCGAACTGCTTAATTTCGTGCTGTTGCAGCAAGCCGTTCTCACCGGGAAAGTCGATATGTGGGAACCCAAAGATCCCGACAATCCCCTTGCGGGTCCAACGTCCAAAACACCCGTTTCGAAAGACTGGCCTATCAAAGGATTGATTTTAACTACGGGAAACGTTGTAAGCAATCACGCCGAACAAAAGGTAACGATCGAGGAGATGTTCAGTGAAGAGAAACTCGATTTCATTTGCTGCATCGATATGGTCATGACCGATACGGCGCGTCATGCCGATTTGTTCCTGCCTTGCACCAGCTGGTTCGAAAACGACGATATCGTTGGCGGACTTCATCCGTATGTGATGCGGATGGAAAAAGCCATCGAACCTATGGGCGAAAGCAAGGGCGATTGGGAGATATTCCAATTGTTGGCGCAGAAAATGGGATATGGCGAATATTTCCAAGGTGAAGCTAAAGACCAAATAGAAAGCATTCTTGACGTGCTGGGAAATCTTTTCGGGGACAGGAAGGAGGAAATTCTGAAAGAATTCAACGAAAAAGGCATCGCGCGACTCTCCGATCCTCATTCCGTTCCGTTTGCCGACGGTGTGTTTTACACCCGCACCGGTCGTGCCGAATTTTACTCCGAAGGAGTGGCAACCGTTTACCCGAAAACTATGCCGGCACTGCAATTGCCGGTGAACGAAGGACATAATCCGTTGCCGCATTTCGAACCACCGGCTGAAGCGTGGTTCGATAATCCACTCATCAAAAAATATCCGTTGGCACTGAGTACACTGCACACCAAGTGGCGGGTGCATACCACATTTTATGAGGTGGCCGCACTGCGTGAAATCGATCCCGAGCCGGTGGTTTATCTCAATCGTCGCGAAAGCGAGAAACGAGGGCTTAAGGACGGCGATTACGTACGCGTATTCAACGATCGCGGCCATTGCGTGGTACGTCTGGTAGTGGACGACTCCATCAACGACGGCGGAGCCGCCATTCCCAAAGGTTGGCAGCGTCATCAGTTTAAAGAAGGAGGATATCAGGAACTTACAAAAAATCATATTAATACGGTTCACTACGGCATGTCGTTTTTCGATGCCCTGGTGGAAGTTGAAAAATGGGAAAGATAACAGCTATGGAAAATAACGATAAGAAAAAGAAAAAACGCTGGGGAATGGTTATCGACCTTACCCGTTGCGTGGGATGTCAAACCTGTGCGGTAGGTTGCAAAATAAAAAACAATCTGGCCGATGGTTGGTGGTGGAACAGAGTGATCACGGTTGGCGGCGATCATATCGATACGGCCGGAGGTACGTACAAGCACCCCATGCGTTATTCCATTCCGTTGAATTGTCAGAATTGCGAAAATCCGATCTGTGTGGATGTATGCCCAACGGGAGCTTCGTACCGGAGAGAAGAAGACAACCTTGTTTTGATCGATTACGATAAATGCATCGGATGCAGGGCGTGTGTTCAAGCTTGTCCGTATGGAGTGCGCATTGCCAATATTGAAGAACCTCGATACGAACATTGCGATGTTCAGTTGGGATCGGATGAGGTAACACCCCGCTATCAGGGAGTGGTTGAAAAATGCACCTTCTGTGTGGAACTCATCGATCAGGGACTGAATCCGTTCTGTATCGATGTTTGTCCCGAAAGAGCCCGCTATTTTGGCGATCTGAACGATGAAGACAGTGATGTTTCTCAACTCATTCGCGAGAATCCCGTTGAAACACTTCATCCGCAACTAGGGACAAATCCGAACGTGTACTACATTCCGCCCGCCAAGAAAAAAACGAGACGAACCGGATTGGATTTTATTCGGTAACGTGTGGAATAATGAAACGAGCAAACCTGACAGTACTGTTTATCTGTTTACTGTTTTTTTCTGCAAAGGCCGAAGAGATCGACACAACCAAAATCTCGAACACGTTTGAATTGGGTGAAGTCATTGTGCTTGCACCAAGATCGGATAATACGGTCAGTCAAGATTTCAATCTGCAGATGAACAACACGAACGTGAGTGAAGCGTTGCGATCGATCCCGTCGGTGATATATGCCAACATGGGCGGACGTTTCGAGCCGACAATCCTGGTGCGTGGATTCGATATCCGCGGCATTCCCGTTTTTGTTGACGGAATTCCCCTCCAGATGCCCTACGACGGAGACATCGATTTGGGACACCTCACCACGTTCGATTATGCTCAAGTTTCGCTTACAAAAGGCCTTACACCCATGTCGTTGGGACCCAACACCATTGGCGGAAGCATCAATCTGGTGAGTTTTCAACCTACCGACAACATCAATATCCGGGCTATAACCGGTCTGGCAAGCGGCAACACGTATGAATATGGAGTAAACGCAGGAAGCCGAAGGGAGAAATTCTTCGCCCAGGCAAGCTATTACGAGCGTCATACCGACTATTTTACGCTATCGCACAGCTACCAACCCACTACGTATCAGTCCGGCAGAAGGAGAGACAATTCGTACTCCGATTTTCGGAAAGTAAACCTGAAAATCGGATACTTAGCCGCCCCCGGTCAGGAGTTTACCCTCAACTGCCAATACCAGAACAATGCAAAAGGGAATCCGCCATACAGCGGCAGTGACGACAAGCAATCTGCCCGTTTTTGGCAATGGCCCGTGTGGGAAAGGCAAAGTCTGTATTTCATTTCGAAAAACCAAATAAACACGAAAAACGACATTAAGACAAGTATTTATGCGGATAAGTTCTACAACGTAATGGAAAGCTACGACGATCAGTCGTACACTACGCAGAACAAGAAATATGCTTTTACCAGCATATACAACGATCGAAATGTTGGCGGAAATGTGATTTTATCGAATACATCCATCGCCGACAATCAGTTGAATTTTTCGATTCAGATGAATAGAAACGAACACAAATCGCACAACGAAGGAAGTCCGCAGCTCACCAACAGCGATTTTGTGTGGAGCATAGGGTTGGACGATCGGTACACAATAAACAAAAAATGGTCGTTGACCGGAGGATTATCCTACAATCGACAAAAAAGTCTGAAAGCCGAAGATCAGGTTACAAACGAAGGGACAACCACGTTTCCCGAAAACTCACATCAGGCGGTGAATACGCAACTATCGGCCAACCGGACAGCCACCGACAACTTTTCGATGTCGGCCTACGTGGCGCGAAAAACACGGTTCGCCACCCTCAAGGAACGGTATTCGTACAAGATGGGGCAGGGGCTTCCCAACCCCGATTTGCAACCCGAGAAAGCCACCCATTTCGATGTTTCGTTTCAATACGAGATTCTGAAAAATCTGGCATTCAACGGTTCGGTGTATTCTATTCGCTTGCACGATGTTATTCAATTGGTGAACGATGTTGAAGGAAATCTCACACAAATACAGAATGCGGGGAAAGCCCGTTTTAGGGGATGTGATGCAAGTTTGCACTATACGATCCTGAAAAATCTCGAACTGACTTCCTCCTATTCCTTTATCATTCAAAAAAACATATCGGACCCCGATCTACGGTTTACGGATGTTCCAAAACACAAGGTGTGGAGCAATTTGTCGTATCGACCCGCAAGTTGGGCAAAAGCAAGCATTACCCACGAATACTATTCCCGCCGATACAGCCGTTCCTACGGTATTACGGCCGACGAATTTCATCTGTTCAACCTGCAGGGCTCGCTTTCGTGGAAACACTTGACGCTTTACATGGGTCTGAAAAATCTTTTCGACACCAATTATGCCTATGCCGAAGGTTATCCCGAAGCGGGAAGAAACTATTTTACCAAACTGGTTTTTCAATTGAATTAAAAAACTTCACCCTTTACGCCAACCGATGAACGTGAAAACAACGGAAACAACGGAAACAGCAAAAGCACCGCTGAATGAACAATGGATCAAAGCATCCATCATGGGTTCGATGTGGGCATCGGTGGAAATTGTATGGGGCAGTTTTCTGCACAACCTCAGGGTGCCGCTCAGCGGTCACATCCTTACAGCCATCGGATTGATTATTCTCATATCGGCAAGCTACCGTTGGAAAGAAAAGGGATTGTTTTGGCGTGCCGGCGTAATCTGTGCTTTGCTGAAAACCATGTCGCCCAGTGCAGTGATTTTTGGACCCATGATTGCCATCTTCACTGAAGCACTCCTGCTCGAAGCGTCGGTCAGGTTGTTCGGAAAAAACCATATCGGATTGGCCATCGGCGCCATTCTGGCCATGTCTTGGAATTTAGTTCAGGCCATTATCAGCAAAGTAATCGCTTACGGATACAATTTGGTGAAACTCTACGAAAGCATCATGCTCTATGCTCAAAAACAACTGCATACCGATATCGATATGGTTTGGGCCCCCATCGCATGGTTGTTGATCATCTATATTTTGTTGGGACTGGGTACGGCCGTTGCCGGTATTTCCATCGGAAAACGAATCGAATCGGCCGATTTGATGCCGCAACCGATGAACGATAAAAACAAAACCCGGCACTCGCCAATCCCCAAATATTCGCATTTTCCCTTCTCCACCACTTGGCTGATTTTCGACCTGTTGGCTGTCGGTGCGGTACTTGTCACGGCCAACTTCATTCCCGCCGGATATTGGTTCGGCATGAGCATTGTCGTTATTGTAAGCTGGATCATGCATTACAAAGTAGCGTTGCGCCGTCTGGCACGACCGCACCTCTGGATTTCGTTTTTCCTTATTACCGTGATTGCAGCGGTGGCTTTTTCGCAGTTTCAAGGCGAGGTATCGGTAGGTGAAGGAGCACTGATCGGCATCGAAATGAATGTACGCGCCATTGTCGTCGTAATTGGGTTTTCCGTCATCGGCACCGAACTTTATAGCCCGAAAATCAAAAAAATGTTCCAACGAAAATCCCTTCTCTCGCTTTATACCGCGCTCGACTTGTCAACCGAAAGTTTGCCCAACATGATTGCGTTGGTGCCCAACTTGAAAACGATTTTCAGTAACCCCATCGACATCATTCGAAAATTCATGTCGTATGCCGAATACCGGATGCATGAAATCGGGACACGGCAGCGACAACAGGCGACGGTTGCGATTGTTACAGGAGAAAAAGGAAGCGGTAAAACGCGTTTTCTGTCGGAAACCGCACACGAATTGAAAAAGCGGGGATTTGAAGTGGGAGGTGTTTACACAAAGAAAATCCGCGACAACGGCGAGATCATCGGTTATCGGGCAGTAAACGTTGCAACCTGCGAAGAACAACCATTTTTGCGAAAAGACAACAGAGATGCCGGCTTGCGAATCGGCGCTTTTTCGATTGACTGTGCCGGATTGGAATTAGGACAAAAAGCCATTGCACGAGCCATGAATGCAAACTTGTTGATGATCGACGAAATCGGTAAATTGGAACTCGAAGGTGGTGGTTGGCACGACGAATTGAACGCACTTCCATTGGAAAAACAGCTGTTTATCGTGCTGTCGGTACGATTGGAATTTGTGAATGACGTTATCGACAAATGGAATCTGCATCCTTCGGCAATTTACAATGTATCCGAATGTAAAGTTGAAACATTAGCAAGCGAAATCATTGCCTATTTCGAAGGAGAGAAGTAAAATTGTCCGTTGTCCGCACATACACTGCCTTACCTATTTAGGATTCTCGTTTCTTGCGATTTTCGATATATTGAAGCGCATGATGGTAATCGGGCAGGGTATTCAGGTTGAAGAACAAGTGATTGTCGTAAGACGTTGTCATTTCTTCAATCTTCACTGCCGCATAACCTAACCGAGCGAGGGCATCAAGCACCTTGTAGCGGCCTTTCTCAATGAATTCGGCAAACGTTTTCATGCAACTTTTTCGATAAACCGCGCAAAGCGGTTCCGGTTTATTGCCCTCGTGCACCGGCACGGCACACGGATAGTCGCCGATATGTTGCAACAACAAAACGAACAGATCAGACGGGACAAAAGGCATATCGCACGGCAAGAAGATATTGAACTCCGTTGCAGATTGAAGAAGACAGGAGTAGATGCCGCCCATTGGCCCGATGTCGTGAACTACATCCGGCACCACAGGATGCGAAAATTGGCGATACACCGCATCATTGGCGCTGATCATAACCTGTCCGGCAACTTCCTCGAGTGTTTCTATCGCATGCAGCACCAACGGTTTACGATCGAACGGCATCAACCCCTTATCGGAGCCCATCCGCGAACTCTTGCCGCCGGTCAAAACAAAACCGCTTATATTCTTCTTATCCATACGATTACGATATCATTTTTCTTGACGCCCCCGAGCAGCATCAAAGCACCGGTTCGTAAAAAATCCGCTCGAATGGGACATCCAAATCGTTCGAATTGCCCTAAAACAACAAATCGGGCTTTGCAATACGCAAAACTACGAACAAATTTTTGAAAGCCAACCATTCCGTGAACAATATTCCCCCCTTTGCTTTATCGATTGGCAAGAAAAAGTAACGGCAACAAACGGATCTACTGACGGGTTATTAACCCCGGGTAACCGAAAAATATGTTCGCAATTTTTGCACTTTGCATAGGCTGATGCATACCGGACACGACAACTGCCGGAAGTGCTAAAGTTTTTTGCCGGCTTTATGTTGAAAGATAAAAACAAAATGGTTACCTTAGACCAACAAAATCATTGCATTCGATCGGTATTTTTTTGCAGCATTATGCTTTAGAAGGTTCTGCACAGAAAAAATCTATCCATAACGATGTTATGATTTAAGATATTGAATATGAATGTTGAATTAAGAACCGAATTATCTAAATAAAATATTTATCTTAGTCCCTTGAATGATTGAAATCGATTATTATTTCCTGTGTAACACAGAGTTTTCAATTTGTATAACTTTTTAAAATCATAAGAAAATGAAAAAGATGTTGGTTTTTGCATGTATCGCTGCGTTTGTTGCCATTTCCACAAATGCGGGTATAGATCAAGATTATAAAGGTCTTGTTGGTGAATGGAAATTTGAAGTGCCTTCCGCACCTTATGGGTACGAAAAAGGGATGTTGTATTTTTTTGAAAAAGACAATAAGTTGGAAGGGGAAGTTAAATTTGGAGAAGGCAATAAAATTAAATTGACGAATCTACGTTATGCTAAGGACTCTTTAAAATGTAATCTTTATGTTGACAATGAATACGTAGATGTAAAAGCAAAGGTCAAAGGTAAAAAACTTAAAGGCGTTGCAAATACTTCAATAGGAGAAATGAATTTTACGGCTGAAAAAACCGGTATCAAATAGGGAGCAGCGCAAGGAGATATTTTCAAATATATTGATAATCAGCTGTAATTATTATGAAACCTTTCAATGCTTATTTTTGTATACTGATTGCAGCCCTCATGTTGAGCTGCGAGAAGTCCGAATCGAAACCCGTTTATCATTCCGACCGGGAAACGGCAACAGAAATTAACCGGCGGCTGGGAAGAGGAATCAATATCGGCAATACCTTTGAAGCACAGCCTTCATGGCAATCGTCTTTCGATGCAGACGATTTTCGGGAGATTGCCGAATTGGGATTTACGCATGTACGGATTCCCATCTGTTGGGAAAGAGAAGATCGGAGCAAGAGCACGTCGCCTTACACTATTTATGCGGAATTTTTGGATACCATTCGCTCTGTGGTGGATGCTGCTTTGAAAAACAGATTGCACATCATCATCAACATGCACCACCATGATGCATTGATGGCCGATCCGCAGGGTCAGAAAGCCCGTTTTTTGTCGCAATGGCAACAGATTGCCGATTATTTTAAGGATTATCCCGACAGTTTGTTGTTCGAAATCCTGAATGAACCGCACGACAAACTTACCCCTGCTTTGTGGAATGAGTTTTCGGAAGAAGCCCTTCGAACCATTCGAAAGACCAATCCTCGACGTTGCGTTTTGTTGGGTACAGCCGAGTGGGGCGGAGTGTCAGGGCTGAAATATTTAAGCATTCCTTCCGACGAGTATCTTATTCTCACCATTCATTACTACAATCCTTTTCAATTTACCCATCAGGGTGCAGAATGGGTGGAGGGATCGGAGGCATGGCTCGGAACAACATGGAACGATACCCCGGAGGAGAGGAAGGCGGTGGAAGAAGATTTTAAACTTGCCCTCCAAGTATCGAAAACGAAAAATATTCCTGTTCATATCGGGGAATTTGGGGCTTATTCCAAAGCCGACATGGAATCTCGCGTGCGTTGGACACGTTTTCTTTCGCGTTGGTTTGAGCAGCAGAGTTTCAGTTGGGCATACTGGGAATGGAACGCAGGATTTGGAATATACGATCCTCACGCCAAAACCTATAAAACAGAATTGGTAAATGCTTTATTGAAAGATCCTATGCCTTAACATTTAATTGAATTAAAAAATACGCGTTATGGAGTATATTAGACAAACCCGGTTTTTCGTGGCAGGTATATTGTTGAACCAATTGAGAAGGATGACATTTATAATTTATGGATTTGTTTTGCTGACAATTCTCTTACCCTGCGAGATCAGTGCTCGGAACCCGGTGCTTGAAAAATCGACCGAGAAACTCAGAAAAGGAGAAATAATTGTGGAGGAACTTTCGGATGAGGAATTGGGAACGACTTTGAAAAAGCAGGCCGAAACGATTACGGCGCGTTACAGAGGTCGGTTTGCCGAATACGACCTGAACAATGAAATGATTCATGGGAATTATTGCGAAGAGCGTCTCGGGCCGGATGTTACGAAAAAAATCATTTTCGATACCGACATGGGACCGGATTATGACGATGTGGGAGCCATTGCCGTTCTACATGCGTTGGCCGACAGTGGCGAATGCGAGATTCTGGCCACTCTTTCCTGTAACGGGCATCCGAGCGTTGCACCCACCATCGAAACCTTCAACAGGTATTTTAATAGGCCGGATATTCCGATCGGCGTACCCCAAAATCCGGTTGTAAACGCCATACCGCAGAACAGATGGAACGATTCTGTGGTTGCAAAATTTCAACCTGCTCTGAAAGGGAAGAGCGTTTATCCTGTTGCTTCAAAGGTTTACAGAGAGGTACTTGCAGCGCAACCCGATAAGAGTGTTACCATTGTTACTGTCGGATTTGTCACCAATCTTTACGAATTGCTCCAAACCGATGGAGACGAATATTCTTCGCTTTCGGGCACAGAGCTGGTGGCCAGGAAAGTCAAAAATTGGGTAGCCATGGCCGGCGCATTCCCCGAAGGAAGGGAATATAATGTAATGATGGATGCGCAGGCTTCGGTTTATACGTTTTCTCATTGGCCGACACCCATCTTGTTCACCGGGTTCGAAATTGGGAATTCCATTCTTACAGGAAGGAAAGTGGCCGAAAACGGTTCGCCCGATAGTCCGGTGGCCTGGGCCTATAAATACAATTTGGCCACGTATGCCGAGGTGCCTTCAGAGAACAGGATGTCATGGGATTTGACGGCGGTGCTTTGTGCTGTTCGCGATCCGGAGGAATATTTTTATGTGTGCGGTCCGGGTAAATTTGTCGTTGAGAGCGACGGTTATGATTGGTGGGATGCCGAAACCGATTTCGGTCATTGTTTTTTGGTGCATAAATATCCATATCGGAAGATTGCGGATATTTTGGATGGATTAATGATGCACGAACCGGTCAAGGAATAATAAAAAAGGATGAGTATTGTTTTTTGAACACAGTGTGAAAATCGAAAAACGGGGTTAGAGCACGTGAAAATTTTATCCTCCTTCGGAAAACGAGCATTACTATTTGTTAACTAAATTCCTTTGTTGGAAAATCCGGTAAGCCTTAAAAAAAATTATTTTCTGTCGAAAAATCCGTTAAGCACACTTTGACGTTTTTTTATCCAAAAATGAGTGTGTTTCGAGGGTAAACCGGCCTCATTTGTTAAAGAATATTGTTGGGAAATTGAAAAAACGATGTTTTTACGTCCGTCGGAAAATTCGATGGAGGATAAAAAAACTTTTCACTGACGTCGGAAACCGATTTTTCATGTTTTTTTGAACGTTTTATTATCGGTTGTTGATCAGAGATTTAGCGATTAAGAAGGAAGCATAAAGTGTGAGTCGCAGCCCAACAAGTGGAGTT
>Ga0116175_1001560_pt1 | contig 14636 bp, 14 predicted proteins | sample AD_UKC125_MetaG_FD_89802 | JGI IMG/M metagenome (GOLD analysis project Ga0116175, IMG submission 89802) | Active sludge microbial communities of municipal wastewater-treating anaerobic digesters from USA - AD_UKC125_MetaG | ecosystem: Engineered > Bioreactor > Anaerobic > Digestate | place: USA... | reverse complement strand
GGGGATTCGGGCCCGGTGGTCGCCGCGGGAGGCGGATCCGGCCGGTCCCCGTCCGGTGGCCGACGATGCGGAAACAGCGTGTCGGCGAGTGGTTCGTCGTCGAACGGCCAGCCCGCCGCGATGAGCAACTGGCGCACCCGGGCGATATCGGCCTCGTGGGGGAGTTCCTCGGTGACCTTGGTGATGCGGACCCCGGCGTCGATCTTGGATATGGGCTCGAGCGCCTGCAGTGAGTCGTCGATCAGATCGCCGGTCACCTGGTCGAGTTCGTCGGCGGAGAGCTGACGGCGGAGCAGTGCCACGAGCGGGATGTAGTCGCCCTGGGGTACCCCGTTGGGGTACCCGGCCCGCAACCATTCGACGATCTTTTTGAGTAGCTGTGGTCGGTCCACGATCGCCTCCGTTCTTCGTGCCAGATGCGGCCTCGATGTTTCCGGTGTCCGGTACGTCTTCCGGTTTCCGGTACCCGGCCGCGCGGGCGGCCAGGTGCGCCGGATCCTTCCCAGTACACACCCTGCGCGGCGCCGCGGCCCGGATGCAGGTAGTGAACGTGCCGATTCGGCGCCAACCCCGGTGGGGTCGGCGCCGAGCTGACGGTCGTCGGTCCGTGCCCTTATCAGGCGTGCACCTCGTCATCGTTGGTTTCGGAGGTGTGTGCCTGGGCGCGGGCGAGCGGCCAGCCCGCCGCGGCCAGCCGGGCCGCCACCTGGTTGATCTTCTCTCCGGTCGGCTTTTCGTCCGTGGCCTTGGCGATGGCCTCACCGATGTTGTCCTCGGTGAGCGGCACGTCGAGATCATGGTCGCGGGCCAGACGCAGCACCACATCGGTCACCTGCCGTTCGTCCAGCGAACGCACCAGCAGGGCGAGCAGCGGGGGAAAGTCGGTGGCCGGGATGCCTTCGGGGTACCCGGCGCGGATCCAGTTGACGGCGGCTTCGAAGGGCGAGACATTGTCGGTCATAGGAGTTCTCCTTTCGGGCGGTTGCCGATGAAACAGGAATCCCGTTCCTTCAAGGACGGGAGGAGTCAAGAAAGCGGTGAGCCTCTCGCGATGGTTGGTCGGGCCGGCGGGTCGATACGGGGACCGGTCGGTACCGGCGACTGGACCGGTACCGGCTACAGGTCAGTACACGGACTCGGGGAAGACCCGGATGCCGAGGTGATAGTCGAGGGTGTGCCGGCAGACCCAGAGGATGCCGACGATGATCACGGCCACCACCAGCCCGAACAGCAGGTAGCCGGCCGCCTTGAGAGCCGGATTGGGCGCGGTCACCGTGCCGTCGGCGTGTTCGTCACCCGCGCCGTCGGCGTGCAGTTTGAGTCCGACCGCGAAGAGCGCGGGCAGTCCGGCGCCCAGGATCAGGCCCACGACCAGCACTTTGGCGATTGATTCGACTGTGTGCATTTTCTGTCAGTCCTTAGCTGGTTGGCTCGGGCCCTAGACCGAGGCCGGGCGGGAGGTCGGGTCGTCACCGGCGGGCAGAACCGAATTGCCCTCGTCGTCCCAGTCGGCGTTGACGTTGTTGTGGTCGACCTTGTTCTGCTGGGCGCGCCAGTACATGTAGCCCGAGGCGGCCACGAGGATCACGAAGATCACGATCGCGCCGGAGACATCGCCGATGAGGTGGCCGACCCAGAAGCACAGGGCACCGACCGCGGCGGCGGCGGGCAGGGTGGTGACCCAGGCGACGGCCATCCGGCCGGCGACGCTCCAGCGGACCTCGGCACCCTTCTTGCCGACGCCGGTACCCAGGATCGAGCCGGTGGCCACGTGGGTGGTCGACAGCGCCATGCCCGCGGTGGACGACGTGAGGATGATCGCCGCGGACGACGCCTCGGCGGCCATGCCCTGCGGGGAACTGATCTCCACCAGGCCCTTGCCCAGCGTGCGGATGATGCGCCAGCCGCCCAGGTAGGTGCCCAGTGCGATCGCGAACGCGCAGGTGAAGATGACCCAGATCGGCAGGCCGTCGCCGACGGTTCCGGCGTCGAGGTGGTCGGTGGCGATCAGCGCGAGGGCGATGACGCCCATGGTCTTCTGGGCGTCGCCGGTGCCATGGGAGAGTGCGACGAGGGAGGCGGTGGCGATCTGCCCGTACCGGAAGCCGGTTTCCTTGTTCTTCTCGGCCACCGACGCGGTGATCTTGTAGATCAGCCAGGTACCCGTGGCGGCGACGAGGCAGGCGATCACGGGTGCGGCCAGTGCGGGCACCAGGATCTTGTTGGTGATGCCCTCCCAGTTGACGCCGCTGGTGCCGATGGCCGCCAGACCCGATCCGATCAGTCCACCGAACAGGGCGTGCGAGGAACTCGACGGCAGGCCGAACAGCCAGGTGAACAGGTTCCAGAGGATGCCGCCGATGAGGCCGGCGAAGATGATCAGCAGCGCCTTCTGGGCGTCGAGACCGGCAACCAGCTCGCCGGTGTGCTCGCCCGTGGTCTCCTGGATCTTCAGGACGTCCTTGGTGATGGTTGCCGCGACCTCGACGGACAGGAAGGCGCCGACGAGATTGAGGATCGCGGCCAGGGTGACCGCCATTTTTGGCTTGAGGGCACCGGTGGCGATCGAGGTTGCCATGGCGTTGCCGGTGTCGTGGAATCCGTTGGTGAAGTCGAAACCCAGTGCGGTGATGACAAGCAGCACCAGGATAAGCATCTCTCCGCTCATGCTCATCATCATGCGGTGCGACGGGCGTTCGCACCTAACTTTCGGACAGCCAAAAGACCCCTATTGACGTGCTTGTTTGCCCGGAGGATCCATCTGTTCATCGAGAGTTCACGTAGCGGCGGCCAAGTGGATATCTTCTGGTGGGTGGCAGGGAGCATTTGGTCCCGTGCCGTTGGTCCGCCGATAACCGGGACGATGCCGGTAAGTCGCCGACCGACCGCTCGGACAAGTGTGGAAGAATCCGACCATGACGTCATCTGGGGCACCGATGAAGCTGGGAATGCCGATCAACTATGCCGGCGATTTCCGCGAGACCATTGACAATCTCGGAGATTTCGAGCGCGCCGGAGTGCGGCGGGTGACCGTTCCGGAGGCGTACAGCTTCGACGCGGTCAGCCAACTCGGCTACATCGCCGCCCGCACCGAGAAGATGGAATTGCAGACCGGCATTCTGCCGATGTTCTCGCGCACCCCCACCAACCTGGCGATGACCGCCGCCGGACTGGACTACATCTCCGGTGGCCGCGCGGTCCTGGGCATCGGCGCCTCCGGCCCCCAGGTCATCGAGGGCTTCCACGGTGTGCCCTACAACGCCCCGCTGGGCCGGGCCCGCGAGCATGTCGAGATCTGCCGCAAGGTGTGGCGACGCGAGCCGGTCGACTTCGACGGCAGGTACTACCATCTGCCGCTGGATGCCGAGCACGGCGGATCCGGCCTGGGCAAGGCACTCAAGATCATCAATCATCCGGTGCGGGAACGCATCCCGATGCTGCTGGCGGCTATCGGTCCCAAGAACACCGAGTTGGCGGCCGAACTCTTCGAGGAGTTCCAGCCGTTCCTGTTCCACCCCGAATACGTCGACGCCGCGTTCGGTGACGCGCTGGCCGCGGGCAAGGCCAAACGCAGCCCGGACCTGCCGCCGCTGAGCATCGTGGTGAACGCGGCGGCACTGATCACCGACGACGCCGACCAGATCGCCGCGGCCACCGAACAGGTCCGGCACCACTACGCGTTGTACATCGGCGGTATGGGCGCCCGCGGCAAGAACTTCTACAACACCCTCGTCGTCCGCTACGGTTTCGCCGACGAGGCCACGCTGATCCAGGATCTGTACCTGGACGGCAAGAAGGCCGAGGCCGCGGCCGCGGTCCCGCAGGATCTGGTCGATTCGACCGTGCTGATCGGGCCCCGGTCGAAGGTTGCCGAGCGGGTCGAGGCATTCCGCGCCGCAGGCGTGGGAGTGTTGCTGGCCGCACCGTCGGCGCGCACCCACGCCGAGCGTGTCGAGGACATGGAGATCCTGAGCGAACTGATCGGCTGAGCACCGCGGGCCGTCCTCCCGCGAATCTTCTGTGGCTAAACCGCTGCGTCCAAACCTCTGCGCCCAAACCTCTGCGCCTAAACCTCTGCGGCGGCGGCGAGAGATATGGGCGCCGTCGCCGGTCGGTCGTCAGGGGCACGGCATCCGGCCGGCCGGAGATCCCGGCCGGCCGTCGCCGTCAGGGGCAGTGCCGCCAGTGGTGGTACGCCGTCAGTAGTAGTACGGGAAGGCGTCCCAGTCGGGGCTGCGCTTCTCCAGGAAAGCGTCACGGCCCTCCACCGCCTCGTCGGTCATGTACGCCAACCGGGTCGCCTCACCGGCGAACACCTGCTGTCCCATCAACCCGTCGTCGGTGAGGTTGAACGCGAACTTGAGCATCCGCTGCGCCGTCGGAGACTTGCCGTTGATGGTGCGCGCCCACTCGATCGCGGTGTTCTCCAACTCGGCGTGGTCGACGACGCGGTTGACCGCGCCCATCCGGTGCATCGTTTCGGCATCGTAGGCCTCGCCGAGGAAGAATATCTCCCGGGCGAACTTCTGGCCGACCTGCTTGGCGAGGTAGGCGCTGCCGTAGCCGGCGTCGAACGAGCCCACGTCGGCGTCGGTCTGTTTGAACCGGGCGTGCTCACGTGAGGCGAGTGTCAGGTCGGCCACCGCGTGCAGCGAATGTCCACCGCCCGCGGCCCAGCCGTTGACCACCGCGATCACCACCTTCGGCATGGTGCGAATGAGTCGCTGCACCTCCAGGATGTGTAGCCGCCCGCCCTCGGCCTTCACCCGTGCCTCGTCGACGCCCTCGATGCCGGCCGCCGCCACATTCGTGTCGTGGCTGGTGGCGTACTGGTAGCCGGACCGGCCGCGGATCCGCTGGTCTCCGCCGCTGCAGAAGGCCCAGCCGCCGTCCTTGGGACTGGGCCCGTTGCCGGTGAGCAACACCGTGCCCACATCGGGGGAGCGGCGCGCGTGATCGAGGGCGCGGTACAACTCGTCGACGGTGTGCGGCCGGAACGCGTTGCGTACCTCCGGCCGGTCGAAGGCGATGCGCACGATGCCGTTGGCCCGGCCCTCGCCGGAGTGCCGGTGGTAGGTGATGTCGGTCAGATCGTCGAATCCGGGGACCGTCGCCCACTGGGTCGGATCGAAGGGTCCCGCTGCCGGTGAGGTGCTCATGGCTACTCACATTAGGCGCCTGGCCATTCGATCCGGTCTCCACCCGAATGCCGGGCCCGCCCGATCGGCCGGCGCGACCGTCAGGTCGATGGCCGGTACCCGGATTCGTCACGCCGATCGGTCCGGTACGCGCATCCTTGAGGGAACCGCGGTACCCGTGATTGAACACGTCCTACTACGGTGATGGGATGAGTGACGCGCAAGACATGGTGACCGGTGTGAACGCCGGGTCCGCAGCCGAGGAGAACACACACCGGGGCGGCTTCCGGCCGATCGACCCGGCCGTCGGAGACCGGGGCGGCCCCCGCTACGGCGAGTTCATCGAGCAGGTGCGGCTGTTCATGGACAACGTGCGCCTGGGGTGCCCGACACCGGAGCTCGGCGACGAACTCATCGACATCCTCAAAGACGTCAACGCCAAACTCGCCGACGTGCAGATCGACGAGTGGCACACCCCGTCCGGCACCCGTATCGACCTGCCCGCCCGCGGCAACATCACCCTGCCGCCGTTCGTCGTCGACCACGTCGATCACGACAACGGCGCGGTCGAGGCGACCGTGACGTTCACCAACTATCACCTCGGCGGCAACAGGGCCGCCCACGGCGGGCAGATCGCCATCGCCTTCGACGACATCGGCGGCTACGCCTCGGCGGTGGCCACCGCCGGGATCTGTCGCACCGGCTACCTGCGGGTCGACTACCGCTCGGTCACCCCGCTCAACACACCCCTCACGGTGCGTGCGTGGGCCGACCGCATCGACGGGCGCAAGGCGTTCATCAAGGGCACCATGCACGACGGCGAGCGCCTGTGCGCAGAGCTCGACGGCCTGTTCATCCGGCTCAACCCCGGCCAGCCGTAACACCCGCTACGGCCTGGGTGCCACAGCGTTGCCGCGCGACATCGTTGCGGTGCTACAGCGCGACGGCGTCGATGGTGCAGCCCGCGCGGCGAAGGCGTGCGATGAGCGCATCGCCCATCGCCACCGCGGGCGTGAGCACACCGTGGCGCTCGGGCAGCGAGTCCCGGTCGAGGGCCAGTGTCAGGGCGCTTTCGCCGAGCATCACCGCCGTCGCCTTGTAACCAGGATCGCCGTGCGCGCGGAAACGGGACCGGTAACGTCGCCCCGTGGTGCTGGTGGTGAATGTCTCGACGGTGAAGTGCCCTCTGTCCCTGGTCTTCTTGTTCGGTCCGTCGCCGGGGGCGGGCAGGATGCGGTCGAGCAGTATGCGGGTGGGTCGTAGACTCATCGCCCCCAGGAAAGCGCCGGTGCCCACACCCACCAGCCCGGCGGTCACCGCCGACACCACCGGGATGTCGCCGACGTTCATCGTTTCCCCGTAGTGGAAGTTCTCGCCGTAGGCGTTGTCCAGCAGGGTGTTCGAGCGCCGGACGATGCGGGTGTTGTGTGAGGCCATGAAGAACGGGGCCAACGTGCCCGACAGTGACGGATCGACCTTGCGCGCCGAGACGATGTTGAGATCGCTGGGCTCCGAACGCATGCCGGCGCGGGGCGGGCTGCCCGGGCCCGACGAGAGCGCCTGCGGATTGAGCATCAGCCTGCGCACCTGCGGGTCCTTGGCCTGTTCGGCGATCACCCGCACCGAGTCGATCGTGCCGCCGGACACCCCGCCGCGGACCGACTGCAACACGAGGGTCGTGTCGGTGAGCTCCCCGGCGCCGTCGTCGGCGATCGTGCGGTACAGCGCCCACACCGTCAGGTCCGACGGGACCGAATCGAAACCGCACGAATGCACGATGCGGGCGCCCGAGGCCGCGGCGATGTCGTGGGCCTTGTCGATGGAGAACCGGACGAACGGCACCTCGCCGGTCAGATCGACATAGTCGGTACCGGCAGTGGCCGCGGCGACCACCAGCGCCTCCCCGTATTTGAGGTAGGGGCCGACGGTGGTGCACACCACGCGGGTGCGGGCCACCATCGCATCCAGCGACGCCGGCGAATCGGCGTCCGCGATGATCACCGGCCAGCCCGCCGCGGCACCGCCGATCCGCTCGCGGACGGCGACGAGCTTGGTCTCCGATCGACCCGCCAGCGCGATCCGTGTCCCGGCGGGCGCATGGTCTGCCAGATAACGGGTGGTCAACTCGCCGACAAAACCCGACGCGCCGAACACCACCACATCGAACTCACGTGCGTCGGAGCCGCCGGACGCCACGGTTGCGTCTTCACTCATGCCGCCGACTCTAGCGCTCCGCCGCACACATCTAGGGTGGGAGGATGCACGAGGCGCACACCGAACACCCATCGACCCTGCAGGCCCGGGTGATCGTCGACGAACTGGTCCGCGGCGGGGTGCGCGAGGCGGTGCTGTGCCCGGGCTCGCGGAACGCGCCGCTGGCGTTCGCGCTGCACGCGGCCGACGCGACCGGACGGCTGCGGCTGCACGTGCGGATCGATGAGCGCTCGGCAGGGTTCCTGGCACTCGGTCTGGCTGCGGCGTCGCGGCATCCGGTGCCGATCATCATGACCAGCGGCACCGCCGTCGCCAACATGTCACCGGCGGTGTTCGAGGCCAACTATGCCCGGATCCCACTGGTGGTGGTGTCGGCGAACCGGCCGTACGAACTGCTCGGGTCCGGCGCCAACCAGACCGTCGAACAGTTCGGCATCTTCGGCACCCAGGTGCGGGCGGCGATCAGCCTCGGCCTGGCCGAACAGGACCTCGACACCAATTCGCAGTGGCGTTCGGCGGTCGGCCGGGTACTCGCGGCCGCGCGCGGCGCGCGCACCGGCAACGCCGGACCCGTCCAGTTCGACATCCCGCTGCGCGAACCGCTTGTGCCGGCCCGCCCGGGCGGTGCCGACCAGGACCCGTGGGAACTGGGCAGGTTCGCCGGACGCCCGGACGGGCTGCCGTGGACGCAGGCACCCACCGGCAGACTCGATGTGCCGCTGCCCATCGACCTGTCACTGGACACCGTCGTCGTCGCCGGGCACGGCGCGGGCATCCACCCCGAACTCGCCGCGGTGCCCACCGTCGCCGAGCCCACCGTCAGCACACCCCCCGGTGGGGGCCCGGGCTCCACACCGTTGCATCCGCTCGCCCTCGACCTGATCTCGCCACGGCAGGCCATCATCTGTGGGCGGCCCACCCTGCACCGGGGAGTGTCTCGACTGCTCGCCGACCCCGATGTGCGTGTGTACGCGCTCACCACCGGCCCTCGCTGGCCCGACGTGTCCGGCAATGTGTACGCCACCGGCACTCGTGCCGAGGTCACCGGCGCCCCCGGCGAGACCTGGCTCAAACACTGCGCCACCGTCCAGCACCGGGTGGTGACCGCCGTCGACGCCGAACTCGACGTGGCCGGCACCACCACCGGACTGCACGTGGCGCGGGCGGTGTCGGCGGCGCTGCGGCCCGGCGACCAGCTGGTGGTGGGCGCCAGCAATCCGATCCGCGACATCGCGCTCGCCGGTCGGGTCAATCCGGAGGTGCGGGTGCTGTCCAATCGGGGTGTCGCCGGTATCGACGGCACCAACTCCACCGCCATCGGTGCCGCCCTGGACCTGCAATCGCGCGACCCCGATGCCCGCACCGTCGCCCTCATGGGTGACCTGACGTTCATCCACGACGCCACCGGACTGGTCATCGGCCCCGGCGAGCCACGGCCGGCCAATCTGCGGATCGTCGTGGCCAACGACGACGGCGGCGGCATCTTCGGCCTCCTTGAACAGGGTGACCCCAGATTCAACACCGGCCCGTACGCCGGCGCCTACGAGCGGGTGTTCGGCACCCCGCACCGCACCGACCTGGCCGCCCTGTGCGCCGGATTCCACATCGAGCACCGCCGCGTGGACGTCGGCGAGCTCGTCGCCCACCTGCAGACCGACGTGCCAGGTGGCCTTGAGGTGGTGGAGGTCAGCACCGATAGGTCACGGCTGCGCGATCTGCACGCCGCGATCGCGACCCGTTGTCGGGGCGCCCGATGACCCCGTCGACCCCGATGACCCCGTCGACCGCCCACACCCGGGGCCGGGGTCTCTCCGCCCGACCGGCCGTCCCGCGATGGTCGGGGCCGCTCAACCCGACGCTGTTGCGCCGCGTCCAGAAGGGACTGCTGCTGATCGGGCTCATCGGCACCGTGATGGGTGTGATCCTGGTGGTCGCCTGCTTTCGCAACGACGGCCAGATCGAGGCGAACAAGGCCACGGTGATGGCCGACGTGCTGTCCGCCGACGCACTGCACGCCGACGTCAGTTTCCAGACCCCCGACGGCCAGCTGCACAGTCCACGACTTGGCCTGCTCTATCCCACCGAGCTGACCGAGGGGCAACGGATCAGCGTCGAATACGATGCCACCAACCCCGACCTCGCCCGTCCCGCCGGCCGCGACGCCACGCTGTCGATCATCCCGGCCCTGTCGGTGGTGGCTCTGCTGTGGCTGATCGTCGGCGTCATCGTCGTGGGCCTGGCCGAAACCAATCGCGGACTCATCGCCCGGGCCGGGGCGGGAGCCGATCGTGACACCTCCACCGATCGTGACATCTCCACGCAGTAGCGTTGACGCCATGGCTGATGCAGCAGGGCCCCGGACGCGGGCGACACTCGACAAGGACCCGGCCGAGGTCGCGGAGATGTTCGACGGCGTCGCCAAGCGCTACGACATCACCAACACGGTGCTCTCGTTCGGGCAGGACCGGCGCTGGCGGGCCGCCACCCGCAAGGCGCTCGCCCTCACCGACTCGGATGTGGTGCTCGACCTCGCCGCCGGCACCGCGGTGTCCACCGTTGAGCTGGCCAAGTCCGGGGCGCGCTGCATCGCCGCGGATTTCTCGCTCGGCATGCTCAAGGCGGGTGCCGGGAGACCGGTGCCCAAGGTGGCCGCGGACGCCTTGAACCTGCCGTTCGCCGACGAATCCTTCGACGCGGCCACGATTTCCTTCGGCCTGCGCAACGTCAACGACGTACCGCGCGCACTGGGCGAATTCCATCGGGTACTCAAACCCGGCGGTCGGCTGGTCATCTGCGAGTTCTCCACGCCCACGCTCGGTCCGTTCCGCACGGTCTACATGGAATACCTGATGAAGGCCCTGCCCTCGGTGGCCACCAGGGTTTCGAGCAACCCCGAGGCCTACGTGTATCTCGCCGAGTCCATCCGGGCCTGGCCCGACCAGTTCGACCTGGGCGAGCTGATCCGCGGCGCCGGATTCTCCGCGGTCCGCTGGCAGAACCTCACCGGCGGCATCGCCGCCATCCACTCCGCCGTCCGCTGACCGCCCCTGATCCTCCTGGGGCCGGTCGCGGGAGGAGCGGGTCAGCGGAACGGCGGACGGTCGTCGACACGGGTGGAGATGCGTCCGGCGGTGCGCCAGGCGCGCGCCACCAGGTCGGCGTCGTCGGGGGTGATCAGGTTGCCCATCACCCGCACCACCATCGACATCAGACGTGCCGACCGGATCCCGGGCCGTCCGAGCGCCGGCACCGCCTGTGGCACGGTGAGCACCCCGGCCAGTCGCCGGGCGGCGGAGAACGCCAGTCCGTAGTGCCCGGTGAGCACGTCACGCCAGCGGGTCGTGTAGTCGTCGGCACCGAGCAGTTCCACCGCCAGGCGCCCGGTCTCCATCGCGTAGTCGATACCCTCGCCGTTGAGGGGGTTGACGCATGCGGCGGCGTCGCCGATCAGCATCCAGTTGCGGCCGGCCACACCGCTGACCGCACCACCCATCGGCAGCAGCGCCGACGCCACCCGCATCGGGTTGCCGGCGATCCGCCATTCGTCGCGGACCTGCTCGGTGTAGTGCTCAAGGATCGGCCGCAGCTGCATGTTCGCCGGCCGCCGGGCGGTCGCGAGCGCACCCACGCCGATGTTGAGTTGCGCGCCGCCGAGGGGGAACACCCAGCCGTAGCCGGGCAGCAGCCCGCCGTCGGGACCGCGCAATTCCAGATGCGACCCCATCCATTCCTCGTCGGCGCGTTCCGATGACACGTACGCCCGTGCCGCGACCCCGTATGCGGTGTCGCGATGCCACTGTCGGCCGAGCACCTTGCCCAGGGTCGAACGCACCCCGTCGGCGACGATCACGTCCCGCACCCGGATCGTCGAGATCCCGTCCGGCCCGGCCAGGGTGACCGCCTCGACGCGGTCCCCGGCCAGCACCGCGTCGACCGCCTTGGTGCCCTGCAGCATGGTCGCCCCCCGTGCCACGGCGTGCGCGCGGATCTGTTCGTCGAGTTCGGTGCGGGCCACCGCGCTGCCGTGTTCGGGGAACCGGCCCGACGGCCACGGCACCTCGCTGGTGGCGCCCCACCCGGCCAGCCGCAATCCGCTGATCCGCGGCCGGCCGTCGAGCAGTCCGCGCAGGCCGACGGAGTCGAGTTCGGCCACGGCGCGCGGGGTGAGTCCGTCGCCGCACGTCTTGTCCCGGGGGAACGTCGCCGCGTCGACGAGCGTCACGTCGCGTCCGGCCGCCGCGGCATGGGCGGCGGCCGCGGCCCCGCCGGGACCGGCGCCGACGACCAGCAGGTCGGCGGGTTTCGGGGTGTTGATCACCCGACCAGTATGTCGGCAGTGGTGAACGGTTACGCTCACAGGCACGTGTGGTGGTCGTCGGTGGCCGCCGCGAGGAGAGCAACGAGATGGGCGGCACGGGACGTGAAGTCGACATTCGCCGGACTTGACCTGGGTACCGACGAGTTCGCCGAGGTGGTGCGGTCGGCGCTGGCCGATGTCGAGGAACTGCTGATCGCCGAGTTGTCCTCGGGCGATGCGATCATGACCGAGGCCGCGACCCATCTGGCCCGGGCGGGCGGCAAACGGTTCCGCCCGATGTTCGCGATCCTCGCCGCGCAGTTCGGTCCGGACCCGGGCGGCCGGGATGTCATCACCTCCGCGACGGTGGTGGAGATGATTCACCTGGCGACCCTCTACCACGACGACGTGATGGACGAGGCGCCGATGCGCCGTGGTGCGCAGTCGGCCAATTCGCGCTGGTCCAACAGCATCGCCATCCTCTCCGGTGACTTCCTGTTCGCACGGGCCTCGAGGCTGGTGTCGACGCTGGGTCCCGACGCAGTGCGGATCATCGCCGAGACATTCGCCGAGCTGGTCACCGGCCAGATGCGCGAGACGGTCGGTGCGGGTGAGGGCGTCGACCCGATCGATCACTATCTGAAGGTGGTGTGGGAGAAGACGGGGTCGCTGATCGCCGCCGCGGCCCGATTCGGGTCGATGGCCGCCCGCGCCGACGCCGACAGCATCGAGCGGCTGGCCCGGATCGGCGACATCATCGGCATCGCCTTCCAGGTGTCCGACGACATCATCGACATCTCCTCGGCGACCGGCGACTCCGGTAAGACGCCTGGCACCGACCTGCGCGAAGGCGTGCACACGCTGCCCGTGCTGTACGCGCTGCGGGGCGAGGACCCGTCGTCGCAGCGGTTGCGCGCACTGCTCCTCGACGCGGAGGGGAATCCGCGGGCGCTGACCGACGACGCCGAGGTGACCGAGGCGCTGGAACGGCTCAACGCCTCGCCCGGCATGGCCCGAGCCCACGCGAAACTGCAGTCCTACGCCGACGAGGCACTCGCCGAACTGGCCCGGCTCCCCGAGACGCCCGCCAGCGGTGCCCTCTCGTCCCTGGTCCGGTACACCATCGACCGCACCGGCTGACGAACGTCGTCCGATTCAGGGTCGGCTCGGCCACATGTGCTTGAGCGGGACGCTGTATCGGACGACATTGTCCGCCCTGGAACTCAACCGCATCTCGCGTACGTTTGACACAGTGAACCGGCCGTGTCGCCGGTGTCGATGTGGAAAGCGGGTGCGCGGTGCATTTCAACGGGCTCAAGACGGCGTTGTTGCTCGGAACGATGTCGGCGATCATCGTCGGGATCGGCGCGATGTTCCGAAGCCCGGTGATCCTGCTGGTGGCGATCGTCTTCGCCGTCGGCATGAACGGCTACGTGTACTTCAACAGCGCCAAGATGGCGTTGCGCTCGATGCGCGCCCAGCCTGTCACCGAGGTCCAGGCGCCGGTGCTGTACCGGATCGTGCGGGAACTGGCCACCATCGCCCATCAGCCGATGCCCGCGCTCTATATCAGCCCCACCGAGTCACCCAACGCGTTCGCCACCGGCCGCAACCCGCAGAACGCCGCGGTGTGCTGCACCGCGGGCATCCTGCAACTGCTCAACGAGCGGGAGCTGCGCGCGGTCCTCGGGCACGAACTGTCCCACGTGTACAACCGCGACATTTTGATCTCGTCGGTGGCCGGAGCGATGGCGTCGGTGATCACCGGTATCGCCAACTTCGCGTTCATGCTCGGCGGCAACCGCAACAACGGACCCGGTCTGCTCGGGGTGCTGGCGATCTCGCTGCTCGGTCCGCTGGCGGCCACCGTGATCAAGATGGCGGTGTCGCGTTCGCGCGAGTTCCAGGCCGACCAGTCCGGTGCCGAACTCACCGGTGATCCGCTGGCACTGGCGTCGGCGCTGGCCAAGATCTCCGGCGGCGTCGACAGAGCCCCGTTGGCGCCCGAACCCGCGATCGAATCGCAGAGTCACCTGATGATCGAGAACCCGTTCCGTGGCGGGGGACTGTCGAAGATGTTCTCGACGCATCCGCCGACCGAGGAGCGGATCGCCCGGCTGCAGGAGATGGCGCGGCGCGGTTGACGCGGGTGATCCGGGCAGGTGAACCCTGCCCGGATCACCCGACGATCACCGGTAGTTGACGAACTGCAGCGCGATCCCGAAATCGTCGCCCTTGAGCAGAGCGATGACGGCCTGCAGGTCATCGCGCTTCTTGCTCGACACCCGTAGCTCGTCGCCCTGGATTTGCGCCTTGACGCCCTTGGGGCCCTCGTCGCGGATCTTCTTGGAGATCTTCTTGGCGTGCTCGGAGTCGATGCCCTGCACGAGGTTGCCGGCGATCTTGTAGGTCTTTCCCGACGAGGTGACCTCGCCGGCGTCGAACGCCTTCAGTGAGATATCTCGCCGGATCAACTTCTCCCTGAATACCTCCAGCCCCGCCTGGGCGCGTTCCTCGGCATCGGAGGTGATCACGATGCCCTCCTCGCCGGACCACGCGATGGTGGTATTGGTGCCGCGGAAGTCGTAGCGCTGCGACAGTTCCTTGGCGGCCTGGTTGAGGGCGTTGTCGACTTCCTGGCGGTCGACCTTGCTCACCACGTCGAACGATGAATCAGCCATGGCTGACAGGGTAACCGCAGGCCCCGGCAGGGAAACCGCAGGCTCTGGCAGGGTTGCCGCAGTCCGCGGTCGTCCCGTCGTCGAGGCCTCTCACCGACTCTCGTGGCAGGCCTCTCACCAGGCGATTTGCGCTATGGGGCATGGTTCGTTGTATTCTTCACCGCGTTGTTCTGATCGGTTCACGCCGACACGGAACAACACGGCAGGTTGCCCGAGCGGCCAAAGGGAGCGGACTGTAAATCCGTCGCGCAAGCTACATAGGTTCGAATCCTATACCTGCCACAACGTGGTTTCTCGTCGAAGACG
>Ga0116175_1001557_pt1 | contig 14654 bp, 12 predicted proteins | sample AD_UKC125_MetaG_FD_89802 | JGI IMG/M metagenome (GOLD analysis project Ga0116175, IMG submission 89802) | Active sludge microbial communities of municipal wastewater-treating anaerobic digesters from USA - AD_UKC125_MetaG | ecosystem: Engineered > Bioreactor > Anaerobic > Digestate | place: USA... | reverse complement strand
TTTTAGAGGCTTCTATATCGACACAAAAATGCTTGATAATTTTTTTGAGCTGATAGTCGCTTAACTTGGTGTTATATTTCATTTTTCTAGTCTAACAGAGCTATTCTGCTAGTCTAGAGCCTAGCTAATTATTAAGTGTTATACCCCGCCGATTGAGTAGGAAAAAGGTGGTTTATGCTTAAAAATGGATAACTGTTTATTCTTCTATAGATAATGAGTAAATGCCTGTCTGAAAGTTCAACTTTCAGACAGGCATTGTTTTTTCTTAACTTAGGGAAGCAGCGGAGTGGTTTGCAAACCGGTGGTTTCGGGCAGGCCATACATAATATTCATGTTTTGTACCGCTTGGCCGGCCGCACCTTTCACTAAATTATCCTGCACACTCATCAATATCCACAAATCGCTTTCGGGCGCTTGCTGCACGCTGATGCGGCAGATGTTGGCGCCGCGCACGCTGCGGGTTTCCGGGGTGCTGCCGTAGGGCATTACATCGACAAACGGGCTGCCTTGATAGAAATCGTTTAACAGCGCGAGCGGGTCGGTGCCGGGTTTCAGGTGTACATAAGTGGTGGCGTGCATGCCGCGTATCATCGGGGTGAGGTGGGGCACGAACACAAAGCCGTCGGCCACGCCCGCTTGCAGGCGGTTGAGAGTTTGCTTGATTTCGGGGAGGTGGCGGTGGCCGGCGACGCCGTAGGCTTTGAAATTGTCGCCGGCTTCGCAAAACAGGGTGCCGACGCTGGCTTTGCGGCCGGCACCGGATACGCCGGATTTGCAGTCGGCAATCAGCGGTTTGCCTTCTTGCAGTGTACCGGCTTTCAATAAGGGCAACAGCGCGAGCGACACGCAGGTGGGGTAGCAGCCGGGCACTGCAATCAGGCGGGCTTTAGCGATGGATTCGCGGTTCATTTCGCACAGGCCGTAAACGGCTTCTTTGAGGGTATCGGTACTGCTGTGTTGGTGTTTGTACCAATGTTCCCACACGGGAACGTCTTGCAGGCGGTAGTCGGCGGAAAGGTCGATTACGCGCACACCTTTTTCGAGCAGGGCGGGAGCATCTTGCATGGCGACGCCGTGCGGGGTGGCGAAGAACACCACGTCGCATTGGTCTAAGCCCGCTTCATCGGGCGTTTGGAAATGCAAATCGTAAACATGGCGCAGATTGGGGAAGTAATCGGCAATGTGGATACCGGCTTCGCCGCGGCTGGTGATGGCGGTGACTTCGGCGTTCGGATGGTTGGCCAATAGGCGTAACAACTCGACGCCGGTATAACCGGTGGCACCGACGATGCCGATTTTGATTTTGGGCAAAGCGCTCATGTTTATTTATCCTTTCATTATTGGAATCCAAAGTGTAAACGGATAATGCCTGTCTGAAAAGTCCGAGACCTTTACAAAGATACCATCTGCGGCGCATTTCTGCGTTGTGCGCTGCTCGCTCGCTTGTCTATCTGCATGATATGCCTGCGCTCGCTGCGCTGCTACGCCTTGAACTGCATCCGCATCTGGTATCTTTGTAAAGGCCTCGGGGCTTTTACATTCTCACCTGCGAACCCATCTCAATCACGCGATTGGAAGGAATATTGTAGAAGTGGGTAACCGGCGTGCTGTTGCGGTAAAGACGGCGGAACGCACGGGTACGCAGGCGGTTCATGCCGCCCGGTGGCGTTTTGGTGGCCACGGTAATGCTGTCGCGCGACAGGAAAAAGGAGGTATCCATGGTTTCTAAGTCGACATCATGCGCGCGGCAATGCAGCAGCAGATGGCGGATATTCGGCGTTTCCTGAAAACCGTAATCGGCGGTAATGCGTACAAAGTTTTTGGTGAGCGGTTCAACTTCAATACGCTCGTCGGCGTGTACATAAGGCACATCGGCGGTGCGTATGGTAAGGATAACATTGTATTCGTGCAGCACTTTATTGTGCTTCAGGTTGTGCAGCAGCGCGCTGGGTACCGCATTCGGATTGCTGACCATAAACACGGCATTGCCTGCCACGCTTTGCGGCGGATATTCGGCAAGGTTTTGCAGGAAGGGCACCAATTCCAGCCCGCCGTGCGATTGTTGATGGTGCAGGATTTCGCGGCCTTTGCGCCAAGTAGAAAAGATGAACACCAACAACACCGCAATCAGCAGCGGCAGCCAGCCGCCGGAAGGAATCTTCAAGAGGTTGGACGCAAAGAAGGTGATGTCGAAGGCGAGGAAGGTGAGGGTGAGCAGGCCGACCAAGGGTAGCGGCCAGCGCCATTTTTTGTACATCACCACGCTGAACATCAAGGTGGTCAGAATCATGGTACCGGTGGCGGCGATGCCGTAAGCGGCGGCGAGATTGCCGGAAGTACGGAAGGTAACGATCACCACCAATACCGCCGCCAGCAGCAGCCAGTTCACCGCCGGCATATAGATTTGGCCGATTTCGGTGTCGCTGGTGTGCTTAATCAGCATACGCGGCGACAAACCGAGCTGGATGGCTTGTTGGGTTAGCGAATAGGCACCGGAAATCACCGCCTGGCTGGCGATGATGGTGGCGGCGGTGGCGAGCACAATCAGCGGAATCAAACCCCATTGCGGCACGCTTTTGAAAAAGGGGTTGTCGATGGCGGAAGGGTCGCGCAACAGCAACGCTCCTTGGCCGATGTAGTTGAGCGCCAGCGCCGGTAATACCATGCCGAGCCAGGCGGTTTGAATTGGTTTGCGGCCGAAGTGGCCCATATCGGCATACAAAGCTTCAGCGCCGGTTACTGCCAGTACCACCGCACCGAGGCTGACAAAGCCATGCCAGCCGTGGTGCGTGGCAAAATGAATGCCGTAATACGGGTTTACGGCCATCCATACATGCGGGTTTTGGCTGATTTGGTACAAGCCGGCCAGTGCCAACACGGAAAACCAGACCAGCATAATCGGGCCAAACAGCGCGCCGATGCGCTGGGTGCCGTATTTTTGAATTAAAAACAGAATCACGAGCACAGTGAGCGCAATCGGCATCACCCAATGCTCGAAATCGGGGTTAATCACAATCAAACCTTCGGAGGCGGAAAGCACCGAAATGGCGGGGGTGATAATGGCGTCGCCGAAAAACAACGCGGTACCGGTTAAGCCCGCCAGCAGCATCCACCATGCCGGTTTGCCGCTCAACTGCTGCACCGCCTGCTGCATCATGATGACCACACCGCCTTCGCCACGGTTGTCGGCACGCAATACAAACAGTACGTATTTCAGCGTCACAATCAGCAGCAACGCCCAGATAATCAGCGAGAGAAAGCCGAATACATTGGTTTCGTTAACCGGTAGTTGGGAAGCGGCAAAAGTTTCTTTGAAAGTATAGAGCGGGCTGGTGCCGATGTCGCCGTAAACAATACCGAGCGCGGCTAGCGTCATGGCGGCGATAGAGTGATTGTGTTTCATAAGCAGGGGGAAGTTGCCTGATAGATAGAGTGATTAGTTTACGCCGCTTATTGGTGAAATAACAGTAGAAAACTGCTTATAGCGAAAAAACTTTATTTCTGCTACGGCGTTGCTACGCCTAGCCGTACTAGGTGTACTGTCTGCGGCTTGCGGCCTTGTAGCAAAAAGAATTTTTTCCGCTATATAAAATGATAAATTTGCGTATAACAATGCCTGTCTGAAAGACTTTTCAGACAGGCATTGTTTAAGTATCAACCCGCTTTGCCGTCGATACGCGGTTTAGTTAACCAAGGCAGGTAGCGGTAGGCATAAAGCAACAGTGCGAGGGCGAATAGCACGGCGGATAAGCGCATGCTGTGCAGATAAGCGGTAGCGTTTACCGCCATCAAAGCGGCGGAAACGGCGCGCAAGATGGCCGCTGCCAGCATCAATACAAAAGCGGCAGTCATCGGCTTGGGCGCCGGATACAGCGGACGGCCGGTGTGACCGAGCGCAGTGCGAACCATCATGCCCAGCGTGAGCAGGCCGATGCCGCCTACTGCAATCAGGTGGACGCCCATGCTGGTGAGGGTGTAGGACTTCAGCCATTGCGAAACGCCCAGCACCGCCAGCCCCAGCGAAGCAAACAGATAACCGGCAAACAATATCCACAATAAAGGTTCGCGCAGTACGCCTTTTTCAAACCAGCGTACCGTCTGCACCACGCCGAGCACACCGGCAGACACAGCCAACAGCGCGGCGACGGCAGGCAGTAGTTGCAACATCGTTAATACAGCGGCCAGCAGCGGCAGTAATAATGCGGCAAAAGCCGTCCATTTCGGATTGGCAACTTGGTCGGTGCCCAGGCGGCGCGAGGTGAAGAAAGAAATGATGCGGGTGCCGATTAAGCCGATAAAGCCGCTTACCATCAATAAGCCCGCCAGCAAGCCGTTGAACAGTGCGCTGCTGTCAAACAGCGAAAGCTGCGCCAAATACAGATGAAACACCGCGTGCGATAAACCGAATACCGCCAGCGCGACCACTGCGATGTAGTTGTTGCCGTTGCGACTGCGGATCACCGGCGCAGCCATTAAAGCGGCCGCCAGCCAGAAGAAGGCGGTACCAGCCACCCCGCTGATGGTAGTACCTTCAGGCAGTAAAACGGCGATGCGTGCCAGCAACCACAGGCCGACCAAGCCGGCCAACCAAGCGCCGCGCACCGGCGGCTGGCCGGTCCAAGTGGCTACTGCGGTGAGTAAAAAAGCCACCACAACGGCACCGGCATAGCCCCAAATCATTTCGTGGGCATGCCAGAAATAAGAGGGCAGTTGCGCGGTGCTGTGCCAGCCGAAAGCCCACAATAAAATAGAGACGGCGCCATATACGGCGGCCAGCGGGTAAAGCGGGCGGAACGCCATCGCAAAAACAGGGTGTTGCAACATAATGATTCTTTCGTTTGATGTTTTGTGCTTTTCAGACAGGCATGGATATAGGGAATGCCTGTTTGCAGCTTTATCTAATATTGATGATGTATAGCGAAAGCACTAAAAAACTGATACAGCGTTATCTCGCTTTGTCGTACTACTGTACTGCCTGCAGCTCGCTGCCTTGTATCAATTCTTTATTACTTTCGCTATAAATATATTTTTCAGACAGGCATTTTATCGAACTATGCCTGTCTGAAAAAATCAAACCGCTTCCAAGGCATATGCAGCGAAGGCTTCAAACAGCTCGCGTTCTTCAAAGCGCACGTGCTCGCGCAGACTTTCCGCCAAGGATTGCTGCCATTGGCTGTTGCCGTATTGCGGATGGTTCAATAATTCGCGCAGGGCGGCATGGTCGTGTTCGAAGCGTTGGCGCAGGCTGTTATCCGGTAATTTTGCCCACAACGGGGCGAATTGTTGTTCTTCGTTGGTGAAGTGCGCCAGCAAATCACTGCCGTGTTGGCGGATGTCGGCACTGTGATCGGCTTGCGGATCGTGCAGAATGCGGACAACCATCGCCAAAGTGTGGTGATGGTCGCGGGAGAGTTCGATGAGGGTGGAATGGCGTTTCATCAGGTTTCCTTCTATATAGTCAATCGCTAAAAGCAGCTACGGCGTTTTTTATTGATTACACGATCAAACTGCGAACCCATCGAGTTTTGCATCAACAATCGTATTGTTCGCTATAATATGAACTTTTCAATCCGGTTTAAACTTTCATCTATTATGAAACTTATTAAAGGCAACCGCAATGTATTTGACCCAGTATACTGATTATGCGTTAAGGGTATTGATTTACACCGCAGTGAATTCGGAGAAATTGGTGAACATCAGCACCATCGCTGAAACCTACGGTATTTCCAAAAGCCATTTGATGAAAGTGGTTACTGCTTTGGTGAAAGCCGGTTTTTTGGAAAGCGTGCGCGGCAAAGGCGGCGGCTTGCGGTTGGGCAGGGCGGCGGAAGAGATCCGCATCGGCGAGGTGGTGCGTGAGCTGGAACCTTGCCAAATGGTCGAATGTATGAGCAGCAACGGCCAATGCCTGATTACGCCGTGTTGTCGACTGGCGGGCGTGTTGAATGGCGCTTTGCAGCAGTTTCTTCAGCATTTAGACGGCTACACGCTGGCGGATTTGATGAATCAGCCATTGCGTGACAAACTGACTGAGTTGCCCATCGTGCAAATGAAATAAGCCAATGCCTGTCTGAAAGATGTTTCAGACAGGCATTTCTGCTACACTCAAGCGTTTTCTGATTCCCTATTTTATTTCTGGTTTGATTATGACGACACCGACAAAACTGGTTATTGCCAGCCGCGAAAGCAAATTGGCCTTATGGCAGGCCGAGCATATTAAAGCTAAATTGGAGGCACTTTATCCCGAGTGCGAAGTCAGCATTCTGGGGATGACCACCCGCGGCGACCAGATATTGGATGTGACCCTGTCGAAAATCGGCGGCAAAGGCCTGTTTATTAAAGAATTGGAACAAGCATTGGCTGACGGGCGCGCCGATTTGGCGGTGCATTCGATTAAAGATGTGCCGATGATATTGCCGGAGGGTTTTGCCTTGGCGGCCATCGGCGAGCGCGCCAGCCCGTTTGATGCGTTTGTATCGAATCAATATGCCAGCTTGCAGGATTTACCGGCGGGCGCGGTGGTCGGCACCTCCAGCCTGCGCCGCGAAGCTTTGCTGCGCGCACGTTTCCCGCATTTAACGGTTAAACCCTTGCGCGGCAATCTGCAAACCCGTTTGGGCAAGCTTGATAAAGGCGAATACGATGCGATTATTCTGGCCAAAGCCGGCCTAGAACGCTTGGGCTTGAGCGAGCGCATCCGCGATACTTTAAGCGCGGAAGACAGCCTGCCCGCCGCCGGGCAAGGTGCGTTGGGCATCGAAATTGCCGCGCACCGTTTGGATTTGCTGGCCGTACTCAACCCACTCAACCATCCGCAAACCAATGCCTGCGTGAGCGCCGAACGTGCGCTGGCGCGTGCTTTGGACGGCAGTTGCCAAGTGCCGTTGGCGGCGTATTGCACCGAGCAAAACGGCATGTTGAAATTGCGCGGTTTTGTCGGCCGCCCCAACGGCAGCGAAATCTTAGAAGCCGAAGCCGAAGCGCCGATTGCCTATGCTGAAGACTTAGGCAACAGCGTAGCCGAAAAACTGGCGGCTGCCGGTGCCAAAACCTTGATTCAGCAGATTTTGGCCGAGCAGGCGCAATAAAACTAAATATCGCGGTTTAAGCAATGAACCCAAACGCTAAATGCCTGTCTGAAAACCATTCCGGTGTGCCGGTAATGTTGATTGTGCGTACCGAAGGGCGGGAAGCCGCCGATGTGGCCGCCTGCCGCGCAGCCGGTTGGCAGCCTTTGCCGTTCAGCCCGCAGAAAATTGTGCCGCAAACCACCGCATTGAGTGAACTGCCCACACAATATGCGGCGGCCGATGCGGTGTTTTGGGTCAGCCCCGGCGCGGTGCAGACAGGCATTGCTGCTTTGCCTGCCGAGTTGTACCGCGATAAACCGAATATCGCCGTCGGCCGCGCCACTGCCGAAGCTTTACACGCCGCCGGTTGCCAAAAAGTGATCGTGCCGGAAAACGGGCAGGACAGTGAAGCGGTGTTACAGCTGAACTTTTGGCAGCAACAACCCATCGGCAGCAAACTGTTAATCATCAGCGGCGAGGGAGGGCGTAATTTATTGGCTACGGCTTTGGCCGAACGCGGCTGGCAGGTGGAGCGCGCAGCGATTTACCGGCGCGAACCACAGCCCTTGGATTGGGCGATTTATCAAAACGCACAGCCGCAAGCCGCTTGGATCACTTCTGCCGAACTCGTGCGCTTGCTGTTTGATCAAGCACCGCCCGAATTGGTGCAAAACTTACAATCCTTGTTATACTTAGTGCATCACTCTAAAATTGCCGAAGCGCTTTATCAGGCCGGAGCCAAGCGAGTTCAAGTGCTTGAACGGCTGGATAAAGACTTTCTCAAATCGTTACACGGAGCTGAACACCGATGAGCGAAGACAATCAAACAAACAGCACACCGCCCGAAGAAACGGGGCGGAACGTGATTGCGGTGGATAGCGGCGGCAACGCCCATCCGCTGGAAAAAAACGAAGCCCCAAAGGCCGCTGAGACAACCGAATCACCGGCCACTACTTCTCAAACCAAACAGACAGGAACCCCCATGACAGAGCCCAGCAAAACCGAACACAGCACCGCTCCGACCGTTGCGCCGGTGGTGATCAAACAATCCGGCGGCAAAGGTTTGGCAGCATTTGCCTTGCTATTGGCACTGCTGGGCTTGGGTGCCAGCGGTTTCCTGTTTGTAGAAGGGCAGAATGTCTTAAAAAATCAAGAATTGAATGTTGAGAACAAGCTCGATAAAGCTGCTTTGGGCGAGAGCAATAATGCCGGTATGCTGCAAGACACCATGCGCAAACAAAGCCAGATTGAGCAAGCCCTCGGCCAGCTCGGCGGCGCAGCCAAACAGAACAGCGAAGCCATCGCCAATACCCAACGCGCCTATCAGGAATTGCTGAAAAGCCGGGTGAACTGGGTGGTGGATGAAACCGAATCCACCATTAATACCGCCGCGCAACAATTGATGCTGTCGGGCAATGTGCCGGTGGTGATTACGGTATTGCAAAGCGTGGAAGGCCGTTTAAACCGTTTTGAGCAGCCGGAATTGCTGCCGATTAAACAGGCGGTGAGCAGCGATTTGGCGGCGTTGAAAAACCGTCCTTATGTGGATATTTCCAGCGCCTCGCTGCGTTTGAACCGTTTGGAAACTGCGGTGGCCAGCCTGCCTTTGGCGGTCGACAGCACTTTGCAACCGGGTAAAGTCGCGGCAGCCGCTCCTGAGCCGAGTAGCGCTTCATGGTGGGAAAATGCCTGGGATAAAACGCTCGATAGCCTGAAAGGCTTGGTGGAAGTGCGCAAGCTCAACAGCAGCGATGCGATGTTGATTGCGCCCGAGCAGGCTTATTTTGTGCGCGAAAACCTGCGCTTGCGCTTGCTGGATGCGCGCACTGCGCTGATGCAGCGTAACGGTGACGTTTATCAGGCCGATTTGAACGATGCCGAAGCGGCGATCAAGCAGTATTTTGATGTGAATTCACCGGCCACCCAATCATGGCTGAAAGAATTGGGCGAACTCAAAGCGCTCGATATCCGCTCAATTTCCGATGATGCGTTAAAGGCCAGCATCACCGCTGTGCGCAATTATCAAGACAGTGTGCGTACCGGCAGTATTGATGTCGGCTCGGCCGCCGGCCAAGCACAAAATGCTTCCGCTCCGGCCGCCACCAGCGCCCCTGCGGCCAATGCTTCTGCTCCACAGGCGCAAACCGCTGAACCGGAAAAAGCTTCGGCTGCTGCCGCTTCTGCCGCCAAAGCACCGGCTGAAAGCAAACAACCGGCGGCTCCGGCTCAACCGACCCAACCGACCAAACCCGCAGCGCCCGCCGGCGTGAAAGGGGATAAAGCATGAAAGGTTTGATTTGGACGATTATCCTGTTTGCCGTGGCCGCTGCTTTGGCGGTTGGTGCCAGTGTGTACAGCGGCAATGTGTATGTGGTGGCCGAGCAAACCATGATACGCATCAATCTGATTGCGTTTGTGGTCGGCTTGCTGGTGTTGGTGGTGTTGCTGTATCTGCTGGTGGGTTTGTTGGCTGGTATTCTGCACATGCCCGGCCGCATGAATCGCTTTGGCGCTGCACGCAAGGGGCGTAAAGCCACCCATGATTTGAGTGCCGCCGGTTTGGCTTTCTTTGAAGGCAAGTTTCAGCAAACCGAGCAGCAAGCCGCTAAGGTGTTAGCGAATAAAGAAGCAGGCGATAACCGCACTTTGGCTCTGATGCTGGCGGCACACGCGGCCGACCAGATGGACGATATCGAACTGCGCGACCGCTATTTGCAGGAAGTTGAACACCTGCCTGCCAAGCAGCAGTTGTCGCGTTACCTGCTGTTGGCCGAAAGCGCTTTGAGCCGTCGCGATTATGAAACCGCGCGTAAAAATATTACCGCGGCTACTCAGATTAATCCGACCCTCACTCGTTTGGTGAAACTGCAATTGCGCTATGCCTTGGATCACGGAGATGCCACCGAAACCTTGGAAAAAACCGACAAATTGTTCAAAGCCGGTGCCATCAACGAGCATGAAGCCACCCAATATCAAGGCTGGGCTTACCGCCGTTTGCTGGCTTTGGCGAGTGATGCCAATGCCTTAAAAGCCTGTCTGAAACGGATTCCCGAAAGCAAGAAAGGCGGTGATTTATGTGTGGCCATCGCCGAGAAGTATGCGGCTTTGGGGCTGTATAGCGAGGCAGTGAACTGGGTAGGCAAACATTATCCGCAAAACCAGCAGAGCGGTTTGCTGGCGGTATTGGTGCACAGTGTGAATTATCTGAGCGACCGCGAGCAGCGCAAAGCCATCGATATGGCCGACGGCTGGCTCAAGGCCAATCCGCAAGATGCCGATTTGCTGCTGTATCTCGGCCGCTTAGCTTACAGCAAACAATTGTGGGGCAAGGCGCAGGGCTATCTGGAAGCCAGCCTAGCCTTACATCCCGGCATGCAGGCACGCTTGGCTTTGGCCAAGGTGTTTGACGAAACCGGTAATACGGTAAAAGCCGATGAGCAGCGTTTGCTGGCTTTGGAGAATGCGGTGCAGCAACCGGCCGATTAAAGGTATTGTGGAATCAATAAATCACTGATAAAAGGCGAACCAACGCGGTAGCAGTTGTTTAGTGGTTTCACGAATCGCTGAAAAGAATGCCTGTCTGAAACACCCCTTTCAGACAGGCATTTTGTTATAATAGCGCGTTTTGAAAACAGCGAAGAGAGCAAGTTTTATGTGGTTTAAGCAAATCAGTTTTTATCCCCTGAATTTAGAAAAATTGCCCGAATTGGAAACGCTCGCCGCCAAACTCGGCGAAGCGCAATTTGCACCTTGCATGGGGTTGGACTGGTTCAGCGAAGGCTTTGCCGCGCCGGTTTCCTTTTCGCCCGAAGCGGTATTCCCGGCCGATTACACTTGGCGGGTGGCCTTAAAGAAAGAAGAAAAAGTGCTACCGGCGGGTGTGATCCGCGATATTCTCGATGAGCGAGTAGCCGAGATTCAGGAAAACGAAGGCCGCAATGTCGGCCGCAAAGAAAAGCAGGAACTGAAAGAAAATATTACCGACGATTTGCTGCCGCGCGCGTTCACCCGTTCCAGCCGCAGCGAAGCGGTATTCGATACCCGTAACGGCTTTTTGCTGGTCAACAGCGCCTCGCCGAATAAAGCGGATAATCTGTTGACCAAATTGCGCGAAGCGCTGGGCGGCTTGGAAGCGAGCCTGCCGAACACCAAACAATCGCCGGCCAGCCTGATGACCGATTGGCTGTTGCGCGGCGCGGGCGAGGGCGGTTTTGAGTTGGACAGCGATTGCGAACTCAAAGGCAGCGGCGATGTGGCGGCCACCGTAAAAGTCTCCAAGCAGGATTTAACCGCCGAAGAAGTGGTGCAGCACGTGAAAAACGGCAAAACCGTTACCCAACTGGGCTTGGTGTGGCGCGAGCAGATTGCGTTTGTGCTCACTCAGGATTTCACCCTCAAGCGCATTCAGTATCTGGATGTGTTGCAGGAAGAGGCGGAAAGCCACGGCGACGATGCCGCCAGCCTCGCGTTTGCTTCGCAGATTCTGATGGCCGATGCTTTGAGTGCGCTGTTGCAGGAGTTGGTGAGCTATCTGGGCGGCTGGCAGGATAAATAATGATGCGCGATATGGCGAAGTACTAAAAAACTGCTACGGCGTTATCTCGCTTTGCCGTACTAACTGTACTGTCTGCAGCTCGCTGCCTTGTATCAATTCTTTATTACTTTCGCTATCAGCATCGTTTTGCGTTACCATGGCGGGAAATGCCTGTCTGAAAATGATTAACACGAGGAATTATTATGAGCATCAAATCCGATAAATGGATACGCCGCATGAGCGAACAGCACGGCATGATCGAGCCTTTCGAGCCGAATCAGGTGAAAGAAGTCAACGGCCAGAAAATCATTTCCTACGGCACTTCCAGCTACGGCTACGACATCCGCTGCGCCAACGAATTTAAGATTTTTACCAATATCAACAGCACCATTGTTGATCCAAAAAACTTCGATCCGAAGAATTTTGTAACGGTGAACGATGATTGCTGCATCATTCCGCCCAATTCCTTCGCACTGGCGCGCACGGTGGAGTATTTCCGCATTCCGCGCAACGTGCTTACCGTCTGCCTCGGTAAATCCACTTACGCGCGTTGCGGCATTATTGTGAACGTCACCCCGTTTGAGCCGGAATGGGAAGGTTATGTAACCTTGGAATTTTCCAACACCACTCCGCTACCGGCTAAGATTTATGCGGGCGAGGGTGTGGCACAGGTGCTGTTTTTTGAGAGCGATGAAATCTGCGAAACCTCGTATAAAGACCGCAACGGTAAATATATGGGGCAAACCGGTGTAACTTTGCCGAAAACCTGATATGGTGTATTTGATAAAAATGCCTGTCTGAAAATGATTTTTCAGACAGGCATTTTGTTGTGTAACCAAATAATACTATTCAGCCAAAAACACCGCTTTATCCTGTTTATCACGCGGCAGAATCAGGTTCAACACCACCGCCGTGATGCCGCCGGCGGCAATCGCGTTGCGGAACACTTCCGGCAGCAGCTTGAATACTTCCGGCTCAAAGGCCACGCCCAAGCCGATGCCTACGCTGGTGGCGGCGATCACCGCTTCGCGGCGGGTAATGCCGTGGGTCATGATGATGCGCACACCGGCAATCGCAATCAGGCCGAACATCAGTACCATGGCGCCACCGAGCACCGGATGCGGAATGGTGGTGAAGGCACGGCCGATAATCGGAAACAGGCCGAACAACACCAAGATGGCGGCGATAAATTTACCGACATGGCGCGAAGCGACACCAGTCATTTGAATCACACCGTTGTTCTGTGCAAAGGTGGTTAACGGCAATGAACCCAATGCAGTGGCAATCACCGATACCAAGCCGTCGGCCAACACGCCGCCGCGCAGGCGTTGTTGAAACTCTTCGCCTTCATAAGGCTGGGCGGAAACCATGGCGGTGGCGGTTAAATCGCCGACTGCTTCAAACACGCTGAGCAGATAAATAATGCCCGCCACCCAGAAGGCCGACCAATCGAAGGCAAAGCCGTATTTAAACGGAGTAGGGACGGTAAACAGCGGTGCGTTTTGCAGCGGGCTGAAGTCCACCATGCCCATCACCAAGGCCGCGATGTAGCCGGCAATCAGGCCGACCGCGATGCCGCTCATGCGCAAAAACGGATTACGCATGCAGTTAAACAGCAACACGATTACCAACACAAAAGAAGCCAGCCCGATGTTTTGCAGCGAGCCAAACTCAGGCGTGCCTTTGGTATGAAAACCGCCGCCGAAATCGGTGATGCCGACATCAATCAGGCTCAAACCAATCAGCAACACCACCACACCGCTCACGGTGGGGGTAATCACCCGTTTCAAATACGGCAACGCCCAAGCGGAAGCGCACACCAGAAACGCACCGGCAAACGACACACCGAGCAGGGTGGAAATCATCGCGTGTTCGTCCAAGCCGCCTTCTCGCATCGACAAACCCAGCGAAATCATCACGCCGACAAACGAAAAATTCACCGACTGAATCGACAACATGCCCGAGCCGACCATGCCGAAGCGGTTGACCTGCAAAAAAGTGCCGATGCCGGAAGCCACCATAGACATCGACACCAGATAGGCCGTCATCTCAACCGGCAGTTGCAGCACATTGCCGACAATCAGCGCCGGGGTAACCATGGGAACAAAAATCGCCAGCAAATGCGTAATCGCACTTACCAGCGAATTGAAGAACGGCGGTTTGTCTTCCAAACGATAGACCAGATCGGCTTCCGCAGCCGCCCTGTTTTCTGAGCCTGCCATGTTTTATCCTTTATTGACAAAAAATGAAGAAAATTTAACGGAGTGGATTGTAATGGATAAGCGGGAGGCGGTAAAACAGTTTTTGCGGTTTAACGGATGTTTACGGGGATGGGCGGACTAAAAAGTTTTCAGACAAGCATTATGGTGAGTGAAAAGGCTTTAACGATTGTTCTGTTATTAAATGCCTGTCTGAAAATAAAGAATATCTATAGCCAAATAACTTACAATGACCGTATCGTCATACTCGGGCTTGACCCGAGTATTTCCCATTGCCTTTAAAAAGCAAGATACTCGGGTCAAGCCCGAGTATGACGAAGGTAGCTGATTATTAAGTTTAGCGGCTATATTTTTCAGACAGGCATGAATAATTACAAAAAAACAAACCCGATGCCAATCACCGGGTTTGCATATCTGCACAGCAGCAACCGCCGCTGTTACACCTCAATTTTGCTCAACACAAAATCAATATCCTTATCGCCGCGTCCCGACAAATTCACCAGCAAACGCTTGCCGCTGCCCAACTCGGAGGCGCGGCGCAAAGCGTAGGCGATGGCGTGTGAAGATTCCAGCGCGGGAATGATGCCTTCTTCGCGCGATAAGGCCATAAAAGCATCCAAGCACTCGGCGTCGCTGGCGGATTCGTAGCGGCCGCGGCCGAGGTCTTTCAAATGGCAGTGTTGCGGGCCGACGCCGGGGTAGTCCAAACCGGAAGCAATCGAATGCACTGCCGCGGGGGTACCGTCGGCTTCTTGCAGATAATAGCAGTTGAAGCCGTGCAGATTGCCGAATTTACCCAAGGTCATGGTGGCGGCGTGGCGACCGGGTTTG
>Ga0116175_1001553_pt1 | contig 14688 bp, 13 predicted proteins | sample AD_UKC125_MetaG_FD_89802 | JGI IMG/M metagenome (GOLD analysis project Ga0116175, IMG submission 89802) | Active sludge microbial communities of municipal wastewater-treating anaerobic digesters from USA - AD_UKC125_MetaG | ecosystem: Engineered > Bioreactor > Anaerobic > Digestate | place: USA... | reverse complement strand
GCTCAGTTCAATCGTCGGGGCAACTCGCACGCTTTCACTCCCATGCAGTCCATCGGAATGCTTGGGTGCCATAGTAATCGATTAAGTTGCCTCAAGAATCAAACACTACACTAGAAACGGCAGTTGAACGCGCCCGCCAGTGCCGTGATCGGCGTGCCAGGCAAGGCGCGAGGACGTCGCAGGCTACTGCCTGCAAGGACGAGCAACGACGCCTGGCGCGGCGAGCGCGGTGCTGGTGGGTGCGTAGCGCGCTCACCTGTTCGGTGAACGCCATTGAAGCCGCAAACGCCAGCACCCGCGCGGCTTTGGCGATGATCGCAAGCGGTCAACTGCCGCTTCTAGGGTTAAGGCTCAATCGTCCCGCACGCGCGACAGTGCCGCGCTGGCCAGCTCGGCGATGCGCTCCAGAAAGTCGGTGGCCATGCCGGCCTGGTAGCGCTGGCTGTCGGGCGAGGCCAGGATCAGCAGCCCGAAGGCGGGGCCTGCGGCGCCAGCGCGCAGCGGGATCAGCGCCAGCGAGGCGGCGGCCTGGGGGTCATCCAGCCACCGCACGGCGTCAAAACCGGCGTTGACGCCGCAGTACGGCGCGGTGAGCGACGACGCCAGGCTGCGCACGTCGTCGCTGGCGCCCTGGGCGAAGGGCTCGCCGGCATAGACCTCGGCCACGTCCCACAGCTTGAGCGCCGCCTGCGGCACGCTGAACTGGCTCTTCATCTCGCTGATCAGCACCGCCGGCAGATCGACCGGGCGGGCCACCAGGAACATCTGGCGCGCCCAGCGCAGCATGCGGTCGGCGATCAGCATGTTCTCGTTGCCGTGGCGCATCATCTCCATCAGGCGCTGCTCCAGCAGCTTGATCTTGTCGCGCAGCATCTCGGCCTGGCGCTCCTGCAGGCTGACGGCGCGCCCGCCATGCGGGCTGGTCAGCTGCACGGCGGTCAGCAGCTCGGCGTGGCGCTCGAAGAAGCCCGGCGTGTGGATCAGGAATTCGGCGATGTCTTCTTCGGTGATGGGCGGCGTGGCGGGGTTCATGAAAGCTCCACGGAATCGGTGATCGGTGAGCCGCCGCGCGGGCGATGGCCGGCGGGGCGGGCACCCGGGCGGGCGGGTGCGCATGGCGCTGGATTATCCTCGCGCCACCGCCACCGTTCGAAAGGCCCGACATGCGCATCCCCGCCTGGACCCCCGAGCTCAAGCCCCAGCCCGCTGAACTGGTGGACGCCATCCTGGCGCGCCGCGGCGGCCAGCTGATCAACCTGGATCGCGCGCTGCTGTGGAGCGAACCGCTGGCGCGTGGCTGGAACACTTACCTGAAGGCGGTGCGCACCGAGTTGCCCACCGACCGCCGCCTGCGCGAGCTGGCCATCTGCACCGTGGCGCTGCTGACCGGCGCGCAGTACGAATACCACCACCACGCGCCCGACTTCCTGGCCGCCGGCGGCAGCCCCGCCGAGCTGGACGCGCTGGCGCGCGTGGTGGCGCGCGACCCCCGCGCCGAGGCGCGGGACGCGGCGCTGGGCGAGCTGGAGCAGTTGGTGATCCGCTACGCGGCGCAGATGACGCTGGACGTGCGCGTGGACGACGCGCTGTTCAAGGCGCTGCAAAGCCGCTTCGACACCACCGCGCTGGTGGAGCTGACCAGCGCCATCGCCACCTACAACATGGTGGCGCGCTTTCTGGTGGCGCTCGGTGTCACGCCGGAGGATTGAGCGCTGTTTTCGGCGCTCGCGCTTGCATGGGCCGCCCGAGTAGCTCCTGATATCGGAGCAGACTCGGAATCAGAACAAGCCCGCGCCGCTGCGCGGCGGCGCCACGCCCAGGTGCCGGTACGCCGCCAGCGTGGCCACGCGGCCGCGCGGCGTGCGCTGCAGGTAGCCCTGCTGGATCAGGTAGGGCTCGATCACGTCCTCGATCGTGCCGGGCTCCTCGCCGATGCTGGCGGCAATGTTGTCCAGCCCCACCGGGCCGCCGTCGAAGCGCTGGATCACGGCCTCCAGCAGCTTGCGGTCCATCACGTCGAAGCCTTCCGGATCGACGTCGAGCAGGGCCAGCGCGGCGTGCGCGATGTCCTGCGTGATGCGACCCTGGCCCTTGACGTCGGCGTAGTCGCGCACCCGGCGCAGCAGGCGGTTGGCGATGCGCGGCGTGCCGCGGCTGCGGCGCGCGATCTCGCGCGCGCCCTCGGCGTCGGTCTCGACCTGCAGCAGGCCGGCCGAGCGCGTGACGATGCGCGCCAGCTCCTCGGGCGTGTAGAACTCCAGCCGCGCCACGATGCCGAAGCGGTCGCGCAGCGGGTTCGTCAGCATGCCGGCGCGCGTGGTGGCGCCCACCAGGGTGAAGGGCTGCACATCGAGCTTGATCGAGCGCGCCGCCGGGCCCTCGCCGATCAGGATGTCGATCTGGTAGTCCTCCAGCGCCGGGTAGAGGATTTCCTCCACCACCGGCGACAGGCGGTGGATCTCGTCGATGAACAGCACGTCGTTGCGCTCCAGGCTGGTCAGGATGGCCGCCAGGTCCTTGGGCTTTTCCAGCACCGGCCCGCTGGTCTGGCGCAGCTGCACGCCCAGCTCGTGCGCGATGATGTGGCTCAGCGTGGTCTTGCCCAGGCCCGGCGGGCCGAACAGCAGCACGTGGTCCAGCGCCTCGCCGCGCTTTTTGGCGGCGCCGATGAAGATCTCCAGCTGCTCGCGCGCCTTGGCCTGACCCACGTACTCATCCAGCAGCTTGGGCCGCAGCGCGCGCTCCAGCGCTTCCTCGCGCGGCGACGCGGGCGCGGCGGACACCAGGCGCGGCGCCGTGGCACCGGGCGGCAGGGCGAAGTCGTCGGTGTGGATGCTCATGTTGCGAGTTGATCGTCCACGACCGGCTCATCGTCCACGGCAACGTCAAGCACCGCAGCGCCGGTCGTCGGATTGAAGACCACGGGCCGGCCCATCACATCCCCGATACTTTGCGCGAGTGCATTCTTGCGGGCCGCCATGAAGCCATGGAAATCGTCGGCACGCAAGCGGTCCGGGTCAATCAGGTGACTGCGCAGGATGTCGTCGAGCGCTGCCTTGTTGCCCGCATGCTGCTTTTCGATGCGAAGCAGGTAATGCGATGGCGCATCGCCGCCAATGGATCGGTTCGACTCGGCTGATAGCGGTGTCTTGTTGAGAATCGAGTTGTAGATTCTGGGTTCGATCCCCCGGGCCTGACACCACTTTTCGGGAAAGATGTGGTGAACATCGATCGGCTCGGTGTAAGTGGTCATCAAATCAAACGCCTTGCCGCTCATGAAATCCAGGCACCCCTGGCGCACCAGGAGGTTTTGCACCGCCTTGTAGGCCGAGGCGATGCGCGAGCGCAGCGAATCGAGACGGTCAGCCTGAAACAAGGCCTCATCCAGGGTTCGCGGCTGCGGCGAGGCGTCGTCGTGGAGCCACTTCAGCAACTCGGGCACATCACGCGCGAGCTTGGTTTCCGTGGACGCGCTGTAGCTCTCCGACAAGGCGATCGCCCAATACCAGCGGCGCAGCCGCGCATGCGCACCCGCCGACAAGGCCCTGTCCTGCTCTGCGAACACGGCGGCCAGCGCCACCCGTTGCGGCGGATAGGGGACATCGCGCGCAAACAGGATGCGCTCGCCATTGAGAAACTGCGCTGCCTCCACAAAGCCCCGCTGAACCCTGTCTGCGTAGGCAAGATACGCGGCGCGCGGCAAGTCCAGCAAGTCGTCGTTGCGAGCCGTTACCGCCGGCAGTTCCTTGCCGGTCTTTCCAGCCAGTTCCGCCAGTCTCCGCTGCCGCCGGCTGTGCATCAGCAGGCAGACTTGCAAGAAGTCCGTGCTGGCGATGTCGTGCAACACGTTGCCCTTCTGACCCTGGGCACGCATCTGCGCAGCGCGACCAGGCAGCGCCGGCTTGGTGGCCGGGTCGCCCAGCCAATCGACACGCAGATCGAAGTAGGCGCTGGTGCCGCCTTCAACCGACAAGGGTTCGGCGGCGTAGATGGCCGTCAGCAGCTCGAACGCATCGAGCTTCTTGCCACCGGTATTGACCTTCTCGAAAACCGTGCAGATCGCACTGCGCGAGTTCTCGCGATCCAGTTTGATCACCGGCATTTCGTAGCGCTGAATGCGCTGGGTCAAGCCATAGAGCACATCTTCGAGATCGCGGATGTTCGTGCCCCGCGCGTCCCAGTGCGAACGCCAGCGCCGCACCCACTCGCGCTCGTCCAGGCCCTGGTTCAGCGGGAACAGGTGCTGCTCATACTCTCGCTCGGGTGTGGAAACATCGAGTCTGTCGGAGTGCCCCAATGGGCCTTTGATGACGCGGGTTGCAGGCACCGAGACCACCAGATCCTCGGTGACGCCGTCGACTTGCGCGGCACGCGCCACATCCAAATAGTAATAGCGCTCAATCGGTCGGCCGCGTTCATCTCGCGTTGCGACCGCGTTCTGTGCATACAGGCTCTGATACAGCGACGTCATGCGCTGTTGGCCGTCCAACAACAGCTCGTCGGGCAGCGCACGCTGAGGTGGAACACCCTCGACCAGCCGTGGCTTGAACTGGACGGCGCCACCGGTTTCCAGCGTCAGCAATGCGCCAACCGGGTAGCCATTGGCAATGCTGGCCAGAAGGGATCGAATCGCCGCGTCACTCCACACCCAGCCACGCTGAAAGTCAGGCAGCTGCAGCTGTCCTTCGTGAATGCGGCGCAACCAGTCCTTGAGCTGCTTCTTACTGCTGTCGAACCCCATGTCGCTGAACCCTCTTGCTCTGTCGCTGTGGCGATTGCCCAATCACTTGGCCAGCGCCTTCAGCGCCAGCCGGATGCCCTCGCTCACGCTCACGTCGGGCGGCAGCGCCTTCAGCGCGGCGGCGGCTTCCTTGTCGTTGTAGCCCAGCGCCAACAGGGCCTGCTGGATGTCGCCCTGGCTGTCGCTGGCGGGGGCGGTGGCGCCGGGGGCGCCCAGGTCGGGGCCGAGCCGGCCCTTGAGCTCCAGCAGCAGGCGCTCGGCGGTCTTCTTGCCGATGCCGGGCACCTTGGTCAGGCGCGCGCCGTCCTGCGCGGCGACGGCCTGCGCCAGCTCGGTCACGCTCATGCCCGACAGCACCGCCAGCGCCATGCGCGGGCCGATGCCGCTGACGCGGATCAGCTCGCGAAAGGCCGCGCGCTCGGCCTCGGTGGCAAAGCCGTACAGCAGCTGCGCGTCCTCGCGCACCACGAAGTGCGTCAGCAGCGTCAGCCGCTCGCCCAGCGCCGGCAGCTGATAGAAGCTGCTCATGGGCACCCAGACTTCGTAACCGACGCCCTGGCAGTCGATCAGGATTTGCGGCGGGTTTTTCTCGGCCAGCAGGCCGGCGAGGCGTCCGATCACGGCGGGGCTTTCAGGCGGTGGGTGGTGGCGCCTCGGCGCCGGGATGAATCAATGATAAATCAAGCCACAAGCGCCGCCGCTGCTGCGCAAGCAGCTTCATTTTCAAGAGCACCCAGGGAGCGCTGCGTGGCCCTTTTCAACGCCGGTACCGGGCGCGCGGGGCGCCGTGGCGCTGTGCCGAGGCCGTTGCTTCAGGGCCGCACCAGCCCGCGGCGCGCCGCCTCCAGCGCCGCCTCGGCGCGCGAGGAAACGTTGAGCTTGCGGTAGATCTGCTTGACGTAGTCGGCCACCGTGTGGCGCGACAGATGCAGCTGACCGGCGATTTCGGGCAGGGTGTAGCCCTTGGCCACGCGCTGCAGGATGTCGCTCTCGCGCGCGTTCAGCGCCACTTCGTGAGGATCGAAGCGAGTGACGTCGACCACGCGCGGGCCGCCATGGCTGAAGTAGGCCAGCATGCGGCGCGCGATCGACGGCGACAACGGCGGCTCGCCGTCGGCGATGCGCCGCAGCTGGGTCACCAGGTCCTGACGCGGTGACTCCTTCAGCAGGTAGCCGAAGGCGCCAGCCTGCAGCGCGGGAAACAGGTGCTCGTCGTCGTCGTGGATGGTGACCACCACCGGCACGGCCACTGGCTGCTGCTGGCGCAGCGCGCGGATCACCGACACCCCGCTGCCGTCGGGCAGCTCGAGATCGACCAGCACGACGTCGAACGCCTGCCGCGCCAGCGCGTCGATGCCCTCGCGACAGCGACCCGCCGCCACCACCTGGGTGCCAGGAAACGCGACATGGGCGGTCTCGACCAGCCAGGCGCGGATGTCCGGCAGGTCCTCGACGACAAGCACAGTTTTCATGACCCGGCGATGTTAGGCAGCCGCCGGGCTTGGCGTCGCGCCGCGACCGCACGGGAAGCGCCGGAAACGAGAAATACGCCGCGTTTTGTCGCCGCGCGGACACGGCCAGCGCCCGCGCCGACTACCGGTGCGGCGGCTCCAGCGGCACGCGCACCATCAGCAGGGTGCCGCCCAGCGCACCGGTGCCGAAGCGGTGCGTGCCGCCCAGGCGGTGCACGCGGCGCTCGATGCTCGACAGGCCGCCCGCCCTCCCATTTCCATCCGGCAGTCCCATGCCCTGGCCGTTGTCTTCCACGTCCAGGTGCAGCGCCATCGGGCTGACGTGCAGCAGCACCCGGCAGTAGCTGGCTCCGCTGTGGTGGATGACGTTGGACACCGCCTCGCGCAGCACGCGCGTCAGGTGCGCGGCGGTGCGCATGGGCAGCGGCGCCACGCGGCCCGACTGCTGGGCATCCCAGTCGGTCTGCACGCCAGCGGCGGCCAGGCGCGCCACGGTTTCGGCGCGCCAGTCGGCCAGCACATCGGCCACCGGCACCGGCTGGGCCTTCAGGTGGCGCACCGACAGGCGCATTTCCTCCAGGGCTTCGCGCGCCAGCCGGCTGACGTCGGTCCCGGCGCCGCCCTGGTCGCCCGCGTGCACCAGCGACAGCAGCTTGGCCCCCAGGTCGTCGTGCAGGTCGTCGGCGATGCGCTGGCGCTCCTCGCTGGCGCCGCGCACGTACGCCTCGCGGGCATGGATGATCTGCGCCGCCAGCACCGACAGCCGGATCGCCAGCCGCCGGTCACTGCGGGCGAACAGGGGCCGGCCGCGGTCGCGCGGGCCCAGCAACACACCCGGCAGGCCCGCCACCGGCGGCACCCACAGGGCCCGGCCGCCGTTCAGCACGGTGGTGACGCGCGGCGGCGGCACGCCCTCCATCATGCGCACGCGCCCCTCGAAAGTGCCTTCCAGCAAGGCGATCCACAGGGGCGCCCGGTCCTCCGGCGCGGTCAGGCCCAGCGCCAGGATGGTGCCGGTCAGCTCGCGCTGCGTCTGCCTGCGCCGCAAGATGCCGCGGCCCCAGATCGGTCGCGTCAGCAGCACATAGGCCAGGCCCAGGCCCAGCACCGCCACCAGCATGGCCAGTTCGTCGCTGAACCAGTCGCTCGCCTGCAGCAGCCGGTAGCACAGCAGGATGGCGACGCCGGCGCCCCAGGTCAGCAGCACCTGCCGTGTCCAGTCGTCCAGCTCGAACACCCGCACCTCGCGGTGCGTGATGGCACGGGTGGCCACGGCAACCACCATCAGCCCATACAGCCAGGCCTGCGACAGCGGCGGCGCGAACCCCAGCAGCAGCGCCCCCTCGCGCAGGCCGAACAGACAGAACGCGGCCGGAATCCAGATCACCGCCTGGGTGCGCGCCTCGTCACGCGCCACGGAATCGCCCCCCTTCTGGGCACGCCACTGCCGCAAGGCCTGCACCGAAATCACCGCCACGCTGGTCAGCAGCATGGCGCGGCTGGCCCAGTCGGGCGACGGCAGCCACCACAGGGCGTCGGCCAGCGCCCACAGCAGGAACAGGCCGGCCACCGACCAGGTCCGCCAGCTGCCCATCTCGGGCAGGGGTGTCGGGTAGTGCGAGACGATGCCCGCCACCGCCAGCGCGGCCAGCAGGCTGCCGGCATGCTGCAGCACCACCAGGGCGTGGAACAGGGGCGACGGCAGCGCCAGTTCGCGCGCGCCGAACACCGCCACGCTGGCCAGCACCAGCGAGATCGCCACGGCGCCCACGGCGGTGCGCGGAGCGGCCGGCTGCGGCGGATACACGGTGATCACCCAGCCGGCCATCAGCATGATGGCCAGCTGCAGCACCATCAGGCTCCAGAACGCCGACGGCAGGCTGAACAGCGGCCGTGATGGCGCCGGCCGCAACAACAAAGCCTCTTCGGCGACGGCCTGCGGCGTCGTCACCTGCAGCAGCACCGGTTCGCCATCCAGCAGGCGCGCCAGCCGGTCCTGGCGCTCGTAAAAACGCCCCCACTCGGCATGGCTGGGCAGCTCATCGGGATTGGCCCGCAGATCGCCGGGCTGCAATGCCAGTGGCTGGGACCCATCCGGGGCCGACAGCGCCAGCACCCGCATGCCGCCCTGCACGCCCGCCGCCGCTGCCGGGCTGCCTGGCGCCACGTCGACCACCTGCACCTGCCCGTCATGCGCCGCCATCGTCACGCCGGTCCACGGCCGGCCGGTGGCCAGCACCAGCGCCAGCGTGGCCAGCAGGATGGCCCACAGGGCCGCCAGCAAGATGGCATGGCGGTACAGCCAATGCGCCGCCCGCGCCGGCTGCTCGTCATCCAGCACGTCCAACGGCACGCGCCAGCTCGGCGGCGGCACCTCGGGCTCGGCGTGCAGGGCGCCGGGCAGGGTCGGCGGCAGGTCCGACTCGGTGTAGAGCGCGCTGGGCAGGGTGGGCGAGGGTTCGGGCGGGTTCACGGCCAGGATGGGAGACAATCGCCGCGTGATTCTGCGCCATACCTTCACCCCGCCCAACAACACCCGGCTGGCCCACCTGTGCGGCCCGATGGACGAGCACCTGCGCACCATCGAGGCCGGCCTGCAGGTGGCCATCGCGCACCGGCACGAGCAGTTCAAGATCGACGGCGCCCGCAAGCCCGCCGAGCGCGCGCTGACCGTGCTGCAGGCCCTGTACGAGCTGGCCGACCGCCCGGTCAAGACCGAGACGGTGCAGCTGATGCTGGCCGGCGACGGCGAGCCGCTGGGCGAGGACGCGGGCGCCGGGCCACGCCTGGTCACGCGCCGCGGCGACCTGAAGGCGCGCACGCCCAACCAGGGCGCGTATCTTGAGCACATCGCCAGCCACGACATCACCTTCGGCATCGGCCCGGCCGGCACCGGCAAGACCTACCTGGCCGTGGCCTGCGCGGTCGACGCGCTGGAGCGCCAGTCGGTGCAGCGCATCGTGCTGACGCGCCCGGCGGTCGAGGCCGGCGAGCGCCTGGGTTTTCTGCCGGGCGACCTGACACAGAAGGTCGACCCCTACCTGCGCCCGCTGTACGACGCGCTGTACGACCTGATGGGGTTCGACCGCGTGGCCAAGGCCTTCGAGCGCGCGCAGCTGGAGATCGCGCCGCTGGCCTTCATGCGCGGGCGCACGCTGAACCACGCCTTCGTCATCCTGGACGAGGCGCAGAACACCACGCCCGAGCAGATGAAGATGTTCCTGACCCGCATCGGCTTCGGCAGCAAGTGCGTGGTGACCGGCGACGTCAGCCAGATCGACCTGCCCAAGGGCACGACCAGCGGGCTGATCGACGCCGAGCGGGTGCTCAAGCGCGTCAAGGGCCTGGCCTTCACGCGCTTCACCAGCCAGGATGTGGTGCGCCACCCGCTGGTGGCGCGCATCGTCGACGCCTACGACGCCGCCGGGCGACCCGGCAGGACCACCAAGGACTCCTGATTCAATAGCTGCTTGCGCACGTTCCGCCTGCGCCAGCAGCCGATTTCTTTCTCAGCCCATGCCCCAGCCGCCCCTGAACCTGTCGCTGCAGTTCGCCCGTGGGCCCGACATGGCGCCGCACCGCGCCGCCCTGCCGCGCCACCACGTGCGCCGCTGGCTGCGCGCGGCGCTGGGCGCCGACGTGCAGGCCGCCGAGATCACCGTGCGCGTGGTCGACGCCGACGAGGGCCGGCAGCTCAACCACGACTTCCGCGGCAAGGACTACGCCACCAACGTGCTGACCTTCGACTACAGCGGCGCCCCCCTGCTCGCCGCCGACCTGGTGCTGTGCGCCCCGGTGGTGGCGCGCGAAGCGGCCGATCTGGGCAAGCCCCTGGCCGAGCACTGCGCCCACCTGCTGGTGCACGGCGCGCTGCACGCCCAGGGCTGGGACCACGAGACCAGCGAAGCGGACGCCGAGGCCATGGAAGCGCACGAGACCGCGCTGCTGGCGCGGCTGGGCTTTGCCGACCCGTACGCGACGTGACGGTCACGCCTGGATGACTACTGATTTGATAGCTGCTTGCGCTTTTCCAGCGGGCGCCAGAGGCCGATCAGGCCCTGATCCACGGTTTTACATCCAAGCTCTGGGCGGCGCTTACAGCAGTCGCGCCTTCACGCTCTTGCCCTTGACGCGGCCGGCATTCAGCCGCGCGCAGGCCTCGCTGGCGATGGCGCGCTCGACCGCGACGTAGGTGGAAAAGTCGTTCACGGCGATCTTGCCGACCTGCTCGCGCGCGTAGCCGAAGTCGGCGCACATGGCGCCCATCACGTCGCCGGCGCGGATCTTCTCCTTGCGGCCGCCGACGATCTGGATGGTGCACATGGCCGGCACCAGGGCGCCGCCGGGCGCGGGCGTCAGCGCCTCCAGCGGGAAGAACTCGGACGCGCGGCCCTGCAGCTGCTCGATGCGGCCCACGCTGCCCATCTCGTCCATGCCGACCAGGTTCAGCGCCAGGCCCTCGGCCTCGCCGCGGCCGGTGCGCCCGATGCGGTGGATGTGGACCTCGGCGTCTGGCGTCACGTCGACGTTGATGACGGCCGGCAGCTCGGCGATGTCCAGCCCGCGCGCGGCCACGTCGGTGGCCACCAGCACGCTGATGCTGCGGTTGGCGAACTGCACCAGCACCTCGTCGCGCTCGCGCTGCTCCAGCTCGCCGTACAGCGCCAGCGCGCTGAAGCCCTGCGCCTGCAGCGCCTGGGCGACGTCGCGGCACTGCTGCTTGGTGTTGCAGAACACCAGCGTCGATTCGGGGCGAAAGTGCAGCAGTAGCCTGGCCACCGCCTCGGCCTTGGCGCGCGGCTCGACCTCGTACCAGTGCTGCCGGATCTTGCCGGCGCTGTGCTGCGCGGCCACCTGGACCATCTCGGGCTGGCGCATGAAGCGTTTGGCCAGCTGGGCGATGCCCTCGGGGTAGGTGGCGGAAAACAGCAGCGTCTGGCGCTCGGCCGGGCACTGGCGCGCCACGGCCTCGATGTCGGCCGAAAAGCCCATGTCGAGCATGCGGTCGGCCTCGTCCAGCACCAGCGTCCTGAGCTGGCCGATGTCGAGCACGCCGCGCTGCATCAGGTCGAGCACCCGGCCGGGCGTGCCGACGACGACGTGCGCGCCGTTGTCCAGGCTGGCGATCTGCTTGCGCGAGGGCACGCCGCCGTACACGGTGACGACCTTCAGGTTGTCCTGCGCGCGCCCCAGGCGCCGGATCTCGGTGGCCACCTGGTCGGCCAGCTCGCGCGTCGGGCACAACACCAGCGCCTGCACGGCGAACCAGCGCGGGTTGAGCTTGTCCAGCAAAGGCAGGCCGAAGGCTGCGGTCTTGCCGCTGCCGGTGCGGGCCTGGGCGATCAAGTCCCTGCCCTGCAGGGTGAGCGGCAGGCTGGCGGCCTGGATGGGCGTCATCCGCAGGTAGCCGAGCTGCTGCAGGTTGTCCTGCACCGGCGGGGGCAGGGGCAAGGATGAAAAAGCGCCGTCTTCAGCGGCGCCGCAGGGAGCAGTCATGGCGGCGATTATCCCGCGCCCCGCGCGCGCGGGCGCTCAGGGCGCCACGCGCAGGGGAATCGTCACCGGCCCGTCATTGACCAGCGCCACCCGCATGTCGGCGCCGAATTCGCCCGTCGCCACCACGGCGTGCGCGGCGCGCGCCCGGGCGACGACGTATTCGTACAGGCGCCGCCCCTCGTCGGGCGCCGCCGCCTGGGTGAAGCTGGGCCGGTTGCCGCCCGAGGTGTCGGCCGCCAGCGTGAACTGGCTGACGATCAGCAGGCCCCCGCCAACGTCCTGCACGCTCAGGTTCATCTTGCCCGCGGCGTCGCTGAAGATGCGCAGCTTGAGCAGCTTGGCCAGCAGGCGGTCGGCCTCGGCCTCGGTGTCGCCGCGCTCGGCGCACAGCAGCACCAGCAGGCCGGCGCCGATGGCGCCGCTGACGCGGCCGTCGATGCTGACGCGGGCCTCGGCCACGCGCTGGATCAGGGCTTGCATGGGCTCATCCCTGCGCCGGCCGCGCGGCGGGCTCGGCCAATTCCTCGGTGGTGAGCGGCTCCACCCCATCGGGCAGCATCTGGATGCTGACGTGCAGCGCCGGCACGGCCTCGATCAGCGCCTGCTCGACCTGGCCGCGCAGCTCGGCGGCGCGGCGCAGCGTCCAGCCCGGCGGCATGTGCATGTGCAGGTTGACGAAGCGCCGCTGGCCGGCCTTGCGCGTGCGCACGTGGTCGAACAGCACCACCGGGTGCCCGCCTCGGTGCTGGGTGAAGCGCAGCAGCACGGCGTCGATGTGGGCCTGCACCTCGGGCTCGGCGGCGGCGTCCATCAGGCCGTGCGAGGAACGCCTGAGCAGGCGCACGCCCTCCAGCACGATGTTGACGGCCACGCCGATGGCCACCAGCGGGTCCAGCCACAGCCAGCCCGTGAACTGCACCAGCACCAGGCCGGCCACCACGCCGGCGGAGGTCCAGACGTCGGTCAGCAGGTGGCGCGCGTCGGCCTCCAGCGCGATCGAGCGGTGCTGCCGCGAGGCGCGCAGCATCACCCAGGCCAGCAGACCGTTGAATGCCGAGCTGAGCAGGGCCAGCGCCAGACCCCAGCCGACCTGCTCCAGCGGCTGCGGCGCCCAGAAGCGCGGCAGCGTGGCCCAGACGATGGCCGCCGCCGCGCCGATGATCAGCACGCCCTCGAAGCCGGAGGAAAAATACTCGGCCTTGTGGTGGCCAAACGGATGGCCCTCGTCGGCCGGGCGCTCGGCCACCGTCACCATCAGCAGGCCGAACACCGCCGCCGCCAGGTTGACGAAGGATTCCAGCGCGTCCGACAGCAGGCCGACCGAGCCGGTCAGCCACCAGGCGGCGGTTTTCAGCGCGATGGTCAGCAGCGCCACCACGACCGACGCCGCCATCAGGCGGCGCGGCGTCATCCAGACGCCCAGCGCGCTCATGCGGCCGCGCCATCCATGGTAGAAATCAAGTGCCAGCGCCCGCGCAAACTGCGCCGACAGCTATGAAAACAGGAGTTCACGTCAGCGTCACGCGCGCGAACTTGCGCTTGCCCACCTGCACCACGTAAGTGCCCGCCTCCAGTTTCAGCCCCTTGTCGCTGACCACGCTGGAATCGACGCGCACGCCGCCGCCGTCGATCAGGCGGTTGGCCTCGCTGGTCGAGGGCGCCAGCCCCGCCTGCTTGAGCAGCAGGCCGATGCCCAGCGGCGCGCCGGCCAGCCGCACTTCGGGGATCTCGTCGGGCACGCCGCCGCGGCTGCGGTGGGCGAAGTCCTGCTCGGCGGCGTCGGCCGCCTGGGCGCTGTGAAAGCGGGTGGTGATCTCGCGCGCCAGCAGCACCTTGGCGTCCTTGGGGTTGCGGCCGGCGGCCACCTCGGCCTGCAGCGCCTCGATCTCGGCCATGGAGCGGAACGACAGCAGCGTGTACCAGCGCCACATCAGCTCGTCGCTGATGGACAGCACCTTGGCGAACATGCTGTTGGCGTCCTCGGTGATGCCGACGTAGTTGTTCTTGGACTTGGACATCTTCTCGACGCCGTCCAGCCCTTCCAGCAGCGGCATGGTCAGGATGCACTGCGGCTCCTGGCCGTATTCCTGCTGCAGGTGGCGCCCCATCAGCAGGTTGAACTTCTGGTCGGTGCCGCCCAGCTCGATGTCGCTCTTCAGGGCCACCGAATCGTAGCCCTGCATCAGCGGGTAGAGGAATTCGTGCACCGAGATCGACTGCCCGGCCTTGAAGCGCTCGGCAAAGTCGTTGCGCTCCATCATGCGGGCGACCGTGTACTTGGCGGCCAACTGGATCATGCCGCGCGCGCCCAGGGCGTCGGACCACTCGCTGTTGTAGCGCAGCTCGGTCTTGCCGGCGTCCAGCACCTTGAAGGCCTGGTCGCGGTAGGTTTCGGCGTTGGCGCGGATCTGTTCGGCGCTCAGGGGCGGGCGGGTGGTGTTGCGCCCGGACGGGTCGCCGATCAGGCTGGTGAAGTCGCCGATCAGGAAGATCACCTGGTGCCCCAGGTCCTGCAGCTGACGCATCTTGTTCAGCACCACGGTATGGCCCAGATGGATGTCGGGCGCCGTCGGGTCCAGCCCCAGCTTGATGCGCAGCGGCTGGCCGCTGGCCTCGGAGCGGGCCAGCTTGTTCAGCCAGTCCTCCCGCGGCAGCAATTCGTCGCATCCGCGCAGCGAAATGGCCATGGCCTCGCGAACGCGGTCGGTCACGGGCGGGTTTGTAAGCTTGTGGTCAGGCATTGTACGGTTGGGTTGTCGTGGGGGGCCACGCTGGGTATACTGGTCCGTTATCGCCGCGATTTTAGGCGCGCGCTCGCTTGGCGGGCGCTCCTTGCGGCAGTCGCGCACCGGATGGTCCGCGCATCTGCCATGTACTGAACACCTTTTCCTGGAACAGCCCGCGCGTGAAGCAAGAACTGATTTCCACCGGCCTGGCCCTTGCCGATGTCCTCCACCGTCACCCCAAACGCCTCACCGC
>Ga0116175_1001551_pt1 | contig 14701 bp, 12 predicted proteins | sample AD_UKC125_MetaG_FD_89802 | JGI IMG/M metagenome (GOLD analysis project Ga0116175, IMG submission 89802) | Active sludge microbial communities of municipal wastewater-treating anaerobic digesters from USA - AD_UKC125_MetaG | ecosystem: Engineered > Bioreactor > Anaerobic > Digestate | place: USA... | reverse complement strand
TGGGCTAACCCACAAAATTGGGGTACACTCGAATTAACTGAGTAAATATGGGCTTTAGAAATGAAAATTTTTTAAAAATAAGTGCCTGAATTTATAACGGGTCCAAGGGTGGCCTTAGAATTTCTAAAGTGAGTAAATGAGGAAAAATAGGAGGTGTAATATTATGAAAAGATTGGTAGGTGTTTTAAGTATTTTTTTGATTTTAGTAGCATCAACTTTTGGTGCAACGAAAATTACTGTATGGGCAATGGGCGAAGAAGCAAAAAGTCTGGATAAGTTAGCTCAATTATTCATGCAAGAGTATCCTGAGTACGAAGTCAATGTTCAAGCTATTCCCTGGGCGAATGCATACGATAAGATTTTAACAGGTATTGCCGGTAGGCAAGTTCCAGATGTAGCTCAAATGGGAACTACGTGGATGGCGCCTTTTGGAAGTATGGGAGCCTTCGAAGATTTAACCCCATATATTCAAAAATCTGAAATAGTAAAACCCGAAAACTTCTTTGAAGGTGCTTGGCAAACTGGTACAGTAGATGGGAATCAACTCGGTATTCCTTGGTATGTAGATACAAGGGCGCTTTATTATCGAACTGATTTATTATCAGAAGTTGGATACGATCATGCTCCTCAAAACTGGGACGAATTGTATGATGCTGCAAAAAAATTAACTGAAAAAGGCAAATATGGCATAACCCTTTATCAACCTCAAGACAATTACCAAGTATTAATGCCTTTTGTTTGGCAAAACGGTGGAGATATTGTTGATAGTAATGGAAAAGTAATTGTAGATCAACCTGAATTCGTTGAAGCTTTCGCATATTATACAAGATTCTTTACAGAAAAACTTGCTCCAATAGGTGGCGGAGGAAACTTATTCCAAGATTTTGCTTCTGGTGATACACCAATGTTCTTCTCTGGCCCATGGATGGTTACTATGATAAGAGATCAAGTTCCCCAGATCAAAGGTAAATGGGATGTTGCCTTGATGCCTCAAAAGAAAACAAGGACGTCTTTCATGGGTGGAAGTGATTTAGTAATATTCAGAGATTCAAAAAATAAAGAAGGAGCATGGAAATTCATAGAATTTCTTTCAAGACCAGACATCCAAGTAAAATGGTATCAAATAGTTAGCGCATTACCTTCTGTTCAAGCTGCCTGGGATGATCCTATATTACAGCAAGATCCCATGATCAAGGTTTTTGGAGAGCAACTAAACGATGCAAAAGCTCCTGTAAATATTCCACAATTCCAGGAAATTTCCGTATCTATGGATAGAAGAGTTGAAGAGGCTATTTATGGCAGAAAAACTCCAGAACAAGCCGCAAAAGATCTGAAAAATGACATTGAAAAGATTCTGAGATAAAAAGTATGCCCCTCTTGCTAACAAGTGGGAGGGGCTTTTATAACAATTAGTTGAAGGAGTGATAAAATGAAAACTCCATTAAGAGCTATAATCACCTTCATAGGTCCCCCTATCATTTTATTATTTATTTTTATGTTGATCCCTATTTTTGTTTCTCTTTTTATAAGTTTTACTGATTTCGACGTTTATGCTATGTATGATTGGAGCAATGTAAGTTTTATTGGCTTCGAAAATTATATAAATTTAATGAAAGATCCTCTTTTCTGGAGAGCTTTGCTAAATACATTATACGCATTAGTAGTAGCAATGCCTTTGACAGTGATATTTTCTTTAAGTTTTGCTGCATTAATAAATAGAGAAGGAACTTATTTAAAAAACTTTTTTAAAGTCAGTTTTTACCTTCCTTCAATAACAAACACAGTTGCAATAGCCATAGTGTGGGCATGGATGCTGAACCCAGATTATGGATTAATTAACTGGTTTTTGAGTTTATTTGGTATTCGGGGCCCAAATTGGCTGGGAGATCCTGCATGGGCTATGCCATCTGTAATAATGCTTGTAGTTTGGAAAGCAGTTGGATACAACATAATTCTTTTTACGGCAGGCTTGCAAAATATCCCAGATTATTTATATGAAGCTGCAGAATTGGATGGAGCCACAAGATTTCAACAGTTTTTATACGTTACTATTCCTTCTTTAAGGCCGACAATATTCTTTGTAACGGTAATGACGGTTATCGGATATTTACAATTATTTGAAGAACCATATATGTTAACTGCAGGAGGTCCTTTGAATTCTACTCTATCTATAGTATTGTATTTGTATAGACAAGGCTTTAGATTCTTTAAATTAGGTTATGCTTCTTCTATAGCATTTGTTTTATTCTTAATGATATTCGCTCTTACTTTTATTCAAATGAGGGCAAGAAGAAACGAAGTTTAACCTAACTAACGAGGAGCTGATAGTATGAGAAAAAGAAAAATCTCACCAATAGAGCAGATAGTAGTTCATGCTGTATTGTTTATTTGGCTATTAATTTCAGTCATTCCCTTTATTTGGATGGTTTCAACATCTTTTAAAGGACCAGGAGAAATATTCGTTTTTCCACCAAAGTGGATACCTCGCGCTCCTACTTTCCAAAATTATATAGATTTATTCCAAGAAGTCAATTTTGGCAGACCTTTTCTAAATTCTGTTATAGTTTCTCTATCTACAACTTTTTTATCTGTTTTAATTGCAACTATGGCAGGTTATGGTTTTGCCAAGTTTAATTTTAAAAACAAAAATGTTTTATTTTTAGTTATATTAGGAACAATAATGGTACCTGGTCAAATAACGATGATACCTGTGTTTTTGCTATTGACTCAATTTAATTTATTAAACACATACTGGGGATTGATATTACCTGCAATAGCTAACGCTTTTAATATATTTTTTATGAGACAATTCATAAGCGGCATTCCGGATGAATTGATAGAAGCAGCAAAAATGGATGGCGCTCATGAAGGTTGGATCTTTTTTAGGGTAATATTACCTTTAGCAAAACCAGCCATGGCTGCAATAACGATTTTTACATTTACCGGCTCTTGGAATAATTTTTTATGGCCATTAATTATAGCGACAGATGAAAGCATGTATACCCTACCTGTAGCAATTTCAGTACTTGGAGGTCAATATACGGAAAATATCGCAATGCAAATGGCCGGCTCTGTTATCGTCATTTTACCTTTAATAATAGTATTCTTATTCACACAAAAATATTTCATCAAAGGTATTACTTTTACTGGATTAAAAGGATAATTAGTTGAAGTACACCCATTTAATTATCTTTCAATTTCTTAGATTTATTTAAACGAGATTAAAATTGGTGAATGATTTATTGACCTATCTAAATAAAACACACTTAAAGATATTTTTGTTAAGTAATATTCTCATCCTTATTTGAACTATTTTTAGTAAGTTGAAAATATCTATCTAAAAAAGTACTTATCTCATTTGTACCAAAATATTGAGCAAATCTTTTTATTTCTTTACCTTCTTTATCAAGAAAAATAATGGTCGGAACAGAAAAAACTAGAAGTTGACCAGCTTGTTCCTGATTGTCAGACACATCTATAATTTCATAAGGTATACCATACTCATTACAAATTTGTATAAACTTAGGTAAAATTGTTTTGCATACAGGACAATTATCACTTTTAAAATAAAGTGCCCTCATAATTAATTTCCTCCTTTATTGTTTTGATTTAATTTGTATAAATTAACTCTATTTGTGCCAAAGAACAGTTAAGGCTTAACTCTAGATCAAATATAACTTAATAACTTCTTTTTAGAAAAGTTTTTCGCCTATAACATGAATTTTTTATTAAAGTATGTTCATAAGTTATTATATATTTTAAATATTTTTAAGATATTAATGTTATCATAAAAGAGATAAAAATTGTCTTAATTAAGGGGGTTATTTTATGGCTAGAATAAATATAATTTTTTACAGTATGTATGGTCACACATACAAAATGGCAGAAGCAGAAGCTCAAGGAGCTAGAGAAATAGAAGGCGTTGAAGTAAATATTTATAGAGTTCAAGAAACTGTTCCAGAAGATATCCTAATAAAATCGGGTGCGAAAAAAGCTCAGGAATCTTTTAAACATTTACCTATTGCTACTTTAGATTCGTTAAAACAAGCTGATGCCATAATATTTGGAACACCTACAAGGTTTGGAATGATGGCAGCCCAGATGAGACAGTTTTTAGACACCACTGGAGGAATATGGGTTAGAGGAGAATTGGTTGGAAAAATAGGAAGTGTTTTTACAACTACCAGTTCACAACATGGAGGGCAAGAATCAACTATATTGAGTTTTCACACAACGCTGCTACACCACGGAATGATAATTGTAGGATTGCCTTTCACTCTGCCAGCACTAAATGATACTTCAAGCGTTCATGGTGGAACACCATATGGTGCCTCTGCAATAATTAATTCAGAAAATAACTCCCCTACAGAATTAGAATTAGAGATAGCAAAAATGCAAGGAAAAAGGGTTGCAGAAATAGCAAAAAAACTATTTGGATAGCTTTATAACTACATTAACTTCCTAAATAAGTCCTAGAATTCTTCTAGGACTTATTTTTAATATTGGATATTATATCAAAACTTGACATTGATTATAATAAATGATATAATGAAATAAATTATTCACTTAGTGAGTGAATTAAAGTTTTGAGGTGGTTCTCTTATGTTAAACATTGAAAAGTACACTTTTTTTAATCCTTCTCCAAATTTTAGGGAAATGATGATCCTAAAATTAATTTCTGAAGACAATGATATTTCCCAAGATAAAATATCAAAAAATGTTGGTATTGTCCCATCTATGGTGAATAAATATTTAAAAGATTTTGAGGAAAAAGGATATATACTAAAATCGGGAGAAAATAAAAGAAATATGAGCTATGAACTTACTGAACAAGGAATAAAAAGGTTACAATTCCTAATTGTAAGTTTCATTGACGAAGTTTCAGAATTATACTTTGATACTAAAGAATCGTTTAAAAAAGTACTTCACACAATAAAAAAAGATAAGCTTGATAACATATTGCTATATGGCGCTGGTGTAGTTGGAGGTATTGTCTTGAAAATTCTAAAAAGTGAAAATGTCAATGTTTTAGGATTCCTGGACGATTCTATATCAAAACAAGGTGATCAATTAAAGGGAATAGATATATACCCTCCTGAAAAAGCCAAAGAACTGACATATGATGCATTAATAATTGCTTCTTTTAGACATTCAGAAAAAATTTTAAACAAAGCACTAGAGAGAAATTTGGAGAAATTATACGTTTTTCAAATAGATGAGGAAGGAAATATTTCGTTAAGAAAGGGGGAGCAAAATTAATGGAAGAAAAGATGCATGTTCCTCTTTTTGATTTAACTCGTCAATACAAAAAGATTAAAAAAGATGTCCTTAAAAATTTAGATGCTGTTTTTACATCTGGTAATGTAATAATGGGAAGTAACGTTAAAATGTTTGAAAAAGAGATAGCTAATTATCTTGGGGTAAAATATGCTATTAGTGTAGCAAATGGTTCTGATGCTCTTAGACTTTCTGTTCAAGCTCTAGATGTAAAAAAAGGTGATTACGTTATTACTACACCGTATACCTTTTTTGCTACAGCTAGCTCTATTGTTTTAAATCAAGCAACTCCAATATTTGTAGATATAGAAGAAGATTTTTATAATATTGACTTAGATCAAGTAGAAAAGGTTCTCCAAACTCATCCTAAGAAAGAACATATAAAAGGTATCATACCTGTACACCTCTTTGGGAAAACTATTGATTTAGAAAGATTAGAAAAAATTAGAAATAATTATCAAGTATATATCATTGAAGATTGTGCTCAATCTATAGGATCTGTTTGGTATTACTCAAATGGAGCGAAAAAGTATAGTGGAACTATTGGAGATCTAAATGCGTTTTCTTTTTTTCCTACAAAAAATCTTGGTGGATATGGTGATGGAGGATTAGTAGTAACTAATGATGAAAAGTTAGCAGATCGCGTTAGAAAACTGAGGGTTCATGGTGCATCCAAAAAATATTATCATGACGAAGTGGGATACAATTCCAGGTTAGATGAGGTACAAGCAGCAATATTAAGAATAAAATTAAAAAACTTAGATTATTATATTGAAAGAAGAATTCAAAAGGCTCAATATTATAATAAGCTTATTGAAGAAAACGGATTGGATAAACACATAAACTATCCAAATTTTTTTGATAATAGAGTCCATGTTTACCATCAATATGTAATTTCAGTCAAAAATGAGCAAGACCGTGACAAACTGAAGAACTTTCTTAAAGAAAATGGAATCGAAACCGGCATTTACTATCCTTTGGGTTTGCATCTTCAAAAATGTTTTGAAAATCTTGGATACCAATATGGTAATTTTCCAATCACTGAAAAAGCAACACAAACAACATTAGCCTTACCTATGTTTCCAGAGTTAAACAAGTATGAACAAGAATATGTTGTTAAAAAAATAAAGCAGTACTATTCAAATTAATAATTCTTATTAAATTGAACAAAGGGGGTAAAAGTAATGGCTTTATTAGAAAAAATACAAAATAAAACAGCAAAGATTGGGGTAATAGGTTTAGGTTATGTAGGATTACCTCTTGCTGTAGAAAAAGCTAAAGCTGGATATACCGTTCTAGGATTTGATGTTCAAAAAGAAAAAGTAGATAAAGTTAATCAAGGTATAAATTATATAGGAGATGTAGTTACAGCAGAACTGGAAGATTTAGTAAGAGATGGAAAATTAAGTGCAACAACTGATTATGATAGAATAAAAGAATGCGATGCAATTATGATATGTGTACCAACGCCTCTCAACAAATACAAACAACCCGACCTAAGTTTTGTAATTAATTCAACTAACGAAGTTGCTAAAAGAATGAAAAAAGATACGCTAGTAGTGTTAGAAAGCACCACTTATCCTGGAACCACAGAAGAAGTTATGCTTCCATTATTAGAGCAAAATGGTTATAAAGTAGGAGAAGACTTCTTTTTAGCTTTTAGTCCTGAAAGAGTGGACCCGGGTAATCTAGTTTACAAAACAAAAAATACTCCTAAAGTAGTTGGTGGTGTAACAGAAAAATGCACTATGTATGCAAAATCATTATATGAAAGGGTTTTAAACGCTGAAGTTTTTACAGTTTCTTCTCCTAAAGAAGCAGAAATGTCAAAAATCTTAGAGAATTCTTTCAGGATAATAAATATAGCATTTATCAATGAGATGGCGATTCTTGCAAAAAAAATGAATATTAATATTTGGCAGGTTATAGATGCGGCTGCCACAAAACCTTTTGGATTTATGCCTTTCTATCCTGGGCCTGGTGTTGGTGGGCACTGTATTCCGATAGATCCTTTTTATTTAACCTACAAGGCTCGAGAGTACGATTACCATACTAGACTTATAGAACTAGCTGGGGAAATTAATGATTATATGCCTGAATACGTAGTAGAAAGACTAATGGATATCTTAAACAACAATAAAAAATGTCTAAATGGTGCGAAAATATTAATGTTGGGTGTTAGTTATAAAAATGACATTGATGATTTACGTGAATCTCCTGCCTTAAAAGTTCTAGAACAATTGGAAAATAAAAAAGCCAATGTGTTGATACATGATCCTTACGTTAAACAATTTAAATTTAAAGATCGGTTATATTCAACTATAGATTTAACAAAAGAAATATTAAAAGAATGTGATGCTGTTATAATTACTACGGGTCATAAAAAAGTAGACTATGAATTTGTTGCTAAAAATGCAAATATAGTTTTTGATACAAGAAACGCTACTAAGAATATTAAAGACAAATATCCAGAAAAAATAATTTTAATTTAATATATTAATCTTTCAGATTAATTTTATTTATGGCAGGTGTTGAGATGTTAAGAATGGCCGTAATAGGGTGTGGCAGAATAGCTCAGCAAAAACATTCCGAAGCTTTAATAAAAAATTCGGATTTTATAGAAACAGTTGCAGCATGTGATTTAGTTGAAGAAAGAGCGAAAGAATTTGCAAAAAAATTTGTTGATGCAGGATTAAGAAGACCAGAGATTTACATTGATTACAAAGAGCTACTTAAAAGAACGGATATAGACGCAGTAAGTATAGCTACACAAAGTGGAAATCATTATGAAATTAGTATGGAGGCTTTAATAAACAACAAGCATGTTTTAGTAGAAAAACCTATGGCTTTATCAACAAAACATACTAAAGAAATGATTAAAACTGCAAAAGGCGAAAATTTAAAGCTAGCAGTTTGTTTTCAAAATAGGTTTAACCCACCAATTCAAGAATTAAGAAAAAAAATTGAACAAAATGCTTTTGGTAAGATTCTTCATGCTCAAGCTTCAATAAGGTGGAATAGAAACAGAGCATATTACGAGCAGGCAAGATGGAGAGGTACTTGGAAAGAAGATGGCGGTACGTTGATGAACCAGTGTACACACAACATTGATTTGTTGATATGGAATATGGAATCCGAAATTGAAGAAATATATGGTGTTATAAAAAATTTCACTCATCCTTATATAGAGGCGGAAGATTTTGGAAGCGCTATAATTAAATTTAAAAACGGTTCTATTGCTTTGGTAGAAGGATCAGCTAATGTATACCCAAAAAATTTAGAGGAAACTTTGTCAATTTTTGGAGAAACAGGTACTGTTGTTATCGGAGGGTTAGCTGTAAATAAGATTAAATATTGGAGGTTTTCAAACGAGGAAGGACATCCCTTTCAAAACTTACCAGATCCTGATACAGTTTATGGCAGCGGACATATCCCGTTGTATAAAGATTTTTACGAGTCTATAAATAGCAATAGAGAACCATATATAAATGGCGTTGAGGGACAAAAGGCAGTTGAAGCTGTTTTAGGAATATATAAATCTGCAAAAGAAGGAAAACCTATCAAATTTCCCATAGAATTTTCGACTTTAGAAATGCTTTCTGACATTTAAGTTCAGTAAGTACACAGTGAACCTTTATTCCAATTTATTAAATGTCATTATTATGGTATAATTTAATTATTACAATAATAAAAGTTAAAGGAGGAGAGAATTTTCCGTAAATATAAGTACGGAAAATTCTTTATTTTTATGCTAGACGAGAATAAAAGGATTTCCTTACTTTTCTTTTATGTAACAATTATTCTTATTATTTTCTTTTTGACAATTGTATATTACAAAAATATTCAAACAAGAAAAATAGAAGAAGAAATTCCTTTCGAAAAAAGATATGCAGTGATACTAGCAGGATATGAAGGTTTTTACATATACGATGTAAATCAACAAGATATTGTATCGTTGCATAACACAGGTGAATATGTCAATGACGCAAAAATTGTTGGCAATTATCTCTATTTAGTTGATAGAAATGGAATTAAGATATACGATTTCTCTAATCCACTTGAACCTGTATTAGTTAATTCTTATAGTACTTTTGGGACTTCTCTTTCAATAACTTTAGATGATAAAACTGTTTATGTAGCAGACGGTCAAAATGGTTTGATTATTTTTGAATTAGTAGATGATATTTATTTAAAGCTAAAAAATCATATAATTTTGCCAGGAATAATAACCCAAATTGAGGTTTATGAACACTATTTATACGCTTTAGGGCCAGGTCTTGGATTAAAAATATTTAAAATAAAAGAAGGATTCAAGTTAGAAGAAATTAATTCCTTCAACGAATTTATCTCACCGAGAATGATGGCTCTGAGCAATGAATTTTTGGTAATAAATGATGACCTTATGGGGATCTTATTATTTAAAAAATCTGATCTTATTAAAGTGAGAAACGGTAATTTAAAGATGTTCAGTACCTTAAACTATAAAGCTTTTTCAATTACATGTGTAGAAGATACACTTTATTTCTCAACAAACACCGGCATTTATAGCATAAATTTTTCTACTCAAGAAATTAAAGAAGTGGTTACTAACAACTTTTCTAGAGCAAATATTACTGTTTATAATAATATGATTTATTTATGTAATAACGAAGATGGCCTTTACGTATATGAATTAGACACAGGAAACCTAATTAAAAGATTTAACATCGTTAATTTTATAAATGATTTCGTTGTTTTAGATGAAGGAATTTTGATTGATGATGGTCAAAACTTAGTTTTTCTTAATTACAAAAAAGAAAAGCTTTATGAACAAAGTTATTCAGGAAGAGCTTATAAAGGTAAAAACGGTTTTTATATAGTTAAAGATAATATGGTAAGTTTTTTTAATCCAAAAAACACCCTGTTAAAAAAATTCCCTGAAGAGATAATTAATATAAAAGAAACTCAAATAGGAACTTATGCAATAGGAAAAAATAACGTGTATTCTTTATTAAATGGAGATATTATTTTTGAAGAAACAATAACTGATATTGAGGAAGCTAATCTCGCCTATTATATAGCTCAAGATAACAAGATTCTCGAATATGATCCTAAGACTAAAGAAACATCTTTAAAGTACTCTGTAAAAGAACAAATAAAAGCAATAAACTATTTAAATGATGAATTTTTAATTATTACGGATAATGGAATCTACAAATTAAATTCTGATTTTAAATTGTTAGATTATTACAATTTTCCATATATTCCTGATATTATATTAAATAGTGAACAATATATTTTCTTATCAATTGGCCAGAAAATAACTATAATTGATAACTCGAATTTCAATATTTTAAAAGATATTAATCTTGGTTTACCAATACTTGGAATGAGTATGAAAGATAATATATTGTATATATCTCTTGCTTCAAAGGGTATAACTAGTTACAAAATTGGTTCTAATTTTGAATTCACTAAAGTTGAAGATGTTTTATTCTTATTTAATCCTAAAAAGTTTATAATATAAAAAATTCATTTTATCAATAAAGAGGTGTTGTTTATGGCTATAGAACAAGTGGTTAACTTATTCCATAAATTAAACAAGAAAGAAATTAAAGCTAGTAAATTGGGTTGGACACAATATACAACAGGCTTTGATTTAGGTATCGAACAAGCTTATCGCGATATAACGGCTTTCTTAGAAGATGATGAAAATTTTAGAATCATATGTGATCACAAAGAAAGTACATTAGACAATACTGATAAACGAAGAATGGAAATAGCATACAATATCTTTGAACCCTTTCACAAAAGTAAAGAAATTAACGACCTAAACCTTAAAATTAGAACCAAAACGAATGAACTTTCCCAAATACTTAATACCTTTAGATTCAAAATTGATGGGAAAGAAGTAACCTCGGTGGAAATAGAACAATTGTTAACTGATGAAGATAAAAATATAAGAAAAAAGGCTTATTTTTCGAGAAGCCAAATTAACAAAGTATTAGTAGACAATGGTTTTATTGAACTTATAAATCTAAGAAAAGAATTAGCAAAAGCAGAAGGCTCAAATGATTTTGTGGAATACATGTTAAAAAAAGATGAGTTAAGTCCAAACATATTTGATGACTGGAAAGAAGAGTTAAAAAATCACATAAATGAATTAAATAACAAAAGAAAGGAACTCGCTAAAAAATATATAGATGCAAAAGAATTGAAACCATGGGATGAAGAATACTTAAAAAATATAATTTCTCCTTCTATGAGTACAAAAGTAGATATGATTAATTATTATTCTATCTTAAGAGACTTCTTCTTGAACTTTGGGATTAACTTGGATAAATATAATATTACTTATGATATATTTCCAAGAAAAAATAAATCTGAATGGGGTTATAATTTCAGAATAGAGATTGGAAAAGACTCTAGAGTACTTGCAAACGTTAAAAACCGCTATTCTGAGTATAAGACTCTTTTACATGAAAGCGGGCATGCAATTCATTCTTTTCTACAAGATCCAAATGAAATAATATTAAATAAAGGAATAAGTGGCATAATTACTGAAGGTATAGCCAATCTTTTTGGAAGTTTTATATATGACAAATTATTTTATAAAAATTTCTTTCACAAAAATCTAGAAGATGAATTAAAAGCAATTAAAGAATATGAGAAACTGAATTACTTAAGATTTATAGGTAATATATTTTTTGACCACGAATTATATAGAAATAATGTATCTTCTTTAGAAGATATATATAATATTTATAATAAAGTCTATGCAGAGTTGTTTGGAGATGAACCTCTAGAAGAACCTCCTTTTGGATACAGAATTCATTATACTACACATCCTATATATATGCACAACTATTTTATGGGTGATGTAACCTGTGAAATGTTAAGAAAAGTATTCTGTAAAAAACTAAATGTTGATAATATCTCTGAAAAACCCCTTGAATTTATTCAATTCCTAATAGAGGAAACCATCAAACCTTCAGGATTTTACAAATACGAAGAACTGTTTGAAAAAATAAGTCAAGAACCATTTTCTTTAAAATGGTACTTTTAAACCAATATTAATTAATTTTTATAATAAGAGCTGTTTTTTCTGGAATTTTTAATCTTTTTATACCATCATCATAATATTTATTTTCAATATTAACTACTTTTGTTGAGAAGAGTATTTCTATTTCTCCTTTTTTCTTGTCCAATAACCAAAGTGGGAGCTCAGCATCAACTGTTTTTTCCTCTCTATTTACTATTGTAACAATACTTTCATCATCATTCCAAGAAGCATAAGCTAGGTATCCTCCTTGCCAATCAATAAAATCGAAAGAACCTCTTCTTAATGAAGCACAATTTTTATATACCTTAATTAACTCTCTTGAAAATTGCAATATTTCTTTTCCTTCTTGAGTTTCTCTTCCCCAAGGATAAGGTCTTCTATTGTCTGGATCCGTCCATCCGGGAAGACCAATTTCATCACCATAGTATAAGCCAGGCGAACCAGGTAATGTAAACATCATTACAAGGCCCATCTTAAATACATCTAAGTCTCTTCCTTCGATCGCGTCATCATGAGTGTTTGGACCTAATCTTCCAACTTTTTGAGTTGTTCTTGTCATCCATCTGGAATGATCATGATTACTAAGTTGATTTAATGCCATAAATTTACTGTTCATAGGCAGTTGTGAAAGTGCCCATTTAACTGTATTAACAAAGTAATCAGAATTTTTTAGTAATTCGGATTTTAAATAATCATTATGTTTCTCCATACCTGTTAAAAAGTAACTAATGGGATCCATACAAGAAATATAATTCATTATCGAATCCCAACATCGCCTTTCTAACCAAGGAAGGGGAGATTTATATATTTCTGAAAATATTATTGAATCAGGATTAACTTTTTTTGTTATCTTATAAAAAAATCTCCAAAAAGAAGCATTCATCTCAAAAGATTTTCCTAAATCATCCGCTACATCTAACCTCCAACCATCAACTTTGAACGGCTGACCCATCCACTTTTTCGAAATCTCTGCGATATACTTCCACAAATTAATATTTCCGTAATTCAATTTAGGAAGAGTTTTATAACCCCACCACCCCTCATATTCGTTCTTTGAATTCCAATAAAAATATCTCCTATAAGGCGAAGATTCATTATATAGAGCTCCATTTCCATACAAATTCATCTCATCAATCCATTTATGAAAAGAGCCACAATGATTAAATACTCCATCTATAATAACTCTCAAGTTTCTTTGATGACATTCTTCTACCAACTTTTGAAATAACTCATCACTCTTTTTTAAATTAACTTCAGAGGTTGTTCTAACTTTATATTTTTTAGTTAGATCTTCAGTATCCTCAACAATAACCCCAAAATGAGGGTCTATGTGCTCGTAATCTTGAGTATCATATTTATGGGGACTAGGAGAAACAAAAATTGGATTAAAGTAAATCGTCTCGACTCCTAAATCTTCTATATAATCAAGTTTTTCTAAAACACCTTTTAAGTCTCCTCCATAAAACTCCCTATGTCCATTTTTGGGATGAGGAAGCGTTTCCCAGTCTTTTTTCACTACAACCTGTCCGTCATAATGATATTCATTGTTTACAGGATCATTCGATTCGTCTGCATTATAAAATCTATCAACAAAAATTTGGTAATAAACAGAACCATGTGCCCATTGTGGTGTTTTAAATCCTGCTATTAAAGTAAAATCAATAATTGGCCTATTTTGAGGAATTCCCATCGCATCATATACAATATTTTTTTTCTTATCTAATAAATTTATTTCAAAATGATATCTTAAAATTCTATCTGGCATGTTGAAACTACTTTCAAAATAATAAAAATATTCACTTTCTTTGCACAAGTCCATTGATTTATGTTGATATCGCTTAACATTTTTTTCAGGGGCAAAAAATACGTTTCCTACACTTTTGCCTAAATACTTTGGTATCCTTAATCTAACTGTTACAAGTTCTCCTACATCTGGTTCTTCAGGAAAAAGATAAAAATTTGTCTGATCAGAATAAATCCCTTTCATAATCCTATAGTCCTCCAATTAATTGTATAAATAAATTAATTTATATTTAGCTAAAATCTTTATTTTTCTCTAATTCGAACAACTCTTCAACGATTCCTTTTTCCATATTTTCTAATTCTAATAATCTTTTTTCTAATTCACTTTTTTCTTCCATTAATTCTATTACTTTATTATAATCGTCTCCAAATTCAAAAAGATTAAATTCTACCTTATCTAATTTTTTAAATAAGGTGTCAGCTTGTGATCTCACGTATAAAAGTTGATTGTTTAAACTTTTAATTCTATTTTTAATTCTATTTTTTTCTTTATAAGAGATATTTTGAACCTTTTTTTTATCTAATTTAAAAGAAGAGCTTTTAATATTATCTAAAATATCGTTAAGTTCTTTTGACTCA
>Ga0116175_1001546_pt1 | contig 14737 bp, 13 predicted proteins | sample AD_UKC125_MetaG_FD_89802 | JGI IMG/M metagenome (GOLD analysis project Ga0116175, IMG submission 89802) | Active sludge microbial communities of municipal wastewater-treating anaerobic digesters from USA - AD_UKC125_MetaG | ecosystem: Engineered > Bioreactor > Anaerobic > Digestate | place: USA... | reverse complement strand
TCCCTCCCATACCCGTTGCGGACCCTCGGCGAGGGACTCGAGGACCTCGACCGCCGACTGTTCGACGCCGTCGCCGAGTCACCGAGCCCCCTGCTCGACCTCACCATGCGCCCGCTGTCCGCGGCCGCGGATCACTCCAAGCTGTGGATGTTGATCGGCGCGGGCCTGGGATCGTCGGGAAGTCTGTCGATGCGGCGCGGCGCGGCGCGCGGCCTGGTGACTCTCGGGGTCACCAGCCTGGTGGTCAATCAGGGGTTCAAACGGCTCTACCCGCGTACCCGTCCCCTGTCCACGGGTGTGCCGCTCTCGCGGCTACGACGCCAGCCGACATCCAACTCCTTCCCGTCGGGCCATTCCGCCAGCGCGGCCGCGTTCGCGATCGGCGTCGGCCTGGAGAACCGGACGGCCGGCTATCTGTTGGCCGGTCTGGCCGGCGCGGTCGGGCTCTCCCGTGTCGCGACGGGCGCGCACTTTCCCGGTGATGTGCTGGCCGGGTTCACGCTGGGCGCGGGCATCGCGGTCGCGGGTGCGCGGGTGATCCCGGCGGTCGAGGACAGCCGGGCCCTCATCGCGGAGCCGAGCGTCGAGAACCTGCGACCCGATCCGGACGGCGCCGGGCTCGTCGTCGTGCTCAATCCGGCGTCCGGCGACGGGTCGGGCGCGCGGGTCGCAGACGAGTTGCGGGACAGTCTTCCGGCGGCCGAGATCGTGGAACTCGACGACGATTCAGATATCGACGCGATCGCCGCCGACGCCGCCGCCCGCGCCGACTTCCTCGGCGTCGCGGGCGGCGATGGCACGGTCGCCGCCGTCGCCCGGCACGCGATCGCGGCGGACAAGCCGCTGGCGGTCTTCCCTGCGGGAACGTTCAACCACTTCGCGAAGGACATCGATGCGGTGAACGTCGCCTCCAGCATCGAATCGTTTCAGGCCGGCCGGGTGGCGCGTGTCGACGTGGTGTGGCTCAATGACGAGACACTGCTGCTCAACACGGCCAGCATCGGCGCATACCCGGATTTCGTGCGCGCACGTTCGCGCTACCAGCGCCGGCGCATCGAACGACCCACGGCGACCATGCACGCGGTGCTCAAGGTGCTGCGCGACTCGTCGCCGGTGCGGGTGCGCATCGAGGGCCGCCCGGTCACGGTCTCGTACTTCTTTCTGGGCAATTCCGTCTACGGTGCCCCGAGCTTCCTTCCCGGCAGGCGGACCCGTCTCGACGACGGTGTGCTCGACGTCCGCTACCTCGAGGTCGGGCACCGCAACGCGACCACACGGCTGCTCGCATCGTGGCTCGGCGGCCGGCTCCGGAACTCCACGATCTACCGCGAGTTGCAGGCACCGGTGGTGACCATCGAATCCGACGAACCCTTCCGCGTCGCGCACGACGGTGAAGCGGGCAACCTGCATACGCGTGCGCGCTTCCGCGTCGGCTATCGCGAGCTGCGGGTGTTCGGAACCTCGGTCGTGTAAAGCCACGTAACCGCATGATCAGCGTTTTGTGTCGCCTGGCGCTACAAGACGCGGAGTCTTGGATCGGTGAGGGCGGCGAGGGACTGGTGGATGGAGTCGGGGACGTAGGTGGGGCGTTCAATGAGGTCGGCCCACGTGAAGTTGAGTACCGTCCAACCTGCGGCGATCAGTGCGTTCCGACGAGTTCTGTCGCGCTGAAAGGCTCGCGCACCGCCATGACTGGCCATGCCGTCGATCTCGACGGCAAGCATTTCCTCCAGGAACGCGACATCGACGCAGTAGCCGGCGGTCGGATGATTGGCCACCCACCCTCGAATCCGCGCCCGGCGCAGCAGCACGGCCACCACACGTTCGGCCGCCGACCGCGCGCCGTCTCCGACACCTTCCAGAAGCCGAACCATCTCGGGGTGGTTCCATCTCAACCGAAAACTCCGCGATTTGTCGCGCCAGGCGACACAAAGCGCTGAGTATGCGATGGCTTAACGTGGGCACATGAGTGTGGTGGCGGATGTGGTGCGGCCCAATGGGGCGGTGCGGGGGGTTGTGGTGTTGGCGCATGGCGCGGGTGGGAACCGGGATGCGGCCATCCTGCGCGCGTACGCCGACGCGCTGTGCGCGCGGGGGCTGGTGGTGGCGCGGATCGATATGCCGTATCGGCAGCAGCGACCGAAAGGTCCGCCGAGTCCGTCGAAGGCCGCGGCCGACCGGGACGGGATCCGGGAGGCGTGTGCACAGTTCCGCGGCGAATCGGACGGACCGCTGATCGTGGGCGGACACTCGTACGGCGGACGGCAGGCATCGATGCTTGTCGCCGAGGATCCCGGCGTCGCCGACGGGTTGCTGTTGTCGTCGTATCCGCTGCATCCGCCGGGCAAACCGGAACGGATGCGCACCGAGCACCTGCCTGATATCACGGTGCCGACGGTGATCGTGCACGGCTCCCGAGACCCGTTCGCCACCACCACCGAACTCGCCGGCGCGATCGCGCTGTTCACCGCGCCGGTGCGCGTTGTGGAGGTCACCGCACCGCACGACCTCAAACCGGACAAGACCGGAGTCTCCGGGCTCGCCGCCAAAGCCGTCGACACCTTGTTCTTCGACCGAAAGGCCCTTCAGTGAGTCCCGCTCCGCGCAGCCGCCGCACCGCCGACCTCGCGCGCGTCATCAGCTACACCCCCGAACTCGACGGCGACGCCGACCCCGGTGAGATCGTGTGGACATGGGTTCCCTACGAGGACGACCCGAACCAGGGCAAGGACCGTCCGGTACTCGTGGTGGGCCGCGACCTTCGCGACAACGATCCCGACAATGTGCTCGGGCTGATGCTGTCGAGCAAAGGCCACCGCCGCGACGACGAGCACTGGCTGGCCATCGGCACCGGCGAGTGGGATGCCGAACACCGCGACAGCTACATCCGACTCGACCGGGTACTGGTCATCGACGACAACGGAATCCGTCGCGAAGGAGCCATCCTGGACGAGCGTCACTTCACTGCGATTGCCGCCGAACTACGAACCCACTACGACTGGCGCTGAGTCGTCCACTGGGTCGATGGCTCAGGCCAGCCGGGTGATCTCCACGACGACGTCGAGGTCGGTGGCCCCGCCGCCGGTGTACACCCCGCGCAGCGGTGAGACATCGGCGTAGTCGCGGCCCACACCCACCGACACGTGGCGTTCGGTGATCGTGGTGTCGTTGGTGGGGTCATGGCCCCACCAACCGCCGGTCCACGCCTCGATCCACGCGTGGCTCTGGCCCGCGACGGTCTTGTCGATCGGCGCGTTCGGGTCGGGGTGCAGATACCCCGACACGTACCGCGACGGGATGCCCAGAGACCGCAGCATCAGCAGGGTGAGATGGGCGTAGTCCTGGCAGACACCTTTGCGTTCGTTCCAGGCATCGACGGCGGTGGTGTGCACACCGGTGGTGCCGGGTACGTACTCCATCTCGTCGTACACGAACTTGCAGACCGCCTCGACCGCGTCCTCCGGGGTGCGGCCCTTGGCCAGGCGTTTTGCCGTCGTCCCCAGGCCCCGGTTCTTCGGCACGTACGCGGTGTTGGCGAGCATCTCGTCGTAGCGGTCCTTGATGTACTCGGTGTGCAACTCCTCCCAGGTGGCCTGTTGTTGTGGCCGCTCGCCCGCATCGGTCTCCACCACCGACAGCCCTGACACCTCGAGCTCGTTGTGCGGTGCGTGCAGATCGAAAGCGGTGACCGCCGACCCCCAGTAGTCGGTGTACCGGTACGCGCGTGAGGACGGCACCGTCTCCACACGATTGACGATGACGTTCTGCCGGTGATCGCTGCGCGGTGTCAGCCGCGCCTCGTTGTACGACGAGGTCACGGCACTCTTGTAGGCGAAACCCGTCGAATGGACGACCCGCAGACGCCAGCTCACAGTTCACTCTCCTCGATGACGAGCACTTCGCCGTCGCTCACCCGGGCGTCGGCCCATGACACATACGGTGACACGTGGAAGTACTGCTTGGTGACCGCTTCGTTGACCGCGCGGCAGGTGTCCTGCAGATCGAGCAGACGCTCCTCGAGCCCCTCGAGCAGTACCCCGGAATCCAGGAACTCCAGTGAACTGCGCGCCCGGCCCAGCAACAGCAGCGCCGGTGCCTGCGCACCGACGCGGCTAGGACCCTTCTCGAGGTCGGACAGATTGTGTTCGGCCACGCGCAGCGCATGGAACACCGACCGCGGAAAAAGCCGGTCCAGCAACATGAATTCGAGCACCTTCTCGGCGTCGATCACGCCCCGGTAGGTGCGCAGGTAGGTGTCGTGTGCACCCGCCGACACCAGCACACTCACCCACTGCGGTGACGTGACCCGGTCACCCGCTCGGGACAGGAGCATGCGGATGGTCATGTCGACACGTTCGATGGACCGGCCGAGCAGCAGGTATCGGTATCCGTCGTCGTGGCTGAGGGTGGCGTCGGCCAGCCCGGCGAACATCGCCGCGCGGTTCTTCACATACGACAGGAATTCGTGCGGGCCGAGTGTGCGGGCCCGCTTCTCGGCGTCGCTGAGCCCGTTGTAGGTGGTGTTGAGGCACTCCCACATCTCCGAGGAGGTGACCTCACGCGCGCCGCGGGCGTTCTCGCGGGCCGCGTGAATCAGATCGACGATAGAACCGAACGAATCCTGGTTGTAGGCAACGCGTTCGGTAAGGGTGAAGATGTCCGCCTCGACGCCGGCGTCGGGCGCCTGCAGGCCGAGCACCTGGATCACCCGCCGCGCGGCCCGATCGACGTCGACGGTGGAATCCTCCAAGATCTGATGGACCACGACGTCGAGGATGCGGGCCATGTCGTCGGCACGTTCCACATATCTGCCGATCCAATACAGGGATTCGGCATTTCTGGCCAGCATCATTGCCCGACCTCTTCCTGTCCTTCGCGGGCCTGTGCGGGGGCCGTCCCGTGCTGTTGCTGTTGCTGGGTCTGGGTGTGCACGGGTTCGGGGGCGCTCTCGGCCGGGCGCGCCGCCACGCGGCTCGACACGACCTTGGCCCCGGCCAGTTCGCGCTCCCCCTCGGAACCACGCGCGGCCAGCACCCAGGTGTCCTTGGAGCCGCCGCCCTGGCTGGAGTTGACCACCAGTGAGCCCTCCGGCAGGGCGACGCGGGTCAGACCACCCGGCAGCACCCAGACCGACTCACCGTCGTTGACCGCGAACGGCCGCAGGTCGACATGCCGCGGCCGGAGCTGATCGCCGGCCTTGGTGGGCACCGTCGACAACTGCACCACCGGCTGCGCTATCCAGCCACGCGGGTCGTTGCGGACCTTCTTGGCCAGTGCGTCGAGTTCGGCGCCGGTCGCGTCCGGACCGAAAACGATACCGTAACCACCGGATCCTTCAACGGGTTTGACGACGAGTTCGTCGATGCGGTCGAGGACTTCTTCGCATTCCTCGGGCAACCAGCACCGCAGGGTGTCGACGTTCTTGAGAGATGGCTTCTCGCCCAGGTAGTACCGGATGATCTCCGGCACATAGGTGTAGATGAGCTTGTCGTCGCCGACACCGTTGCCCACGGCGCTGGAGATCACCACATTGCCGGCGCGGGCGGCGTTGAGCAGGCCGGCCACGCCCAGCATCGAGTCGGGACGGAACTGCATGGGGTCGAGGAAATCGTCATCGATACGCCGATAGATGACGTCCACGCGTTGCTCGCCCTCGGTGGTGCGCATGTAGACGACATTGTCGCGGCAGAACAGGTCGCGGCCCTCGACGAGTTCGACACCCATCAGCCGGGCCAGCAACGAATGTTCGAAGTAGGCCGAATTGGCAACGCCCGGAGTGAGAACCACGATGTTGGGGTCGGCCTCGTTGACCGCGGCCGAGGCCCGCAGCGCGCGCAGCAGATGACTCGGGTAGTCCCCGACCGCACGAACCTTGTGTGAGGCGAACAGGTCCGGGAACACCCTCGCCATCGTGCGCCGGTTCTCGATCACGTACGACACACCCGACGGCGAGCGCAGGTTGTCCTCCAGCACCCGGAACTCACCGTTCTCGTCGCGGATCAGATCGATACCGGCGACATGGATCCGAACCCCGTTGGGCGGTCGGATGTTTGCCGCCTGACGGTGAAAGTGCTCACACGAGTGGACAAGTCGCTTCGGCAGCACCCCGTCGCGAAGGATCTCCTGCGTCCCGTACACGTCGTCGAGGAAGAGCTCAAGTGCCTGCACCCGCTGGGCGATCCCGCCTTCGAGTTTGTGCCACTCGGCGGCCGAGATGACACGCGGTACGACGTCGAGCGGGAACGGACGTTCCTTACCCGACAACGAGAAGGTGACCCCCTGATCGATGAATGCCCTTCCCAGGGCGTCGATCCGGGTTTCGATGTCGGCACGATCCGATTCGGCCATCGCCTTGAAGATGCCCCGGTAGGCCGGCCGGATGTCGCCGTTGGCATCGAACATCTCGTCGTATGGCCTGCCGAACGACGGGGCGCCGGTGTAACCGTCAAAGATCGTGTCCGTCAGCGCCCGCGACTGCGCCGTCGCCGGCTTGGCGCGTTTGGCCGCGGCTCTGGATGTGGCGGACTTGGGGACGACCGCCGCCGTGGACGCGGGCTTGGTCGCGGCAGCCTTGGCGGGGGTCCGCTTGGCGGCCTTGGTTGTCGACGCGGGACTCATAACTTGACATGGTGCTACAAAAACCCCGACTCGGCAGGACTGTTGAGTGACTGATTCGCCCCGGCACCCATCGCGCGCCCGGATCAGCGCAGGTGCCGGCGCATCCCGAGGACCCGGCGCCGTCCCCTGCGCACCACATTCGCCGCCCGTGTCTGCCAGCGCGGACGCACCCGTGGCAGGGGTGCCGAAACGACCAGCGCCGCCACTGTGTCCAATGCCACCTCGAGGACATCGGCGTCCGTCGGTTCGGGCACGGCGTCGTCCGGCCGGGCGAGTGCCAGGTCGTCGAGATCACCGGCGATCCGGTAACCGGCGGCGGCGATCTCCGCGATCATCGCGCGGCTCTGTTCGGCCGCCCAGGCCAACTGCTCCCCCGATATCCGGCGCGGTGTCCCGCCGCGTTCGGCGAACAGGATCTCGCCGATGATCTGGCCTTTCATCACCCGCTCGTACCGCCGCCATTCGATCGCATCGGGTTGCAGTCGGGTGTTGAGCCGGCGCACGAACTCCGTCTGCACCGCCGACAGCGACGAGTTCAGGTCGGGAACCGCGATGGTCAGCGCCGCCGGATCGACGCCGATGACCGACAGGAACCGATTCCACAGTTCGTCACCGCCACGGGTCTGCGGGACGGTGATCACATGCACCCGGTCGGGCCCGACGAACGGCGCCCAGGTGCGCAGGATGCGCACATAGTCCTGGAATTCCCAAAAGGGTTCTTCACCGACGCGCGCTTGGCGGGAAGGCCCGTCGCCGCCGGCCGCCGGAGTGTGTGGGCCGCCGGCGTGCGCGCGGACCGAGTCGACGAACTCGGCGAACGTGGCGGTCCGCTGGTTCTTGACGTTCTCCTGCCACACCGACGGCAACTGCCGACCGAGGTCACGCACGGTCACCACCACATGCACGTCGTCGGCGAAGCCCAGATCCGACATGAGTTTCCCGATCTGCGGCTCGGTGGCCGTGGCCAGTAGTTCGTGACTGACCAGGGAACGCTCCGGCCACGCCTTCATCTGGGCCACCATCGTCGGCCACGCCGACGCAAACTCCGGGTCTACCCAGTCCAGGTAGCGCTCGGGCTGCAGATGTGCCGCGGCGTGGAAATGGTCGGCGATCTCGTTGCCCGGATACAGCAGGCCCGACGAGTCGAGCGCGAGGTCCCGGTTGCGCCACAGACGATCCTGCAGATGGGTGGTTCCGGTCTTGGGTAGTCCGATGTGGAGGTATACGACTGACATGATGAACCGAGCCTATTGGGTCGGGCCGACGGGAACCGGGAGGAGCCGTCCATCTCGGCCGGTTGCCGACGGATTTGGGGGCGTCGCGGCCCGTCAGGTAAAGTAGATCGCTGTTGCACACCGCCACCCATGGCAGGTGTGATCCGGTGGTGCAAGCCACCACACATGAACAGTTGACAGCTTTTTCACCGCAAACGTAGAGGGAACCCGCGTGGCAAACATCAAATCGCAGATCAAGCGCAACCTGACCAACGAAGCGCGTCGTCAGCGCAACCAGTCGGTGCGCTCGTCGCTGCGGACCGCGATCCGCAACTTCCGCGAGGCCGTTGCCACCGGCGATAAGGACAAGGCCGCCGAGCTGGGCCAGTTCGCGAGCAAGAAGCTCGACAAGGCCGCCAGCAAGGGCGTCATCCACGCCAACCAGGCCGCCAACAAGAAGTCGGCCATCGCGCTGGCCGTCAACAAGCTCTGACCTGTAGCTGACGAACAACCCGGTGATCTCCACGCGATCACCGGGTTTCTGGCGTGTCCACACCCCGCCCTTCACCCAGCCGGCTGAGGTGCGAGGAGCGCAAGCGACGAACCTCGAAACCCGGTGAGATAACCTCGAAACCCCGTGGGACAGCACCGTCCGGCCGAGTGGTGTCGACACTCACAAGCTCGCACAAGGCCCGCACTTACAAGCGTATGCCCTTCACCGCACCCGCGAACGCACGTCCGGCCGCAGATCCGCAACCGTCGACACCGCGTGTTCGAGGGCGTAGTCGGCGTCGGCGGCCTGACCTTTCACGTCGCCGTTGAGTTGGGCGACGACGATCATCGCCTGCGCGATGGATACCGAATCCCATGCCCGCGCCTGCCCCTGCACCTTCTTGACGCGCCCGGCAGGCATGCCGAGTTCGCGGGCCACCGAGTAGTGGTCACCGGACACTCCGCGCACACGCGCGATGGCGTGTACCGCTTCGGCGAGTGCGTCGGCGAGCAGCACCCTGGGCACGCCGTGGTGACACGCCCAGGCCAGTGATTCGAGGGCACCGGCGCGGTCGCCGGTGACGGCCTTGTCGGCCACCTCGAATCCGGTGACCTCGGCGCGGCCCTGATAGTAGGTGAGCACGATGTCACGGGTCACCTTGCCGGTGGTGTCGGCGACCAACTGGCCGCATGCGGCCGCCAGCTCCCGCAGTTCCCCGCCCACGCTGTCGACGACCTGCTCGACGACATCACCGCTGACCCGCGCGCCGAGCCGTGTGAATTCGGCGCTGACGAACGTGGCCCGGTCCGACGGCCATTTCGGCGATGCGCAGTCGTACTCGACGGCGCCGGCCTTCTTGAGCGCGGGGACCATCGATTTGGCACGGCCACCGCCGGAATGCACGACCGCCAGCGTGATGCCGTCCGGCAGCGCCTTCGCGGTTGTCGCCACCAGTTCGGCGGGGGCCTTGCCTGCCTCGGCGGCCGATTCGACGACGATCACCCGTTCCTCGGCGAACAGGGACGGGCTGAGCAGTTCGGCCAGTTCGTGTTCGGTCACATCCCCGGCGCGGACCCGGGTGACGGGCACGTCGGCACCGCTCTGCGCCGATCGCTCGGCGACGATCGATTCGACGACGCGACCGGTCAGGAAGTCGTCGTCACCCAACAGCAGGTGCAGCCGTTCACTCACGGCCACCATCGTGCCAGACGATCCGCAACCGCCACCGCCGACATTCACCCCCTCCGGCACCGGCTACCGCACGCCCTGAACCGACACCAGCGTACGGGCCGACGAACTACCGCCCATCGGGGCCGAACCCACGACGGGACAGCTGATTCCGCACCACCAGCCCCACAGCAACCGTCGCGCCCGCCACCACCGCCGCGCCCAGCACACCATCGGGAACAGGGATCGACGACCACGCCCACCCGCCGAGAACACGCGCGCAGGTCACCATCCACCACAAGGCCGGGCCGAGCATCCGGGCGAGCAATTCGGCCAGAACCCAGCCGACGCCGCCGGGCGGGCCGAGCGAACCGATCAGAGCCGCAAGGGTGCCGACCACGCTGATCACGCCGACGACCGGCACCACCACGACATTGGCAAGGATCGCGACGACACTGAACCGGCCACTGATCAGCGCGATGAACGGCGCGGTCACCGACTGCGCCGCAATCGCCATGCCGAGCACCTCCGCGACACCTGTCGGGACCCGATGGTCCCACAACAAATCCCGGATAGCGGGCCCCCACAGCACGATCCCCGCGGTCGCGGCCACCGACAGCACGAAACCAGGCGCCAGCGCCAACTCCGGCCACCACAGCAGACCCACGATCACCGCCGTCCCCAGCGCGGGCAGTGCCTGTGATCGCCGTCGGCCGAGCATCGCCAGAAGGCCGACGGCACCCATCATCGCCGCCCGCAGGACGCTCGGCGACGGTCGGACCAGGATGACGAAGCCGGCGATCACGATCAGCCCGAGAACCGGCAGATATCCGCGGGGGCAACCGATCAGCGCGAGCGCCGCCAGCGCCGCACCGCATACGATCGCGAAGTTGCTACCGGATACCGCGGTCAGGTGGGTGAGTCCGGCATCCCGAAAGTCTTCGCGCACATCGTCATCGAGCCCTGAGGTGTCGCCGAGCACCAGGCCGGGCAGCAGGCCCGATTCGGGGGCGCCCAAGGCCCGGGCGCTGATGGTGCGCAGCCGGGCCCGGATGTACGCGGCGACCCGCTGGTGTGCGGGCGGCGCGCCCACCAGCGCCGGGGTGCCCACGGCGGTCAGCGAGGCCACCAGCATGGTGTGCTCGGGTGGAGGCCGGACCCGCACCAGCACCCTGACCCGTTGCCCAGGTACGAGTTGCGACCACTGTTGCGTTGCTCCCACCAGATGCGCACCCGCCGCGCCGATCTGCCGCTCCCCCACGGCCACCACGTCGACCCGGATGCGCGATCGCCCCGACGCCGCGGGCCGCAGCGGCACGGGATCGTCGACGACGCGGACGGTGACCGTCGACTTTCCACGATCCTCATGCAGCGGAGATTGTTGTATCGCGGTGACTTTGAGGGACAGCGCGATACCGGCCGTGACTGCCATACCCAGCATCAGCACCACCGGCCCGACCAGCCGCCACGACAGCAGCCGCAACCACACCGCACCCGTGACACCGAACAGCGCGGCACCACCGATGATCACGATCACCCTGATCGCGGACGGGGCGGCCAGCCCGACCATCGTGATCATCCACACCGCCGCGGCGGGCGCGACCAGCCGCAGGTCGCGCGTCGAGGTCACACGATGACCTTGTCGCGCAACTTCTCCAGCCGCGCCGGCCCGATCCCGTCGACTTCGGTGAGCTGGTCGACGGAGGTGAACCGGCCGTTGCGCTGCCGCCAGTCGAGGATCGACTTCGCGGTCACCGGTCCGACGCCGGGCAGAGATTCGAGCTCGGTTTGCGAGGCGGTGTTGAGGTTGACGGTGCCCGACCCACCGGTCGGGGCCGTCCCACCGGCCGGGTCGGGAACGGACGATTCGTCCGAAGCCGGTGCACTCGTCGGCCCGGCCCCGACAACGGCACTGCGCATCGACATCTCACCGTCGCGTCCGGCGTATCCGACGAGTACCTGGTCGCCGTCACGCAGCAGCTGAGCGAGGTTGAGCGACAACAGGTCCGCATTCTTACGGGCACCGCCGGCCCGCTCGATGGCATCGGCGACCCGCGCGCCGGGCGGCAGCCGGACCAGCCCCGGCCTGCCCACCAGCCCCACCACGCTCACCACCATCGCATCCGGTTGCGGGGCCGACCTGCTCGGTTCGGCCGCGGCGGGGGCCGGTGCGGACTCGTCCGGTGCCGGTTGCACCGTCGACGGGGCCGTCGAGGTGTGTGCCGCGGCGGCCGGAAAGTCCACGCCCGGCACCGGGTCGTCACTGCCCCAGATTGCGAAACCCGCCACCGCACAGGCGATGACCCCCACCAGAATCAAGGCGATCGCGGCGGGCGGTGCCACGGCGAACCTGGAACGGGATCGCCCACCCGGCGGTTCGTCGTCGTCCCACTCCCAGTCCTCGTCCGGTTCGTCCCATCGGTCTCTCCGCCGGTCATCGGTGTCTCTCCGCCGGTCATCGGTGTCTCGATGGCGGGTGTCTCGATTGTCGGTGTCGCGATAGTCGGTGCCGCGCTGGTCTGGGTCAGGAACACCGTCGAGATGTCCGCGCGCATCGGCCGGTTCCACGCGCGGAATCGCCGGGGGTACACCGGACAGCCACGCAGGCATGCTCCCGGCAGCCCACTCCGATCCCATCCCGCGCGCGCCACTCCCGCCACTCCCGTCGTCGCGACGTCCCCACGTCCCGGCGGCAGTGGTGATCGGCTCCGGATCGGTCTGATCATCCGCGGGCACAGGACCGTCGGTGTCGTGATGTCTCGGCGGTGACGGCAACCGCACGATCGGTTCCGGGCTGACGGGCGGTTCCGGGCTGACGCGCGGTTCCGGGCTGACGGGCGGTTCCAGGTCGGTCGGCGGTTCCGGGCCGACGGGCGGTTCCAGGCCGACGGGAACATCGGGTTCGGTGGGCGGCGTGATACCGGACGGACCCGGCAACCGGTCATCGTCGGCCAGGAAGGGCGGTGCGCTGCGCAAGCGCTCCAGCGGGCTCGCCGGCGTCGATCCCCGGTGCGGTTCCCGCTTGTTCTCACCCGCAGGTGTGCGCGACGACTGTTCACCGATCTTGGAGGCCATGGCTCGACCCTACGGCCGGACCCAGCGATCGAGACCGACGAAAGTGCTTACGCCGCAATATCTGTGGACAAGTCGAGACATGTGCGCGGCTGTGCATCGCGCAATTGACAAAGACTTCCCGGCCGACTCAGTCCTCGGCGATTCCCTCGATGGGATCGAGGTGGGTTCCGATCACCACACCGACCGCCCCCGGGCCGACATGGCTGCCGAGGACCGGGGAGATCTCGACGATCAGCGACGAGGTGACCATCTTGAGCTTCTTGCGCAGGTCGTCGGCCACCTCGTGGGCCAGTTCGGGTGCCTCGCAATGCTGGACACCGAGCGTCACCGCTCGCCCACCGGCCGATTCGAGCGCACCCTCCTCGAGTTTGGCGACCGCCTTGGAGAAGGTGCGGTGCCGTTCACGCAGGGTCATGGTGCCGTCCACCATGTGCAGGATCGGTTTGATCGACAGCGCCGAGCCGAGCATCTTCCCGGCCGCACTGATGCGGCCACCTGCGCGCAGGTTGTCGAGGGTCTGCACGCAGAACAGGGAGTCGACGGTCGCGGCCTGCCGGATCGCCGCCTCGTACACGCGGTCCCGGTCGGCTCCGGTTGTGGCCGCCTGCGCCGCGGCGATCGCCGCGAACCCCACGGCCAGGCCCACCGAACGGGAATCGACGACACGCACCTGACCGGAGAACTTCTCCGCCGCGAGCCGTGCCGCCCCCCAGGTACCGGACAACTTGCGGGAGATGTGCACCGCCACCACACCGGCACCGTCGCTGGCCGCCACCGCTTCCTCGAGCGCCTCGCCGATCTCGTGCGGGTTGGCGCCGGAGGTGCTCACCCCGGGGATCCGCACGATGTCGTCGGGCACCTCGTCGACGCCGTCGCTGTAGTCGACGCCGTCGACCGTCAGATGCAAGGGCACACGCCGGATCCCGTAGTGGTCGGCGACCGACGACGGCAAACAGGACGACGAATCAGTGACGACGACAACAGGCACGGCGTCTACGTTATCCCGTCACCGTCAATGCCTTGCTCACCACCGGCGTGACCAGCGCCGCGAGATCACGATGACATTGGAAACCCCAATGGATGCCGTCTGGATTCATCTGCTGATCGGGGTCGGCGAACGCATCGCGTGTCGTCGGATAGAAGTCGACGGTCGGAAACGAGTTGGCCCGCGCATAGTCGGCGATGGCGGTGGTCGTCTCCATCCGGCCCTTGTGAACGTAGCCGTAGTACGGGCTCGCATGTGTCGGCGGCAGGCACACCACGATCGGCAGTTCGGGCCGCAGCTGCTTGATCGACGACCCGATCTTGTCCCAGTACTCGGCGGTCACCGACCCGGGCAACGCCAGCGGCTTACCGAGTTTCGACGCGCGCGGCTGCACCCACTGGTAGCCGTCACGGACGCGCTGGCGCAGCCAGTTGGGGCGGATGTAGCGGATCTGTTCCCGAAACGCCGTCGGCAACGGGGACGGCAGCGAATCCATGCCACCGAACGCCATCACCACGACCTCCGCGTCGGGGATGGCGGCCCAGATGTTGGGGTCCTGGGTCAGCGCCCACCACACGTCGCGGCTGGTCCAGCCGATACGGCCGAACAGTTTGAGTTCGCGGGCGCAGTCGGCGGCGACGATCGACGGCCAGATGTTCGGATCGTTGGCCGCCAAACCCCCTTTCGGACCGAAGAACGCCAGAGAATCGGACAGAACGACGATGCTCATTGCACTCCCGGGTCGGCGTCTTCGGCCGACGCATTCCAGACGTCCAGACGCCACCTCGGCGCCTCACCGGGCACCCCGTGCCCGGACAACTGCACCCAGCTGGTGTTCGCCAGACCCCCGAACACCGGCCACGACCCGATCGGCAGGTCCAGCAGTGCGGCGGTCATCGCAGCGATCACCCCGCCGTGTGCGACGAGCACCACCGGCGCGTCCGGATTGTCACCGGTCCCCCACTCGGGCAGGGCATCGACCAGTTCGGCGACCACCGGCGCGGCGCGGCCAGCCACATCCACGCGCGTTTCACCGCCGGGCGGACCCCACGTCGCGTCGTCGCGCCACACCCGCCGGGCACCCGGCGCGATCTGGTCGACCTCCAGGTGCGTCATACCCTGCCAGTCGCCGAGATGTGTTTCGCGCAGCCGGATATCGGTGGTGACCTCCAGCCCGGACTCCTC
>Ga0116175_1001542_pt1 | contig 14761 bp, 10 predicted proteins | sample AD_UKC125_MetaG_FD_89802 | JGI IMG/M metagenome (GOLD analysis project Ga0116175, IMG submission 89802) | Active sludge microbial communities of municipal wastewater-treating anaerobic digesters from USA - AD_UKC125_MetaG | ecosystem: Engineered > Bioreactor > Anaerobic > Digestate | place: USA... | reverse complement strand
TCAGACTTGACAGAAAGTTTACAGCTTGACAACAATGACTTGGTTCTCTTTGTCGCAGACAGCCTTGAGGTTGCCAACAACACTCTTGGTGCCCTCCGGGTCCGTATTGCCAAAGAATTGGACATGATTGACCAAACTCAGTTTAACTTCCTCTGGATTGTGGACTGGCCTATGTTTGAATGGTCTGAAGAAGAGGGCCGTTACATGTCTGCCCACCATCCTTTCACCCTGCCAACAGAAGAGTCCGCTCATGAGTTGGAGGGAGATTTGTCCAGGGTCCGTGCTGTGGCTTATGATATCGTCCTCAATGGCTATGAATTGGGTGGCGGCAGCCTGCGGATCAACCAAAGAGAGATGCAGGAGCGTATGTTTGCAGCCCTAGGCTTCTCCGCTGAAGAAGCCCAGGACCAGTTTGGCTTCCTCTTGGAGGCTATGGATTACGGCTTCCCTCCGCATGGTGGTTTGGCCATCGGTCTGGACCGTCTGGTCATGATTTTGGCTGGAAAAGACAACATTCGTGAAGTTATTGCCTTTCCTAAGAACAATAAGGCATCTGATCCAATGACCCAGGCCCCAAGCCAGGTCGCTCCAAAACAACTGGAAGAGCTAGCATTAGCAATAGAAAGTCATGACTAAACAAGCATCCATCATCAAACGATTAAAATTTATTGTCAATCGCTGGGCAAAAAAGGTAGGACTTTTTCAGACCCTCAAGGGAATTTCCAAAGAAAAATATGCAGAGAAGTTTTCGGCTTCTCTCTTTTATGGCCTCATGTCGGCCATTGCCGTCAATTTTTTCTTTGAGCCAGGCCATGTCTACTCCAGTGGAGTGACCGGTCTTTCTCAGGTTCTATCGGCCATTAGCGGTCGCTATCTGGGCTTTACCATTCCTGTTGCAGTCGCTTTTTATGCTATCAATCTGCCCCTTCTGGTCTTGGCCTGGTACAAGATTGGTCACAAATTTACCGTTTTTACCTTTATCACTGTGACCATGAGTTCCCTCTTTATCCAGTTGATTCCCCAAGTAACCTTGACCACAGACCCCCTCATCAATGCTATTTTTGGGGGTCTGGTCATGGGAACGGGTATCGGCTATGGTCTCAAATCCAGGATTTCCAGCGGAGGAACCGATGTTATCAGCCTGACCATTCGCAAGATGACAGGCCGGAGTGTGGGCAGTATCTCCCTTCTGGTCAATGGGATTATCATGCTTTTTGCAGGCCTTCTTTTTGGCTGGCAATACGCCCTCTATTCGATGGTGACCATCTTTGTTTCCAGTCGAGTGACAGATGCCCTCTTTACCCGGCAGAAGAAGATGCAGGCCTTGATTGTGACAGCTCGACCGGAACGGGTCATCCAGATGATTCACAAAAAACTTCATCGGGGTGTGACCTGTATCAATGATGCCGAAGGCACTTATGCGCACGAGAAAAAGGCGGTTTTGTTGGCCATCATTACTCGGGAAGAATATAGTGATTTTAAGCACTTTATGGCCAAGGCAGATCCGTCAGCCTTTGTGTCAATTGCAGAGGATGTCCATGTCATGGGACGTTTTGTGGATATGGATTAAGTCGTGATGGAAAGGTAGGATACCATGTCTCTTGATTATAGCTTGCGGCTCAAGCACTTCATCCTGATTGGATTGGGTGCAGCCATCTATGCCTTTGGTTTTGTGTATTTCTATATGGCCAACCAGGTGGCAGCCAGTGGGATTGCAGGTTTGACCCTGATTCTCCACAACCTTTTTGGCATCAATCCAACCTATTCGGGCTACCTAATCAATTTCCCGCTTATCCTTTTGGGGGCCTATCTCTTTGGGAAAAGAGCCATGGTCTACACAGTCTATGGGATTGCCTCGCTCTATCTCTATGTCTGGATTTTCCAGCAGATTCCCTTCTTTGTGGATCTGAACCAGGATTACCTGGTGGTGTCTCTGGTGGCCGGTGCGGTCGGTGGACTGGGTTCGGGGCTTGTTTTTCGTTACGGTGGAACCATTGGCGGGTCGGATATCATTGCCCGCGTCATCGAAAATAAATTGGGCATCCAGCTCAACCAGGCCCTGCTGGGCTTTGATATTCTGGTCATGCTCCTCTCTTTGACCTACATTTCTATCCCCAAAATGATGTACGCCCTGATTGCCAGCTTCATTTACAGCCAGGTGGTCAATATGGTTCAAAACGGAGGTTATTCTGTGCGGGGCATGATGATTATCTCCGATCAGGCAGAGGAAATTTCCAGGCAAATTATGGGGCAGTTGGGCCGCGGAGTGACCTACCTCAAGGGTGAGGGGGCCTATTCTGGCAAGGAAAAGAAGGTCATGTATGTGGCCCTCAGTCCCCAAGATACCCGCGAAGCCAAGAGCTTGATTCATGAGATTGACCAGCTGGCCTTTGTGTCCATTTTCAATATCGATGAGGTCCAGAGTCCAGAATTTATCGCCTCCAGAAGCAAGTACCGCAAGCGGATTAGATAGGAGTTGGCATGAAAAAGATTTATTTGGTTTATATCAGCCTCAGTGGCAATACTCAGAGCTTTGTCCGTCGCTTGACCAGCTACCTCCAGTTTCAGTCAGAAATCGAGGTGGAAGAGGTTCATGTCAAAGACCTGGTTAAGCAGGATGTTCCTTTTTATGCCCTAGATGCACCCTGCGTTGCCTTTTTGCCGACCTATTTAGAAGGCGGCAATGGCGTGGACAATGGCGATACGGAAATCTTGACCAATCCCCTAGGAGATTTTATTGCTCATGCAGGCAATGACCAGCGCTGCCTGGGTGTGGTGGGCTTTGGCAATCGCAATTTCAATCACCAGTATTGCCTGACGGCCAAGCAATATTCCCAGCGCTTTGGCTTCCCAGTCCTAGATGAAGTTGAACTCCGTGGCCTCAATAATGACTTGGAGCGGGTTGGACAGAAAATCATAGCCTTAGTTGAAAAAACCTAAAAAACCACTCAGTCGAGTGGTTTTTGGCTTAATTGGGATAGATATAGGTGGTCACTCCGTCAGCAACTGGATTGAACCATCCGCGGTAATCGCCGACCGTCATCCTACCTGCATAATTGGATTCTTTAACGCGAATACGGGTTGTACTGCTGACTTCGGTAACAACCGCCACGTGGCCATAATAACCGCCTGTCCAAACAGCGACAGCCCCAACCTGTGGACTGGTTCCAGTGCGGAATCCAGCTCTTCTGGCAGAATCTACCCATTGGTTGGCATTGCCCCAGTAATTTTGAACCCAAGGAGCCGCTTCTTTTGCTCCCCAGGTACATTGGCCGATTGGATAGGTATTTGGACTGCTATAACGATGGCTATAGGATACTTCCATGCTAAAGGCCCCCAAACCTCGCCCTCCTTGGTAGGCATGAACATGGTATTTTCCAATCCCCTTGTGATTATTGAGGAGTATATTACTGGAATGAGTGCGTTCTGCTAGTTTATTGGCATCATACCACCGGATATCATCTTGGCCGTTTTCCTCCGACCAAACCGCCAGTTGAACAGCCTGGCTGTCATAGACATTGGATAGGGTGGCCTGGATGGTGCCAATTGTGGCTAGTTTTGAGTTAAAGAGTAATGGTAGCCGTGCAGAGGTCAAATCAACGGGATTAAGAGTATAGCCGATGCGGCTACCATCTGTATAGGTTACGTAAATATGGTTTTGGTACAGGCCAGAATGACTTTGGTGCTCTTGAAAATCAACCGCCACTCGGTATGTTCCATTTTGCAGGCTGGCTGTCCGCCATTTGATATTCTCTTGTTTGTCCATAGACCAGGTGGCCACCTGAATAGATTGGATGGGCTTGCTGGTAGCTATTTCCTGAATCGTTACCTGGTATTTGCCCCTTCCAGCATCGAGATTCTCAATAGCAAGGGCTGGCTTTGGGTTGGCAGGAACATTCTCTTGGGCGACAGAACTGGTGATGCCAGTGACAAAGCTTTGTCGGTTTTGTGCATCCTTGGTATAAAGATGGATGAAATAGGTTCCAGTATTGAACTGGTGGTGTTTCAGAAAGACACGCGCAGTATAGGTTCCATCTGCTTGGCGCTGGGCTGTGTACCACTTGATGTCATCTTGACCATTGGTGTTGGACCAAACGGGTAGTAAAACTTCATGGGTATCTGGCGCAATGTTCTGGATGGCAATATCCAGAACGCCTTGTTCACTGATATTGGTGGTTAGGCTTGGTTTTGGTCTGGTAATATTGATATCTAATCCCTGTAGAAAGACGGATTTGGCGTCAATGGTGATGTAGGCATGGATAGCATATTGTCCAGCCTTGAAATTTTGCAGGGAGATATCTGTCTGGTAATCTTGAGCTTGAATCCATTTTAAATCATCCTGACCATTTTCATGGGACCAAATGGCGTATTCAATTTTCAATCCTTTTTGAAGGGCTGATCGTTGATAGAAGATGGAAAGGGTGTTGCCGTTTTGTTGGGTTGTGATATTCTGGTTGAGCTGACTGGCTGTAGCGGATTCTGCCACAGCAGTGATTGGTGCGGTTTTTGAGGTAGTTGTCTCTGGTATCTTGGTCGTGTTGGATGATGTCGTTTTAGGAACCGTAGTAGATGGGGAGCTCACTGGGGTTCGGGTTGTCTCCGTGAGCTTGGTGGTCGCTTCTTCATTCTGAGCAGCTACCAGAGGACCATTGGCCAAGTGGGCCAACAAGAGTGTGGACGATAACAATAGTGTAGAATATTTCTTCATTCATAACCTCCTATTTAGACTGTTCGTAAAAGGGAGGAAGAAAGTCAAAGAAAGAATAAAGACCCACCAAACGTCAGGAATGGTGGGTTGGAGAGAGATCTTAGTCAGCCTTGGTTTCAGAAGGTTTTTTTCGATCTACCAGAGTACAGATACTCTGGCCGGCAATCTGGAAGGTTTGCTGAGACTGATCCACAAGCGGTGGATAAACAAAGTGAACGTCTTGTTCTTCTCCCTTGGTAAAGGAATAATCCTGCGTGGAGAAGTTGATGATAAACTGGAGTTTTTCTGTTTCAGAGCGCACCTCATAGCGCAGAACATATTCAGAAAGCCAGTAGAAGCTACAGGTCTCCTCAATACTGTAATAGGATTTCTGGGACAAGATAGGATAGTTCTTGCGGAATTGAATTAGTTCGCTGATAAATTGAGTATGCACATGATAGCGCAGGGCCCTAGTCCAATCCAGTTGGTTGATGTCATCAGAGATATTATAGGTGTTATCAATACCGTCCTTGGTTCGGAAAAATTCCTGACCGCTTTGAATAAAGACCATACCCTGACTAATCAGTATGAGCTGTAGTCCAAAACTAGCAGCCCGCTTCTGGTCATGGTGGGACATATTCGGATTCTGTAGGCCCAGGTAATCGTAGAGGGTGGCATTATCGTGGCACTCCAAGTAGTTGAGAGACTGCTTAGGATTGATAAAGTGACCATTGATACTACCGGCCAGCAAATCCTCAATCTTTTCTTGCTGCTGGTGTTCCAATATATAGTATGGATTTACAAGGATTTTCTTAAAAGTATCTCGGTAGTCATCATTGAAGAAACTGGTGTCAGGCAGTTGGTAGGCATTGTACTGGTGGGCCAATTTTTGCTCAGGCAAGCCAGTCCCCATCTTCCAGCCCTCCCCATAAAGGAAAATATTAGGGTAAATGCTGGAGAGTTCATCGTGGATTTCCTGCAAGGTCTTGCTGTCGATAATCCCCATCAAATCAAAGCGGAAGCCATCAAAGCCATACAGTTCTACCCAATGTCTGACAGATTGCTTGATATAATTACGGACCATGCTGCGCTCACTGGCCACATCATTGCCACAGAAGGTTCCATTTGTGCGCTGATCTTGCTCATTGTAACGGTAGAAGTAGCCAGGAACAATTTTTTCAAAAGCATAGGTTTCGGCATGGTAAACATGGTTATATACCACATCCATAATCACGCTGATATCCGCATCGTGATAGGCTTGAATGGCAGCCTGCAACTCCAGGATACGGGCATAAGGGTCGTTTGGATTGGAAGAAAAAGAGCCTTCAGGGACATTGTATTGGACAGGGTCGTATCCCCAGTTGTAAATCAGCTCGGGGTGCTGCTCGTCCACACTACCGAAGTCATAGAGGGGCATGAGTTGGATATGGGTCACACCCAGATTTTTGACATAGTCTAGTCCCAAAACCTGCTTGTCAAGGATTGGCGACTCTGTCAATCCTTTGTACTGACCAGAATGTTGGAAACCAGCTTCTTTTTGCCAAGAAAAATCACGGACACTCATCTCATAGATGATGGCCTGCTCCATTGGAATCTGGTGTTTGGCCCGCTCGGGTTTATGTAGCTTGGCTGGATTAATGACAATACTATGACCGGAATTGGCCAGAGAGGAGAGGGCGTAAGGATCGTGAACTTCTATCCATTGACCGTTCATACGGTGCAGGTAATAGTAGACTTTTCCATCCCAGTCGCCTGAAACAGTCCTTTCCCAAACGCCGTGGTTGGTTTTTTCCATGGGATAAGGAATCCCATCTAGATAAAGGACGACCTGCTTGGAAATAGGAGCCCAGAGCTTGAAGAGAGTCTCAGCAGGCTGATAGGTTGCCCCTAAATCCTTGCCAGAATAGGTGAAAGTTTGTTCAAACAGTCCGCTGCGGACAATCTGACCATAGGCTAACTCAGCATGATTGCGATCCTGATCATAGATGGTATAGTCTTCATCCAAATTGAATGGATAGATGCTGGTTAGGTGGTAGGTGATAGTTTCCCCTTCTTCCGCCCGACGGCGGACAAAGAGCTCAGCAGTGGAAGTTGTTGATTCGATGGTAAAGGACATCGAATCAACATCAAAACGTTTTTCCATTACCAATCGAATGGTTGCCACATCATCAAGATAGGCTTGGAATGTTCTTAGGGCCATGGTTCAGAGGGCTCCTTTCTTACTTGAGTTTGGTAATTTTATGAGGGATGACGTGACGGTAACAAACCTGCTTGCCATCCTTGTCATCGCTAATAATTTGCAAAAGGGTACGGAAGGACTCTCGTCCCAGTTCTAGAGCATTGATATCCACGTAAGCCTCAATATCGATTTTGGGTTTCACAGAGTCAAAGGTGATAATCGGAATACGAAGTCCTTGCTCCTTCAAATAAGAAAGAGCACCTTCGGCCACCATGGCATCGGTGGTCACGATGGCATCAATTGGCTGCTTGGTCAATTTTTTCATGACCTTATAACTGCTGTCTTCCAAGAGGAAACCAGGAGAGAACTTGACCATACTTTCATCTAGAGGTAATTGATGGGCTTTTAGGGCCTGCTTATAGCCTTCGTAGCGGTCTTGAGATACGACCAGCTCCTTGTTTCCGGCCATAAAGGTGATATGCTCGTAACCTTTGTCAATAAAGTAGGTCGTTGCTTCATAGGCAGCTCGGATATTATCATTGTCCACTAGGGAAACAAAAGGGGATGCAGCCTTACCGAGGATAAGGAAGGGAAACTCCCGCTCAATAGCCAAATCAACCAAGGGATCGCTGGGCATAGAATAGAGGAAGATAAGGCCATCTACCCGCTTGCCATAAACCATCTGATAGATAGCTTCCATCCGCTGTTTCTCGTCTTTACCAGTACTGATTTGGATGGCATAATTATGATCTGCTGCAGCCTGAGAAATCCCCCGTAAAGCTTGAGGGAAGAAGGGGTTCTGATAGAAAATATCTGAGTCTTCAGGCAGAACTAGGCCAATCACCTGGGTATAGGAATTGACCAGACTTCTGGCATTGAGATTGGGATGGTATTGGAGCTCTTCCATGGCCTTGCGGACTGTCTCCTTGGTTTTTTGGCTGATAGAAGAGCTGTTTTGGATGACGCGCGTGACAGTAGAGGGCGAAACTCCCGCTAATTTAGCAACATCTTTAATGGTAGCACGCATAGGAACCCCCTTTCTTATGTTGAATCAGGTACTGTAGAAGAGTAACAGCATGTTAAAAAGAATTTAAGCAAGCGTTACCATACCACTTTTCAATGATAACTATAATAGATTTAACCTAGAATGTCAACCAAAGAAAGACCCCATGTTTTTTGCTTTTTAAAAATTTTTTAAAAAAATTTAAGAAAACGCTTGACTTTTATTGCAAACGGTTGCATAATAGGGATGTAGTAAATTTTATTTTTATGTTTTAGGAGGAAACAAAAACATGAGAAAATGGACAAAATTTGTCACAAGCGGTGTCGCTTTGCTTTCGGTTGCTACATTGGCAGCCTGCTCATCAGGTGGTGATAAAGCCGATACAGGAAAATCTGGTGAAGTTACCTTGAAACTCTGGGTTCCAACAGAATCTAAGAAATCTTATGCGGACACGATTGCTGAGTTCGAAAAAGAAAACGAAGGCGTTAAGGTTGAAGTAGTGGAATCTGAAGACCCTAAAGCGCAAGAGTTGGTAAGTAAAGACCCTGAAGCAGCGGCTGATGTATTCTCTATGCCACACGATCAATTGGGTGGTTTGGTGGAATCAGGAATCATCCAACCAGTGTCTGACCAATACGCGAGTGAAATCGCTGAGAACAACGTAGAAAACGCTGTTGCAGGTGCGCAATACAAGGGTAAAACCTATGCCTTCCCATTTGGTGTAGAATCACAAGTTCTATTCTATAATAAAGAAAAATTAACAGAAGAAGACGTTAAAACTTACGAAGGCATCACTTCAAAAGATAAATTTGGTGCTAACCTTGAATCAGTGAATGCCTATGCATTCGCACCATTGATGTTGTCAGTTGGCAATACCCTCTTCGGTGAAAATGGTGAAGATGCAAAAGGCACAAACTGGGCAAATGACAACGGTGTTGCTGTTATGAAATGGTTGGCAGCCCAAAAATCAAACCCTGGTTTTGTAAACGTACCAGATGATGCTGCAGTATCTAAATTCGGTAACGGTGATGTTGCTGCCATCGAAACAGGTCCTTGGAACTATCCAGATTCAGTGAAAGCTCTTGGGGAAGATAAGATCGGTGTTGCAGTTTATCCTAAAGTGAAAATTGGTGATCAAGAAGTACAACAAAAAGCCTTCATGGGTGTTAAATTGTACGCAGTTAACCAAAAACCAGCAAAAGGCAACAAAGAACGCATCATCGCAGCCTACAAATTGGCTTCATTCTTGACATCTGAAAAGAGCCAAGAAAACCAATTCGCAACTCGCTCCATCGTACCTTCTAACAAAAATGTTCAAGCTTCAGAAGCTGTAACATCTAATCCATTGGCGAAAGCAGTTGCTGAAATGACTGGTTCAAGCGACTACACAGTCGTTATGCCTAAGATCAGCCAAATGGGTACCTTCTGGAACTCAGCTGCACCACTTCTCAGCGGCCCTTACTCAGGTAAGATTGCAGAAGCTGACTACCTGGCTAAATTGGAACAATTCGACAAGGACTTGGCAGAAAGCAAATAAGCCTAGTTCACTATAAACTTTAAATCAGTAAAGGAGCTTGGCTCCTTTACTTGATTTTTAATAGGGACAGATAGGTATTCTCTACTAAAATTTTCATTTCTTCGGAAATCTTAGCAGTGGGTATCTATTTGTATAACGATTTACCTTTGGAGGGAGATGTATGAATAACTCTAAATATTATGAAAAGGTATCTGTCTTAGAAGCGCTCAAAAAGGGGAGCATAGACATCAAGCTCTCAGCTCTCTTTATGGGATTTGCCAATCTTGCAAACAAGCAAATCATTAAAGGCTTGCTTTTCCTTCTTTCAGAAATTCTTTTTCTTATCACCTTTGTCCTACAAGTGATTCCAAGCATTCATGGCTTGATTACTTTAGGAACACAAAAGGCAGGAGAGGTTGTAGATCCAGATACGGGGATTACCATCACGGTTTCTGGGGATAACTCTTTCCTTTTCTTACTCTTTGGGCTAGCCGCGCTCATCTTTTGTGCTGTCTTTGCTTATATCTATTGGTGCAACCTAAAGAGTGCCCGAAACCTCTATGTCATTAAAAAAGAAGGACTGAAAGCGCCAAGTTTCAAGGAAGATGTGGCGACACTTTCAAACAGCCGCTTCCACATGACTATGATGGCGGTACCTCTCTTGGGAGTCTTGGTTTTTACGGTCCTTCCTTTGATTCTAACCATCTGTTTGGCCTTTACCAATGCGGATAAGGATCACTTCCCGCCAGGCAACCTCTTTAGCTGGGTTGGTTTTGAAAACTTTGGTAATATTATTACAGGCCGGATGGCAGGCAGTTTCTTCCCTATCTTGAGCTGGACCCTGATTTGGGCCGTCTTTGCTACAGTGACCAACTTTTTCTTCGGTATTCTTCTGGCCCTTGTCATCAATACCAAAGGCTTGAAATTTAAGAAGTTTTGGCGGACGATTTTTGTCATCACCATCGCCGTGCCCCTCTTTATCTCGCTCTTGATTATGCGAAACCTTCTGCACCCAGATGGACCATTGAACGAACTCTTGAAAAACTGGGGCCTAATCCAGCAGTCCCTGCCCTTCTTAACAGACCCAACCTGGGCCAAGTTTTCGATTATCTTCGTCAATATGTGGGTGGGGATTCCCTACACTATGTTGGTGTCAACCTCTATCATCATGAACTTACCGCAGGAGCAATTGGAAGCTGCTGAAATTGATGGAGCGAGCAAGTTCCAAATCTTCAAGAGCATCACCTTCCCGCAAATTCTCTTGATTATGACCCCTACCCTGATCCAACAGTTTATCGGCAACATTAACAACTTTAATGTCATCTACCTCTTGACAGGTGGTGGTCCTGTGAACCCAGAATTCTATCAAGCAGGTTCAACCGATCTCTTGGTAACCTGGCTCTACAAACTGAGCTTTGAATCGAGCCGAGATTACAAGCTAGCATCCGTTATCGGGATCTTGATTTTTGTGCTTTCAGCAACCTTTAGTTTGATTGCCTATACAAGAACCAACTCATACAAGGAAGGGGCTGTGAAATAATGAAATCAAAAAAACATATTAGATTAAGCCTGACCTACTTGCTCTTGACGCTTTTGTCAATTGCCTGGCTCTTTCCGATTGCTTGGGTGGTTTTGACCTCTTTCCGTGGTGAAGGTACTGCCTTTGTCGGATACATTATCCCCAAGACCTTTACCTTGGACAATTATGCCAAACTCTTCAACAATGAAGCCTTTCCATTTGCTAAATGGTTTTTGAATACCTTTATCGTTGCAGCAGCAACCTGCGTCGTATCAACCTTTATCACGGTTGTCATGGCTTATTCCCTCAGCCGGATTAAGTTTAAATTCCGCAATGGCTTCTTGAAATTGGCGCTTGTCCTCAATATGTTCCCTGGCTTCATGTCGATGATTGCCATCTACTACATCTTGAAGGCGCTCAATCTGACCCAGACCCTCTTTGCCTTGGTCTTGGTTTACTCGGCAGGTGCAGCACTAGGCTTCTATATTGCCAAGGGATTCTTTGATACAGTTCCCTATTCATTGGACGAATCTGCCATGATTGATGGTGCAACTCGCAAGGATATCTTCTTTAAAATTACTCTTCCCTTGTCAAAACCCATCATCGTCTATACCGCTTTAACAGCCTTTATCGGACCATGGATGGACTTCATTTTTGCCAAGGTAATTCTTGGAGATGCGACAGAGAAGTACACAGTAGCGATCGGTCTCTTCTCTATGCTGGCTCAGGACCGGATTAACGTTTGGTTCAAGTCTTTTGCGGCCGGTTCCGTTCTCATCGCTATTCCGATTACTCTTCTCTTTATGTATATGCAAAAATACTATGTTGAAGGGATTACTAGCGGTTCTGTAAAATAGTCTCATACCCCATCCAATAGAAATGAAATAGGATATAGTGTGAGGCAATAAAATGATAGATAGACCTGTTCCTTTCTTACAAATGCTAAAGTTTCAAAACTTTTGATATGTATTGAAATGACAGGTCTTTTCTATACTTTGGGAATGAATATTGTAGGAAATATCGGATTAAACAAGAAAAAATATCAAATAGTTCTTGATTTATCTGATAAGGCATTGTATAATAGACACAACGCAAACGTTTGCGTTAGCTATTTGGAAAATAAGCACAGAGGAAAAGAACATGAAAGAACGTCAAAGTGGAGTTCTTCTACATATCTCATCTCTACCAGGAAAATACGGCATCGGTTCATTAGGCCAAGAAGCCTTTGACTTTGTGGATTTTCTGGTTCGGACCAAGCAGCGCTACTGGCAAATCCTCCCATTGGGGCCAACCAGTTATGGTGATTCACCCTATCAGTCTTTCTCGGCCTTTGCCGGGAATACCCACCTGATTGATGTTGATACTTTAATCGAGCAAGGTTGGCTTTCGTATGAAGATGTAGACGGTATAGATTTTGGTAGTCATCCTACAGAAGTAGACTATGCAAAGGTTTTCATAAGTCGTCGTCCTGTTTTGGAAAAAGCAGTTACCAATTTGAAGACCAAGGGCCTGCCGGAAAGTTACTATCGGTTTGCTGAGGAAAATGCCTTCTGGCTCCACACCTTTGCTGAATACATGGCTATCAAGGAATCCTTCGGACTCAAGTCTTGGACAGAGTGGGATGATGAAGATATCCGTCTACGCCGACCAGAAGCCTTGGAAGACTATCGTCAGCGCTTGGCAGATCAGATGGACTACCACCGTCTAACCCAATATCTCTTTTTCCAGCAATGGCAACAGTTAAAAAACTATGCCAACGAGAACGGGATTGAGATTGTAGGAGATATGCCTATTTACATTGCAGCAGATTCGGCAGATATGTGGGCGAATCCTCATTTCTTCAAAACAGATGAACAGGGTCGACCGGCAGTTGTGGCTGGCTGTCCACCAGATGACTTTTCTGCTATCGGCCAGCTCTGGGGCAATCCGATTTATGATTGGGATGCCATGAAAGCAGATGGTTTCACTTGGTGGATTGCTCGTCTCCGTGAGAGCTTTAAGCTTTATGACATGGTCCGTATTGATCATTTCATCGGTTTCGCGTCCTTCTGGGAAATTCCAGCTGGAGAAGAAACAGCTGTCAATGGCTATCGTGTAGAGGCACCAGGTTTTGAACTCTTTGATACCATCAAGGCTGAGCTGGGAGATCTGAATATCATTGCTGAGGACCTAGGTTCTGTCACCGATAAGGTGATCCAGTTGCGGGATAAAACCGGCTTCCCTGGTATGAAGGTACTCCAATTTGCTTTTGATCCTGAGGGAGATAGCATTGAGCTGCCCCATAATCACACCAATAACGTGGTGGCATATACTGGAACTCATGACAACCATACTATCAAGGGCTGGTATGAGGAGGAGATGGGGCCGGAGGCACGTGATTTCTTAGATCTTTATAGCAATCGTAAGCCAGATGAATCTGTCAATCAGGCCATGCTTCGCCTCCTCTTCTCGTCCGTAGCCTTCATGGCCATTGCGACTATGCAGGATTTATTGGAACTGGGAAATGAGGCAAGGATGAATCTGCCAAATACCGTTGGTGGCAACTGGATATGGCGAATGACCAAAGACCAGTTAACTCCTCAAGTGGAGGATGCACTGCTAGCTTTGACGACAACCTACCGTCGCACCAATAAAAAGCTAGTTGAGAAGAAACAGTAGCAACAATAGAAAGTGAGCACAATCGAACAATGACAAATTTACAAGCCTTCGTGGAGAACAAGTACGGAAAAACCATTCAAGAATCTAGTAACGAGGAACTTTACTATGCCCTCCTAGAGTTAAGCAAAGAGGCTAGCGGCGCGAAACCAACCAACGCTGGCAAGAAAAAAGTTTATTACATTTCTGCGGAGTTCCTTATCGGAAAACTCTTGTCCAACAACCTGATCAACCTCGGTCTTTATGAAGAAGTGAAGGCCCAATTAGCTGAAGCTGGGAAAGACCTTATCGAGATCGAAAGCATGGAAATGGAACCATCTCTTGGGAATGGTGGTCTGGGCCGTCTGGCAGCCTGCTTCCTGGATTCCATTGCTACTCTTGGTCTCAACGGGGATGGTGTTGGTTTGAACTACCACTTTGGTCTCTTCAAACAGGTTTTCCGTGATAACCAACAATTTACCGAGCCAAACGACTGGATTACGGACGAGAGCTGGTTGGTCCGCTCTAGCAAAAGCTATCAGGTACCATTTGCTCACTTTAATTTGACTTCTACCCTTTATGACATTGATGTGCCAGGTTACAAAACAGAGACAAAGAACCGCTTGCGTCTCTTTGATCTTGACTCGGTAGACGGCAGCATCATCCGAGATGGGATTGACTTTGACAAGACAGATATCTTGAAAAACTTGACCCTCTTCCTCTACCCAGATGATTCAGACCGTCAAGGAGAATTGCTCCGTATTTTCCAACAATACTTCATGGTCTCCAATGCAGCCCAGCTGATTTTGGACGAAGCTATTGAAAAGGGCAGCAACCTTCATGATTTGGCAGACTATGCCGTCATCCAAATCAACGATACACACCCATCTCTAGTTATCCCAGAAATGATTCGCCTCTTGACAGAGCGTGGTATCAGCTTGGATGAGGCTATTGAGATTATCAAGGGCATGGTGGCTTATACCAACCACACTATCCTGGCAGAAGCTCTGGAAAAATGGCCAATGGACTTCTTGCAAGAAGTGGTACCGCACCTAGTGCCGATTATTGAAGAATTGGACCGTCGTGTCAAAGCGGAAGTCGCTGATGCTTCTACCTACATCATCGACGAATCAGGCCGTGTCCACATGGCCCACATGGACATCCACTATGGATACTCAGTCAATGGGGTTGCAGCCCTGCACACTGATATCCTGAAATCATCT
>Ga0116175_1001537_pt1 | contig 14782 bp, 9 predicted proteins | sample AD_UKC125_MetaG_FD_89802 | JGI IMG/M metagenome (GOLD analysis project Ga0116175, IMG submission 89802) | Active sludge microbial communities of municipal wastewater-treating anaerobic digesters from USA - AD_UKC125_MetaG | ecosystem: Engineered > Bioreactor > Anaerobic > Digestate | place: USA... | reverse complement strand
GTCCAAAGCTCGAGTAACAGCTTTAGATAAATCAGAGAAGGAAAAGCTCTCAAATTGAAAACCGGTGCTTAAATAAGGATTGAAGGGGTAATCAATCACTGTATCAATTAACCCTCCCACCCGGCGCACCACAGGTAGCGCTCCATAATTCATGGCAATCATCTGGCTTATGCCACAGGGCTCAAATCGAGAAGGAAGAAGTAACAAATCAGAAGCAGCATACACTAAATGGGACAATTCTTCATCAAACCGGATTGCCGCTACCACTTGAGGGTATTTCTCTTCCATATCTTTTAGAGCTTTCTCATAAACCTCCTCACCCGTTCCCAGAAAAAACCAATACACTGGTAAGTTGAAAAAGAAACCGGGATCGTGCAGAATAAGGTCCACTCCTTTTTGTTCCACCAGACGGGAAACAAAAGAAATTACCGGCCAGGAGAAATTTTGAGCTCCCGGAAAAAACTCCCTGATCAGATTCTCCTTGTTGATTCCCTTTTTTTCCGGGGAAGAAAAGTCGTAATTCGCCGGCAGGAGAGGATCAGTAGCCGGGTTAAAAACCTCTTTATCTATACCATTAACAATGCCTACTATTTTCTTTTTTTGAGCAATAGCTCGCAATACCCCATCTAATCCTTCTCCAAACTCCGGAGAACATATCTCTCGAGCATAAGTGGGGCTAACCGTGGTTATAACATCAGAAAATATCAGCCCCGCTTTCATCAAATTCAAATTACCATAAAACTCCAGATATTCATGAGTAAAAAGCTGACCGGGGAGGTTGATTAAACGGAAAAGATCTCCTCGACCAATACCCTGATAAGCTAAATTATGAATGGTGAACACTATCTTTTCTGGTCGGGGGCGGTAAGAAGGCCAATATTTTACTATATAGGCGCACAGAAGAGCACTTTGCCAATCATGAGCATGGACTAAAAAGCTTCCCTCCTGCCATCTTACCAGATACTCAAAGACCGCCCGGGAAAAGAATATAAATCTTTCTAAATCATCAGAATATCCATACATTCTCTCCCGACGGAAGAAATCTTTTCCCTGTACCGCTATAATTTTTCGTTTCTCTTCCTCCATGATGAAAAACTGAGCAACAACTTCTGTATCACCAAAGTAAAACCCTACTTCTCGCTCGGGAGAAAAGGAGTAGTTATCCAGCATTTCCTGATAGGCAGGAAGAAAAAGAGTAACTGGTAAACCGTAATCGGGCAAATACTTAAAAAGCGCTCCAATTACATCTCCCATTCCCCCACTTTTAGCATAAGGATGGGCTTCAGCAGCAACCAATACTACTTCTTCCATACTCATCCTCCCTTAAAATTAATATATCACTCTTTCCCTTCGCTGGAGGGAGAAAAAAGAGAGCGGTTATTTACTCGATTCTTCAAAAGACGTTCTTTAACTTTCCGGAACTCTAAGATTTCCAGCTTTTTAAACAATTTATTTTTATCCACTTTTTGCCATTCCCAGGCTTCTATTTCCAAATCTAAGGGAAGGTGTTCTGCAAGAGCAATCAACTTTCTATTTTCCTCTACCTGGTCTTGATGGCTTTCAATGGCTTCCCGGGTGCGGGGAGGTAAAAGAGAGAGATTCTTTACAATTCCCTCCCAGCTGCCGAATTGCCTGACCAACTTCACTGCTGTTTTTTCTCCTATCCCCGGTACACCAGAAATGTTATCGGAAGGGTCTCCGCTTAAAGCTAAAACATCAACCCACTGCTGGGGAGAAATTCCCCATTCTCTTTCAAATTCTTCCAGGTCTATTCTTTTTAAATTGGTGACTCCCCGCTGGGGTTGAAGGAGCACCGTCCTCTCATCCAGAAGCTGCAGCATATCCAGATCGGAAGTGACCAGAAAAACCTGAAAGTCAGATTTTGCTTTTTCTTTAACACTTCCCATCAAGTCATCGCCCTCCCAACCGGGCATTTCCAGGACGATAAACCCCATAAGCTCTAAGAGTTCTTTAACCGTCTCTATCTGGGGCTTTAGCTCATCAGGCATAGCCTCCCGTTGAGCTTTGTAGCTCTCTCGAAGCTCGTGGCGAAAAGTCTTTTGGGGATGGTCAAAAACCACCACTACATTAAAAGGGCGATAATCATCAAGAAGCTTCAAAACCATATTCAAAAACCCCAGCACCGCCCCGGTGGGTAAACCAGAAGAGGTAACCAAACGGGGCAAAGCGTAAAAAGCACGGTAAATCAGGGAACTTCCATCTATTACCACTAATTTTTTATCTTCCATTTTCCAACCTCAATCGATTGACAAAAAACAAATTTCCTCTATAATCTTTTAAGAAAGCCGAAGTGGCGGAACCGGCAGACGCACTAGACTCAAAATCTAGCGAGCTCTGCGCTCGTGCGGGTTCGACTCCCGCCTTCGGCACCACCTTATTTTATTCTCCGAGGTAAAACCCTGTATCAGGATGGAGTAGCGCATCTTCTTCTCCCCGGGTAGCACTAACTTTCACTTCTCTTCCTTCTACCTGTAACTCCACTGTGCTCACACCTCCCGTTTTTTCCGGAGACTCACCAATCTGCTGAGCAAAGATTTTCTCATACAGAGTGGAGAGCTTTTCCTGGAAATTCTCATCCTCTCCGAAACGGGATTCACATTCTTTAATAAACTGATAAACCAATTCCGGATCTTCCCCTTCGAGATTGAGAATTAAATTATCCAGAGCTCGTTCATACCCTCTTCGCTCATAAGAGTAAAAAAGAGAGCTCAAGTTTCTTCCTCCCCATCTCATGATTCGAGCTCCCAGGTAAGGAGAAATAAAATCTTTCCTCTCCAGAAGCAGAAAAGCTTGAGGCATTAGCTCCCTCCAGGCTTCCTCTTCGCTGAAGGAAGGATTGCCATCTTCCAAAAATATACTTTTTAACCTTCTTATGTCATCTTCTCGAAGCTGGACATAAGAAGGAGCGTAGTAGCGCCACTTCTGGAATACATCCCGGTTATCAGGCTGGACCATTAAAATCATCGTCCACTCCTCCAGGGCTTCCTTTATTTTACCTAACTGCTCCTGGGTTTTCCCCAGCCAATAACGAGCCTCCCAAAAATGGGGATCTATCTCCACTGCTTTCCTGTACCACTCCTCTGCCTGTTCATACTTACCTTGAGAGAAGTAAATATAGGCAGTTTGATAACATTCTTCCCGAGTTTGAGCAAAAATCCCGGGAGCCACTCCCACAATTAGCCACCCTATGATAATCAATTTTCCAATTTTGTTTTTCATCCCGCCAGCCAGATTTCTCCCTCCTCCAGAGCGTCTTTAATCGCCCTTTCTATTTCTTCACTCCAGTCAATACAAAACGATTCTCCCAGTTCCACCGCCCAGCTTTCCTTTTCTCCCTGAACGTGAAGCACCACCGGGAAAGAACCGGGAAAGCGGTGCAGGTAATCTTTCAAAAAGTAAATGGTTTTCAGAGTTTTCTCTCTCTCAGGAATTTCAATATGCACCACCGAAGAGCTTTTTCCTTCCTCCTCTATGTCTATCAGTTCTTCGGCAATTATTTTCCGCTCTCCGTTATCCAGTAAATCTATTTTTCCTACCACCCAAATTATTTGCTTTCGAGAAAGATAGTCCTCCAGCTGGGAAGCTAATTGAGGGAAGAACACTACCTCAACACTACCACTTTCGTCCTCCAGAGTCACAAAATACATATTACCCCCGTTTTTAGTAGTGATTTTTTTGCTTTTGCTTACTATCCCCCGCACTCTCACTTTTACTTCTTGTTTTAAGTTAGAAATCTGCCCCAGAGGAACAGCAGCCCAGGAAGAAGTGCTATCTTCCACCTTCAGAGGATGGTCGCTAATATATAGACCCAGCATTTCTTTTTCCATTCTCAATAGCTCTTCCCGGGGGAGCTCTTCTACTTCTCGAAGAGAAAAGTTCTCTCCCTCATCATTTTCTTCTCCAAAAAGAGATTTTTGCCTTTTTTTACTTTTTTTCTTACGGGAGAGAATAGAGATATCCTCCAGAGAAGCCAAAAGCTGGGCTCGATGGGGGTGAAGCTCATCAAATGCTCCTGCTTGCACCAGACTTTCCAGAACTCTTTTATTTACGGCTCGAGCATCTACTCGCTCCACAAAATCAAAAATGTTCAAGAATTTCCCCTCTCGGCGCCGAGTTAAAATCTCCTCCACCGCACTGTCACCCACATTTTTGATGGCTGCCAGACCAAATCGGATTTTATTTTCGCCCACCACCGTGAAATTAGCCAGACTCTCATTTATATCGGGCAATAAAACCTGGATACCCAACCTTTTACACTCTCCGATAAATTTAGCCACTTTTTCATTATCGCTGGCCACGCTGGTGAGACAGGCTGCCAGATATTCAGTGGGGTAGTGAGCTTTCAAGTATGCCGTCTGATAAGCAATTAAAGCGTAAGCGGCGCTGTGAGATTTGTTGAATCCATAACCGGCAAAATATTCGATGAGGTCAAATATCTCTTCTGCTTTCTGCTTGCTGCATCCTTTCTGTAGCGCTCCTTCTACGAATTTAGCTCTCTGTTCTTTCATAACCTCGGGCTGCTTTTTACCCATCGCCCGACGCAAAATATCTGCTTCTCCCAGAGTAAAACCAGCCAGCTCAGCGGCAATTCTCATAACTTGTTCTTGATATACTATAACTCCGTAAGTTTCTCGTAAAATAGGCTCCAGCACCGGATGAGGGTAGTCTATCTTTACTTTACCATGTTTGCGATTAATAAAATCCTCGATCATCCCGCTGCCCAAGGGGCCAGGACGATAAAGAGCCAAAATGGCTATCAGGTCTTCAATGTTGGAAGGATTTAACCTCCTCAGTAATTCCTTCATACCGCTGCTTTCCAGCTGAAAAACTCCCGTAGTTTCTCCCCGGCGAAGCAGGGAAAAAGTCTCCTCATCATCCAGGGGAATCTTCTCCAAGTCTATTTCTTGGTGTTGGGTATTCTTAATGATCTGCAATGCCTTTTCTATCACCGTTAAAGTCCGCAACCCCAGAAAATCCATCTTCAGCAGTCCCAGCTCCTGCAAAGCATCCATTTCAAACTGGGTAATTATTTCTCCCTCGTTCATCCTCTGCAGAGGAACATAATCAGTAAGGGGCTGATTAGATATCACCACTCCTGCAGCATGTACAGAAGCATGGCGGCACATCCCCTCTATCCGAGAAGCTACCTCCAGAAGATGTTGCAATTCTTTATTCTGCCTGGATAGCTCCCGGAGCTGAGAGTTAGATTCCAGTGCTTTCTTCAGGGTAACTCCCGGGCCTCCAGGAATGAGTTTAGCAATTTTATCTACTTCTCCATAGCTCCAGCCCAGAGCTCTTCCTACGTCTCTTACTGCCTGACGAGCCATCATCCTTCCAAAAGTGATGATTTGCGCTACATTGGTTTTCCCGTATTTTTCCGCTACGTACTCAATAACTTCTCCTCGTCGCTCAAAGCAAAAATCGATATCGATATCAGGCATGCTCACTCGCTCGGGGTTTAAAAAACGCTCAAACAGTAACCCATACTGGAGAGGATCAATGCTCGTAATCCCCAGAGTATAAGCTACGATGCTACCGGCCGCTGAACCTCTTCCTGGTCCTACCATAATACCCTTCTGCCGGGCAAAATTCACAAAATCCCACACAATCAAGAAGTAGGTAGAATAACCCATGTCCTCGATCACTTTTAACTCATATTCCAGTTGTTCCCGGGCACGCTCCGGAGGAGGCTCTCCATACCTTTTAGCTAAACCCTCCCAGCACAAACTACGAAGGTATCCCGGGGCATCAAATCCTGCAGGAACAGGAAAATCAGGGAGATTGACTTGCCCCAATTCCAAAGTCACCTGACATCGCTTGGCTATCCAGGAAGCATTCTCCAAAGCCTGTGGGCAGTAGGAAAAATCTCTTTCCATCTCCTCCGGTGACTTAAAATAAAACTCAGCAGTAGGAAAACGAAGCCTCTTGGGGTCATCCAGAGTGGTAGCAGTCTGAATAGCTAAAAGCACATCATGCACTGAGGCATCTTCGGCCTCCAAATAGTGGCAATCATTGGTGGCCACTATTTTAATATCATATTTGTTCCCTATCTCCAGGAGTGCCTGGTTAACTATTTTCTGCTCGGGAATTTTATTTTCTTGGATTTCCAGGAAAAAATTATCCTTTCCCAGAATTTCCGCATACTCTAAAGCCACTTGTTCTGCTTTTTCTCTCTCTCCACTCAAGATTAAGGAGGGAATCTCTCCCGCCAGACACGCCGAAAGGCCAATCAAGCCCCTCGAGTGTTCTCGAAGGAGAGCTTTATCGATGCGAGGCTTATAGTAAAAGCCCTCCAAAAAAGCCTTACTCACTAACTGCACTAAATTCCTGTATCCTTCCTGGTTTTCAGCTAAAAGAACCAAATGGTAAGCGGATTCAGTTCCTCGCACCACTGTTTTTTCAAACCGACTTCCCGGGGCTACATAAACCTCGCAGCCAATGATGGGTTTAATCCCTGCTCTGTGAGCCTGAGCGTAAAAATCCACTACTCCATACATTACCCCGTGATCAGTGATGGCTACCGCTTCCATCCCTTCAGATTTTACTTTATTTATCAAATCTTCAATCCGAATAGCCCCATCTAAAAGGCTATATTCGGTATGAAGATGCAAATGGGTAAAACTCATTTTCACTCCTCACTGGAAAGTACTTTAATCAAAATGTTTCTGGTCAACTCCGGGTCTGCCTGACCTCGGGTCTCTTTCATTACCTGGCCAATTAAAAACTGAAGAGCCTTTTCCTTACCACTCAGGTAATCAGCTACGCTCTGGGGATTTTTTTCAATGACTTCCTTTACTATGTTCTCCAGCTCTTTTTCATCATTTATGAGTGCCATCCCCCGTCGAGTAACAATTTCCCGTGCTCGAGCTCCACTGGTAAACATCTCTTCTAAAACGCTTTTCGCCATGGTACCGCTAATTTCTTTTCTATCTACCATCTTAAGTAACTCGGCCAAATGGGAAGGAGTAATTTTGGCCCGAGAGATAGTTGTTCCCAGTTCCTTCAAATTCCTGAAAACTTCCGTCACTATCCAATTGCAAACCATGCGGGGTTTATTAAAATTCCGCAGGGTATCTTCAAAAAAATCGGCTATTTCTCGATCTTGCACCAATATTTCTGCTTCTCCCTGAGAAAGTTCATACTGAGTCATAAATCTCTCTTCTTTTTCTAAGGGTAACTCCAAAAGCCCCGACTTTATTTCCTCAATCATTTCCGTTTTCAGAGAAAAAGGTAGCAAATCCGGATCAGGAAAATAGCGGTAATCTTCTGCCTCTTCTTTCCCTCGGGCAGAAACGGTCACCCCCTTTATCTCGTCCCAGTGGCGAGTTTCCTGAAAAACGGGTTTCCCCTCTTCTAAGAGCTTTCTCTGTCTCTCCACTTCGTAGCTCAGGGCCCGGTAAAGCGAACGAAAAGAATTCATATTCTTAACTTCTACTTTAACTCCAGTAAGCGAAGAAGAAGAAAGAGAAATATTAGCGTCACAACGCAAAGATCCTTCTTCCATATTACCATCACTCACTTCCAGATAGCAAACTATGTTACGCAACATCATTAAGCAGTCTCGAGCTTCTTCAGGAGAAGACAGATCGGGCTCGGTAACTATCTCCACTAAAGGAATCCCGCACCGATTACAATCCACGCCTGATGTTCCAGGGGGGAGAAATGCTCCCTCGTGAACCAATTTGCCGGCGTCTTCTTCTATGTGTATTCTTCTGATTCTCGCCTTCTTTCTTACCCCCTGACTGTAGAATTCTAAAAAACCATCTATTCCAATGGGCAAATCGTACTGAGAGATTTGATATCCCTTAGGTAAATCGGGATAAAAATAGTTTTTACGATGAAACAGTGCCTGAGGGAGAATCTGACAATGGAGAGCCAAAGCCGCTCGGAGCGCCAACTCTACCACTTTCTGGTTGAGGACCGGAAGCGACCCCGGTAACCCCAGACACACGGGACAAACCAAAGTGTTGGGTTCCTTACCGATATAATCAGTGCTACAGCGGCAAAACATTTTTGCCTGAGTGAGCAACTGACAATGAACTTCTAAGCCAATGGTAGTAGTAAAATCGCTCATTGTCCTCTGCCCTCCTTAAGTTCGGGAAACGGAGAAGGAAGAGCCAGGAGTTTTTCTAACCAAAGAGCCAATCCCAGCAACTTTCCTTCCTCAAAAGGTCCTCCTATAATTTGCAATCCTACAGGAAGCCCTCCCTCATAGCCACAATTCAGAGAAAGAGAAGGAAGACCGGCCAGGGCTGAGGGAATGGTAAAAATATCATCTGTATACCTCTCATATAGATCTTGAGTTTCCTCCCCTAAAAAGAAAGGAAAGGAGGGAGTAGTAGGAGTAATTAAAAGATTGCACTGTTTTAAAGCTTCTTCAAAATCTTTCCTCACTAAAGTTCTCACTTTCATACTTTTCAAGTAATATTCGTCGTAATGTCCAGAACTCAGAGAATAGGTCCCCAGAATTATTCTCCTCTTCACCTCTTTACCAAAACCGAGAGTACGAGTTTCAAAATACATATCCTGTAGGTCTTCTCCTTCAACACGCAGACCATACATTACCCCATCATAGCGAGCTAAGTTAGAACTTGCTTCCGCCGAGGCCACTATGTAGTAAGCCTCTAAGGCATAATCGGTATGGGGAAGAGAAACCTCTACTAACTCCACCCCTTCCCCTTTTAGTTTCCCCAGAGCTTCCTGAATTTTTTCTCCAATCACTTTTTCTACTCTAGAAGAAAAATACTCCCGGGGAACTCCTACTTTAATTTTACGAATATCCTCTAACGAAGGAATTTCATTTCTACTAAAAGGAGGGTAAGGAGCACAGGTAGAATCCCGGCTATCTTTTCCGCTTATCACTTCTAAAATAGTGATGGCATCTTCCACTTTACGAGTGATTGGTCCTGCCTGATCTAAAGAAGAAGCCAAGCCCACCACTCCATAACGAGGAACTCGACCATAAGTAGGACGCAAACCCACCACTCCGCAAAAAGCTGCCGGTTGCCTAACTGAGCCCCCGGTGTCTGAGCCTAACGCGCAAGGAGCCTCCAGAGCACAAACACTGGCCGCTGAGCCACCACTTGAGCCTCCTGGAGTTCTTCTTAGATCCAGGGGATTATGAGTAGGACCAAAAGTGCTATTTTCGGTAGAAGAACCCATAGCAAACTCATCCATATTGGTTTTACCCAAGATTATAGCTCCAGCCGCTTTCAGTCTTTCTACTACCGTGGCATCATAGGGAGAAACAAAATTCTCCAGCATTTTAGAGCCACAAGTAGTGGGCATACCCTGAGTACAGATGTTATCTTTAATAGCTACCGGAAGCCCCCAGAGAGGAGGGAGCTCCTCGGGCCAGTTGTCAGTTTTTTCCCGTGCTTCATTTTTCGCTTTTTCCTCATTGACGAACAAAAAAGCGTGAATCTTATCTTCCCCTTCCTCTATTCTCTCTAAAAAGATATCGATCAGCTCTAAAGGAGAAATTTTCTTTTCCTCCAGGAGATGATGATAATCCTGGATAGTAAAATCTTTAAATTCTTCTATCTTCATTTTCCTTCTCCTCTTTATCCACTATCCGAGGCACGATAAAATAACCACCTGCTACCCAGGGCGCTCCCTTGAGCACCTCTTCACTGCCTTCCCAGGCCTGGGGCTCATCAGAAAAGAAAGGAGGCTCACCCCCCCCCAGATGAGAAGTAGAAGAAACATCCTGTAGGTCGAGCTGGTTTAACTTCTCAAAATGAGCAACGATATCATTAATGTCCCGTAAAAAACTCTGTAGCTCTTCTGCAGAAAATCCCAGCTTAGAAAGCCGAGCTATTTTTTCCAATTCCGAAAGATAAACCACTTCCTTCATTTTACCACCTCTCTCTTTAAATTCCCAGCAGTTGATAAAATTCTTCCTCGGTGAGGACTTTTATCCCTCTTTCTCGAGCCACAGCTAACTTGCTCCCCGGGTTTTCTCCCACCACCACGTAATCCACCCGGGAAGAAACTGTATCAGCTACTTTTCCCCCTCTCTCTTCCACCACCACTCGAGCTTCATCTCGAGAAAACTTAGATAAAGCACCGGTAAAAACAAAAGTCTTTCCCGCCAGAGGCCCTTCTTCTCTTTTTTTCAGCTCTTCTGGCTCCACTCCTAAAGCTTTCAGTTCCTCTAACATCTGGCGATTTTGAGGGTTAGAAAAAAATTGCCTCACTGAATCTGCAACTGTAGGACCAATACCCTCTATGGCTAAAAGCTCTTCTTCCTTTGCCTCCATGAGTCTATCTAAAGAGCCAAAGTGTTCAGCCAAAAGCCGGGCCATGAATTGCCCCACATGGGGAATTCCTAAAGCATAGATGAAACGAGGTAATGCTCTTCGTTTAGACCTCTCTATGGCCCGCAGCAAGTTATCAGCTGATTTATTTCCCATTCTCTCCAGCTGCAAAAGGGTTTCTTTATTCAAACGGTAAAGGTCGGGTATGGTCTTAACCCATCCTTCCTCCACTAACCGGTCAATCAACTTTTCTCCCAATCCTTCAATATCCATAGCATCCCGAGAAGCCCAGTGACGAATTCTTTCTTTGATCTGAGCAGGACAGCTGGCATTGATACACCGCCAGGCTACTTCCCCTTCCTCTCTCACCACCCGGGAATGACAAACCGGACACTCCCCGGGCATGACGAAAACCCGCTCCTCCCCCGTTCTTCTTTCCTTTAAAACTTCAGTAATTTCGGGAATGACCTCTCCAGCTCGAGTTACTATCACCCAATCGCCAATTCTGACATCTTTCCTCTTGATTTCATCTTCATTATGCAAAGTGGCTCTCTTTACTATCGCTCCCCCTACATTTACCGGCTCCAGTATCGCCACCGGAGTGAGAATCCCTGTCCGACCCACGTTTACTTCAATATCCAAAACCTGAGTTACCGCGTAGGTAGACTGAAATTTATAAGCTATAGCCCACCGGGGGCTTCGGCTGGTGGCCCCTAAAATCTCGTGATAGGCCAGAGGATTTACCTTTATGACCAAACCATCGATATCGTAGTCTAAATTTTTTCTTTCTTTTTCCCATTTTTCATGAATGCGGATAGCTTCTTCAATATCAGAAATCAGCTCCATATGAGGATTAATCTTAAATCCCAATTCTTTAAGATAGTGCAACAATTCCCAGTGAGTGGAAGGGTAGTAGTCGCTGTCAATTAAAAAAGCACCATAATTAAAAATATCCAGTTTTCTCTCTGCCGTTATCCGGGGGTCTAGCTGTCGCAAAGATCCAGCCGCGGCATTACGAGTGTTGGCAAAAAGAGGTTCTCCTCTTTGCTTTCTTTCCTCGTTCAATTTTTCCAGATCTTTCTTCCTCATGAATACCTCTCCCTGCACCTCTATTACCCGGGGCACTCTATCTCCTCGCAAGCGAAGAGGAATGCTACGAATAGTCCTCAAGTTGAGAGTAACGTCTTCCCCCACTACTCCATCTCCCCGGGTAGCTCCCCGAGTGAATACTCCATTTTCATAACGCAGATTGACCGCTAAACCATCAATTTTAAGTTCTACCACATAATCCAGGCTCTCTACTTTGAGCATCCTCTTCACTCGCTGGTCAAAATCCCGCACCTCATCAGGAGTGAAAGCATTGTTCAAACTGAGAAGTGCTCCAGAGTGAAAGAAAGGGGCAAAGCCTTCCTGCGGCTGGCCAGCCACTCTTTGAGTTGGAGAATCAGGAGTAATAAGCTCTGGATACTTGGCCTCCAGTTCTTGCAGTTTTCTGAACAGAGCATCGTATTCTTCATCACTGATTTCCGGGCTATTCAAAACATAGTAACAATAATCATGATGACGAATGATTTCACGAAGTTTTTCTATCTCACTTCTTACTTTTTCTATATCTTCCATAAAGGACTTTTTAAAAAATCTCCTTTCTCACTAAAGTATTCTGTCGCTCCGGCCCCACTGAAACTAAGGCTACCGGAATCTGAGTAAAATCTTCCACAAACTCCACAAAGTGCCGGGCCGTTGATGGTAGATCAGAATAAGAAGAAACCGAAGAAATATCTTGTTCCCATCCTTCCATCTCTTCATAAACTGGCTCACACCTCTGCCACAAGTGAGGACTTACCGGAAAATCATCCATTTCTTCTCCTTCTACCAAATAAGCCCGACATACCCGGAGGGAGTTCAACCCTCCCAGAACATCCAGCTTGGTTAAAGCTAAAGAGGTAATCCCGTTTATCCTCGCAGCATAACGCAAAACTACTCCATCCAGCCACCCACAACGGCGAGGACGACCGGTGGTAGCTCCGTACTCCCCTCCTTTTTCTCGCAGGTAATCTCCCACTTCTCCTCGCAGTTCGGTAGGAAATGGCCCTTCTCCCACTCGAGTAGTGTAAGCCTTGCACACTCCCAGCACTTCCAGATTAGAAATCAATCCCAGCCCCACTCCCAGTAATGACCCTGCCACCACAGGATAAGAAGAAGTAACATAAGGATAAGTCCCGTGGTCTAAGTCTAACATGGTGCCCTGTGCTCCTTCGATAAGGATATTTTTATCTTCTCGATAAAATTGATAAACCATTTTAGAAGTATCAGCAATATAGGGCTTCAAAAGAGAAGCGTAGCCCAGATAATCGTCTAAAATTTTATCATAAGAAAGAGGAGATTGGCTAAAGGCTCGCTCCAGCAAGAGATTTTTATAGTCCAGAGTCACTCGGAGTTTTTGGGCAAAGGATTTTTCGTCTTCTAAGTCCCCCACTCTTATTCCCCACCGAGCCACTTTATCTTCATAAGCTGGACCAATACCTTTTCCTGTGGTTCCCAATTTTCTTCCTCCCCGGATACTTTCATAGAGTCCATCTAAGATGCGATGATAGGGAAAAACCAGATGAGCCTTAGAGCTCAAAAACAATCTCCCCGCAACATCTTTTCCCTTCTGGCGTAAAAAGTCAATTTCTCCTAAAAGAGAAGAAGGGTCAACAACCATCCCATCTCCCAATATTCCCACTTTATCGGGATATAGAAGACCTGAAGGCAGGAGATGGAAAACATACTTTTCTCCTTCCACTATCACTGTGTGGCCAGCATTGTTACCCCCTTGAGCTCTTACCACCACCTGGGCCTCTTCTCCCAGATAATCAACTATTTTACCTTTCCCCTCATCACCCCAGTGAGTTCCTACTACTACAATAGTTGCCATCCTTTCCTCCTCTTATTCCCATTCAATGGTAGCAGGAGGCTTAGAGGTAATATCGTATACCATTCTTCCAATTCCTGCCACTTCGTTAACTACTTGCCGGGCAATGGTATCTAAGGTATCATAGGAGATCCTTGCCCAATCAGCAGTCATTCCATCTTCACTCATCACTGCTCGTAGCACTCCTACATATTTATAGGTTCTCTCGCCTCCCATCACCCCTACACTTCTCACCGGCACCAGAACTCCAAAAGACTGCCACAGCTTCTTATAAATAGGGGATTTTCGGAGTTCCTGGTCAATTATAAAATCCATATCCCGCAAAATTTGCAGTCGGTCTTCGGTAACCTCACCAATGATTCTCACTGCCAGCCCCGGCCCGGGGAAAGGTTGTCTCCAGACTATCTCCTCGGGAATTCCCAGCTCCACAGCTAACCTTCTCACTTCATCTTTAAACAGGAAACGAAGAGGCTCTATTACTTTGAGCTGCATATGCTCGGGTAAACCTCCCACATTGTGATGAGTTTTCACCCGGACTGAGGGACCAGAAACCGAGATACTTTCTATAACATCAGGGTAAGTAGTTCCCTGTAAAAGATAAGATACATCTCCTAATTTTTTGGCTTCCTCTTCAAATACTTCTACAAAAGTCCTGCCAATGGTCTTCCTTTTTTCCTCCGGATCTACAACGCCCTGAAGAGCAGAAAGAAACTGCTCCCTGGCGTCTCGATAAATCACTCGTTCTTTCCCCAAAATCTCTTTCATCTTGGAAAAAACCTGCTCTGCCTCCCCCTTGCGGAGCAATCCATTATCCACAAAAATGCAGGTTAATTGCTCTCCAATGGCCCGATAAGTCAAAACTGCAGCGGTGACTGAATCTACTCCTCCGCTTAAAGCACACACCACTTTTTTATCTTTCACTTCGTTACGTATCCACTGAATTTGTTGTTTGATGATCGATTCGGGAATCCACTCTGGCTGGCAGCCACAAATTCGAAACAGGAAATTAGCCAGAATCTCCCGGCCCAAAGGAGTATGAGAAACTTCAGGGTGAAACTGAATACCCCATATCTTCCCCCCTTCATCTCTTATCGCTGCATATTCGCAATTTTCAGCTCGGGCTACTCCCCGAAATCCAGGAGGAAGCTCTTTAACACTATCTCCATAACTCATCCAGCACACTATGTCTCCAGCCAGATTCTCGAAAATCCCCCGGTTTTCCAGAACTTCGAGAAGAGCTTTTCCATATTCCCGGCCGTGGGTATGAATCACCTTTCCTCCTAAAGCGCTAACTAAAAGCTGCATCCCATAACAAATACCTAAAATAGGTTTCCCGCCTTCTAAAACCGGGGGAGGAAGTGGGGGAGCATTGGCATCAACTACACTGTAAGAACTGCCCGAGAGGATAATTCCTTTGATCTCCGGGCTCTCCAAATCATATCCCGTCAAATGATAGGGCCATATCTCACAGTAAACCTTACACTCCCTGATTCTTCGGGCAATTAATTGAGTGTATTGAGAACCAAAATCCAGAATAACTATCTTATCCATTATCTATTTTCCCATTCCCACGCCTTGAGCTCTCTGT
>Ga0116175_1001525_pt1 | contig 14856 bp, 10 predicted proteins | sample AD_UKC125_MetaG_FD_89802 | JGI IMG/M metagenome (GOLD analysis project Ga0116175, IMG submission 89802) | Active sludge microbial communities of municipal wastewater-treating anaerobic digesters from USA - AD_UKC125_MetaG | ecosystem: Engineered > Bioreactor > Anaerobic > Digestate | place: USA... | reverse complement strand
GGACGCCCCGACGTCCCGCACCCCGGCGAAGAAGCGCGTGGTGTCGCCGCGGATGGCCGACGGCAGGCCCGTCGGCGCGGCCGTGCAGCGCATCACCAACAAGGGCAAGGCCCTCAAGATGGTGGCGCTGACCTGGGACAAACCCGTCGAGGCCACCCCCTTTCTGCGGGTCCAGGACAAGAACGGCAAGTGGGGTAAGTGGACCGCGCTCGAGACCGTCGACACCGCCGGCAACCCGGGACCGGGTGAACGGGGCCGCCGCAAGTACGTCAGCGGCACCGAACCGATCTGGGTGGGCGGGGCGAAGGTCGCCGAGATCCTGCTGACCCAGGGCGGCAAGGCCATCCCGGCCGCCGTCACCCAGAGCGGACTGCTCACCCAGCTGGGCATCGGATCGTCGGATTCGATCATCTCGACGCTGCTCAACACGGCGCTGTCGGCGGTGCAGGCAACCGTGATCTCGCCGCAGAGCCTGCTGTCGCTCGGGTCATCGATGCTGACCTCGCTCGCGGGCGGCCCGTCGGTGATCTCGCGGGCCCAATGGGGTGCCGACGAGAGTATTCGCTGTTCACAGCCGGTCTACATCCCGCGGGTCAAGGGTGCGGTGGTCCATCACACCGCCGGATCCAACGACTACACACCGCAGCAGTCGGCCGAGATCGTGCGCGGCATCTACGCCTACCATGCCCGCGCTCTCAACTGGTGCGACATCGGTTACAACGCGCTCGTCGACAAGTACGGGCAGATCTTCGAGGGCGCGTTCGGCGGTCTCGACCGCAACGTGGAGGCCACCCACACCGGCGGCTTCAACCAGTCGACGGTCGGGGTGTCGCTGATGGGCAATCTCGACCAGGTCGGGCCGACCGCGCAGATGGTGTCGGCCGCGGGCCGCTTCCTGCGCTGGCGCCTCGGTAAGGCAGGCCTGTCGCCCGTCGGTAAATCCCGGCTCGACGCCCAGTACTTCTCGGAGAGCAAGTTCTCGGCGGGCAGCGTCGCCGACGTGCCGACGATCTCCGGTCACCGCGACCTCAACCACACCGACTGCCCCGGCCGGAACGGGTATGCGGCGCTGAGCACCATCCGCGCCATCGCCTCGGGTGGCACCCCGATGGGCACCGCAGAGCCGCCGACGCCGTCGGCCGCGCCTACCGGTGCGCCCGCACCGGCTCCCGCAACCATCGGCTGAGCCGGCGTGCCCACCTGCCGGCTCCGGGCACAGGCGTCGGAGTCCCGCGAGAGACGTGGTCGTCTCGCGGGACTCCGAGGTCACCGGCCGCACCGACAGTCATTCGGCGGGATCGGGATACTGATACAGCCGCACCGACGCGTGTCCGGGGAAGGTCTGCCCTCCAGAGGTGAACTGCCGGATGGTGAACGCGTCGTCGCCACGGAACCGCCAGACGTCCTGGCCGACGACCAGCACCTCCAGTCTCTTGTCCGCCGGCAACCTCTGGGCGGTGTACTTCATCTGATATGTCCGCCCGTCGCGCTTATGGAACGACCGCCGAACATACGCGGCCCGCGCCAGCTCCGTGTACTCCTTGGGATACCCCTTCGGAAGGCGCATACGCACACTCACGATCGGGCGATAGCCCGGATGGTCATCGACCCACTCCTTTCGGAGAATCAGGGTGATGGTCACCGAATTGGTCATCGTGCACGCCTCACAGACCGGCGTCACCGGTCCCTTGACATCCAGAGGCGTCGCACTACCCTGTCCGGCCACAATGCCGGCGACACCGAGACTCAGCATGACCGCAATAAAAGCGGTGATGATTCTTCTAGGCATTAATAATCTTCCTTCGACATCGAAATGATGTGGGCGATCGGTAATAGTATTGCGGCGGTGCGGATGACCGGCACGAGTAGTCGACTACCCGATTCGCCGGCCATCCGCCACGACTATGTAAGTACTCGGACGGACAGATGCCGTGCGATCAGTGGCGCTTGATCTTCACCAGCCCGATGGAGCCTCGCACCTCATCAGGTCCGGCAAGGGTGTTCTTTCCGCAGTGCAGCCAGACTTCGTGGTAGCCGGGGGTACCTCGCAGGGTCCTGGCCTCCACCTCCTGCGAATCGACGGTGAACCGTTTTCCGATAGCGCCCTTCTCGACGACCCAGGTCTCGCATTCGATCGGGTAGGCATTCGGATTGCTCACCACGACCACCACCTTGCCCCGGTGACCGGACTCCAAGTGCGTGGTCGGCGCGACGGCCGCTGCCGTGCCCGCGCCGGCGCCCAGAATTCCGGCGATTGCGGCAATACCGGCGAATCCTGCGAGTGCGTGTTTCTTGGACATTAGATCACTCCTAAAAAGTGGGAAAGTGAGTTCCCTGACTGATGCGATGTGCCATTCCGAAAAATCAGTAACCCTTTACTTGAAGCCTTTGAATCTATCGGTCCGGCATGACATAGATTCGCACCTCGGTACCCTCCGGTCAATATCGCCACATGGGGACTTCTCCCCTGATTCGCACCCGCACCCGCAGAACTAATTCGTTCCGCAAAACAATGGCAGAACTGTTTACCAGTCGATTACCAAGCCGCGCCACCGGCCTGACGTATTTCGGTAGATTCGCGGCGAATCGGTCATTCCACACCACCGCCGCTCCAGACGGCCGCCACATCCGCCGCCGGCGTACGTCCCCTGCCCGCACGAGCGTTCTGCTGCGATCTACGGCACAATGCGCGGTATGCGCGTGAACAACACCTTGCTACCGGCCACTTCATCAGCCGCCCGCCGTCGCGGGAGTCCGGCACGGCGCATCGTCGCCGCGGTCGCCGTCGCCGCCGGTCTCGGCGGTCTGCTCGGCGGCGCACTGACCAGTCCCGACGCGGTGGCCGCGCCCAAGACGACCCCAACGCAGCCGACCACGAAACCCACCACCAAGCCAGTGGCCAAGAAGAAGTCCAAGCCGATCGTGCGGGCCTGGGCGTCGCACGGCCGCATCTACATGAGCGCCATCAACCTGCCCGAGGGCCGCAAGCTGTGCGGAATCACGATGCAGGTGGCCCGGCAGTACATCGGCAGCTACGAGCCGATCAAACAGCTCGGCGACAAGACCACCACCCGCCGGATACTCACCCTATCGACCCCGCCGCTGCCGCCCGGCACCCACACGGTGAGCCTGCGCTGCTACAACGCCGACGACGGCGCCACCATCGTCGCCTCCACCCGCCACGTGGAGATCGGCTTCATCGAGTGGGCCTCCTGATCCTGGGCTGAACCCCACCAAAGCGCCTGGCACCACAATTATGTTGATGCCAGGCGATATTGGTGTGGTTTACGACGAGAGCGCCGCATGCCTCTCGGCATAGGCAGGCGCCAGTGCCTCCATCTGTTCGATAACGATCTTGATGGCCTCTGGCTGCTTGTCGGGCGGGTACTTGAATTTGACGAGTACCCGTTTCACCGATGAGCGCAGTTTGGCGCGCACATCATCGCGGATGGTCCAGTCATACTTGGTGTCCCGCTGCATGATGCGCACCAATTCGCGGGCGATGTCGGCGAGCACGTCGTCGCCCTGCAGGTCGACAGCCGACTTGTTGGCAGCGACGGCGTCGAAGAAGGCCAGTTCGTCGTCGGACAGCGGTGGGTTGAAGTTCTGACCCCGGTTGCCTTCGGTGGCGATGTCGCGGGCCATCGCGATGAGCTCGGCGATCACCTCGGCGGAGGTGATCTGCTGGTTGGTGTAGCGGCGCATCAGCTCGGTGATCCGGTCGGAGAATTCCCGTTGCCGCACGACACTGTTGCGGGTGGCCTTGCGGGATTCCTCGGTGAGGGTGGCGCGCAGTGCCTCGATCGCCAGGTGCGGATTGGCGGCCGCCCGCGCTTTGGCCTCGAAGTCGGGGGTCAGATCGTTCAGTGACGGTTTGGGCAGACCGGCGGCCTCGTAAATGTCGACGATGTCACCGGATGCGGTGGAGTCGGCGACCAGCCGCGACAGCAGGCGCCTGATGTCGTCGGGGATGGGTTTGCCCTCGGCCTGGCGCCGGTTGGCTTCGATCTTGCCCATCCACACGCGCACTTCTTCGTAGAACTTGATGTCGGGGCGCAGTTCGGCGAGTGCTTGATCGCCGCCTGCCAGCGCCCAGGCACGGGCGAGACCGCCGGCCAGCTCGCGGTAGCGCGCCGCGGCCGATTTCGTCTCCCCGTCGATCTCAACACCGGGCGTGTCGGGGGCGAGCAGGTGATCGGAAAGGCCCCGAGCGGCCCGCATCCACGGGTTTGCACCGCCGCCGCGAACCACTTTCCGCCAGTCGTATCCGGCGCACAGTGCATCGATGCGTGCGAGTGTCTCGCGGGCCAGTTCGGCCGCTTCGTCGATGCGTTTGCCGACGGGTTTGGTCTTCTGGTCAGTGTCGGTGTACTCGGCCAGCGCCGCGTTCAGATTCTCCGCGAGCGGTGCGTAAGCAACGAGCAGACCCGCCGGTTTGCCACGGAAAGTACGGTTCACTCGCGCCAGGGTCTGCATGAGCAGCGCACCTTTGAGGGGGCGGTCGAGGTACAGGGTGTGCAGCGGCGGTGCGTCGAATCCGGTGAGCAGCATGTCCTTGACGATGACGATCTGCAACGGGTCGTCGGGGTCCTTGAGGCGTTTCTGGATGGCCTTGTTCTGTGCGTCTCGCCGCACGTGCCGGCTGATCGGTTCCTGATCTTTCGCCGATCCCGAATAGACCACCTTGATGGCCCCGGCGGATTCGGAATCGTTGTGCCACTCCGGCTTCAGTGCGACGATTTCGTCGTAAAGGCGGGCACAGATGTCTCGGGTGGCACCGACGATAAGCGCTTTGCCGGGGGTTTCGATGAACGGCAGCATCGACGTCGAACGCGTTTCCCAGTGGGCGACGATATCGGCAGCGAGTGCGGTGAGTCTTTGCGGCGCACCGTATACCGCGTTGATGACGGCGACGGACTTCTCAATCTGGGCGCGTTCGACATCATCGAGTCCCCGGGTGGCCTCGTCGGCGGCCCGGTCGAGATCGTCCTCGGTGATCTGTTCCGCCAGTGACACTTTGATCAACCTTGGCTCGAAATACACCGGCACGGTGGCACCGTCGTCGACGGCGCGGGTCAGGTCGTAGATATCGATGTACGGCCCGAACACATCACGGGTATTGCGTTCGGCCAGGGAGATCGGTGTACCGGTGAATGCGATGAGCGTCGCATTGGGGACGGCGTCGGCGAGATGCCGGGCGTAGCCGTCGAGGTCGTCGTAGTGGCTACGGTGCGCCTCGTCGACGATGACAATCACGTTGCGGCGGTCGGTGAGCAGCGGATGGTCGGCGCCGGCTGCGCGTTCTTCTTTAGTGCGGCCGAACTTTTGCAGCGTGGTGAAATAGATACCGCCAGTGGTGCGGTCGGCCAGTTCGTGCCGCAGCTCGTCGCGGCTGCCGATCTTGACCGGCGACTCACCGAGCAGCCGGGACCGATTGAAAGTGTCGAACAGCTGCCCGTCGAGGTCGCGGCGGTCGGTGACGACGATGATGGTGGGGTTCTTCAGTTTTGGCTGTTTGGCCACGAGATGGGCATACAGCTCCATCTCCATCGACTTGCCCGACCCCTGGGTGTGCCACACCACCCCCGCCTTGCCGTTGCTCTCGGCTGCGACCACGGTATTGCCAACAGCCTTGGTGACCGCGAAATACTGGTGCGGCTTGGCAACTCGCTTCACATATCCGTCGGCACCGGCATCGTAGGCGACGAAGTTGTGCTGCAACTGCACGAACCGTTCGGGGTTGAACACGCCATCGATGAGGGGTTCGAGTTCGATACCCAGATCGTCATCACCGATGGGCTTTCCGATCTCGACGGGCTTGCCGTCGTCATCGACGTTCCACGGTGCGAAGTGTTCGAGCGGGGTGAACGGAGTCCCGTAACCCGCGTTGATACCGTCACTGATCACGGTGATGACGGCGAACCGGAACGCCATCGGGAACTCCCGCAGATAAGTCTGCAACTGCGCGTGCGCCGCGGCCACCGTCGCGCCGGCCGACCCGGCCTGTTTGAGTTCGAAGATCACCACCGGTAATCCGTTGAGGTACAGCACCACATCGAAACGACGCTCGTGCTCCCGGCTGCGGATGGTGACCTGCTGCACGGCGAGAAATTCGTTGTCGTCGGGCCGCGTACTGGCCACCCGGATGGTCGGGGTCTGTTCGATCCCGGCATGGTCGTTGTAAGTGATGCCCCGGTATCCGCGGGTCACGATCTGGTGCAGCCGGTAGTTCTCGGCCATCGGATCCTGCGACTGCGGCGCCAGGATCGCCGCCCGCGCCTGCACCAGATACTCGTGCGGCACTCCGGGATTGAGTTCCCGCATCACCGCCAGCAACCGATCCGGCAACACCAGATCGTCCCACGATGCCCGCCCGAGTTCCGTCCCGGGCGCGATGTTCCGTCCCGGGCGCGATCTCCGGCCCCTTGAGCGGCTGCCAGTTGTGTTCGGCGAGCCGATCGACGGTGAAATGCTCCCACTCGGATTCAGGAATGATGCCCATCCGTTAGTCCGTCCTCTCACCTGGCGTACGGGGCCGCCGGTGCCCTCCGTCAACTCTGCCCACACTATGGCAGAGGACTACGACGCCCGGCGGAAACGCCGACCGTGTTCAGGATCCCGATATGGTCGACTGCGGCAACCTCAGCCGCTGGTCGCGGGGATACCGTCCCGCTCATCGCGGTGCGCCCCGGGTATTACTGCGGGCCGACAATCTCCTCGATGGACACGGCTCCTTGAACCAACCGATCACTCCACACGCCGATCTCTTCGGCAGTCGCGTGCGCCACGCGGGCCCGCACATCAGGGTCGAGTTCGCCGAACTTGCTGGTCAGCATCCGCATCAGCAATCGGGCCTGCCCTCTCGCTTCACCCCTGGCTTCACCCTCGGCGCGGCCCTGAGCGATGAGCTGGTCTGCGGTCGTCATGGCGGCCTCCCTTGCCTCGGCTCCGACTGTCCCGGCGAATCGGACGACATTCTCGACCGGTGTCACACTGACCCTTACAAGATAGTTGAAAATCGCGACCAACCGCTCGTAGTCGATCGCAGCCAAGTCATCGGCCCAGTCCGACAACCAACGGGTCACATCGGAGTCATCGGGTGCATGAACGAATGACACGAACGTGATCCGCGCCGTCGCCGTGAGCGGCCGAGCACGCAGAGCCTCATCGTCGACGACGGTCAGATCGTCGAGCAGGTAAGTGAAACGCGGCACCAGGTCAGATGCCGCGCCGACCAGGTCCTGGTCGACGTCGATCAGATCAGCCAGGTCCGTGGGCGCAATCCACTGGCGACGACCCTGATAGATGACGACCGGGATGATCAGCGGCAGCGGACGGGTACGCGAGCGCTGTTCGGGCTGGGCGAGATGCCGCTCCCAGATACGAAGCTGGTAGCCCAGCATCCGCAATGCCATCAACCGGTCCGGAGTACTTTGATGTTCGATCAGCACATACAGATACGCGTCGCGGCCGTGGACAGTGGTCGCGAACAGAACATCAGTCTGGCTGTGCCGCAAGGCATCATCAATGAATGTGCCTTCCTGCAACACCAACCCGTCCAGGTCGATGTGCGCAATCAGATCCGGCGGCAACACCGATCGCAGTTCCGACCCCGCGTTATCCGGATCACCGAACACCAACCGGAACAACGCATCATGCGGCTGTCCCCCAGCCGACGACTCCCCCTCGGTCACCATGGGCACACCCTAGATGCGGCCTACGACATCGCCGCCGAAAACACACCTCACGGCGAACGCGTCGGTTCACGGGGCCGCGCTGCTAACTGCTGCCCCAGCTACTGCTGCCGCTGCTGGAGGTGTCGTCGCTGCCGCGCTGCTTCGTACTGCCCTTGGCGCGGTACATGCAGTTCGCGGTCGATCCGGGACCGGCGGAATCCTCGCCGATGATCCGGTTGGATTCGACGTCACGTACCCGGCAAGCGACGCTACCTCCGGTATGCGAAGTGATCTTCGCGCCGAACCTGTTGCCGGGCTGGATGTTGTGCTGATATGTGCCGTCGGAGTCGCAGGTCGTGGTCGTCGTGTCCTTCGGCCAGGTGACGGTGGCGCAGCCACCCGACACCGCGACCGTGACCAGGACGTCACCCCCACGGGTGTAGGTGCCGGCGGCATCGGCCGATCCGGTGCCAGCGACCAACAATCCCAGGGCGAGTCCGCCCACAATCAAAGTCTTACGCATTGCTTTCCTTCTTCGAGAATCTGCCGGATCGTTCCGGCGAGAGGTGTGGGAAGCAGGCCCTGCGAAACCTGCTCGATCAACATAGCGGCGAGCTACGACATTTCGTCTCTGTCACCGAAACCAGCAGGCCACGCTGCCGAATGTCATTCCTCGGTGACCTTGATGACGTTCGCGGTGATCTCACTGTCGCTCGAATCGGTCTGTGCGCGGAGGCTGTCGTCAATGCTCAGATCCGTGCCGGACAGCGTGAAGTAGTCGGTCATCTCGTCGTCGGTGCCGAGGATCTCGTAGACGACCCGGAAGCGGCGTCCTTCGACGTACTTGGATGACGTCAGGAGCGTGGGCCGCACCGAGAACTCAACGACGCACCCCGCCGATCCGAAGCACTTCTTCTCCAGCACTTCGATATTCATCCGGAAGTCGTCGGGCGTGATCGGTATGTCGTAGACCGTCGGGGTGGCGGACGTCGTCGCGCTGGAGGTGGCCGCAGCGGAATCCGTGTCCGCAGCACTGCTCCCCTTCCCGATCAGGAACCCGCCGGCACCACCGACGACCACCAACAGGATCGCACCGAGCGCCACTAGCAACCCCTTGCGCCGACGACGCGACTCCGGCTGCGGCCGCTCGAATGAGCCAGAATCATCTACTGATCCGCCGACGAAAACTCTTGTGAATTCATACTTTTCTCACTCCTACTGAAGGAACGACTGATGCAGCCATTCGATGATGAGGACTACCTCACGAGTGTCTGACAAACCGATTCGAGAACAAAGCGGAATATTGGTGCCAGCATGTGGACACAGGATTCCGAATAGATTGTCTATCCGACATGCATAAGAATTGGGTTTCGATCGCTCAGTTCGGCATGCCTGTCGTGACACACGCGTCCTCTACTGCACCCTTAGAGACGGGCAGCCGGACCGAAACTCCCAGCACATCGCTTGCGTGACCGCAGCGTGCCACCTCACCGATAAAACAGCCACTAAGAGTGGCACCGCATCGTGACCGAGTTGGGCGAGTAGCGAATAATCCTGGCCAGCAAACGGTATCAATTAGAAATCTGCACGGCGGCTTGGCCCAGGTAGCATAAAACTACACACCCGCCGCACGGTTCCCGGCGATCAACGGACCGAACTCCAGATCAGGCCTGAACACCCGACAAGTCCTCACGCTCACGATCGCGGTAGTCCTTGACGATGTAGTCATCGGCATGCCGCAGCGCGCAGGTCCGCGACCCGGTACCGCAACCCACGCACCACCGGCCTGCCGTGGCAGATGACCGGATCGCCATCACGCGGTGAAGATTGGACATTTACCCAGGTCCGCGGCCGACAGCTCGGGAGCTATCCTCACAGATTGCGTCCAAGCGTGCGTCCGGTGCCCGCAACGTTACGTCAACGACACTGAACCTGCGTCTCTCCTGGATGAAGCTGACCGCTACGGCGGCGAGAATCCGGGGACGTCGACGCCGCTTAGAGTTCGATGCCGCTTCATGCGTTCTTCGGATCCGCCTGTCTATATTCTCCATATGTCATCATACGCGACCTTCGCCATATGGTCAGTTCGACTCCTTACAATCTCAGCGGTCCAATCCTCCTCGCCAAGTATCGACTTCGGAAGCTTGTAGCCCTCAGAGAGCAACATCTTCTTCTTCTCGGGGAAGGGCTTTCTATCGAGACGACCATTCATTGGAGAGTCAATCAACAACAGGTTTCCGAGCTGCCCGATCTCAGAATCCGACCAATCGTGACCATAAGTTGCTTGAGGCTGGATATGCTCAATTGTCATCTCTTCAAAATCTGCGGCAGAGAGCAGATTCTCGTGTTCGAAGAATCTACGCAGTACGTACCTTACAAGAGACCTCTGCTTAGATCCGGCGTTCGTGTATGTGACTTGGCCAAAATTGACTCGGAACTCCTCGAATGAGGGTTTACGTTCACGAAGCTTCGAAACGAGCGCAGAAATTTCCTTCGCTGCCAAATTGGAGTCATTTCCCGCTTCGTATAGCTTACGCGCAAAAGCCGCGTACATCCCCGAGATGCCGCCAGATGACCTCGAGGATGTTACAGCCGTGAACAAGAAGTGGAAGTTCTCAATTGCGCCGAGCGCTTCTTGAAGCTTTCTAGTCTTGATTGCCCCATCTCTATGTGCACGGGCCAGTGAGAGCAGCGCAGGCATGGGCTGCGACAATTTGAAAAGCTGGATTGCGGTCAGTGAGGCAACTACTTTACGCTCGTTCCTCGGCCAGTATACAACGGGTTCATAAATTGCTCGATATAACTTGGCGTCTGCAACCATATCATTCAAGTGAATTTCAGCATTACTCTCTACGATCTGATCCTTCATTGCTTGAAATAGCCGTTTTAAAGGGATGTAGTCCGACCAAGACGCCCAGTAGTGGTACAGAAATGAATCAGGCGAGATCTCAGCATTCGATCCGTAAATTGTCTCTATTAGCTCGGTCCACCTGATCTTAACGGAGTCCACGTCTCCGTCCGACTTCAGCAGTTTGGTGAAGTGGTTCTTCAACAGGTCGGAGACAGCCAAGTCCTTACCCCTGGTATTGAGTGTCTCGAAGATGACATAAGCATCGTCCTCATCATCCAGAACTACGAGTATTATCTTCAAGTTCAGCAGCGAGTCTCGTAGGCGTCGAATCTGATCGACCTTCGCACGCACCCTTGACGGCTCGTCAGCAAAATCTGCACTGCTCTCAATCGAGGATAACGCCGTTTCAACCTTCTTCTGAAGGAGGTTTCTTGCGCGTTCAATTGACTTCTCTTCGTCGCGAGCTTTACTTGTAAACCTCGGACCGCCCGACCTCTGGATTCTCTCTTGAAAATACGGGTATGATGTCTCTGGCTTGAGAACAAATTCTTTCTTGTTGTCTCTGTTGTTACGTTCTATTAGTAGATGAACCCCAGCCGCGAGGTCCGGCTCTTTCAGAGAAAGAAATACATCCCGGAGTACCGAAAGCATAATTGTTATGGTGGTTAACCTTTGCTGGCCATCCACAACACCGACCGCTTGCTTGTCCATCTTGTACACAACCATCGAGCCGATAAAGTAGTCGCCTGAAATGCTAGCATTCAGATCATCCCAGAAGTCCTGAATATTCTCATCGTCCCACGAGTACGGACGCTGAAATCGAGGAATGTGGAAGTATCTACCTGTAAGTAGACTCTCCAGATCGGTGTCGCTTGATTCAATCTTCAACATTAATCCTTTACGGGACACAAAAGCATAATTCGCCAGTAGGCATCTACGATACACACATACCCTCTGGAACGGAACTATCTTGTTGACATTTGGAAGGGCAAACAGAGTTCACTATAATAGATATCCAGTGGTCCGGCTGCCACTCGTAAGCGACAACCTGATACTGACCTGCCACCCACCGGTACGCACACTGAGCGCCGCCCGCTACCTTTGCCGGATCTAGGCAATCGCCATTATTCACGGACCTCACGATCTGATCGAGCTTGCTGCCACATTTTCCAAGTCACCGATTGAGACCCTGCCCGACAACAGGAGTGGCAGTAGCTCATCACGGGCGTCTGCGAGGGCACGGGACTGTCTGCGGGTGGCGTCGACCTGCGATCCGGCAGAGTCCAGGAGGCTACGCGAGGACGAAGGAAGATCACGGACGTCCCGGATCGCGAGCTCGAGCAGTTCTGCTGGCCTGATCCGCTGGTGACTGCCTGATGTGCCGACTGCATAGCTGACCAGCGTCGTTGACACCTCGGGCTGCGCCAGCGCCGCCCACAAAGCCGACCTCGAAACGGACCTGGGCACAAGAACAATGAATTCCGTGCTCGCTACAGGTGGAAGATCAGGAAGATTCCCCACATCCCAGATCCTCGGGAAACGCGGATTGAGCTTCGAGAAGAGAACGCAGGGCTGCTCGATCAGAAACTTGTTACTCTTGATCGCGGCACCCGGTTCGATCACGGGATCTTGCTCGGAGTCGTATGCGGGAAGACTGAAGTGGACAACCTTGTCGAAGTCAGTGGGGTCCACCGACTTCGTAACATGCGTCGCAAGCTCGCGAACCGGCACAGAGGTTGCAACCACCGCAACAAGCGAGCGCATCAAGTCCTCGCCGGCAATCACCACCTGCTCGTTTGCTGCGATCTTGTCGTCGAAGGCGCCGAGGACTTCGGCGATGGCGTGTTGGGTGGGGAGCGGGGGCAATGCCGGCAGACGCAACGATTTCACATCCGCCACCCGCAAATGAGGCACCGTCGATCCCATCGCCCCGGCCTGGATCCTCAGCTGCACAGCTGGGCTGATGAGGAGGTAGTAGAGGTAGCGAGGGTGCACCACATTCGGATTCGCTCGCAGGTGAGTTGTACGTTGGCCCGCAGCGTAACGTCCACCTTCCGGAATCCGAATGACCGGGCCAACAGGGGCCTCACGCGCGAGAAGAAGATCGCCTGGCTCTGGAACCAGACGTCGCGTCCACTTTACGAAAGTCTCTTTGGTGATAGTGCGCGCCTCCGACAGGTTGACAACGTTCCCACGCATCGCGGGTGTCCCAACTGCGAAGTACTCACCGTCCAGGTCTTCTGGGGCGATCCTGTTCACGCAATCGACAATCTCGTCGCACACCTCGGCGAGTGTGAGTTCGTTACCCATGCATCCGTCCAATCTGCTCACGCACCACGGCATCCAGCCGTGCCGACTCGTCGAGTGCCGCGAACAGCTCTGTCTTGAGCCGGGTGATCTTTTCGTCGATGGGTTCGCCGTCGTCTTCTACTTCGGGGGCTCCGACGTAGCGGCCGGGGGTCAGTGCGTAGCCGGCGGCGGCGATTTCGTCGAGGGTGGCTGATTTGCAGAAGCCGGGGATGTCTTCGTATGAGATGCCTTTGGCGGCGGCGGAGGAGGAGCCGCGCCAGGAGTGGTAGGTGTCGCCGATGCGGACGATGTCGTCGTCGGAGAGGGCTCGTTCGGCGCGGTCGACCATGTAGCCGAGGTCGCGGGCGTCGATGAACAGGACCTCGCCGGAGCGGTCGACCGTGCCCTGTTTGCCGGCGGTCTTGTCTTTGGCGAAGAACCACAGGCAGACCGGGATTCCGGTGGAGCGGAACAGCTGCGTGGGGAGGGCGATCATGCAGGAGACGAGGTCGGCGTCGACGATTTCGCGGCGGATGTCGCCTTCGCCATTCGAGTTGGACGACATGGAGCCGTTGGCAAGGACCACGCCGGCTTTGCCGCCGGGGGCCAACTTGTACAGGATGTGTTGTAGCCAGGCGTAGTTGGCGTTTCGGGCCGGGGGTACACCGTAGCGCCAGCGGGGGTCGTCCTCGTTTCTCGACCAGTCCTTGATGTTGAACGGCGGGTTGGCCATGACGTAGTCCATGTGGACGTCGGCGTGCTGGTCGCGGGAGAACGTGTCGCCCCAACGGGAACCCACGCCGTTGTTGTCGATGCCGTGGATGGCCAGGTTCATCTTGGCCATCCGCCACGTTTCCTCGATGGCTTCCTGGCCGTAGATGGCAACGTCTTTCGGGTCGCCGTCGTGTTCGTAGATGAACTGTTCGGTCTGCACGAACATGCCACCCGAACCGCAGCACGGGTCGTAGACGCGGCCCTTCTTGGGTTCCAGAACCTCGACGATCACGCGGACCACGCTGCGGGGGGTGAAGAACTCGCCGCCCCGTTTGCCTTCGGCCCTTGCGAAATTGCCGAGGAAGTATTCGTAGACCTCGCCCATCAGGTCGCGGGCCTTGTGCTCGCCCTGACGGGAGAAGCGGGCGCTGTTGAACAGGTCGATCAGCTCGCCCAGGCGGCGTTGATCGATGTTGTCGCGGTTGTAGATTCGCGGGAGGGTGCCCTGAAGCGACTTGTTGACGGCCATCACCGCGTCCATCGCCTCGTCGATCAGTTCGCCGATGTTCTTGGCGGGCTGGTCGTCGGAGGCGGGTTTGCCTTTCGCGTTCTCCGCCAGATACGTCCAGCGGGCGATCGGGGGGACCACGAACACCCCGTAACCCTGGTACTCCTCCGGGTCGTCGATCAGTTCGACGATCTGGTCGTCGTCCATGCCGTCGGCGACCAGTTCCGCGCGGATCGCCTCGCGGCGTTCGTCGTAGGCGTCGGAAACGTACTTGAGGAACACCAGGCCCAGGATGACGTCCTTGTACTGGTTCGCCGACAGCGAGCCGCGGAGCTTGTCGGCGGCCTTCCACAGGGTGTCCTTGAGTTCCTTCATCGTTGAAGGGGTTGCAGGGGGCTGTTTTTGGCGGGGGGGCATGGGTGGTTAGTTCCTCTGAGTTTCTGGGTGGGTTGGTGGGTATCTCACTGGGTTTCGAGGCTCGTCGCCGGCGCTCCTCGCACCTCAACCTGCGGGGAACTGATTCGAGGCTCGGCCGGCGGGTCAGGCGGTGTGGGTGGTGACCTCGATTCCGCTGGTGGTGTCGGCGGTGTCCAGAGTGACAGCTCCGGCGGCGACGCCGTCGATCAGGGCGGTGGCCAGGTTGTGGGCGGCGCGGACCTTGGCCTCGGCTTCGCGTCGGTAGGCGTCGACCTGCGCCAAGACAGTTTCGAGGTGGTGGGCGTCGTCGTCGTTCAGGTTGGGGATGCTCCACGTCTGCCATTCGGAACCCGGTTCGGCGAGCGTGTTGACGGCGGTGGCCAGTAGGTGCGGGCCGAACG
>Ga0116175_1001524_pt1 | contig 14857 bp, 9 predicted proteins | sample AD_UKC125_MetaG_FD_89802 | JGI IMG/M metagenome (GOLD analysis project Ga0116175, IMG submission 89802) | Active sludge microbial communities of municipal wastewater-treating anaerobic digesters from USA - AD_UKC125_MetaG | ecosystem: Engineered > Bioreactor > Anaerobic > Digestate | place: USA... | reverse complement strand
CCTTTGATATAACCTTTTCAATTGTAGAGACATACTTCTCGGGCTGTCTCTCTTTATATTTTTCCTCAAATCTCTTAGGATGAGTTCCTGAATAATGCTGGCGTCTCTTGTGCTTTTCTTCCAAATCTATGTCCTCCGGTATGAATCCATTAATGTAGATCCGTTATATTATATCATACTTTCAGACTGCTTCCTCTACCTCTTCACTGTCATTGTCATTGGATTTCTTATCTGTAAGGGGTTCAATTATATTTCTATATACGAGTCTTACAAACGGCCCAGCAAAAAAGATCTGCCAGCCCAAAGCCATCGGAAAATTAAGAGCTGCTGTCTGAAGCCATACTGCTACCAATTCATTACCCGGATTTTTGAATAATATTGTCGCGATCATACTCATGATCGGGCACATAAGACAAACTATCATAGAGCTTATCCCAATCGTTATAATAATTGGTCTATCTGTTGGCTTGACAAATCTAAACGCTAGCATAGCTGCCAGTTTTTCTACTACAAAGTATTCTAGGGTAACAGCTATAGGCCACATTATCTTAATCTCACCTAAAACCATCAGAAATGTCTCATTCTTCATTCCTCCTGTTGCAATTGAAATATTGTAGCAAATCATCGCGTATACCATCACTAATGCCATAATAATTGTGAATATTATATTTTGAAGTTTTGTTTTGGGCATGAAAATGCCCTCCTTTCATGGTTCTGAGACAAGTGTTGTTCATAACCATGCCGAGGGCATGTACTGTTTCCAATTATACCTATGTCATTTTTTAACGCATCGGATAGGATCATAACATAAGTCAAACAAATATGTAAGCACTTTTTTAACCGGCAAAAAACATTCCGTCAAACAGATCTTCACATTTTTTTCCACCGACAGTACAATTTCCACTTTCTGATCCTGTTTCAACATCTACTCTGTATAATTCTCCGTTTTCTGATTTTAGAATAACGTATGACTTGGCATCAGTACCAAAAAGTGTTAATTTCGTTTTGCTCGGTATCATGATCTTCTTTTTAGTATCTTTACCAGAAGCATCTGACAGACTTGCCATAGAAGATATCTTGGTCATCTCTATATCAGTCTTGGTGGTCAGTATAACCGGTTTTTCCTTCATAATTTCATTATTATAGTAAAAATAATCAGTTTTAGGTGTAGGAACTCCATCGTCTCCTAATTCATACTCTCTTGCCACATACATTGTGCTAAGGAGACTCACTCTTTTCTGCATTATAAAATTATCTGTATTATAGGGCGTATCATCATAGAATCCACATCCCAAAAATCCATTTGAATCAGATTCACCATCTACATTAACATCAACATGGTTAACCTTACCATTTTGGATTCGATATACGGTTGTATTTTTATAGTCATCTTCTCCTGATAATTCTATATAGAGATATGTGATTTTGTCGTGACTTGCCATAAAACATTTTGCACTGTAATACGCATCTTGTTCAAATGAATAATCAACCCCATTATAGGTTATGGCCAGATGGTTTTTAACATCGGCTTCATCATCATCCCCTGCAAAATTCCAGATAAGCTTTTTATCTCCATCATCTTTTATTTTAGTCTCTCTATTTTCTGGTATTTCTCTAAAACATTTGGTATTAACTTTAGCTGGGATATATTTTTTATTAAAAAGATCAGGATAATCTGAAAATGAAATATTTGCAAACTGAGGTCCAGCTGCATAGCTAGCCAAGGTTTCTGCTGAAAATATAACCGTAATCCCAGTGTCTGATACCGTAAACGGAATCTTATCATAATCATTATCGCAACTTGACTTGATCTGGTTTTCAAGTGAAGTTCCAGACATCTCGCTCTCAATATCCGGATAATTTTTTCTAAGGGTATCAGCTATAACCTGTGCCAATTTATTCATATCAGTAGTAATATCGGAAAGCACAAGTGACTTACCCGTCTGAGTATCAATATTTATGCCTCTATATTCAGTACTAGGATGAGCTCCTCCAAGATTATAATAATCTGTCTCACTTAAACTTATGATACTTTTATCTGCTCTTTCTGTCTCAGCAGTATAATCAATCTCACAAGCAGCCTTATTTATTTCCTCTTTCCACATCGAAGCTGCATCTGAAAAGTTTTCATCCATAGCTGATGTATGGCGCTTTTTTAGATCATCATTTATGGAAACAATTCCCTTTTTTGCATTGTCATAGCCGGAATCTGCAACATCGGAATGATATCCATTCTTATTTATTTCTGAATGTGCCAATGTAATTACCGGATATTTGCCATTCAAGACATATTTTCCATCGCTTTCCTTATACGGATATTCATAACTGATCTTAACAGGTAAAATATTACTTTTTGTTTTTTCTGTATTGGCACTCTTATGTTTAGTTTCTTTTCCGGATACTATATCAGATTTACTGTTTTTATCACTGTTTTTAGTGAAGCTACAACCTGTAAGGCCTGTTCCTACCATCCCCAGTGTAAGTACCATACATCCCATTCGAAGCAAAGAATTATTTTTCATACCATATATCCTCTTCATTTCCTCAAGCAAAATTAATATCGTCTACTTTTCTTGTCTTATACTTACGTTATCTTGTCATATCTTGTTTTATACAAAAAGGTCGGATTACTCCGACCTCATATCTTAAATTCAATATCAATAACTCAAATACAAATTTTTGATTCAAATACAAATATTATTTTGTCAAGAAAATCAGCCCTCAACAATCAGGAATCTTCCATCAGGAATAGGAAATACCTCAGATGAAGCTAAGATCTCTTCATCAGACATATCATCTACATCAACTGATTCCCTCATATATTCAAGTGCTTCATCTTTATCATCACATACTACAGCCAGACAATCCTCAAGGAAGTACTCAGCCTCCTCTGGAAGTTCAGCAACATTCTCCGGGAAAAGCTGAAGCTGATTATTTAAAAACACCTCTATCACGTCATCATCATAACTATTTGTCATATCATTACCTCCTGAATATAAGCAGATTCACAGAAAATTATTTATATACAACAATCTATATAAAATTCTTAATTTTATCTCGTTCTGTTGTAAAGCATAGAGATTATAATACAGTAACAAATAAACTACAATCATAAATTTATCAGATTATAGTTTATTTGTAGATTTTTATTAATTATGATCCAAATCATATATCAAGCAATTACATATTTATCACTATAAACATCAAAGCCTGGGTACTTGCACTTCTTTTTCAAGTCTAAATGAATATAGGATAAGATCCTTGATTGGCAGGTCTAATGCACGTCCTGCAGCTTCACCATATAATTGTAGCTGCCTCGTATATCGCTCTCTAAGCGTTTCTTCATCATTTACCCTATCTGTCTTGTAGTCAATAACTGTAATACCATCATCATCGACAATAAGCGCATCTATAGTACCCTGAACCAACGCTTCCACTGAAAGATCCTCCGGAAGTTCTTTTAATCCCTTGAATATTTTCTTGAGCTCCTCTGAAAATACAAAGTTCTGTTCCCTTAAAAGTCTGTTTTCCTTTTGTGCACGTCCCAGTAGCTTGGCCGTATCACTTTTAAGGAAAATAACAAGTCCTCTTCTATTGATGATTGCAGCTTCATCCTTTGTCAAGAATCCCGATTCTTCCATTTTCTCCAGCTCTGCCAAAAGTTCTGCTTCACTATATTCCCTTGTAAAATCTAAGCCTTCTAAAGCACGATGCATAGCGGTTCCTCGAAGAGCTCCTGGATTGACCTTGCTTTTATTTTTTTCTGATGAAGCACCCTGTACATCTTCTGTTTGGTTATTTTCAGCTGTATCATTTGTAACAAATATATTTTCTTTGATCATAGTTTTATTGAGCATAGTTTCATCAAGCAAAGTTAAATTTTCATTAGTTTCAGAATCATTGATTATCGCTTCATTTTTTTCGATCTCTAAATGTTTGATCTCTGATACAGAATATTTGTTTTTAAATTCATGTTCCAGTCCAAAAATATATCTATATTCCAGCTGTTTTTTAATAATCTCCATATCATCAGAAGCTGCAGTCTTTAAAAGAGTATTTAATCTTAATTTTTCGATTTCACTTCTATCAGATATCTCTGCCTCTTCACTTACATATTTCTCTATAGTACCTTTTATGATCTCATATTTATTACTGCCATTATCGTCCTTGATATTATATATTGCAGGAAGTATCCACGACATGTAATTATTGGTTCCGATCTTCTCATACAGAGTAGGACCTACCTCAGACAGTATCTCCAGCTTGTCATCCATGGAGTAATCAACTGTTCCTCCGGAATATTTTCCTGTAATGATTAGTTTCTCCTTGGCCCTTGTCATGGCAACATATAGTATTCTCTGTTCCTCTCCCTTTTCCTCCATAGTATTTAGGAATTTAAGGGCATCCATATAAAATGAATTGTATGAGACCTTGTAGTTACCACCTATTACATTCTTTATTGCCATTCCGTATTTAGGTGAGAAAACCATCTTTTCATTCCTAGATCCGCCGCCTAATAGTCCTCCAGCACGTATCAAAAATACTACCGGGAACTCAAGTCCCTTGCTCTTATGTATAGTCATTATACGGACTACATCATCCTCTTCTCCCAGAAGTGATGCCATATCTATCTCTTCGTTATATTTCTTTCTCTTCCTGATATAATCCATAAATGAATAGAGATCATGGGTGGAATTATTCTCCATATTCTCTGCTTCATCCAAGAGCTTAAGCAGATTAGCACGCCTGATTGTGCCTCCCGGTAGCGATGATACGTGATTTAAGAATCCTGTTCTGTCATATATATCTGATATCAGATCCGGAAGGAGCATATCCACCTGTCTGACCCTAAGTTCATCAAATAATTCAAAGAAACTGATAATCTTATCTTTTGTCGAAGCTTTATAATCTCCTGCTTCACTTACATAATTTCGGCATGCATTGTAAAAGTTGCTTCCCTCATCATTTCTCCTGATATCCATGAGTTCATCGTTGGTAAGTCCTGCTATTTCAGACTTGAGAACCGATACCATAAATGTATCCTTATCCGGATTATCCAGGATCTCAAGATATGAAAATATTGTTTCTACCTCCAGTGATTCGAAATAACCTGATCTCTCCGCCAGAACAGCATCAACATTATAATCCTGGAGCGCCTTTAAAAGCAGTGTCATCCTGCCTGTCTTATCTGTAGCACTCCTTGTAAGAATTGCGATATCTGAGAATCGGATAGGACGCATGAATTTTTCTTCCTTTTTCGTATCAGGATCGATACTTTTATCCTGAACAGGAAATCTGGTATCTATCAGTTTTCTGATCCGTCTCGCTATTAGCCGGCTCTCATATTCGAATGCATTTTCGCACTCAGATGCTTCCAGATCCTCCTGTGAAGGATCGACATAATATATCTCAGGGTCATAGATATGGTTATCCACATCCAAAAAATCAGCTCCATACTTTAGGCTGACCTCATCGGTATAATCCACATCTCCCATATCTCTTTCCATTACTGAGGAAAAGGTCTCATTTGCAATATCCAGTACCTGTTTTCTGCTTCGAAAATTCATATTAAGGTCTATTCTTATATGATCCTCATTTTCCTCTGCAAAATCGTCATATTTTTTCATAAAAATTCCGGGGTCGGCCTGACGAAATCCATATATACTCTGCTTTACATCCCCAACGCAGAAATAGTTGTGCTTACCGATACTGTCTCCGGACACAGCACTTAATAAGACTTCCTGGACTTCATTGGAATCCTGATATTCATCCACCATTACTTCTTCATAAAATGTCTGAAATTCAAGGGCAGCCTCTGTAGGTTCCATTGTGTCCTCATCTACGAGTATATTTAGCGCATCATGTTCTAGATCTGAAAAATCCAGCACATTGGTCTCATCCTTAATCCTGTTATATGCATCTCTATATTCTCTTGTAAGTTTGATGATCATATCCACAAAAGGTTTTGCAGACTGCATCTCATAAAGTATTTCATTTATATCGTCTGGGACATCTTCACCTATAGATTTTACAGCGTTTTTCCATGGATCTCTAAGAATCTTCTGAACCAGTATCTTGGTATCCGGATCAGCATCCTTTTTATTAAATCTAGGGAACTTGCCGGATGCTTCCTTCACAGCCTTAAAGAACTCCTCGGTTCCGGTCACTGATACCAGATCTCGTAAAACTTCTCCATCCTGCTTGATAAGGTCAGCAAATCCAGGGCAATGTCTATCTTCTTTTAGGAAAATATATGTCCTGTCTATTCGCTCTAGAATATCATTTATGATCATTCTTTTATAATAAGTATACTTTTCCATCCATGGCTCTTTTAGAATATCGGAAAAGTCCTTAACATTATATAAATTGCTTATTTCATCCAACCATTTATCAGGCCACGCAAAGCTCTCTGATTTCTCATAAAAATCGGAAACAATATCTCTAATATTCTGGTCGGAATTGGCTATTTTATATGAAGCGATCAATTTCCTAAATGTATCATTATTTTCTTCATAATTTTTCTCCATGATTTCATCCATGGCTTCCTGTTTCATAAGCGCACTTTCTGCAGGATTAACCACTCTAAAATCCGGATCTACATTTATGTCCTGAAAATTATTTTTCACAATATACGTACAGAAACTATCTATTGTAGAAATCTGAGCATAATGAACCAGGGTTTTCTGCCTTGAGATCCTCATATCCCCAGGATTGGCCTTAGATGCGTTATCTATGGCTTTTCTGATCCTCTCACGCATCTCTCTTGCCGCATCTTTGGTAAACGTAAGTACAAGTATCCTATCAATGTCACATGGCTCATCCTGAGATAATACCTTTTGAATGATCCTCTCGACTAGAACTGCCGTCTTACCAGAGCCTGCCGCAGCAGAGACTAATATGTCCTTATGATTTTTATAAATAACCTCTTCTTGCTTATCGGTCCACTTCACAGCCTACTCCTCCGCTGTAATCTCAAAATTTGATATTTTTTTCAAATTCCTATATGAATACCCATCCATGTCATTATCAAAATGGCAGATACTGTGATAAGGGCAATAATCGCATCCGGTTTTATTATCAGTTCTATAAGGCTCACAGTCTATTTTGCCTCTTGCCATTTTATTGCCCTCGTCCGTTATCAGTTCCCTTATATTTTTCCGAAGGACTTTCCAATTCTCATTACCGATGGGTTTTAGACCGGCTCCCGGTGCTTTGCCGAGGCCCAGTAGCATCTGGGTATTATTATCAGAATTAATCAGTCCATCCTTGGCAACGACACTATAAGCCGCTTCCATTCCTAAATCTGTTTCAATATCAACATCCGTTTCTGTATCCGATCCTGATTTCAGATTTACTGATTTCGCAATATTGGATCTCGTGACACTATTCGGATCTCCATTTACACGTACGTAAAAGACACCGGCCGGAACAGCCTCTAATCCTGTCTTTTTCTCTTCCATCTCAAGTGCAGCATCCATATAAAGGAACAGCTGTATCGATATTCCTCCATAGGCCTCTGTAGCGCTCACATCTCGATTTCCGGTTTTATAATCTGAAATCTTGACCAGTATCTTACCATCCTCAGAGGTATATGTATCAAGCCTGTCTATCTTACCTGTAAAATCCATAGTCCCGTTTTCCAGTGGAAAGCTCAGGCTATCCAGCGGAATATTCCTTTGTACTTCCCGAAAATCCACTTCAAATCCTTCAGGTTCAAAATGGCTTGTCTTGACCTGTCTTGCGATAAGAGGTACGGTCACCCTAAGAGTATTTTTGATCTCTTCGAATTTAAATGCTGAAACAGGATCTTCACTGAATCTCTGCATATTTTCCTCAGCAGCTACTTCATCCATACTTTTTTCCAAAATAGAAATCGAATAGTTGTCACTGATATCATGCCATTTTAATTTTCTATCCTTGATATGATCAGAATATTTTTTCAAAACAAAATGATAGTAATTACCCATGGCAATATTAGAAAGATCATCCTCTTCCCATTCATTTAGTCTCAAAAGATATTTCAAGAAATATCCGTATGGACATCTGGCATAGGTCTCTAACTTCGATACAGATCCCTTTAGATTGTCGCTTACCATTTTTGAATTGATATCGCTTTCAAGCTTCTCCGGAACATGTCTATAAAAAAGATTCTTCAGAACCTTCGCCAAAAATTCCTTATCATTATTATTCTCATATCTGAGAAGAGCTGACAGTAGCTTCTCTTCATTCTGATCTAATTCGGATTTTAGTTCTCTTGATAACAGAACGATCATATTTTCCCTTATGCTATTATCATTGGTAATTCTCTTGATAGAAAGATCTGTTGTATTTTCCCTTATGATCAGACCCGGAAACATATCTTTTATATCCTGATATAAATATGATACCTTTCTGGATTTGCCCTCTTTATCCATTCCGGAAGCCGTGATCACAAGTTTCTCTGATGGTTTAGAAAGACATAGATATAGGTAATATCTCTGCCTAAAGGCTCTCTCTCTTCCTGTTGGAGCCAGCTCAAATCCCTTTTCCTTTAGTCTCTCTCTTTCTAGTGCTGAGAGAATGCCCTGCCTCGTATCAGCCTTGGGGATCATTCCATCACAGGCTCCTGTCAATATCAGGACCTTGACATTATCTAGCCTGGTCCTCTCTATATCTCCAAATATCACGCAATCATTAGATGGTGGGATCATGCCTATTTTTAATGCATCAAATCCCGAACTTATAATCTTATAGTATTCCTCCGGCGTAGTACTTTTGGTTCCTAAAAGTGAATCCATCTGTGCCAAAAGCTCCATTACAAGATCGTAAATATTTTCATATTCGCGTTGAAGCGATGTATCTCCACTTTCAGCATACTTTTCTGCCCGAGCAGCTAGCTTATCCTGAATACTGAACTTATCCATAAATATTCTAAGAGCATTTGATATATCAGATACCGATACATCCTTTTTAGTTACAGCATCTGTAAATTCTCTTACCGGAGTCATAAATATCTCTTTTTCAACATTAAGAACCGAAAGAACATCCTCTGTAAATGTCCTGTTTTTTCTTTTAAAAGAATTGGAATAACTCTTATAACCCCTTGGTCTCATAGCAGTTATATAATAATCCAGATCATCTAATTCCCTTGCAGGCAACAGACCCATTCCGCATTTTAGGAACTTAAGTACATCTTCCGGTCGATAATTATACTGGATCATAACGAATAGTCTCTTTATCATCGCCAAAAGCGGATGCCCTGTGATCTTCGTCTTTGTATCCAAAAACATAGGAATATCATATTTCTTGAAAACGGACATCGCTGTATATGAATACTCTTCCACCGAAGAACAGACTACCGCAACATCTGAGAATTTTCTGTTATTTTCCCGAACCTCATTTAAAATATATGATGCTACAAACTCCATTTCATCATGAAAATCTCGTAGTCTATATAGTTCCGGAAGTGCATCCCCTCTTCCTGTCATATCCATATCAGAAAATACCTTACCGTTTTCACGGAAAATATTTTCTTCTAGAAAGAAAAGGTATTTATTTTTACTGAATCTGGTGTTCATAGGAGGTGGCAGAATAATGGGCTCATCTATGGCCGTGGATGTCTCCTCACACAGTTTAATCAGGCTTGAAGACATTTTTCTGCTCATATAGAAAAGTTCCTGCTCCAATCCAGGTACCATATAGCTTTCTTTTCCATCCAAAGTAATCGTCACATATGTTTTTTTAGAAAGTGGAATCAGTTTTCTCAAAAGTTCCTTTTGAACCGGGGTAAATCCTGTAAATCCATCAAATACTAACGTGCAATTTTTAAGCAGCTGTGACCTGTCTGCTACTTCTGTCAGTCTCTCCGGGATTTCTTCCGTCGTTATAAAATTACCATCTATAAATTCCAAGAATCCACGATATAGCTTTTCGATATCATCGATCTTAAGTTTGAAACGATTTGTGAATCCCTCAGTTTCTCCTATTTCCATCAAACCATCAGAATCGATTCCATACTGAGATAATTCTGAGATAAAGGATCTTATCTCATTGACATACCCTGCCTTTTTCATGGAATTTTTCAGGATGCTGAGAGAATCTGCTTTTTCCTCTGCGACTTTTCTAAGTACTAGATTTTTGCCGGTATCACCTATGACATCATTTACAGGAGTCCCCAATTCTCCAAATACTCTGTATGACAATCTGAGAAATGACAATATCTCAATATTGAGACATGAATGCCTTGGATGCAGTCTGACCGCATCCCTTTGTGTCTGCATGGTAAACTGTTCCGGTACGATAATCAGATAATGTCCGGTAGGATCCTGTAATGATTCCCCGATGACTCTGTTTAAGGCCTCTGTGGTCTTACCGCTTCCCGAATTACCGATTATAAATTGTAGAGACACTGCTTATCCTCTTTCTGTTCATATTCTTAAGGTATATATTTTCTACGTAAAAAACTTATGTATCATATCTTATATCTCATTTATGCTAATCATTATATTAAACTATATGGGTAAAAATAGCATTATCAATAAAAATATCGTTATAAACAAAAATATCATTATAAACAAAAAACCCCCTTGATCTATCCATATCTCCATTTGTAAAAGAGAAATAAATAATCCAAGGGGGTTATAATTTTAATCAGAATATCTGTATATTCTAGTTAGCTTCCATCTTGAGAAGCTTCTTCTCCTGATCAGCTGTCATAAGTGCATCGAGGATCTCTTGAAGATCTCCATTCATTACCTTCTCAAGCTTATAAAGTGTAAGGTTAATCCTATGATCAGTCACACGTCCCTGAGGGAAATTATACGTTCTGATCTTTTCAGAACGATCTCCTGTACCTATCTGGCTGAGTCTCTGTTCAGAAGCTTCCTTTTCACGTCTCTGGAGCTCCATATCATACAGCTTGGTACGAAGAAGTGCAAAGGCCTTAGCCTTATTCTGGATCTGTGATTTTTCTGTCTGTGAATAGATGACGATCCCTGTAGGATAATGTGTCAGTCGAACAGCCGAGTCCGTAGTATTGACGCACTGTCCTCCATTACCGGAGGCTCTCATTACATCGATTCTAACATCTTTATCATTGACCTCAATATCCACATCCTCTGCCTCAGGCATAACCGCTACAGTACATGTAGATGTATGTATCCTACCGCCAGATTCTGTCTCTGGGACACGCTGAACTCTGTGTACTCCCGATTCATACTTTAATACGGAATAGGCTCCATTTCCATTTACCATAAAATTGACTTTTTTCATACCGCCTATACCGGTCTCTTCTATTTCCAAAAGTTCTGTAGCCCAGCCTCTTTCGGCTGCATAATGCTGGTACATTCTATATATTTCAGATGCGAAAAGAGCTGCCTCATCACCGCCGGCTCCTGCCCTTATCTCTACGATTACATTCTTACTGTCATTAGGATCCGTGGGAAGAAGCATTATTCTTATCAGTTTTTCCAGTTCTTCCTTGTCCAATCTAGCCTGAGACAGATCATCCTTGATCATCTGTCTCATCTCTTCATCAGACTCTTCCTCCAGCATGGTCAAGCTGTCATCTACTGTCTCGCATGCTGTTTTATATTTCTCATATGCTTCTACTAATGGTGCTATATCGCCCTGTTCACGCATAACCCTCTGCAATCTTGCAGAGTCATTGGCTACCTCAGGCTCGCTCATCATATTTAGAAGTTCTTTATTTCTCATTACCACATCTTCAAGATGTTCAAACATATTATATTCCTCCTGTTGATCACGACTCTTTTAAACATATTATCAAATCAAGAGCGCTACAACATTCCGAATACTATTCTGGGATTGTTTCCCATATCTTTAAGTGATCCCACTTCTCTATATCCTCTATTTATCATTAGAGACATAACATTATCTGTCTCATCATAACCAGTTTCCATGGCAAGATAACCGCCATCCTCCAGATAATCTCCGGACTTATCTATGAGCCTTCGGTAAAAATCAAGACCATCTCTTCCTCCATCAAGTGCGATCAATGGATCATGATCTTTGACCTCACTGTCTAATCCCAATATCTCCATTGTAGGTATATACGGAGGATTAGAAACTATCATAGAAAACCTAGGTCCATTACCATTTTTTGAAAAATTATCAAGTGGAGCGAACAAATCTCCTGACATAAATACCGATCTGTCATCAACCTCTAATAGTCTAGCATTTTTTGATGCTACTCGAAGGGCATCTGCCGAAATATCCAATCCCATTCCTGACACATCAGGTCTTAGCTTAAGTATTGAAAGAAGTATACATCCACTTCCGGTACATAGATCCAGAACTGATCCATCTTTTTTCAAATGATCTAGACAATATTCCACCAGTGTCTCAGTATCCTGTCTAGGAACCAGCACATCGTCTGTTACATAAAAATCAAAACCCATAAAATTCTGAGAATGTGTGATATGCTGAAGCGGAATATGTGTGGATCTGAGTCCTATGAATCTTCCGTACTGTAGCAAGTCAGGATCCTCCATCTCATCCTCCATATTTAGAAGATAAGAATTATAATCAAGACCAGTTACATATAATAAGAGTTCTCTAGAATCCCATTCAGCGTCCCTGATCCCTGCTTCACGCAGTATATCCTCGCCTCTTTTTTTCGCTTCTGATAATTTCAAATCCTTCTCCTGATAATTATGAAATGTCCTGATAATAACTATAGGTACTTCGTAAAAAAGAGCTGAGATATATTCTACCTCAGCTCCTTTTAATCCTCAAAAAATACACCCTTTGGAAATGCATTGTATTCGATTACTCAGAAATACCGTACTTCTTATTGAACTTATCAATACGTCCACGGGCCTGAGCTGTCTTCTGCTGTCCTGTATAGAAAGGATGGCATTTAGAACAAACTTCCACATGAATAGATTCTTTAGTTGAACCAGTTACAAATGTGTTACCACAGTTGCAAGTTACGGTTGCCTGATAGTAATCCGGATGGATACCATTTCTCATAATTTTCACCTCACATGATTTAATTTAAAAAGCTGAAAAATCACAGCCAGTTGTTTTTACATCCCGAAAACAGCCCTTATAATATATCATTGAAATAATATATATGCAATACTTTTTCGGTTTTTTTATAGAATTCTTCTTCTTAGTACCATTCTTATAAAGTCCGCATTAGTCCTTGTATGTGTAATCATATGCAGGATGTTTTCTGTAGCTTCATCCCTTCTCATACCGTTTAATCCTTTGTGGATTATGTTCATGGCATCTTGTTCTTCCGGCGTCAGAAGCAGATCATCTCTTCTGGTTCCTGATTTAGCAAGATCAAGAGCAGGGAAAACTCTCTTTTCTGATAGTTTTCTATCGAGAATAAGTTCCATATTACCGGTTCCCTTAAACTCTTCATACACTACATCATCCATTTTGCTTCCGGTATCAACCAAAGCTGTAGCTAGAATTGTAAGACTGCCGCCCTCCCTAATATTTCTGGCTGCACCAAAGAAACGCTTGGGCATATGAAGTGCTGCAGGGTCGAGACCGCCTGAAAGAGTACGTCCGCTTGGAGGAACCGTAAGATTATAGGCCCTGGCAAGACGAGTAATACTGTCGAGAAGTATCATAACATCCTGTCCATGTTCTACCAGTCTCTTGGCTCGTTCAATAACCATTTCTGATACTCTCTTATGATGTTCCGGAAGTTCATCAAATGTTGAATATATTACCTCAACATTGCCTCCTGAGATAGATTCCTTCATATCAGTAACTTCCTCAGGTCTTTCATCGATCAGAAGAACTATGATATGCATATCTTGATAAGAATGCTTAACTGACTTTGCAACTTCCTTGAGAAGAGTTGTCTTACCGGCCTTGGGCTGTGAAACGATCATACCTCTCTGTCCCTTACCTATAGGCGAGAAAAGATCTACGAGTCTCATGGCGATGCTACTTCCAGTCATTTCCAACTTGACTCTTTCATCAGGAAAAATAGGAGTCATATCTTCAAAATGTTTTCTCTTATATGCATCCTCTGGTTTGTAGCCATTAATGCTCTCGATAAACATAAGGGCACCGTAGCGATCATTCTGATTATTTTTTCTGGTTTTGCCTTTGATAAAATCTCCGGTTCTAAGTGAGAACTTTCTGATCTGTGAAGGAGAAACGTAAACATCATTTTCTCCAGGCATATAATTATCACTTCTGATAAATCCATATCCTTCAGAGAGAACCTCAAGTATTCCAACAGCTTCACTCAAGTCCTTAAACTGCGATATATCACTATCAGATTTTTTATTCTGATTGTTCTGTGAATTCTGGTTGTTCTGTTGGCTCTTATTGGACTGCCCCTTTTGAATATTCTTAGAATCCTGGTTATCTATTTTTTTAGATTCACTCTTTTCAGAAACTTCATCAGTTCTCTGCGACTTCTTATGATAATTCCTATTGGTTGTTTTCTTATTATCCTGCTCTGAATCTGAAGAACCTCTTCTATTGGGAGTTCTATTGTTTCTGGTCACACTACGTCTATCTTCAGATTTTTCATTGTCTGCATCAGTTTTTTCTTCAGAAGGCTTATCAGCTGTTTTTTTTGTAACTCTGGTTGCTGCTTTTCGTACAGGTCTCTTTTTCTCTTCAGATGGTTCTGAAGATTTATCATCAGACACTTCGACAGCTTTATCAGCAGATGCTTCAGCAGATTTATCAGCAGACACTTCTGACTTTATAAGCTTTGCAACTGCATTTTTCGTCAATGCATTTTCTGATGTTTCTGGTGGTTCTGATGTCTCCGGTGCTACTGGTGTTTTTTCTTATATTTTTTCTTCTGACTTTACGTCAGACTCCAACTGCGATTTTGTGGTAGTCCTGGTTGAAGATTTTTTAGCGGTTCTAGATG
>Ga0116175_1001523_pt1 | contig 14861 bp, 13 predicted proteins | sample AD_UKC125_MetaG_FD_89802 | JGI IMG/M metagenome (GOLD analysis project Ga0116175, IMG submission 89802) | Active sludge microbial communities of municipal wastewater-treating anaerobic digesters from USA - AD_UKC125_MetaG | ecosystem: Engineered > Bioreactor > Anaerobic > Digestate | place: USA... | reverse complement strand
CCGCCCATGTTCTGCAGCTTCCCGAAGAACTGCAGGTTTTCCAACGCCGACAGATCGGGGTACAACGCCACGTCCTGAGGCACGAGGCCGATAAGGCTCTTGCGATTGCCCACGACGGGTTCATCGAGCACCGTCACTGAACCCTGGTCGGGGGTCAGCAACCCCGCGATCATGTTGATGGTCGTCGTCTTGCCCGCCCCGTTGGGCCCGAGCAGCCCGTAGGTCTCACCTTCAGAAATGGTGAAGGAAACCCCGTCGACCGCCGTATGCTCACCGAAACGCCGGACGAGATCCGTAACCTGCAGGACAGGCCCCACCATGTCCTCCACGGTACTCCTGTGCGGGCGCGCATCGGCAGGCTGTGCGCTTGCTCACCATCGGTTTCACCCCCCGCGGTCGTGGCAACAATCCGTGTGTGACTACTCAGACGCCCGAGCGGAGCTACACACCCTGGTGGGGTCTGGCTCTGGCTGTGGCTGTGGCGTTGATGGCTATCTCCGGGTTCGTCAGTAGCGCCTCGCGGGCCCCGGTCGTGCGTGGTCAGACTCACTCCCAGGTCGTCGGCAAGAGCGAGGCCGTGCAGGACGGCAAACTGGAGTTCGCCCTGCTCGGCATCCGCCGAAATGTCAGCGAGATCGGCGACTCCTACTTCGGCACCACCGCCAGCACGGGCAGTTACACGGTGGTCACCTTGTCCGTATCTAACGTCAGCAGTGAATCCGTCACCTTCGACGGCACCTACGTGGTGGGCGTGGACGCAGACGGTTCCCAGATCCCCAGTGACCGCGAGGCGCAGTACTACGCCAACGAGGGCGGCGAAGGAATGCTCAGCACGCTGCACCCCGGACAGGAGATGCGCGCGAGCGTCGCATTCCAGGTTCCTGGTGGTGCCCGGCTCATGGCGGTTCAGGTACATGACTCGGTCTTCTCGCGGGGTGCTCAGATCGCATTCCGGGCGCCTTCTGAGGCCGCGTAGCCAATCGGCCGCCGCGCCTTGCTATCGTACTTAGGCATACCTAAGTTTGGAGTACGCCCGTGATCGGCAACTACCTCATAGGACTGCGTGAAGGGCTGGAAGCGGCCCTCATCGTCAGCATCCTTATCGCCTACCTGGTGAAGACGGATCGCCGCGACATGGTGTCGCGCATCTGGGTCGGCGTCGCAGTGGCCGTTGGCCTGTCGATCGGGATCGGCGCGCTACTCACCTTCGGCACTCGTGGGCTGACCTTTACCGCGCAGGAAGCCATCGGTGGTTTCATGAGCATCGTGGCCGTGGGCCTGGTGACATGGATGATCTTCTGGATGGCCGCCAACGCCCGCCACCTCAAGGGCGAACTACACGCGAAGGTGGATCGGGCTGCCGATGCGGGGATGTGGGGGATCGTGCTTGTAGCGTTCCTCGCGGTCGCTCGTGAGGGCATCGAAACCGCCCTGTTCATCTGGGCCGCGGCCCGCTCCGCTGGCCAGGGCGCGTCACCACTGATCGGCGCCTTGCTGGGCATCGCGACGGCTGTCCTGCTCGGGTACATGATCTACCGTGGCGCTCTGCGCCTCGATCTCGCGAAGTTCTTCAAGTGGACCGGGGTTGCCCTGATCATCGTGGCCGCCGGGGTGCTCGCCTACGGCATTCATGACCTGCAGGAGGCAGGGATTCTGCCCGGACTGAACAATCTGGCGTTCGACATCAGCGACACGATCCAGCCCGGCACCTGGTACGCGGCCCTGCTAAAAGGCACGCTGAACTTCTCCCCCGCCATGACGGTCCTGGAGGTCACTGCGTGGTTGCTGTATGTGGGCATCGTGATGACGTTGTTCATGCGCAAAGTGCGCGCCCCGCGGGCCTCAGCGGCGACGTCTGCTGAGAAGGTGTCGGCATGAGATCTGTTGTGTTGGCAGTGGCGGTGCTGGGCCTGGCCGCGTGCAGTTCCGGCGGGGACGAGGCGACTCCGGTGTCCGTCACCAGCGCCGACAACACGTGTGAGGTGACCCCCACGACCGTGACGGCGGGTTCGGTCGTCTTCAGTGTCCAGAACACCGGCTCAGCGACAACCGAGTTCTACCTCTATGGCACAGGCGATCAGATCCTGGGCGAGGTGGAGGACATCGGTCCAGGAGTCGCACGTGACCTGGTCATCGACGTTCCCGCGGGCGCCTACACCACGGCGTGTAAGACCGGTGACGACGATGAAGGGATCCGGGCACCGTTCACGGCCCAATGACGCAGCCGGCGGCAGGGGCTGACAGGCACCTCTTGGATCCGAAGGTGGCGCAGCCCGACGCCTTCGAGCGCATCCAACACTGATGATTCTTTGGCGAGCGGGCGACCCCGATCGCGATGTCCGAAAACCGCTAGCCAGGGCCTCACCGGCCGCTCAGACTGGAGGGCATGGACTTCGAGGCGCGCTACCGGGCTGTGAGCAGCCGCGACGCCCGCTTCGACGGGTGGTTCTACACTGCCGTGCGGACCACCGGCATCTACTGCCGCCCGAGTTGCCCCGCCATCACCCCCCGGCGCGCCAACGTGGAGTTTCATCCCACTGCCGCAGCCGCCCAGGCCGCCGGCTTCCGGGCCTGCAAACGATGCCGTCCGGATGCCTCGCCGGGCTCACCGGAGTGGAACACCCGCGGTGACGTCGTCGCGCGCGCGATGCGCCTGATCTCCGACGGACTCGTGAATCGCGAGGGGGTCGGCGGTCTCGCCCGGACACTGGGTTATACCGAGCGCCATCTCACGCGATTGCTGACCGCTGAACTCGGTGCGGGACCACTGGCCATCGCCCGGGCGCATCGAGCACGCACCGCACGCACATTGTTGGAGAACACCGATCTCACTGCCTCGGATGTCGCCTACGCGGCCGGCTTCGGCAGCGTCCGGCAGTTCAACACCACGATGCGCCAGGTGTACGACGCCACCCCCGGACAGCTGCGCACTGGAGGTCGCCCAGGTCCGCTGAGTCTGCGACTGCCTGCCAGGGTCCCGTTCGCCGGACAGCCGCTGTTGCAGTTCTTGGGCGAGCGCGCGATTCCCGGAGTCGAGACATGGGACGGGCAGACGTTCACCCGCAATCTGCGGCTTCCTCGGGCTTCAGGTCATGCGGCTCTGACCGCGCACGCCGATCACTGTCAGGTGCACCTGCAGATCGATGACCTGCGCGACCTCGCCCCAGCTGTCCACCGTCTGCGGAGGATGCTGGATCTGGAAGCCGACCCGTTGGCCATCATGACCACACTTGAACAGTCGCTGCCCGTGCACCGGATCCCCGGGCTACGCAGCCCCATCGGCTTCGACCCGCAGGAGACGGCCATCAGAGCGGTGCTGGGCCAGCAGATCAGCGTCGCCGCTGCCCGGACCGCTGCGGGCCGCCTCGCGCGCGATGGCCATTTCCCGACCAGCGCAGCGCTGGCGGAATTGGACCCGGCGACGCTGCCGATGCCTCGACGGCGGGCCCGGACACTGGTGGAACTCGGGACCCGCTTGGCGCAAGGGCAGATCCGGCTCGACGCGGGGGCGGATTGGGACGAGGCGCAGGCGGCGCTGCTGGAGGTGCCTGGGATCGGACCCTGGACCGCCAGCTACATCCGGATGCGCGGCCTCGGCGATCCAGATGTCGCTCTGCCCGGTGATCTCGGGATCGTTCGTGCGGCGCAGCGATTCGGTTTGGAACCCGACGATCCGAGCTGGAAGCCGTGGCGGTCCTACGCGATGCACTACCTATGGAATCTGGAGGCCTGATGCCCTACACACGCATGGACAGTCCTATCGGGGAGCTCACGCTCGTGGCGTCCGACGCTGGGCTGCGGGCAATCTGGTGGCCCGACGATGTCCGGGCAGTCGCTCTTGAGGATCGCGACGACGACCACCCGGTTCTGGCGCAGACGCGCGCGCAGTTGCAGGAGTACTTCGACGCCGGCCGACGCGAGTTCACCGTGGCGTTGGATCCGGCGGGGACGCCGTTTCAGCACAAAGCGTGGGAGGTGCTGCGCGGGATCGAGTACGGGCACACCATCACGTACGGCGAACAGGCCCGACGGCTGGGAGACCCCCGCAAGGCCCGGGCGGTCGGGGCGGCGAACGGCCGCAATCCGATCAGCATCATCGTGCCCTGTCATCGGGTGGTCGGAGCGTCCGGGGCCCTGACCGGATTCGCGGGGGGGATGGCCGCCAAGCAGTGGCTGCTGGACTTTGAACAGGGCCAAGGCCAAGCCTTCATGTGATCCCTGCCTGCATAGGACGTTGCGCGCAGCGCTGTCAGGCGCTCCGGGTCCGCCACTGTGGACAACGTGATCGAGACAGTCTGCGAACAGGGGCAGAATGCGGGTGTGAGACTTCGGCGACAAATACGTGGATCGAGGGCGTGACCTCATGACTCTGACCTGTCCGACCTGCGCGCGGGAGCTGACGGTTGATGCCGACGCAATGGTGCGTTGCGAGTGCGGGTTCCAGGCCTTCGCCGGGTACCTGCAGGAGTATCAATACCTGACTGCTCGGAGAACCTGGTTGCGCGACCGCCTCGATGAGGGGGCGGGGCCGCCTGATCCCACGGTGGCGAAGGCGTACGGCGTGTGGTCTGTGCCCGTGCACCACCGGCCAACGCCGTCCACGTCACCCCAGACGCTGTTGGTGACGCTCGGTGCGGGCCTCTTGATCGTGGCGGCCATCGTGTTTGTCGCAGTTGCTTGGGAATTCATCGGCCCGTGGGGACAGATCGGCGCGCTGCTGGCGCTGACGGCCGTCACCACCGCTGCCGCGATCCTTACCCGGCGTCGTGCCCACCGCACCGCTGAGGCGCTGGCGGCGGTGTCGTTGGCCATGGGTCTCATCTGCGCAATTGCGGCCCCGACCTTGGGGGCGCTGCCGACGTCGTGGAGCGAACCACAAATGCCGTACCTGCTGATCGTCTTGGGCGCGGCCGTCGCCTGGGGTGTTCTACTCGGCCACCGTTTCGGCCTGCGCATGTGGACTTGGCTCGGCTGGCTGCTGGTCCCATCCCTGCTCGCCGCAGTGCTGGCCCTCACCCTGCAGAAGGTCGACGGCGACCACGTGCTGGTAACCATCTTCGGCGTGGCCTACCTCGCACTCGGGGTGACTCTCGTGCAATTCGCGCGCCCCTCCTACCCCTGGCCACAGCGGACCGCGGGCGTGATCTGCCTGGCTGTGGCAGCGGGGTTCACCGCCGTCGCCTTGTCGTTCGACCCACCGGCCGGTGCGGCCCTGGTGATGGCAGCCGCTCTGCTGGCCGCAATCCTGGTGGGAGTGCCCTGGGCCGCCTGGCCGCTGGCGGGACTACTGCTGGCGACTCTGGGGCTGACCCTGCCGGAGACGGCGCTGATGGCCGCAGCGGCGGGGGTCGCCGGAACCATCCTGTTGTTCGCCGCTGCCCGCACGAGCATTCCACTCGCGGCCGTGAGCGCGGGCATCTTGTGGAGCATCTCCTTCATCGGCACCGACACACAGCCGCAGAACGTCCTGGCAGGTGTTGCGGGCCTCGGCCTGCTCGCCTTCTCCATGGTCCGCGGGGCAGCACCCTTGGCCTGGTTCTCAGCGGCACTGCTGTGGTTCACATACCTCAGAACGATCGGTGGAGCCGCCCGCTTCTTCGAGCAAGAATTGCTGGTCCTAGCCGCCCTGTTGCTTGTTGCCGGCCTCATCGCCCGCCGGGACGGCAGCCGGCATTCCGCCATCGTCTACGGGCCCGCTATCAGTGTGGCGCTGATCCCACCAGCGCTGCTGTCGTGGTTCGACGTGTGGGAACAAGAGGCCCTGATCCGATTCGGCATCGTCATGGTGGCGGGAACCGCTCTGCTGATCCTGGGCGCCCGCCGACACATGCTGGGGCTGGTCGTGCCCGCCACCACCGCCATCGTCATCACAGCCACCGCGCAGATCTACACCACGCTGAGCCTGTTCCCGCGCTGGTTGGCCCTGGCGTTCGCCGGAGCCCTGCTCATCGCAATCGGCGCCCGGCTGGAGTGGGTACGAGAGCGAGGTCGCGACACCGAGGAGTGGTTCCAGACTCTGCGATGACTCAGCGCAGCCGATAACGACCCACCACACCCGCGTGGTCGGAGTGCCAGAACCCGAAGGTCTGTTCGCGGCCCGTTACCCACGTCCCCACCCGTTCGACTCGCTTGGGCGTCGTGGTGAAGATCTGATCCACGCGATGGTCGAACTCGCTGATGTCGCCACCGGTGCGCAAGTCGTCGGATGTGGCGATACAACAACTCAGCGGAGTCGTGGTGCCGATGTCCCGGAACCCAGCGCCACGCAGCGCCTCGAACGCCTGCTCATCCCCGGGGACCAGTCCTGGTGAGTCGGAGTTGAAATCACCCACCGCGATGAGCGAGCCCTTCGCACCGGCCATGGCCTTGGCGAACTCGCCGGCCTGCTTGGCGCGGATGCTGGGAACCTGCGTGCGATCGTCGAAGGCTTCGAGGTGAGTGTTGGCGAACGTGAACCAAGGACCCTTTCCGACCTTGGCTCGCGTCGACAGCCAGCCCCGCAGCGAGGTGACCTTCACTCGCCCAGCGACCGTGACGCTGAACGAGTTCTTCTTCGAGTACTGGGCCCCGCGCTGATTCTTGACCTTGACGCGAGTGCCGACGCGCTTGAGGATCGCATCGCGCATGGTCAGCCGCATGTCCTTGTCTGCCCCGTAAAGACCAGTGCTCGGGTTGCCATCGGTGTCCGTGGGCGCCTCGAAATCGAACTCGTCCTGAACCTTGACCACCTCATACTTCACCGGACCCTTGTTGACCTGCTTGAGCAGGATCTTCAGGAAGTCCTGGTAGACCTTGGACGCGGTCGGCTTCTGCTCCAGAACCGCGTTGATGTTGACCGGTCCCTCCCGCCACAGGGCCACCTCCTGCAAGCCGATCAGGTCGGGCTTGCGCGTCTGGATCTCCTGCGCGAGGCCCTTGGCCCGCTGCGGGAAGTTGGTCGACTCCAACTGCCGGAAGATCTGCCCGGCGGCGTCGATGAACTCCGTCGTTCCGCCGGCCCGCAAGGCGGGGCCGAGATCGGCGCCCAGGAACACGTTGCGGGTCATGACTGTGACGTTGTCAGCCGCGCTGGCGGTGCCCACCCCGGCGAGGGTCAGGGCACCGGCCACACCGGCGATCAGCAGAGTGCGCATTCCCGCACGATAGAACACGCCCGCCTGCCCCGGAGGGCAAACGACCCTCAGACGAGCACGAGCCTGTCATTCACCTCGTCAACGGTGATCAGGTCGCCGTCCAGTACGTCTCCAGAAAGGATCGCCCGGGCCAACTGATCGCCGATCTCCTTCTGCACCAGGCGTCGCAACGGACGGGCCCCGTAGATCGGGTCGAAACCGTGGTCGGCAAGCCACTTCTTCGACGCGTCGGTGACGACCAGCGTCATGCGACGACTGTCCAACCTGCGCTGCATCGCATCCACCTGCAGGTCAACGATTTGGACGAGTTCACTCTTGTCCAAAGGCTGGAACATCACGACATCGTCGAGGCGGTTGAGGAACTCCGGCTTGAACGACTGCCGCACCACCGCCATCACCTGCTCCTGCCGCTGCTCAAAGGGCACGGTCTGGTCTATGAGGAACTGCGAACCCATGTTGGAGGTCAGCACGAGGATGGTGTTGCGGAAGTCCACCGTGCGGCCCTGACCGTCGGTGAGACGGCCGTCATCGAGCACCTGCAAAAGGATGTCGAAGACCTCCGGGTGGGCCTTCTCCACCTCGTCGAGCAGCACCAGACTGTACGGCCGACGGCGTACCGCCTCCGTAAGCTGACCGCCCTCCTCGTAGCCCACATAGCCGGGGGGCGCACCCACCAGCCGGGCCACGGAGTGCTTCTCGGAGTACTCGCTCATGTCGATGCGGATCATGGCGCGTTCATCGTCGAAGAGGAACTCCGCGAGAGCTTTGGCCAGTTCGGTCTTCCCAACGCCGGTTGGCCCGAGGAAGAGGAACGAGCCGGTGGGACGATCGGGGTCGGCGATGCCGGCACGGGTACGGCGCACAGCGTCGGAAACCGCTCGCACGGCTTCCGCCTGGCCGATGACCCGCTTGCCCAGCTCGTCTTCCATCCGCAGCAGCTTCTCGGTCTCGCCTTCCATCAGGCGGCCAGCCGGGATACCGGTCCAGGCGCCCACCACCTCGGCGATGTCCTCGGCGGTGACTTCCTCGCTGACCATGCCCGGTTGACCACCACCAGCGGACTCGAGTTCCCGCTCGAGCTCCGGCAGCTCGCCGTACTGGATGCGCGCGGCCTGTTCAAGGTCACCATCGCGCATCGCGCGATCGGCGATGTTGCGCAGCTCGTCGATGCGAATCTTCATCTCGCCGATGCGATCCAGGTTGGCTTTCTCAAGATCCCAGCGGGAGCGCAGGGCCCGCAGGTCCTCCTCCTTGTCGGCCATCTCGGCCTGAAGTTTGGCCAACCGATCGACGGAGGCCGGATCGGTCTCCTTGACCAGCGCGAGTTCCTCCATCTTCATGCGGTCGACCTGCCGCTGCAGCTTGTCGATCTCTTCAGGACTCGAGTCGATCTCCATGCGCAGCCGCGAAGCCGCCTCGTCGACGAGGTCGATCGCCTTGTCGGGCAGGAAACGGGCGGTGATGTAGCGGTCGGAAAGGGTCGCCGCGGCCACCACTGCGGCGTCGGCGATGGCGACCTTGTGGTGCGCCTCGTACTTCTCCTTGAGCCCGCGCAGGATGGCGATGGTCTCCTCGACGCTCGGCTCACCCACCAGCACCTGCTGGAAGCGGCGCTCCAGAGCGGGGTCCTTCTCGATGTGCTCGCGGTACTCGTCCAAGGTCGTGGCACCGACCATCCGCAATTCGCCGCGGGCCAGCATGGGCTTGAGCATGTTGCCGGCATCCATCGCGCCATCACCACTGGCGCCCGCGCCGACGACAGTGTGGAGTTCGTCGATGAATGTGACGATCTGGCCGTCGGAGCTCTGGATCTCCTCGAGGACGGCCTTGAGCCGCTCCTCGAACTCACCGCGGTACTTGGCGCCGGCGACCATGCCGGGCAGGTCCAGCGAGATCAAGGTCTTGTTCTTCAAGGATTCAGGCACGTCACCGGCGACGATCCGCTGGGCCAGACCCTCGACGACGGCGGTCTTGCCGACGCCAGGCTCGCCGATCAGCACCGGGTTGTTCTTGGTGCGCCGGCTCAACACCTGCACCACGCGACGGATCTCGGCGTCCCGGCCGATGACCGGGTCGATCTTGCCTTCGCGGGCACGCTCGGTGAGATCCACCCCGTACTTCTCCAGGGCCTGGAAACTGGCTTCAGGGTCCTGATTCATCACCCGACGGTCGCCAGCGACATTGTTCAGTGCGTCGAGCAGTTTCGGGGGCTCGACGGGCAGCAACTCCGGCTGCTTCTCGGCAATCCCGATCAGCAGGTGCTCGGTCGAGATATAGGCGTCGCCGCGCTGGGCAGCGAGGTCTTCGGCGGCCTTGAGGACCGCGTGCATGGAGCGGGCCAGGGACGGCTGACCCATGCTTGAGCCCGAAGCTGCCGGCAAAGCCGACAGGGCGCGGCGGACATCGCCGTCAAGGGCCTGCCGGTTAACTCCGACAGTGTCGAGCAGGCTGGTGGCGATTCCCTCACCCTGGGCAAGCAATGCATGCAACAGGTGCGCAGGGGTCACTTCAGAGTGACCGTCGGCGGCGGCTTGCCGGATCGCGGCACCGAGGGCTTCCTGCGCTTTAGAGGTAAATTCCATACTTTTATTGTCTTCACTTTCGCATGTTATGTCAATTACATTGAGTCGCTTTGTATCAAGGTTGTGTCCAACGATCTGGAGAAAGCACGCGGGGGGCGTCCAGCGGGCTTAGGTCAGGACAACCGTCAGGCCCTGCGACCTCGATACACCACCAGCGCGGTCGAGCGCTCGTGATGCTCGTACTTGGTCAACCGTTCACGCAGCGAGCGCACCTCGTCCTCCAGGTCAAGCACCCTACGGATGCCCTCGAGGTTCAGGCCGGCTTCGCTGAGTTGCTGAACCTTGTCCAGGCGCTCGATGTCACGCATGCTGTACAGCCGGTACCGCCCCGAGCGCTGCGGGGTGACCAGACCTAACCGGTCGTACTGCCGCAGCGTCTGCGGGTGCAGCCCGGACAACTGAGCAGCGATGGAGATCACATAGGCAGGGAAGTTCTCATCCATTGCTCATCGCCTTCCGATACTTCTCGATGGCCGCACGGGCCTCGTCGTTCAAGTCGGACGGGACGGTGACGGTCACGGTGGCGAGCAGGTCGCCCCTGGTCCCGTCCTTGCGGGGCGCACCCTCGCCGCGGATGCGGAAGGTGCGGCCATTGCTGGTGCCCTGCGGCAGCTTCAGCGTCTTGGACCCGCCCAACGGCAGCGGGATCTTGACCTGGCCGCCCAGGGCCATGTCGTCGAACGACGCCGGCACCGAAACGGTGATGTTGTCCTCCTTGCGCGTGAACTGGCTGTCGCCGGCCACGTGCACGGTAATGATGAGGTCGCCGTTGTGACCCCCACGCTCACCTGGGGCCCCCTTGCCGCGCAGCCGTACCTTCTGGCCGTCGCGCACTCCTGCGGGGATCCGAGCATTCACCAAGTTGCTGCTGGCGGCCCGACCGGAGCCGTGGCAACGCGTACAGGGATTGTCCACGACCAAGCCCCTGCCATGGCAGTGCGGGCACGGCTCGGCGAACGCGAATCCACCGGCGTTGCGCGTCGACATACCGGTCCCTTCACAGTCCGGGCAGACCCGCGGCACGGTGCCGGACTTCGCGCCGGTTCCCGCGCAATCAGGGCAGGCATCCTCGCTGGTGAGACGCAACTGCGTGGTCAAACCCTTCAGGGACTCCGGGAACGAGACGTTGATCTCGGCCTCGATGTCCTGGCCACGACGGGCCTGCTCGCGAGCTCCCCGGCGATTGAACAATCCGGACAGGGTCTCGCCAAAATCGCCGGCATTCCCGCCAGCGCGGCGGAAGATGTCGCCGAAGTCGAACTCGGGGCCAGTGCCTGCCGACCCTGGCATCCGGAACCCTCCGCCAGCAGCCATCTGCCTGGTCTCGTCGTACTCCTGACGCTTCGTCGGGTCGGACAGCACGTCGTTGGCCTCCGACACCTCCTTGAAGCGCTCAGCAGCCTTCGGATCCGGATTGGTGTCCGGGTGCAGTTCACGCGCGAGTTTGCGGTAGGACTTCTTGATCGTGGCAGCGTCGGCATCCTTGGGGACACCCAGCGTCTTGTAGTAGTCCTTCTCCATGTAGTCCTTCACACTCATTGGTGTCCCTCCTCTCCCCTGATCACTGAACCGCTATTCCTCAACGCCTACCCGCGCCGCACGCAGGACGCGACCCCGGAATTCGTAGCCAACCCCGAATACCATGGAGACGATCGGCTGCTCGAGGTCTTTGCCTGCATTGTGCGTCATTGCTTCGTGGATCATCGGGTCGAACGCGTCGCCTACGGCACCGAAGGCCACCAACCCCAGCTTGGTCGTGGTCGCCTCCAACTGATCGCCGACGCTCTTGAGCGCCCCGGTGTACTCGTCGTGAGCCTTCGCCCGCCCGAGGTCGTCCAGAATGGGCAGCAACTCGCCGACAACCGCTGCGGCGGCAAGGTCGTTCATGGCCTCTCGGTCGCGATCCACGCGCTTGCGGTAGTTGGCGTACTCCGCGCTCACGCGCTGCAGGTCGGCGGTCAGTTCAGCCACCTTCGCGGATTCGCTGAGCGCACCCACCGGCTCCTCGGCCGGCGGGGCCGGGGCCGCCTGCGGTGAGGCGGCCCCTTCCCGCACCTGACCCGTTTCGGGGTCGATGCGCCGCTTGTCGGTGACCCGCACGCCTTCTTCAGCGTTCGGGTCCTGATCGAAGTGGCTCACTTAGTCTCATCCTCGTCGATGATCTCGGCGTCCACGACATCCTCATCGTCGGCTTTGGCCTGGCTGGCTCCACCGTCGCCGGCAGAGGCCTGCTGCTGGTACAGCGCAGCCCCGAGTGCCTGGCTGGCGGTCGCAACCTTCTCGACCGCGCTCTTGATGGCGGACACGTCAGCGCCTTCCAGCGCCTTCTTCAGCTCGGCCAGCGGTTCCTCGACATTGGCCTTGGCGTCAGCCGGGACCTTGTCGCCGTTGTCGGCCAGGAACTTCTCCGTCTGGTAGACCAACTGCTCGGCACCGTTACGGGTCTCGGCCTCTTCCTTACGCTTGCGGTCCTCCTCGGCATGCGTCTCAGCCTCGGCCATCATGCGCTCTATGTCGTCCTTGGGCAGCGCTGAACCACCGGTGATGGTCATCGACTGCTCCTTGTTGGTGCCCAGGTCCTTGGCGGTCACATGCACGATGCCGTTGGCGTCGATGTCAAAAGTGACCTCGATCTGCGGAATGCCACGCGGTGCCGGCGGCAGCCCGGTCAGCTCGAACGTGCCGAGCTTCTTGTTGTAGGCCGCCATCTCGCGCTCACCCTGGAACACCTGGATCAGCACCGACGGCTGATTGTCGTCGGCCGTGGTGAAGATCTCCGAACGCTTGGTCGGGATCGTCGTGTTGCGCTCGATAAGGCGGGTCATGATGCCACCCTTGGTCTCGATCCCCAGGCTCAGCGGGGTGACATCGAGCAGCAGCACGTCCTTGACCTCGCCCTTGAGGACACCGGCCTGCAGGGCAGCGCCCACGGCGACGACCTCGTCCGGGTTGACGCCCTTGTTCGGCTCCTTGCCACCGAGTTCCTTGACCATGTCAACCACGGCCGGCATCCGGGTGGACCCACCGACCAGCACGAGCTGGTCGATCTGGCTGGCATTCACGCCAGCGTCCTTGAGCACCTGCTCGAACGGCTTACGGGTACGATCCAGCAGGTCCTGGGTCAGCTTCTGGAACTGCGCCCGGGTGATGGTCTCGTCCATGAACAGCGGGTTCTTCTCCGCGTCCACCGTGATGTAGGGCAGGTTCACGCTCGTCTGCTGCGAGCTGGACAGCTCGATCTTGGCCTTCTCGGCAGCCTCGCGGATGCGCTGCATCGCCATCTTGTCCTTGGTCAAGTCGATGCCGTTGGCGTGCCGGAACTGGCCCACGAGGTGGTCAACCAGAGCGTTGTCCCAGTCGTCCCCACCGAGGTGGTTGTCGCCATGGGTCGCTTTGACCTCGACCACGCCGTCGGCGATCTCGAGCAGCGACACATCGAACGTGCCACCACCGAGGTCGAACACGAGGATGGTCTCTTCCTTGTCGACCTTCTCCAGGCCGTAGGCCAGAGCGGCGGCGGTCGGCTCGTTGATGATCCGCAGCACGTTCAGTCCCGCGATGTCGCCGGCCTCTTTGGTCGCCTGCCGCTGGGAGTCGTTGAAGTAGGCAGGCACGGTGATCACCGCATCGGTGACCGGTTCACCCAGGTAGGCCTCGGCGTCGCGCTTGAGCTTCTGTAGCACGCGGGCGCTGATCTCCTGCGCGGTGTACTTCTTGCCGTCGATGTCGACGTTCCAGGTCGTGCCCATGTGGCGCTTGACGCTGCGGATCGTCCGGTCGGCGTTGGTGACGGCTTGGCGCTTGGCGACCTCGCCGACGAGCACCTCGCCATTCTTGGCGAAGGCGACGATGGACGGGGTCGTCCGGGCGCCTTCGGCGTTGGCGATGACGGTGGGTTCGCCACCTTCGAGAACCGCGACAACGGAGTTCGTGGTTCCCAGGTCAATGCCTACTGCACGTGACATTTAGTGTTCCTCCATGTTTGGGATTTGAGGGTCTTACTGATATCCAGTGTGACGGACGGGAGCCATTCTGTCAACAACTATGAGTGTATAAGACTCAATGTTTTTATTGGGCCCTCCTCGTCGGCTTTCGAACCGATGTCCGGGCTCCAGCCGAGCGGCAGCCGTTCGTCCCGGGTACATCGGTTCGGCGTTTCGTGGCCGATTTTGACGAACGCTGTACGGCCGACGAACGGCTAACGGATTGTGGCAGCGGATGCAGGGCCGGCATGCACGCATCTACGCTGGCGGCATGGTCTTCAAGGCAGTGGGTGACCGCAAACCGTACCCGGAGCACGGACTCACGCTCACGGATTGGGCGGACCTGCCGCCGCGCCAGGTCCGCATCGAGGAACTGATCACCACGAAGTCCCACCTGGACCTGCACAATCTGCTGAGCGAGGACAGTACGTTCTACGGCGATCTGTTCGCCCACGTTGTGCGCTGGGATGGCGATCTGTACTTGGAGGACGGCCTGCACCGCGCGGTGCGCGCGGCGCTGCAGCAGCGACCCATGTTGCATGCGAGAGTGCTGGACCTCGACACGACTGCGGTGGGATCAGCAGGTTAACTGCTCGGTCGTGGGCTTGCGGCTTGGCGGTGGGTGCGAGCGCCGGTGAAGAGACCTGCCGCGTATTCTTGGCTGCGGTGGCGTGTCCGAGCGGCCAAAGGAGCACGCCTCGAAAGCGTGTGTGGGGGCAACTCCACCGTGGGTTCGAATCCCACCGCCACCGCCAATGCGAAGAGCCCGGGCTTGCCCGGGCTCTTCGCATTGATGGTCACTGTGGGGTTCGGGAGGAGGGCCACGCCAGTGGCCCGACGGTTCCCACCGCCACTGTGGGGGCGCCGAGGAGGGCCACGCCAGTGGCCCGACGGTTCCCACCGCCATCGTGGGGTTCGCCGAGGAGGGCCACGCCAGTGGCCCGACGGTTCCCACCGCCATCGTGGGGTTCGCCGAGGAGGGACACCCCAGTGGCCCGACGGTTCCCACCGCTGATCCCGAAACCGGCCGCAGGAGCCAAGACTGTGGAATTTGAACAACGGCGTTGTCCATATTGCACAGTCATTCCCCGTGGTGACGAATAACCTCCGTCGATGTGGCTCAGGGCCGCCGGGGGAACTGCTCGAAGTCCGGTGTGCGCTTG
>Ga0116175_1001521_pt1 | contig 14869 bp, 11 predicted proteins | sample AD_UKC125_MetaG_FD_89802 | JGI IMG/M metagenome (GOLD analysis project Ga0116175, IMG submission 89802) | Active sludge microbial communities of municipal wastewater-treating anaerobic digesters from USA - AD_UKC125_MetaG | ecosystem: Engineered > Bioreactor > Anaerobic > Digestate | place: USA... | reverse complement strand
TAGGTGGACTCTGCCTCGCACCGGACCCGTGGGACGTACACGTAGGTCCGTGCATGTCAGTGTTCGCGCAGTACGTCCTCCCCGAGTTCCGCAACCAAGGCGCGAGCGCCCGCATGATGCGGGAAGCAATCCGCATCGCCAAGAGAAGCGGTGTACCCGTGCTGGCGTTCACGCACCGTAAAGGCCCGTGGCGCTACGAAACCATTTACCGAAAGGTCAACACATGAAATCTCCCAAGATCGACACCTCGGGCACTGAGCGTGCCCAGCGGGCGGTTGCAGAGGCGCAAACTGCGGCGAACAACCTGCAAAAGAACTTTCAGACCGACCTGAGTACCGAGAACATAACGCAAGTTGTGGCCGGTGGCGGCGCTGAAGCCATCCCTGAATCCTCGACGAAGCGGCGTCGTCAAGGTGGTGGTGGCCTGTCCTCGCAACTCGGCATCAACGTGTAATGCGAGGGGCTACTCACAAGGCCCTGTTCAACAAGTTCCGCGATACGACCGTCATCAGCCGCTGCGAGCAATACGCGAAGTGGACGCTGCCATACCTTATGGCCGACGTGTCGGAGGTGAGCGCCAGCGGGCGGGTTATCGTGGAGCGCGACTTCCAAGAAGTCGGGGCACTATTCACGAACAACCTCGCCAGCAAGCTCGCCCGTTTGCTGTTCCCTACGCAGTACCCGTTCTTCCAAGCCGACGCCTCCAAGGCGTTCGCTGACGCCGCCGCAAAGCGCGGCCTGAACGACGAGGCACTGCGTGCAATGTTCTCCAGAATGGAAATGGCCGCGAACAAGCGGCTGTTCCTGAACTCCGGTTATGCTGCACTGATCCTCGCAATGAAGCACCTGATCGTCACAGGTAACGTGCTTCTGCATCGTGACTCCAATAAGGGCACGATCACGGCGTACGGCATGCAAAGTTTCGCCTCACGGCGAGACGGTACTGGCGAACTCATGGATTGCATCCTACGCGAGTACACGACTGTTGAAGCTCTGCCTGAAGAACTCCAAGCCGCACTTCGTACCGCATCCGCGTCGAAGTACGGACGACCCGAGCAAGTCGTGGAGAAGTACACCCGAATCCATCGCGAAACCCGTGGAGGTGTCGCAGGTTACTATGTCTCGCAAGAAGTTGACACGATCAGCGTCGGCGAAGCAAGCTGGTATCCTGCGAACCTGTGCCCGTGGATGTGTCCAACGTGGGTCTTGATCCCCGGCGAACACTACGGTCGCGGGATGGTCGAGGATTACGCGGGTGGCTTCGCCAGACTGTCCACACTGTCTGAGGCTGCGGCCCTGTACGGTGTTGAAATCATGCGGGTCGTGCACCTCGTCGGTGCCGGTGCTGGCAGTGATGTCGATGATCTGGCCGAGTCCGAGTCTGGTGAGTGGGTGCGGGGCGACCCTGACTCCATTAAGGCTCACGAGTCCGGCGATGCGCAGAAGCTCGCGGCTGTCGAAGCCCAGCTTGAGCGCGTCGTAGGCCGACTCGCCAAGGCGTTCATGTACCAAGGCGGCACCCGTGATGCAGAGCGCGTCACGGCGTACGAACTCCAGCGCGATGCGCAGGAAGCAGAGTACGCACTCGGCGGCGTGTACAGCACGCTGTCTGGTGGCATTCAGGTGCCGATGGCGCACATCCTGTTGGTGGAGGTATCAGACTTGGCCCTGACCGGGCTGATCGCTGGAGAACTCGCCCCCGATGTGACCGCAGGCATCCCGGCCCTTGGCCGCGCCAGCGATGTGCAGAACCTCTTGGTGGCCGCGCAGGAACTCGGCGCAGTGCTCCCCGTCACGCAACTCGACAAGCGGATCAACCCGCAGAAAGTCGTGGACATCGTGTTCTCGGGCCGCAGCATTGACACATCGACCCTGTTCTACACTCCGGAAGAACAACAAGCAAACGCAGAGGCTGAGCAAGCCCAGCAAGCCGCACAGCTTAACCTGCTGTCCGCTGACACGCTGGCAAGTCAGTCCAAACAACTCGCAACTTTGACAGGAGCTTAAACCATGTCCGCCACCCACGTACCCACCGACGGCTTCAACGCACCTCCGGCAGCAGGTCCCGCGCCCGTTCCGCAGGTTCCGAATCAGGGCTTCCAAGTCCCGCCCGCTGGTGATCCTCCCCGTATGCCGAACGGCAACGGGCACCCCATCGCTGCCCCGAACCAGCAACCCGGCTGGGTTCAGAATCCGGGCCAGCCGCAGCAACAGCCTCAGCAACAGACCCAGCAGCCCACACAGCCGGACATGTCCAGCGTGGTCGCGATGTTGCAGGCTGCACTCGCAGGTCAACAGCCCGCGAACGCGCAGGCCCCGGCGCAACCCGCACAGCCTCAAGCTGATGCGATCCGCCCGAACTGGATGCAGTCCAGCGCCAACGAATTCGACGTGAATCAGATCAACGATCCGATCATCAAGTCGATGGCTACCGTGCTGCAAACCGCAGGCAAGGACCTCGACCTCGACCGCGTGTTGGGCAAGGCACTGGCCTTCGGCGATCCGGCTCTGGTCGATCTGGCGTACCTGCGTGACGCTGGTGGCCCGCAAGCTGCCCAACTGGCTGAGATTGCCAAGGGCATCGTGCAGGCTGTGAATGCCAAGGCCGAGGCAGTGACGAACGAGGTTTACAACTCGGTCGGCGGTGAGGCTGTGTGGCACTCGTCTGTAGCTGCGTTCAACCAATCGGCACCGCACGAACTGAAAGTCACCGTCGCTCAGATGCTGGACTCGACCAACGAGAACTTCATCAAAGCCGGTGCCAAGATCGTCGCCGAGTTTGGCCGGAGTTCCGGCCTGATCCCACAGCAAGGTGCGCCCCTGCTGAACTCTGCTTCTGCCGGTGTGCAGGGTCAGGGTCTGACTCGTGAACAGTTCCAATCCGAACTGCGCAAGATCGACCCGAACTCCGCTGGCTTCGAGCAAGCCCGTGAAGCCCTGTTCGCCCGCCGTGCACTCGGCAAGCGTTCCGGCCTGTAAACTAATCCTGAAAGGAAACCACAATGTCTCTCGCAACCAACACCGACACCACTGCGGAACTGCGCACCCTGTACAACGCAGTTATGAAGTTGGAGGTCATGCTGCGCCAGTACGATGACGGCAGCGCCACTGGCGGTGCCAACGTCAAGCAGGGCCGCTTCCGGATCAGCGAAATCGACGCGCAGATCACCGCAGTCACTGCGGCCATCACCGCCGTCAACGCCTAATGAGTAGCCAGCCGCACACGGTGGCGGGCACTCCAACATTCTGATTGAAAGGAAACATAAATGGCTGATACCAAATACAAAGCAACCATGTCTCGCGGCAATTGGGCCGGTTCCTCTGCCGATCTGGACATCCACCTAGAGGCGTACGAAGGAGACATCGAAGGCTCGTTCCGCGTCGAGTCCCTGTTCCGCTCCAGCGGCCTGACCAACTTCAAGACCGTCGCAGGTCGCAGCAACACTTGGCGCGGTGATCGCGTCGGCGGTGCAACCGTGAGGGGCCGTAAGGCTGGTGAAACCCTCGACCCGACTCGCATCGTGAACGAGAAGCTGCTGATTACCGTGGACACCACGAGCTACATCCGCACGCCCATCGACTACCAAGACGAATGGACTGCCCCGGACTTCCAAGCCGAATACTCGGCTGAGCACGGCAGCGCACACGCCAAGGCGTTCGACCAAGCCCACTTGATCCAACTCATCAAGGCTGGCACTTGGGTCGCCCCCGACAGCCTGAAGGCTTCCGGCGCGTTCTTCGACGGCATCGCCCTGACCCTGACCGGCTACAACACGCAAGTTGCGCTGGGCACTGATGCTGGCAACGAAGCTGCTGCCGCCATTCTGGTGCAGCGCCACAAGGAAGCTCTGGCGACCTTCGTGAAGCGCGACCTCGGCGGTTCGCTGGCCGAGTTCGTCACCCTGATGGAACCAGACGCCTTCAACGTGCTGCTGGATCACAAGAAGCTCATGAACGTGGACTTCCAAGGCGGCAACGGCGACAACAACTTCGCGGCTCGCCGTGTGGGTTGGCTGAACGGCATCAAGGTCATCGAAACCCCGCGTTTCCCGACCACCGCCATCGCCTCGCACTTCCTCGGCCCCGCGTTCAACGTGTCGGCTGCTGAGGCGAAGGCCCGCATGGTGATCTTCCACCCGCGCAAGACGCTGGTGACTGTCGAAGCACAGGGCATGGTTGCCCGCGTGTGGGACGACAAGGAGAACTTCGCGAACGTGCTGGACTCGTACTGCATGTACACCGTGGGTCTGAAGCGCGGCGACTGCGTGGCAGTTCTGTCCATCGAGTAATCAACTAGGGCGGCATCCGAAAGGGTGTCGCCTTTTGTCGTTTTGAAGGGCACACATGAAACTCTTGGACGCGGTAAACCTAGTCCTTCCGAAGCTCGGCGAGCGTCCAGTGACCTCGTTGGAAGTGAAGCACCCGACCTTGGCGGTGCTCCTGCCAATCATCGAGCAAACCCAAATGAACACACTCCAACGTGGGTGGTGGTTCAACGAGTACGAGTACACTGCGTACCCGAATGCACAAGGCGAGATTGACATTGGCGTGGATGCGCTGTCGTTAATCCCAGATTACGAAGGTACTGCCATCATCCGTGGGCAGCGCCTGTTCAACCCGAAGACCCTGACGTACGTGTTCGACACGTCCGTGAAGGGCAAGCTGATTCAGAACGTGGTGTTCGATGAACTCCCCGAAGCCGCCGCGACGTACGTGTTTTACGCGGCTCTGATCGAAGCGTACACAACCGACCTCGGCGTAACGCAGGAACTCCAAATCTGGCAAGGGCTTGCTGCCCGCGCTTGGAGCGACCTGCTGGCCGAGCATCTGCGCCAGCGCAAGCACTCCACCAGGAAGTCGCGCCGCTGGCGTCAACTCATTAGCGCAATGCAAGGATAAACCATGAGCACTTACGAAGCCGCGTACAAGTCCCTGCTGCAAGGTGTTTCTCAACAACTGCCAGAGGAACGCCTGCCGGGACAACTGACCGCGCAGGTCAACATGGTGTCCGACCCTGTGACGAACCTGCGCCGTCGCCCAGGCGTCGTGTTTCGTAAGTCCTGGGCATGGGCATCCGCCGACTACGAGCACTCGCTCGGTTGGTTCACAGACATCGCCGGTTCGCGTGTGAACATTCTGCTGAACACGAACACCGGGAACATCCGCATTCTGGATGAGCAATTCAACGAGGAAGCCAACCTGAACGGCGGCGCGTACCTCATCAACGCAGACCCGACACGCATTCGTGCGTCGTCGGTGGGTAACGAGTTCTTCCTGTGCAACGTGGACAAGCAGCCAGTTGTGCAGTACGGCACGCCTGATCCGAACCCAGCGAACTCCGGGTTCTTCTACGTTGTCTCCGGCGCGTTCAGCAAGGGGTACAGCGTGAGCATCGTGCACGGCGGCGGCAGCATCCCGGCGAGCTACACAACGCCCTCGGGCACTGGCTCTGGTGACGCTGCACTCGCAACCCCGGAGTACATCGCCGAGCAACTGCGCACCCAGCTTGTCACAGGCGGCGACCCGTCCCTGTCCGTGCAGCGTGACGGCCCGTACGTGTTCATCACCCGCGCAGGCGGCATCAGTGTGAACACGAGCGTAGGCACTGGCTTCATGATCGCATCGAAGTTCGGTGTGGTGCCCAGCACTGGCAACCTGCCTGCTCGGCTCCCGTCAGCGGCCAACGGCTTCATCTGCCGGGTGGGCACTGGCGGGTCCCCGCAATACTATCGGTACAACCACTTGACAACCGAGTGGACTGAGGTGGGTGTGTGGGGTAGTCCGACGAGTATCACGAACGTGCCGATCAGCATTCTGTGGAACGGCACAGCATGGGCACTTAACACCGAGAGCTTCGTGGGCCGCCACGCTGGCGACGATGACTCGAACGAGTTGCACGAGTGGATGACGTACGGCATCACCGGCATGGGCACCTACCAAGGACGCCTCGTGCTGATGTCCGGGCCGCTGGTGTCTCTCAGCGCCAGCAACAAGCCACGGCACTTCTTCCGCACTACGGTGTCGAGTCTGCTGCACAGCGACCCGATTGAAGTTGGTGCGAGCATGAACAGTGCCGCCGCGTACGAGTGGGCCATCCCGTTCCAAAAGGACTTGGTGTTGTTCAGTAGGGCGTACCAAGCTGTGATCCCATCGGGGAACACTGCCGTGACTCCGGCAACCGCAACAGTGGTGCCTACGTCCGCACACGAGACTGACACGACGAGCAGACCGATCACGTTGGGCCGCACGCTGATGTACTGCACGCCGAAGTCGGAAGACTTCTTCGGCGCGATGGAAATGATCCCGTCGAACTACACAGACTCACAGTACGTGTCGCAGGACAGCACGCCGCACCTCCCGAAGTACATGGGTGGCCGTTGCCGGTTCGCTGTGTCGTCGGGTGTGGCATCGCTGGCGCTGGTGGCCCCGAGTGGCGACCCGTACAGCCTGATCGTGCACGAGTACCATTGGGACGGTGACACGAAGGTGCAGCAGTCGTGGCATCAGTGGACGTTCGAGTACCCAATCGCAACCGCGTACTTCGCGAGCGATGTGGTCGTGCTGGTGTTCATGCAGAACGGGCAGGCTGTGATCGGCACCATCGACCCTCGGGCCGGTGCGCTGAATGCACAGTCGGAACGCCGCCCGTTCCTCGACCTGAACGTGAGCCTGAGCATCGTTGACAACGTTGTGAACATCCCAGCGTGGATGCTGGCGTTCGACCCTGCCATTGAAAGCAAGCTCGGCCTTGTGTCCCTGACCGGGGCGCTGGCTGGTGAGCCTGTGGGCTTCACGGTGTCTGGCGGCACGCTCGTCACGGTTACGTCGCATCCCAGCGGCACGGTGGGTGTTGGTGTGCCGTTCTACAGCGGCGTGATCCCATCCCCGCCTGTGGTGAAGGACTACAACGACCAGACGATCCACTCAGGCAAGGCAACGCTGCAACGCTTCATGATCGGCACCAAGAACTCCAGCGAGTTCAAGGTGACTGTGACGGATGCGTACAGCACTGGCGAAGAACTCGCAGTGCCAACGCTGTCGTTGTCAAGCCCTGAACTGGAACTCGGTCGAGGGCTGTACGCTGAGACCAGCATCAGCATCGTGCCATGCCGCACTGACCTCCGAAGCACTACAATGGAAGTCAGCACTGAAGGCACTGGCGAACTCAACATCACGTCACTGGAATACGTGGCGAAGTATCACCCGAAGATCAAACGGAGATAACATGGAAATCGAAGTGATGCACGTTCGTGCACTGCAAATTGGACGCCGCGAGGCGATTCTGCGCCTGCAAGACGCCATCGTTTACAGTGGCCTCGACGTAGGCCCCGCCGCGTGCCCGGTTCAGCATCACTTCGCTCCGGGTGCCTACGGTCGGGAAATGACCCTCCCCGCTGGCCTCGTGGTCGTGGGGAAGATTCACAAGCACGCGCACATCAATGTCATCAGCAAGGGGCGCGTGCAAGTTTTCACTGAGCAGGACGGCGTGCTGGAACTGGCCGCGCCCTGCACATTCGTGTCGAGTCCAGGCACGAAACGAGTCGTACACGTTCTGGAAGAAACCGTGTGGACAACGGTGCACGTCACCGACAAAACAGACCTCGCCGAAATTGAACGCGAGGTGATAGCAACAGACTTTTCGGAGGTTTAATTATGACATGGTTCATGGCCGGTGCCGTCGCACTTTCGGTAGGCACCTCATACATAAGCGCACAGAGCGCAGCGAACTCTCAGGCTAAAGCAGCCGGGGCAGCGAGCCGCGCCGAGGGCGAAGCAATCGCGAAGGAGCGGCTGAACGCCACCATTCGCAACTCGTACAGCACAGCACTCGCCCAAATGAACTTTGGCCTGAAGAAGCGCCAACTCAGCACGCAAGCGGCAGACATCCGGGCAGCGACCCTCGCGGCCAAGGGTGATGCTACGTTGGCCACAGCAGCCACGGGCAGTATCGGCGCAAGCACGAACGCCGTGGTGAGTGACATCGAGCAGAAGTCACAAGCTGCGCTCGACCAGACCACGGACGCATTCGAGAATGCCGTGGAGAACTACAACAACGAATTGCAGATGATGGTTATTAACACCGACCAGAGCGCACCGACTGTCCGACCTGTGGCGTACCACGGCCCGTCGAGCGGTGAAATGCTGGGTATGTCCGTGTTGCAAGGGCTGAGCAGCTTCGCATCGAGCTACGCGATGCGGAAGATGAGCCTCGGACTCGGCGAGAAAGCCGCGACTCCGCAGGTGTCCAGCAGCGCAGGATTGTACGGTTTTGGCACAGGTTCCTCGGGCATGGGCCTGAAGATGCCGCGATAAGGAGAACACATTGCAACGTCAATACCAAGCCCCTGAGTTTCGCACTAGGGACACGCGGGAGTTCCAGCAGTCTAAGGTTGTGGGTGCTGACACCCGCGTACAGGCCCCGCTGATCGTCGGTGACGCCTCATGGCGGGACAAGATGCTGGAGAGCTTGGGCAACCAAGCAGCAGGCGTGCTGAGCAAGATGGCTGACCTTGAGTTCAGCAACCTGTACCTCGAAGGGCAGGCACAGGCCGGTGTGATCGAGTCTGAGGAAGAACTGCAAGGCAACCCGCTGACTCGCGATTGGAAAGTCGCAGGCTACCGGGACACGATGGGCAAGCTCGCGCTCGCCGACATCGAAGCACAGTTCGCGACTGACATTGGGAAGCTCCGCGAGAGAGGCCCCGAGGAACTGCAAGCGTACCTCGCCACACGCCGCGAGAAGATCATGCCAGCATTGGGCAGCATGTCCCGTGAGGCTCGCGCTGCCGCTGCTGGGCAACTCCTGCTGCAAGACCGCGCCGCGATAAAGTCGCACACGACCGAGCACGCGAAGTTCATCATCGAGCAGAAGTCGCAGGCCGTGCACACGCAGTGGAACACCTCACTGCGTACGCTCGGCGCTGCACAAGTCCGCCACCAACTCGGCGAGCTTCAGGACAACGACTACAACGAGCAACTGCGCAGCACTGTCGGCACGATGGTGCAGTCGGTGTGGCTGGATGACTCGATGCCGTACGGTGTGAAGCAGCAACTCACGTTGGAAATGCTGCAATCGGCGCTGGCGAACGACTCGGTTGACTTGTATGACTTCGTGGCATCGAATGACATCCCTGACGGCAACGGCGGGAAGTCGAGCCTGATGGCCCGCCTGACAGGCAAGCAGCAACTCAAGGTGGCGAACGGCTACCGTGAGGCACAGGCACGCACACGCGATGCCCGCAACCTGTTCCAGATGGAGCAAGTGGCGAACCTCGAAGCTCAGATCGACAACGGGGCGTACCAAGGCTCGTACGACGACCTGACCGGGCTGCTAGACCCAATGGTGATTTCCAAGTCCATGACCGGCGAGCGTCGGCAGAGCATCATCAACAAGTTCCTCGACAAGCAGTACAAGGGCGAGCAAAGCTCCGAGCTGGCCGACATGTACATACGCGGCGACCTGAACGGCATCATGAACTCAGGCAAGGATCAGACCGATGGCCTGAAGGCACTGGACGCAATGCTGGCACGCCGCAAGGTGACTCCAGAGCAACGCCTGCAAGCGTACCTGAACTCCGGCCTGAACGGCATGGAAGGTGGGTTCAAGCGTGCGGGTGAAGTGCTGGGCACCGCACTGCGCCAATCCCGCAGCCCTGACGGCACCGTGCTGCCGCAGCATTTGGCAACCGTCCGCACCATCGACCAAGCAATCCGCAAGGCTGAGGCCGCAGGGCAGACCGGCGTGCGCGTGCAACTGTTGTCAGGTATGTCTGAAGGCGACCGCATGTTCACTGAGCGAATCCTCGCGCAGATCGACGGCGGCGCTGCACCTGACGAGGCCGTGCATCGTGCGACCGAGTTGGAGGCCAAGGAAGCCGACATGACGCCCGCCGTGAAGGCGGCACGCACGCAGCAGACTGCAACCGCAGTGACCAAGGCCATTGAGGGGCTTGAGCCGCGTGGCCTGCTGTCGAGCACTTGGACGTGGGCAAAAAGCATGTTCAGTGCCGACGCATCCGCAGACCTGACGCTGCGTCCGAAGTCGTTTGTTGGCGACCGTGACGGCTGGTTCGGGGATGGCCCGACCGTGCAGTTCTACACCGCCCGCGTGCGTGAAGAACTGGCGACCGAGGCAAGCCATGTGCTGTTGCAGAACCCGCACAGCACGCCCGAGCAGGTCATCAGCGTGGCAAAGGCGAACGTCGCAGCCCGCACGATCAGCACGCGCTTCGGCCCGCTCACGATGCCCCGCAACGTGAACCTCGAAGAAGTGTTCGGTGTTGGTAAGGGCAACCAAGCCGCCATCGGCCCCGCACTCGACGCGATGCTGAAGGAAACCAAGGAGGACGCGAACTGGCAACTGGCCTTCCGCAATGGGCGGCTGTGGGCACAGGAAGTGGATCGGAACGGCCAACGTGTCGGCACCGGCACCTTCTTGAACCCGCGTGACATCCAAGGCAAGATCAAGTCCATGACTGACGCCGAGCAGGAGCAGGCGAACCAGACCTTTGGCGCTGGCCGTCGAGTCCATCAGGGCAGTGTGACGATGCAGTTCAACGGCCTGAACACCGCTGGCGTCCCGGCAACGTGGATGATGGGCTACCGGAACAACCTGATGAACCACGAGGGCGTGCGAGCGAAGCCGTACCGAGACCTGTCCGGCGCGAAGGACACGAATGGCAACCCGATCATGACGGTCGGCGTCGGCGTGTCGTCGCACAACCCGCGTTACCCGAAGGTCAACCCGGACGGCACCGTGTCGCAGCAGGAGATTCAACGCAGCTTCCTGGAGGCGTCGAATGACGCGGCGATTGCGGGCAGTAAGGTGGCTCGGGGCTTGGGGCGGCACGATCAGCCCACGTTCATGCTGATGTCTGAGCTTGCGTACCAATCCGGTACGGAGTTCATGTCGCAGCGGAACAGGACCGGAGAGCGTTACCGCGAGTTCGCTGGGGCGTACATAGCGGGGGACGTGCAGAAGGCTCAAGATGCGTTCAAGCGCACCGCTGCGTGGTACTACAGCGCAGACCCGAAGAACCGTACCAAGATCACACCGCGTCAGCAGAATTACCTGCGACTCATTGAACAATCACTGAAAGGAAACTAGACGATGGAAACACTGCCAACCGTTAATGTCACCTCCAAGGCCCTGCCTGCGGTTGACACGAGCATCCGGGGGCCGTTCGGTTCGGCAGTTCGAGGCCCTATCCCGGATGTGCCGGAACCGGCGTTCGGCTCCGAGGTAGCAGCAGCACAGGACGGCCCCAGCGTCCACGGTGCTGCCGCCTTCACCGACACAGGCGCGGGTGCCCGTGCTGACCGTGCGATGCGGGAAGACTCCAGCATCCTCGTCGGCATCGGTGCCGCGATCACCACATGGGCCACGACCCGCCTCATCAAGCGGCTAGGTCGCCCCACCTTTGACGAGGACACCCCGATTAACCAGTACGAGGCTTTCGAGCAGGTTGACATCGTGCTGACCGACGACGAGCGCGAGTACGTGCAAGGGGTCGGCAAGGGCATCAAATCGTTCCAGTGGGCAATGGAACAAGTCCGCGACCGCCGCATGGCTGCATCCGTGCTGGGCGATCACCCAGTGGTCGGCCTCGCCACCGGCTTCATCGACCCGCTGTGGTTGGTGGTGCCGCCCGCGCTTCGCCTCGGCAAGACTACTCCGAAGCTGGGCCGTGCTGTGTCTGCTGTGTCGGCTGGTGCCCTCGGCGCTTCTGTGACGGCTGCTGGTGAAGGCCCGGTGTCTGATAAGGAAATCGCCCTGAGCTTCGTGCTGAACTCTGCTGCTGGCGCTGCGTTCTACAAACCCGGCAAGGGCTTCGTGAAGGCAGCTGACGACTTCCCCACGCAGGCTGTGGACGATGCACTGGCCGCTGCAGAGCAGAGCACTGCCGCTGCGCAGAAGCCGCGTTACCGTCTGGTAGAGCCTGAGAAGTGGGAGGAAGTGGACATTCCCGAGCAGCCAGCGAAGTTCGAGTTCCAAGAGATTCGCTCGCCGGAACTGGACAACGCCAAGCCGGGGTACAGCTACCAGAGCAAGAAGTTCGCCGTGGAGTTCGAGAACCCGCTGGACAAGGCCGCGTACATCGTGGCCGGTAAGGGCAAGTCGAAGGCACACCAAGCCATTCTGGATTGGGCCGTGCAGACCTCGGGCCTGACCGAGCAGCAACTGCTAAGGCGTGGCGAGGCCATCCGTGCCGATCTGAAGGTGCGTGCGAAGTCTTCGCCGGAAGGCAAGATCAATGCAGGCCCCAGCCCGTTCGAGTTCAAGCCCCGCGTGAAGCAAGTGAAGGTGGCCGATGCTGTGCCCGCCAGCAAAGCGCGCCGCAAGGTGCAGGATGCGAAGTGGGAAGAAGTGCCGCAGGAACTGCAACCGGGTGCCGTTAACACAGACCCGGCCAAGGTGGTCGCCGCAGTGGACACCGCGCTGTCACAGGAGTCGCGTTCGCGTGGCCTCGGTGCCAAGCTCATGTGGAACATGCACAAGACCATGCAGGGCTTCGGCACTGTCGGTAAGAAGGTCGCGGACATTCTGTACGACAACAACAGCGACCTCGGCATCACGTCGATGGAGTCACACCGCGAGGCCATCCTGTCGAACCTACGCACGCACCAGTTCGAGTACGAGGACATGATGCGGCAGGCAATGGCCGCTGAAGGTGCATCGCTGTGGAGGATGTTGAACCCGTTTACCAGCCGTAAGGCATACGCAGTGCAGGCCCGCATTGAGCGCGAAGTGCAACGTGAACTGTTCCGCCGTGAGCAGTTCACCCGCCAAGGTATCCCGATCACAACTGAAGGCGTCAAGCCTGCAATTGCGGAGATGGCTGACAAGCTGGACGAACTGCACAAGAAGGCGCTGGCCGAAATGAAGGCCGCAGGTGTCGAAGGTGCCGAGAACGTGCTGGAGCGTCCGGGCTACCTGAACCGGAAGTGGAACAGTGCGAAGATCGACAACACCATCGAACGGTTGGAGAAGCTCGGGCTGTCCCGCGAGCAGGCGCACGCGAAGGTCACTGGACTTGTGTCGCTCGCGCTGCGTCGTGCGAACTCGATGGATGCCAAGCTCGCCGACCAAGTGGGCCAAGCCATCGTGGATCGTGCGCTGCGTAAGGGGTACTTCGAGGACTCGGTGTTCAACGCCCCGGCAGGTGCCGGGCAGTTGAAAGAACTGCGCGACATCCTGAAAGAGTCCAAGATGCCACACGACGAGATCGAGCGTGCCTTGAACGTGCTGCGCGTGGCGTCTGACGATGCGGGAAAGGCTGGGTACATGAAGCACCGGATGGACTTGGACTACCGCGCCACAATGCGGGTTGGTTCCGAGAACATCAGCATCATGGACTTGATCGACTCGCGTGTGAGTACCATCGTAGATCAGTACGTGCGGCAAGTGGCTACGAACTCTGCGTTCGCTCGGAAGGGCCTGCGCAAGCGTTCGGCCATTGAAGCACTGCGCGAAGAACTGCTGCATGACGTGCCGCTGGAGCGGCGCAAGGAAGCCGCTGAACTGTTCGACAACACCATCGCGCATTACCGTGGCGACCCTGCCGGTGCAAAGGTGAACGACAAGTTCCGCCTGCTGCAATCGTACGGACGCACAATCTCGCTCGCATGGTCGGGCTTGTGGCAGATGACCGAGTACGCAACCGCGATGGGTGAGTACGGTTTGGCGAAGACGTTGAAGTACGCCGCGCAGGAAATGCCAGGATTCAAGCAACTGATGAAGCCGGATCGTGACACTGCGCGTGCGTTGAACAACGTGCTCGCCGAGCACTCGTCGGCATCGCTGCGTCTGCGCCCGTTCATTGCGCGGTTTGAGGACGGGTACGAAATGGACATGGGGAATGCGCTGCAACTGTCTGCCCAGCAATGGGGCCACATGGTGCCGTACGCAAATGCCATGAAGTTCGTGCACCACCACCAAGCCCGCGTTGTGGGTAATTTGATTCTTGATCGTCTGGAACTCGCTGCAAATGGCAATACCAAGGCCCGCGAGGCACTGGCGAAATACGGAATAGAATCACCCGTAATGGACAAACTGGCTGCGGAAATCAAGGCCAAGGGGTTCGATGTGGACTCATGGGATGACGCAGTTTGGGCATCCGTGCGGCCCGCCTTCGGGAAGATGATGGACGCGAGCGTGCTGAAAGGCCGACTCGGGGACATCCCGGCATTCGCCGCATTCGACCCGGTAGGCAAGTTCATCTTCACGTACCGCACGTTCGTGCTGGCGGCGCACAACAAAGTGCTCGCTGGCGGACTCGAACGGAACGGCGCTGCGGCTGTCGGCCTTGTGCTGATGTACCAAATGCCGCTGGCGCTCGCTGCCGTGCAAGCTCAATCCGTGATTCGCGGTGAGGGTGCGCTCGAAGGTGATGCCCTCGTGAAGAAGGCGCTCGGCCAGATGGGCGGGCTGGGCCTGTTCAGCGAACCGCTGAAGTGGGCCACTGGAGAGTCCAACTCCGTTGGCGCTCCGGGCCTCATCCCGATTGATCGCGGCGTGAAGCTGTTTCAATCGGCCACCAACCTCGACGCCGAGCAAGGGGCCAGCACTGCGCTGACCATGATGCCGGTAATTTCCGCCGTGCCGTTCATGCGCGGCATGGCTCAACAGATTAAGGAGTAATCAATGGCACAAAGCACCCAACGCGCTGTCTCTAACGGCACGTTGGTGTTGCTTGACCTGAGCATCCATTACCTCGACCGTTCTGAAATCGCCGTGTACTTTGATGCGGCGCTTACTACGGATTGGGCGTGGGTGGGCGAGACTGCAAAGCAGATCACGTTCACCCCAGCCGTCCCGAACGGCGTGGAAGTGCTCGTCAAGCGCACCACCGCCATTTCCAAGCTCAAC
>Ga0116175_1001519_pt1 | contig 14880 bp, 13 predicted proteins | sample AD_UKC125_MetaG_FD_89802 | JGI IMG/M metagenome (GOLD analysis project Ga0116175, IMG submission 89802) | Active sludge microbial communities of municipal wastewater-treating anaerobic digesters from USA - AD_UKC125_MetaG | ecosystem: Engineered > Bioreactor > Anaerobic > Digestate | place: USA... | reverse complement strand
TATCAGGATTGATGGGCACGGTTCATGCTCCCTTCGCGGCCGGTGACGTGGCCGGATTCCCGGCCTTCTCGGCGGCATCGAGCGCGGCGAGATAGCCGAACACCAGTGCGGGGCCGATGGTGGCGCCGGGACCGGCATAGGTGTGGCCCATCACCGGGGCGCTGGTGTTGCCCGCCGCGTACAGGCCGTCGATGACCGAACCGTCGGGACGCAGGGCGCGGCCCGCGGCATCGGTATCGATGCCGCCCTTGGTGCCGAGGTCGCCGGGCACCATCTTGACCGCGTAGAACGGGGCTCTGTCGACGGGGCCCAGGCTGGGGTTGGGTTTGTTGGTCGGGTCGCCGTAGTAGTGGTCGTAACCGCTCTTGCCCCGGCCGAAGTCCTCGTCGACACCCGCGCGGGCGAATCCGTTGAATCGTTCGGTCGTGGCGGTGAGCGCCTCGACGGGCACACCGATCTTGCCGGCCAGCTCGGTGAGCGTGGCGGCCTTGACCACCACACCTGATTCGAGCCACTTGCGCGGCAGCGATTGGCGGGCGTTGACGCCGGCGAACAGATACCGGTTACGGCAGCGCTGATCCATGATCAGCCAGGCCGGGACGTTGACGCCCGGGCCTTCGCCCTGGCCGAACTCACCGCCGTACATCCGGTGCACCGCCTCGACATACGGCAGTGACTCGTTCATGAAGCGCTCGCCGCGCTCGTTGACCATGAACGTGCCGGGCACCGCGCGCTCGGACAGGGCGAACCACGGGCCCTTCGGCAGCGGGATGGTCGGGCCCCACCAGGCGTCGTCCATCATCGACACCGCCGCGCCGATCTTGAGGCCGGCGGTGATGCCGTCGCCGGTGTTCGACGGTGCGCCGGTGGTCCAGTCCGAGCCGATCGGGTCGCGCTGATACTTCTTGCGCATCTCCAGGTTGTTCTCGAAGCCGCCGGAGCCGAGGATGACGCCGTAGCGCGCACGCAGCTCGATCGGTGTGCCGTTCGATTCGGCGACCACGCCGACGACACGGCCGTCCTCGGTGATCAGGTCGGTCAGGCCGGTGTTGAGTTTCACCGGCACGCCGGCCTGGCGCACGCCGAGGAACAGTTCGGCGGCCAGTGCCGCACCCATCGCGATCAGCTTCTTCTTGCGGGACTTGGCGACGAAGAACCGCCCACCGACCCGGGCGGTCCGGGCGATACCGCGCCAGTGCCGCAGACCCACGTTGAGCCAGCGGTAATCACTCTGCAGCACAACCATATTCAGTGGCGCCTTGGAATACGGCGGGTGCAGGGTTTTGAAGTCCTCGCCGAGGCGGCGGGCGTCGAACGGGGTGGGTTCGATGGACCGGCCGGCCAACCGGCCGCCGGGGGCCTCCGGGTAGTAGTCGGAGTAGTTCTTGACCCACTCGAACTCCAGCGGGGCGTGCGCCATCAGGAAGTCGAGGGCCTCGGGGCCGCGGTCGATGTAGGCGTCGATCTTCGCGGCCGGGGCGTGTTCGCCGATGATCGCGTGCACGTACTCGCGGGCCTTGGCCACGGTGTCGTCGACGCCGTCGTTCTTGAGGACCGAGTTGTTGGGGATCCACACGCCGCCGCCCGAACGGGAGGTGGAACCGCCCCAGTACGGTGACTTCTCGATGAGGATCGTCGCCAGGCCCTTACCCGCGGCGGTGATGGCCGCACTCATTCCGGCGGCGCCCGCGCCGACCACGATGACGTCGTAGGTTTCGGTTGTGCCCGCCTCGCCGGCGGTGGCGGGCTTTCCGGTGATGTCAGCCGCGCCGGTGGTGCTGGACGTTCCGGTCGTGGGGGTGCTCGGCGTGTTCGCGTCGGCCATGGGGGTCCCTTCGTTCGCCACGGGGTGCAACGAGTTCTTTCCCAAATTAGAACACGTTGCAGAAAAGTGCCAGACTCGGGTAGACAGGTGTCCATTCCGCCCAGTGGGTGCGACCGCTTTCTCGGGTCGCCCGTTGTGGCAGCCTCGAGCATCAGGTGCGTGCGCGGTGTTCCCAAAACTGGAACGTGTTCTAGTATGGGGTGTGATCGTGCAGGGCACGAGCACACCCGTGACACCAGGAAGCGAGACCCACATGGCGGTGGACCAGGCCACACGGCACCAGATCGCCGATGCTCTATGGACAGCTGAGCGGACCGCGACCGCGATCGATCGGCCATCCGACGATCACGCGGGCCTCGACGTGGTGGATGCCTACGAGATCCAGCTCATCAACATCGGCAAGCGGCTCGACGCCGGTGCCGCCGTCGCCGGCCACAAGGTGGGTCTGGCGTCGGAGGCGATGCAGACGATGATGGGCGTCGACGAACCCGACTACGGGCATCTGCTCGACACCATGCGGTACTTCGAATCCACGCCCATCGATTTCCATGCGCTGTGTATCCCGCGTGTCGAGGTGGAGGTCGGATTCATCCTCGGCGAGGACCTGCCCGGTGAGGGCTGTACCCGTGAGGACGTGATCGCCGCGATCGAATGGGTGGTCCCGTCCATCGAACTCATCGACTCCCGGATCAAGGACTGGAAGATCACCCTCGTCGATACCATCGCCGACAATGCCTCATCGTGCGGCTGGATCCTCGGAGAGCAGCGGGTGGCGATGAGCGACATCGACGTCGGCGATATCGACGCCACCCTGACCCGCAACGGCGAGGTGGTGGCCAAGGGCAATTCGTCGGCGGTGCTGGGCAATCCGCTCAACTCGGTGTCGTGGCTGGCCAACAAGGTGTCGAGTTTCGGGGTGCGGCTGCGCAAGGGTGATGTGATCCTGCCCGGCACGGCCACCCGTGCCTTCGACATCGCCTCCGGCGACAACTTCGTCGCCGAGTTCGCCGGACTCGGCAGCGTCACCCTGGATTTCACGTGACCTCCTCGCCCGGCTTCCGCTCGTCGATGTCCCTCGCGTCGGTTGAGGTGCGAGGCCGCCCAGCGGGCGAGCCTCGCACCTCAACCGGCGGGGGAAGGGCGCCTCAACCAACAAGGGGAAGGGTGCCTTGGCCGGTGGGCGTGGCGGCAACACAAGGATTTTGGACAGAAGACTTCGATGGAGGTGAGGAACACATGGCCAAGACACTGACAGCCGCGATCATCGGATCGGGCAACATCGGTACGGACCTGATGTACAAACTCGAACGGTCCGAGGTGATCGATCCGCGCTGGATGGTCGGCATCGACGCCGACTCCGAGGGCATGAAACGGGCCGCCGACCGTGGGCTCATCACGATGTCCGGCGGCGCCGACGAACTGCTGGCCTCCGGTGAACTGCCGGATCTGATCTTTGAGGCGACCTCGGCGTATGTGCACCGCGAATACGCGCCCAAGTACGAGGCCGCCGGGATCGTCGCGATCGACCTGACCCCGGCCGCGGTCGGCCCGGCGGTGGTGCCGCCGGCCAACCTGCGTGAGCACCTGGACGCACCCAACACCAACATGATCACCTGCGGTGGGCAGGCCACCATCCCGATGGTGCACGCCGTGTCCGGCGTCGTGCCGGTGGAGTACGCCGAGATCGTCGCGTCGGTGTCGTCGGAATCGGCCGGGCCCGGAACCCGCGCCAACATCGACGAGTTCACCCGCACCACCGCCAAGGGGATCGAGACGATCGGCGGCGCCACCCGCGGCAAGGCCATCATCATCCTCAACCCGGCCGACCCGCCGATGATCATGCGCGACACCATCTTCTGCGCCATCCCCGCAGACGCCGACACCGACGCGATCGCCGAGGCGATCCACAAGCGGGAGAAGGAGATCCAGTCGTACGTTCCGGGTTACCGGCTACTGCAGGATCCGCAGTTCGATCCGCCGTCGGTGATCAACGGCGGCTACGCCCGGGTCAGCATCTTCGTCGAGGTCGAAGGCGCCGGTGACTTCCTGCCGCCGTATGCGGGCAACCTCGACATCATGACCGCCGCCGCCACCAAGGTCGGCGACGAAATCGCGAAAGCAAAGCTGGGAGTCTGAGCATGAGCACCGATCTGATGGCGAACGCGCGCAAGTATTCCGACACTCTCGATATCCGCATCACCGACTCGTCGTTGCGCGACGGCAGTCACCACAAGCGGCACCAGTTCACCGAGCAGGAGGTACGCGACATCGTCGCCGCCCTCGACGATTCCGGTGTGCCTGTGATCGAGGTGACCCACGGCGACGGGCTCGGCGGTTCCTCGTTCAACTACGGCTTCTCCAAGACACCTGAACAGCAATTGATCAAGGCCGCGGCCGAAACCGCCAAGCGTGCCAAGATCGCGTTCCTGATGCTGCCCGGGCTCGGCACCAAGGACGACATTCGCGCCGCCCAGGACAACGGCGGACAGATCTGCCGCATCGCCACCCACTGCACCGAGGCCGACGTCTCGATCCAGCACTTCGGGCTGGCCCGCGAACTCGGCCTGGAGACCGTGGGCTTCCTGATGATGAGCCACTCGCAGCCGCCCGAGGTGATCGCCGCGCAGGGCCGCATCATGGCCGATGCCGGTTGCCAGTGCGTGTACGTCGTGGACTCGGCCGGTGCGCTGGTGCTCGAGGACGTCACCTACCGGGTGCAGGCGCTGCGCGCCGAACTCGGCGACGACGCCCAGATCGGTTTCCACGGCCACGAGAACCTCGACATCGCTGTTGCCAACTCGGTGAACGCGGTGCGTGCCGGTGCCCAGCAGATCGACGGGTCGATCCGTCGTTTCGGCGCGGGCGCGGGTAACACGCCCACCGAGGCGTTCGTGGGTGTGTGCGACAAGCTGGGCATCAGTACCGGCATCGACTTCATGAAGATCGCCGACGCCGCGCAGGACGTGGTGCGGCCGGCGATGCCGTCGGAGTGCCTGGTGGATCGTTCGGCGATGATGATGGGCTACGCGGGTTGCTACTCCAGCTTCCTCAAACACGCCGAGAACCACGCCGAACGCTATGGTGTGCCGGCCGCCGAGATCCTGCTGGAGGCGGGCAACCGCAAGCTGGTCGGCGGTCAGGAGGACCAGCTGATCGACATCGCGCTGGAACTGCGTAAGAAGCAGGACGCCAACGCCGGCGTGTGACGGGCGATTCCCCCGTTCCCCTTCCGGCGGTTGCGGTGCGAGGGGCGGAAACGACGAGCCTCGAAGCCTGGTGAGACGACACTGTCATCTCACCAGGCTTCGTCGTCTCAGCAGGTTTCGAGGCTCGGTCGCGGGGCGACCTCGCACCTCAACCGGCGAGGTGGGTGGCCTTGCGCCTCAGCCGGTGAGGTGGGCAGCCTGCTCGTCGGAACGGGATCGTTGATCGATGGTCCGCAGGACCATCTGGCCGGCGAGCAGGACGAGCGCGACGATGCAGACGGCAAGGCCGGCGTAGGCGCCCCACCCGGGCGACATCGCGGGCAACTCCGAGGCGAGCTCGCGGGTCACGAGGCTGTCGAACATCAGCGGGGCGGGGTCGGTGATGACCCGGGCGGCGCACACCCTCATCGCCCACACCCCAGGTCGCGAAGGTCAGCGAGATCAGCGCCAGACCGCAGACGAGTAGAAGAGGAGCGGCCCAGCGGTTCACCGGGCCGTGAATGTCGAACGAGTCCATGACACCAGTATCGGGGGCGGGCGCACGTTCGATACGGTCCGGTTCCATACATGACCGGTTCGATACATGACCGGTTCGATACATGACTGGGAGGTGAACGCGTGCGGCGAATCGCGCGGGCGCCTGACAGGCGCGGGCCACGGGCGCATACTGGGGCGCAGTCCGCACGACATGAGACCGGCCCTGTCGGGGCCGGCGGCACGAGGGAGTGACGATGGCCGACTATTCGGCGCCGATCGGAGCACCTACCTGGTTCGATCTGATGAGCGAAGATCCGGCCGCCGCCGCCGGGTTCTACTGCGGGTTGTTCGGCTGGGCCGTCGAGGCTCCACCCGAAGAGGAGTTCGGCGGCTACCAGAACTTCACCAAGAACGGGAAACGGGTTGCCGGGATCAGCCCGGTGATGGAGGACGCGGGTCCTCCCAACGTGTGGTCGGTCTACCTGCACACCGCCGATGCCGCCGCCACCGCCGCCGCGGTGGATGCGGCCGGTGGCAGTGTCATCGTGCCGCCCATGGCGATCGGCGACGAGGGAACGATGCTGTTCGCCCTCGATTCGGCCGGCGCGGCGATCGGTTTCTGGCAGCCCGGTGCCCATCTCGGATTCACCGAATGGGGCACCCACGGCACGCCGTACTGGTTCGAATGCCACAGCAAGTCGTACGCGGCGTCGCTGGACTTCTATCGCGCGGTGACCGGCGTGCGGCCGCAGGAGGTGGGAACCGGAGGCGATCCCGACGCCGTCGGACCCGACGCCTACGCGCAGCTGATGACCGCCGATGGGGACTCGTATTCGGGAATCATGGACTCGGTCAAGCTTTTTCCATCCGAGGTTCCGTCGTTCTGGCAGGTGTACATCTGCGTCGACGATGTCGCGGCGACGGTCGACCGGGTGGCCGAACTCGGCGGGAAGGTGCTGATGGGCGGCGAGGACACCCCGTTCGGCACGCTCGCATCGGCGACCGACCCCTTCGGTGCGGTGTTCGCGTTGGGTTCGCCGCCCGCCGGCATGTGAGGGCCGTGACTACTCGCCGGTGAAGACGGGTTTCTGCTTCTCCGCGAATGCTTTCGGGCCGACTTTGGCGTCCTTGGACTTGAATACGGCGATACCGAGCTTTGCCTCGATCGCGAAGGCGTCCTCCTCGTGGAGGCCTTCGGTGTCGCGCATCGTCTTGAGGATGGCCTGCACGGCGAGCGGGCCGTTGGCGGCGATGGTGTCGGCGATCTGCAGGGCGCGCTCCAGTGCGGTGCCGTCGGGGACGACGTAGCCGATCAGGCCGTATTCCTTGGCCTCGGCGGCGGTGATGTGCCGCCCGGTGAGCAGTAGATCGGCGGCAATCGTGTACGGGATCTGCCGGGGCAGGCGCACCGCGCTGCCGCCCAGCGGGAAAAGGCCCCAACGTGCCTCGGCGACACCGAATCTGGCGCTCTCGCCGGCGACCCGGATGTCGGTGCCCTGCAGGATCTCGGTGCCGCCGGCGATCGCGGCACCCTCGACGGCGGCGATCAGCGGCTTGGTGAGCCTGCGGCCCTTGAGCAGCGCCGGCAGTTCGGCGGGATTCCAGGTGCCCTGCTCGACGGTGTCACCGGGGGCGTTCTCGCGCATGGCCTTCAGGTCCATGCCCGCGCAGAACGAACCGCCCGCGCCGGTGAGGACGGCGACCCGGATATCGGGATCGGCATCGACCTGATCCCAGGCCTCGCGCATCGTCGCCATCATCTCCATCGACAGGGCATTGCGGGCCTGTGGACGATTGAGTGTCACCACCAGCACGTGACCGCGCTTGTCGACCAGGCAGTGCGGGGCCTCGGTGTCCCCAGAGCCGGTATTCCCAGAGCCGGTATTCGCAGAGCCGGTATTCACGGTATCGGTGCTCGCAGTCGTGGTCATCGCGGGGCGTCCTCCGGGGTTGGGGTGGTACACGCTTGCCCCGAACAGTAACACGTTCTAATTTTATAGCCATGCCCTTCACCATCGCTGACCTCATCGAGCACTCGGTCGATCTCAATCCCGAGCGGATCGCCCTCGAGACCGACGGCAGGAGCCACACCTACGCCGAGCTGGAGGCGCGGTCGAACGCGCTCGCCCACGCCCTGCGCGATCTCGGGGTCAAACCCGGTGATGCGGTGGGCCTGTACAGCAGAAACACCATCGAGGCGGTCGAGGCGATGGTGGCGATCTTCAAGGCGCGGGCCGTCATGGTCAACGTCAACTACCGGTACGTCGAGGCCGAGCTGGAGCACATCTTCACCGACTCCGGGATGAAGGTGCTCATCCACGAGCGCCGGTACCGCGACCGGGTGCAGAACGTGTTGCAGAATACGCCGCTGATCGGGCACCGGATCATCATCGAGGATGGTGCCGGGAACACCGATGAAGCGGAGGCCGGCGAAAGCCGATTCGAGGACGTGATCGCCGCATCGTCCACCGCGCGCGACTTCGAGCCGCGCAGCGAGGACGATCTGTACATGCTCTACACCGGCGGCACCACCGGCAAACCCAAGGGCGTGGTGTGGCGGCAGGAGGACATCTGGCGGGTGCTCGGCGGCGGTATCGACTGGCATACCAGCGAACCGGTCACCGACGAATGGCATCTCGCGCGCGTGGGCGCCGAAGGTGGCCAGCTCGTACGGTTCCCGATCCCGCCGTTCATCCATGGTGGATCGCAGTGGGCCATCTTCCAATCGCTGATGGGCGGCCAGAAGGCCGTCGTCTACCCGGAATTCGACGCCGCGCGCAGCTGGGAGATCGTCGAGAAGCACAAGGTGAACGTCGTGTTCATCACCGGTGACGCGATGGGCCGGCCGATGGTGGAGGCCCTGGCCGAACGTGACTACGATCTGTCGAGCCTGGTGACGGTCGCCTCGTCGGCCGCATTGTTCTCCCAGAACGTGAAAGAGGAGTTCCTGGACCGGATTCCGAACGCACTGCTCATCGACGCCATCGGCTCGTCGGAAACCGGCTACGGCGGACTGGGCATCGTGTCGAAGGGAGCACCGGCCTCCGGCGGGCCGCGCGTCACCGCCGACAAGCAGTTGCACGTGCTGCGCGAGGACGGCACCCGGGTGGAACCCGGCTCCGGCGAGGTGGGCACCCTGGCCCGCACGGGCCACATCCCGTTGCGCTACCACAACGACCCCGAGAAGTCGGCGCAGACCTTCAAAGAATATGGCGGCGTTCGTTACTCGATACCGGGTGACTTCGCCCGCGTTGAGGACGACGGCGCCATCACCATGCTCGGGCGAGGCTCGGTGTCCATCAACACCGGTGGCGAAAAGGTGTTCCCGGAGGAGGTCGAGGCCGCGCTCAAGGCGCACCCCGAGGTGTTCGACACCGTGGTCGTCGGCGTACCCGACGACCGGTTCGGGCAGCGGGTGGTCGCCGTCGTCGCCACCCGTGGGGGAGCGCGTCCCGCGCTGGCCGACCTGAACGAGGTGGTGCGCAAGGAACTTGCCGGATACAAGTGCCCGCGTAGTGTGTGGTTCGTCGACGAGATCAGGCGTTCACCGGCGGGAAAGCCCGATTACCGTTGGGGCGCAGAGCTGACCGCGTCCAGAGAAGCCGACCAGGTCCTGTAGCCACCGGATCCCGAAACCGTCAGATATCGAGGAATGATGCGCACGCAACTCGCCGAACAATTCGGCATCGACTACCCGATCTTCGGCTTCACCCCGTCACAGGAGGTCGCGGCCGCGATCAGCCGGGCGGGCGGGCTCGGTGTGCTCGGCTGCGTCCGGTTCAACGACGCCGGAGAACTCGACGAGGTCCTGGAATGGATGCACGAGAACACCGACGGCAAGCCGTTCGGCGTCGACGTGGTGATGCCCGCCAAGATCCCCACCGAGGGCAGCAAGGTCGACCTCGACTCGATGATCCCGCCGGAGCATCGGGCGTTCGTCGAACGCACTCTGTCCGAACTCGGTGTGCCGCCGCTCGCCGATGACGCCGGCGTCAACACCGGTGTACTCGGTTGGCTGCATTCGGTGGCCCGCTCACACGTCGACGTCGCCATGGAACACACCCGGAAATACGGGCAGATCAAGCTGATCGCCAACGCGCTGGGCTCCCCGCCCGACGACGTGATCGCCGTCGCGCACGAGAACGGCGTCAAGGTGGCGGCGCTCGCCGGCACCTCGGAGCACGCGAGGTCCCACGTCGGTGCCGGGGTCGACATCGTGATCGCCCAGGGATACGAGGGCGGCGGCCACACCGGTGACGTGGCATCGATGGTGTTGTGGCCCGAGATCGTCGACGCCGTAGGTGATGTCCCGGTGCTCGCGGCCGGCGGGGTGGGTGACGGCCGGCAGATCGCCGCCGCCGTCGCCCTCGGCGCGCAAGGGGTGTGGATGGGCACCTACTGGCTGACCGCCGCCGAGTACAACCTCGGGGCGACGGGGGGGATGGCGCGACGGGCGACGGGCCGTCGACGGTGCAGCAGGCGCTGCTCAAGGCGTCGTCACGGGACACGGTGCGCCGCCGCATCTACTCGGGCAAACCCGCCCGGCTGCTCAAGACCCGCTGGACCGACGCCTGGGATGCGCCCGGCGCTCCCGACCCGCTGCCGATGCCGCTGCAGAACCTGCTCGTCGGCGAGGCGCACGCGCGGATCTCCGCCGCCGACGACCCGGAGGTGGTGGCGATACCCGCCGGGCAGATCGTGGGCCGCTGCAATGCGATCGTGCCCGTCGCCGAACTCATCGACGGACTCGTCGCCGGATACGACGACGCGGTGGAACGTATGTCGAGAACCGTGGTGGCCCGGCCCACCGCAGCGGGTTGAGGTGTGGGCGTAAGCGACGAGCCTCGGAACCCGCTGAGAGACAATGTCTGCGGGTTCCCGTGGCCGTCTCACCGGGTTTCGGGGCTCGCAGGCTCGCGCCTCAACCGTCGGGAGCGGCGTCTGCGGTGAACTGTCCGGTGTGACCGGGCCCGGGGCAGGACGATTTCGGCGTCCGCAAGGTCAACCGACCCCGATTGCCGCGGCCGCCGGCCGGACCGTACCGGTCGGTGATCGCGGCGTTCATCGTCGCGATCCCGGTGAGGATCAGGTCGAGGCCGAACTCGTAGCCGAAATCGGCGCCGGGCAGCGGCGCGGCGCCGCCCGCCGCCATCCGGGAGGCGAGCGGAAAACGTTCGGTCACATTGAGTTCGGCCAGCTTCTCGGGAAGGTGTGCGGCATGTTCGTATGCCGCTACGGGAGCGGCGGCGGTCCGGGAACGGGTCCGGGCGACATCGAGCACCAGGGTCAGCACCGCGTTCTTGGCGGTGTCCGAGAACGGCAGCGGTTCGACGGCGGTGAGTTCGCGGTCGTACTTGGCGAGCGCCCCCGGACCGGCGACGGCGTACGTGACCGGGATCTCGGCAAGCCACGGATGTTCGGCGAACAGTGCCAGATTGTCGGCGACGACCGCCGACAACATCGTCCGCCAATCGCCGGCGGGACCGATCGAGGTGAAGTCTGTGTAGGCCATGTCGGCATACGCCTGGTCCGCCATGAGCACGATCAGTTGTTCGCGCCCGTCGACGTAGGAGTACAGCGACATGACCGGGATGCCCACCGCGGCAGCCACATCGCGCACCGTGAAGTCGGCGCCCTTCTCGTCGGCGACACCGATCGCGGTGGTCACGATCTGATCGGTCGTGTACCTGGGGGGCCGTCCACGGCGAACCTGGGGGACCTCCTTGCGCCACAACAGATCGATCGTGTCCATGGTCCTCGCCGGTCGCCGGGATAAACGTATTCAGTACGTAATACCAGTGTGGATGCTCGCTCCGCACAGCGGGGTCCGGTTTGCGACGGAGCCCACTCGGCCGGCCTCGGGCAACGGCGCGAACGTCCCGTCGTCGGCGGGCACGAATGGCTCCGCGGAGGTGATCGCCGAGACCGGCAGCCGCCCGTACAGGTGCGGAAACAGCATGCTGTCGGGGTCGGTGGGCACACCCGGCTCCCAGCGGATCTCCGCCCGCAACAGCGCCGGGTCGATCCGCAGCGCCACCAGGTCGGTGCGACCCGCGAACAGCCGGTTGGCGGGCAGATGCACCTGGTGCGGCGCTGACAGGTGGATGAAGCCCACCTCGGTCAGGGACGGCGCGTCGACGTGCCCGGCGGCCCGTGCCCGCGACCAGTCGGCGGTGGTGCACAGATGCAGCAGTGGGCCCTCAGGAGTGGTCATCGGCTCATCGTGCCCGTCGCGGGGTCAGCCGTCCACCTGCACACCGTGGCGGACGGCGAATGCGGCGAGATCATCGTCGTAACCCTGACCGAGGATCCGCAAACGCCACGCGCCGCGCCTGCGGTAGATCTCGGCGATGATCATGGAACGTTCCGACGTCGCGGCGTCGAGCACCGCGGTGGCGACGGTGGTGGCACTGCTGTCGACGGTCACCGACAGCGCGCCCAGATCGCCGAACGTGGCCCCTTCGATGGCCGCGCCGACGGTGACGCGGGCAATCCCTGCGGGGACGGCCCCCAGTTCCACCGTGATCGCCTGCTCCCGATCACCGTCGATGCTCAGGGCCACGGCGCCGTCGGGCGATACGGGCTGGTTGAAGAAGACGAACTCATTGTCCGACGGGACGCGGTCGGTGTCATCGAGTTCGAACGCGACCACGTCGACCTCGGGTGCGACGACCCCGACGGCGCTCCACGCGACGTTGACCGCGACGCCGCGCAGATCCGTCGGCAGGTCGATGGCCATGCCGGGCGTCATCGTCACCGGTTCGGGCATGGGTGTGCCCTCCGTTTCCGCGTCCGGGGCGGTCGGCGTCGAGCCGGCTGGTTCGGGACCGGACCCGGCGACGATCTTAGGGGTGTCCTGTTCCAGCGTGGCGTCGACGTCGGCCACGGTGAGCAATGTCGGCTTCCGGGCTCAGCACCCGATGCTCGCGGGCACGCGGATCCGAGGTTTCCACGTCGACCAGTGTCCAGCCGGGGGAGACAGCCGCCGGTGCGGATCCTCATCAGTTGGGAAGCGTGCCGGGTTCAGCCGTAGCGGTGGTCGGTGAGGGTCCAGGTGGGGTCGGCGGCCTGGTCGCGGAGCCGGCGTTTGACCGTCTTGAAGGTGGCGGTCCGGGGGAGGGTTTCGAGGATGAGGATCCGGTGCGGCCACTGCTTGGGACCGAGATCGGTCTGCGTGCTCAGAAAGTCGGTCAGGCCATCGGCGGTGAGGCCGTCCGAGACGAGGGCGGCGACGATCTCGTCGCCGATCCCCACCGGTATCCCGAACACCGCCGCATGCCGGATTCGGGGATGGCGCAACAGTATCCGTTCGATGGGCTGGGCGCCGAGGTTCTCCCCGTCCACCCGCATCCAGTCGCCGACCCGGCCGGCGAAGTGGACGTAACCGGCCTCGTCGACCCAGCCCAGGTCGCCGGTGTGGTACACGCCGCCGCGCAGGCGTTCCCCGGTTGCTTCCGGATCGTTGTAGTAGCCGCTGAAAAGTCCGGGGCCGGATGCGTTCACGATCTCGCCGACGGTGCCCGGTGGCACCGGTTCGCCGGTGTCGGGGTCGACGATGGCGTTCGGCTCGCGGAGGGGGCCGAGGGCGTCGTCGGGGGTGTCGGGGGTGCGGGTGATCGCCACACCGCTCTCGGTGGAGCCGAAACCGTCGACCACCCGGCAGCCGAACCGGGCCGCGAAGGCCGCGCGGTCGGCCGCCGGCGCCTCGTTGCCGTACATGATCCGCAACGGCGACGACGCGTCGTCGGGATGTGGTTCGGTGGCCAGGATGTAGCGCATCGGCGTACCGACGTAGTTGGCGAATGTGACCCGGTAGCGGCGCACGTCGGCGGCGAAACCGCGGGCGGAGAACCTGCGGCGCAACGCCACCGACGCACCGCCGGCCACCGCGATCGACCAGCCGGCGATCAGTGCGTTCGAGTGGAACATCGGCATCGCGATGTAGGCGACATCACCGGGGCCGATCGAAAACCGTTCGGCGAGCAGCTTTCCGGGATCGGCGAACTTGCGCTGATCGCAGCGCACCGCCTTCGGGTCGCCCGTGGTGCCGGAGGTGAAGATCAGCATCAGCAGATCCTCGGGGCCGGGGACGGGGCCGGGGACGCCGGCATGCCGGTCGGCACCGGGCGCGGTGCTCATCAGCGTCGGCCATTCGGGGCGGTCGATGTTGAGCACGCGGACCGACACCGGCCTGATGTGCGGCGGGTAGAGGTGTTCGGTGGCGTCGGAGACCAGCACGAGTTGGCAATCGGAGCGGGTGACGTCGGCGGCCAGCGCCTCGCCCCGGCGGGTGGTGTTCAGGCCGACCAGGACGAATCCGCCCAGCGCGGCGGCACCGAACAGGAAGCTGAACTCGGGAACGTTCTCCAGCAGGACACCCACGTGCGGGGGCCGGCCCGGATCGAGCAGCGGGCCCAGCGCATCGGCTCGCCGGCGCGACAGGATGACATGCTCGCGCCAGGAGAAGAAGTCGTCCTCGAACCGGAGGCCGCGGTCGTCGACGTCGGAGAGTGCGACGAGCAATTCCGCGACGGTCGATCCCGTCATGCCGGTTCCGAGGCCAGGGCCTCGCCGATATCGAGCAGGATCGCCGGAGCGGACCCGGCGGTGAACTCATTCTGCTTGGCGCGCAGGAAATATCGGTGTACCGGATGGGAGGTGTCCAGGCCGACGCCGCCGTGGATGTGCACGCATGCGTGCGCGATGCGATGCCCGGCCTCGGCGGCCCAGAACTTGGCCGTGGCCACCGCGGCAGGTGCTGCCGGATCGTGGTGGGCGAGCAGCCAGGCCGCCTGGGCGGTGGTCACGTTCAACGCCTGAGCGTCGATGTAGCAGTCGGCCAGACGCTGCGAGACCGCCTGGAACGTTCCGATAGGTCGTCCGAATTGCTCACGTTGACAAGCATATTCGGCGGTCAATCGGAGGGCCTCGGTGACCGTGCCGGACTGATCGGCGGCCACGGCCAGCCGCAACCGCGCGGTGATCGCATCGACGGCACCCGCCCGCAGGACCCGGGTGGGATCGACGACGACACCATCGACATCGACCTGCGCGGTGGGGGTCAGGCCGGTGGCCGGGGTGTCGGTGATCGTGACACCGTCAGCGGTGGTGTCGATGACGGCCGCGAACTCGCCGTCGGGTCCGGTGGCGGTGACCAGCAACAGATTCGCGGCCGAGGCGTACGGTACGTTGACCTTGGTCCCGGACAGCGTCAGGGCCGGTCCCGTGGTGGCGGTGAGTGGCCGGGACCGCGGATCCTCCTCGGCTGCGACGGTCACGATCACCGAACCGTCGGCGATTCCCGCGAACGTCGAGCGCAGGTCGTCGGAGCCGAACTCCTCGATGACCGGTCCGGCGACGACGGCATGCGGG
>Ga0116175_1001513_pt1 | contig 14919 bp, 17 predicted proteins | sample AD_UKC125_MetaG_FD_89802 | JGI IMG/M metagenome (GOLD analysis project Ga0116175, IMG submission 89802) | Active sludge microbial communities of municipal wastewater-treating anaerobic digesters from USA - AD_UKC125_MetaG | ecosystem: Engineered > Bioreactor > Anaerobic > Digestate | place: USA... | reverse complement strand
GTCGCTTCAACCAGATGTGTTGACGCACTGGTCGACCGCCGGGCGACGACGCGCCTTCGGGTGCCGCGCCCCCTGGCGCCTACCATTGAGGTATGCCTCGCGCCCAAGCCCGCATCGATCTGGCGGCGTTCGCGAGCAATCTTCAGCGGCTGCGCGAAGCGGCCCCGCACAGCCAGCAACTGGCCGTGGTCAAGGCCGACGCCTACGGTCATGGCCTGCTCCCCATGGCGCGGGCGGCGCGCGAGGCGGGCGCTGAGTGGCTGGGAGTGGCACTGTTCTCCGAGGCCCTCGAACTGCGCGCAGCGGGGGACACAGGGCCGCTGTTGGCGTGGTTGGCAGCGCCCGACGATCCGTGGTCCGAGGTGGCCGAGGCGGGCATTGACATCGGGGTCTCCACGGTGGCCCAGTTGCAGCGCCTGACGACCCCCACTCGCGTACACCTCAAGATCGACACTGGGCTGGGCCGCGCGGGATGCGCCCCGGCTGATTGGGCGTTGCTGGTCGACACGGCACAGCGTATGCAGGACGCCGGGTTGATCGATGTCGTCGGCATCTGGAGTCACTTCACCGTGGCCGATGACCCCGGGAACCCACTGAACACCGTGCAGATCGAGCGCTTCCGAGAGGCGGTCGCCGCGGCGCAGGGCCTCGATGTCGAACACCACCATCTGGCCAATTCGGCGGCGACATTGGCGCTGCCGGCCGCCCACTTCACGCTCGTCCGGCCCGGGATCGCCATGTATGGGATCAGTCCCGGAGTAGGCATGGGCTCCGCGGCAGACCTCGGCCTGCGGCCCGTCATGACACTGGTGGCGCAAGTGACCGTCGCGAAGAGGCTGCCGGCCGGTTCAGGATTGTCCTACGGGCACCTGTACACCCTCGATGGGGACTCTACGACGGCGGTCGTGCCCCTGGGCTACGCCGACGGGATCCCGCGCAACGCCACCAACGTCGGGCCGGTCTTCGCAGCCGGCAAGCGCCGCACCGTGGCCGGGCGGGTCTGCATGGATCAGTTCGTCCTCGATCTCGGCAATGACGCCGCTGCTGAAGGCGACGAGGTGGTGCTCTTCGGGTCCGGGGCGCAGGGCATCCCGCTGGCTGAGGATTGGGCCGAGGTGACCGGCACCATCGGCTACGAGATCGTGACCAGACTGGGACCGCGAGTAGAACGGGTCTATCGATGAAGGGTGGTCTGATCGCGCTCGCCGCCGGCCTCATCGCCGGCGTCGCAGCCGAGCAACTGGCGGTGCGCAAGCCGTGGCGTCCTGATCCGTACAAGGAGGAGGACTTCGGCCGCGTGCGCGGTGAGCCGCACTGGTTGCGCGCCTCGGACGGCACCGAACTGTATGTCGAGGTCCATCCGTGCGACGACCCCGAGGCGCCCACGATCGTCTTTGCCCACGGCTACTGCCTCAGCCAGGACTCCTGGCACTTCCAGCGCAAGGCGCTGCGTGACCGGGCCCGTCTGGTGCTCTGGGATCAGCGCCACCACGGGCGCAGCGAGGCGGGACCGCTGGAGAATGCCACGATCGAGCAGTTGGGTCGGGACCTGCAGTACGTGCTCGACGCCTACACCCAGGGGCCGGTGACCTTGGTGGGGCATTCGATGGGCGGTATGACGGTGATGTCGCTGGCTGCCCAGTTTCCCCACACATTCCAGGACAGGGTGAAAGCGGTGGCGTTCGTTGCGACCAGCGCCGGGGATCTGTCCACGGAGTTCCTGGGGCTGCCACCAAGTGCTGCTGCCCGGGCGCGCACCATCGCCACCAGCATTCATCCCACCGGCGCGGTGGTCGGGCGTTTCATGCAGCAGGCGCGCTACACCGACCTCAACTTCGCCCTCACCAAGCGGGGGTCGTTCGGTCCCGGCGCTCCGAACTCGCTGAACCTGTTCACCGTGGCGATGCTCAACGCCACCCCCGTCGAGACGGTGGTCGCCTTCTTGCCGACGCTGCTCTCACACGACCTGTACGACGCCCTCACGGTCCTGGCCGACGTGCCGGTCTGGATCGTGTGTGGTGAGGCCGACGTGATGACCCCGGTTTCCCACACGAAGAAGTTGTTGGAGTTGCTGCCCAACGCCGAGGGGACGATCCTGCCCGAGACCGGCCACATGATTCAGTTGGAACGCCAGGACGAGGTCACCGAAGGGATCCGCCGCCTTGCTTTCGGTTGAGGTGGACTCCCCGGACGGCATGGTCGAGTTCGGTCGCTTGCTGGGCAAACGACTGCGGGCCGGAGATTTGGTGATCCTGACCGGTGACCTGGGTGCCGGCAAGACCACGCTGATGCGCGGCGTGGGGCAGGGAATGGGCGTGCGAGGTGCCGTGACCAGCCCGACTTTCGTCATCGCCCGTCGCCACCCGTCCGAGGTGGGTGGGCCGGCCCTGGTGCATGCCGATGCCTACCGCCTGGGCAGCGCGGCCGAGTTCGAGGATCTAGACCTGGACGGCGATGATGCAGTCGTGTGTGTGGAGTGGGGCCGCGACCGAGCCGAGGGGCTTAACGACCAGCGACTCGAGATCGATATCGAGACGGTGGGGGACGGTCGGCGGTTGACGGTGCGCGGGGTCAACCGGGGGGTCCCGTTGTGATCCTGGCCATGGATACCGCCACGTCCCACTGCACAGTGGCTTTCGGCGACCGATCGGCGGGCGTGGTGGCCCCCACCGGGCACGCTGAGCATTTGGTCGACCTCATCAGGCAGGTCGTGCCCGATCTTGGCGAGGTGACGGCCATCGTGACCGGCGTGGGCCCCGGGCCTTACACCGGCCTGCGGGTCGGGGTGGTCACCGCAGTGACCATGGCCGCCGCGCTCGGCGTGCCCGTCCACGGCGTGTGTTCGCTGGACGGACTCGGGTGGCGGCTACGCGACGGCGTGGTGGTGACGGATGCGCGCCGGCGGGAGGTGTTTGCCGCGCGCTACGCCGACGGGGTTCGCGTCGAAGGCCCGATCGTCGTGGCGCCAGCACATCTGAACTGGTCTGGGCCTGTGGTGGGGCCGGCGGTCGAACGCTATCCAGACCTCGGGGAGTACGCGCAACTCGACGCCGCCGACCTGCTGTGCGTATCGGCAGACCTAGCGGCGCGGCCCTGGTACTTGCGTGAGCCCGACGCGAAACCACTCGCGTGACTACGGCCGGGATCCGCCCGATGAAGTGGTGGGACATCGCACCCGTTGCGAAGATCGACGCCGAGGTGTTCGGCCCGACGGCGTGGTCACCGGAGGCGTTCTGGTCCGAGCTGGCCCGCGACGACCGGTACTACGTCGTGATCGAGGATCCACCGCAGGGCTATGCGGGGCTGTGGCTGAACCCACCAGATGCCGACGTGCAAACCATTGCGGTGGCCCCGGCGGCCCGCGGGCGGGGTCTTGGGGGCAAACTCCTCGAACATCTGCTGGAGTACGCCCGGGGTCAGCGCTGCCGCCGCCTGAGCCTCGAGGTGAAGGCTGGCAACCCCGCGAGGCAGTTGTACGAGATGTTCGGCTTCACCGTCGTCCGAGTCCGACCGCGGTACTACCCGGACTTCGCCGACGCCCTCGTGATGGGGTTGGACTTATGAGTCCGCTGGTCCTGGGGATCGAATCGTCGTGTGACGAGACCGGGGTGGGGATCGTATCGGGGACAACCCTGCTGGCTGATGCTGTGGCCAGCAGCGTCCCCGAACAGGTCCGCTTCGGCGGTGTGGTGCCCGAGGTGGCCAGCCGCGCCCATGTCGAGGCGATGGTGCCGACGCTGCAGCGGGCGTGCGCAGATGCGGGGGTGACCCTGCGCGATGTCGATGCGGTGGCCGTCACGGCCGGTCCTGGCCTGGCCGGGGCGCTGGTCGTGGGGGTGGCGGCGGCCAAAGCGCTGGCACTGGCCCTCGACAAGCCGCTGTACGGCGTCAATCACCTCAGCGCCCACGTGGCCGTCGACCAGTTGCAGCACGGGCCGCTGCCGACCGACTGCGTGGCGCTGCTGGCCTCCGGCGGTCATTCCTCGATCCTGCGCGTGACCGACGTGACCGCCGACGTGGAACCACTCGGTGCGACCATCGACGATGCGGCCGGTGAGGCCTTCGACAAGGTCGCGCGCATGCTCGGGCTGGGCTTTCCCGGCGGGCCGGCCATCGATGCGGCCGCTCGTGCCGGAGACCCGGCCGCGATCGCCTTCCCCCGCGGACTGACCGGCCCCCGCGACGCTGCCTACGATTACTCCTTCTCCGGGCTGAAGACCGCAGTCAAACGCTGGCTGGCGGCCAATCCGCAGGCCAGCGTGCCCGATGTGGCCGCCTCCTTCCAGGAGGCCGTGGCTGACGTGCTGAGTGCGAAAGCTGTGGCGGCCTGCCGCGATCTCGGTGTGGACACGCTCGTCCTGGGCGGGGGTGTGGCCGCCAACTCCCGGCTGCGCGCGCTCACCGAGCAGCGCTGTACCGCGGCGGGGGTACAGCTGCGCATCCCGCGGCCGGCGCTGTGCACCGACAACGGGGCGATGGTCGCGGCGTTGGGAGCCGAGATGGTGGCCAGGGGCCGCCCCCCGTCCAGCTGGCTGCTGGGCGCGGACTCGTCGCTACCGGTGATCGAGCCGCTCGTGCCGTGAGCGAGAATTACAGACGTGAGCTTCGTCTATAACCTCCTTGTCATCCTGCACTTCCTCGGCCTCGCGTCCCTGATCGGTGGTTTCCTCGTGCAGATCCGCACGTCGCCGCGGGTGGTGAACATGGCGATGGTGCACGGTGCCCTCACCCAGTTGGTGACCGGCGTGCTGCTCGTGGGGCTTCGCTACCCCCTGCACGATGCCGATCCTGAGCAGTGGGGCCTGCCCGACAACGCCAAGATCGGCGTCAAGTTCGTGATCCTGCTGGTCGTCCTGGGCCTGGTCCTGGCCAACCGGAAGAAGGAGTCGATCTCCAACGCCGTGTGGGCGGCGATCGGTGTGCTGTCGATCGCGAACGTCGCTATCGCCGTGCTGTGGTGAGCCCAGTCACCCGGCGTTGACCACCTGCGCCGAGCATCCCGGTGGCACGGTGCCACCGAACGCGGCCCGCAAGAACGTATCCATCCGTGAGCCCCGGTACTTCCCGGCACCACCATCGGCGAGCTGGAACGTCGTCGTCAGGTGGTTGGCCGGTGAGGTCGGGGTCTCGGCGAACAGATCCAACTGGATTTTCGTCTGTGAGCAGGCGGGCACCATCGACTCGTACAACTGCACCGCCATGCAGTCGCCGGCGGTGGGCATGGCCGTGCCCGGACTCATGCAATAGATGATGTTGTCGGCCATCCCCTCCGCGATCAGGACGGGCGCCTTCGACCCGTTGGCGCGCAGGGGGTACTTGCTGAAGGGATTGACCCCGGACGGCCCTGGCTGGTTGTAGGCCAGCCAGTTGCACCAGTTCTTCTGGCCCTGCGGTGTGCTCGGATTCAGGCACGTCGTGTCCAGCTGTCCCTGCCACTGGCCACCGGGACCGGTCGGGCCACCCCAGATCGGCTGCACGAAGAAGGCGTTGGTCTGCGGCTGCAGGTATTTGGCTGTCTGCAGGCCACTGGCCACGCCCAGACAGGACGCCGAGATCGTGTTCGCGGTGTTGATGCCAGTAGCCGTCAGGACGTCGGCCATGGCAATGTCCGCGCCGGCCGGGTAGCCGGGGAACTTCGCCGACGGCGACAGCTTGCCGGTGTCGGGGTACTTCGACCAGGACGTCATGACCAGCGAGAACAACAGCGGCCCCATGACTGCCGTGGGCTGACCGTTGACGATGGCGGTCTCATGCATCTCGAGGTCGGCGAGGTGGCGCCCGACGAGCTCTGGCGCGGTGTCGGGGGTGGCGACGAACGACGCGGCGGGCACCGTCGCGACCACTCCCACCTGGTCGATCGTCGGCTGCTTCTTCACTTTGGTCTTCGCGAAGTAGTCCTTGGCAAGTTGTCCGGCCCACAGGGCCGCCTGGCCGCCCTGCGAGGCTCCCCAGAGCGCCATCTCGTACTTCTTGTGCTTCTTGGAGCCCAGCTTCTGAGCCAGGGCAATTCCGGTGCGCACGCTGTCCAGGACCGCGGCTCCGGCCGGGACGCCCACGATGTAGTTCTGCTGGGCGCTCGCCGGCTGACCCAGACCCGAGTAGTAGTCGGTGGCGGTGAGCATCTGACCCTGGTTGATGAACGATTGCAGGATCCCGTTCTGCGCGGTCCCCTGCACAGTGCCGTATTTGACAACGCCGAGATTGAGGAACGCGGTGGGATCATTCGAGGGCTGGCAGGACTGGTGCAGGCCGATCGTGCCGTGCGCCCAGGCGACTACTTCGTTCGTGCGCTTTGCTGGCTTCTTCGGCAGCAGGACCAGCCCGCAGCTCGCCTCCACGGACTTCTCGTCCACGCCGGTCGTGGTGTAGAGCACTCGGAACATTCGGGCGCCTGTCAGCATGGTCGGGTCCACCTTGACCTCTTTGTAGGCGAGCAACTCACCCGGCTTCTTGCCCTTCAGCTTGGGCAGTTTGGTGCACGGTGCCTGGCCCTTGTTGACCGGCGCCGTCTTGGTGGGGACAGCCTGCGCGGCATCTGGTGCGGCGAGGGTCAGGCCTGCGATCAGGCCGGTGGACAGCATTGCGGCGACGGTCGACCGGATGCGGCTCATGCCAGGCACCGTAGCCCTACGGTGCCTAGCGTTGCGCGGAATCGTCCGTGCCCGGTTGCGCGTGGTTCAGGTCCGCGCCACCGGGACGCCGACCCATGCCCGCGTCACCCGTTGTGTGCCCATCCGAGCCAGGACCACGACCCCGTCGGTGCCCTCCGGCACGCCCAGGCGCGGCACCGGGCTGAATCCCCGCGCCCACACCGTGGCTGTCTGCAGCCCGAGCCGCTGACATGCCTGCGATACGGCTTTGAGGGGGACCTCCTCCAGTACCCGCATGGCGCGACCCAGCCATGGTGCGGGGGCCTGTTGGCAGGTGACGAACGCGAGGTGGGGATCGATCAGTGCGCCGATGTTGCTCACCAGCCCTGCCCGCACGATGGCCGGGTCCGGGTCGAGCAGGTAATCATTCACGGGCTCGATATGCACTGCCGATGCGGGGCCGGCCACCTCGTGCCAGATGTCCTTGTGCAGGATGCTGGCGCGGCGGTCGAGCCGGTTGCGCGGTGGGAACCACACCGTGGCATCCACCAGCGAGCGGTTGATCGACGAGCAGTGCCACTCGGCATCGGATGGGATCTCCTGCAGCCCAGGTCCGACCCGGGCGAGGCTGGCATGAGCCAGCACCCAGTCGAAGGGTGGGCTCCATAACGTCGGGTCATTGGTCCGGATGGCCTGGCCGCTGACGTGTCGATGGGCCTTGCGACGGGCCGGGTCGACGTACAGTGGGAGGTCGGGCAGGGCCACCTCAGTGACGTCGGCCACGATCACCTCGATCCCATTGGCCTGTGCGATGGCAGCCGTCTGCGGGTCCCGCTCGTAGGCGAGCACCTGCAGGCCGGCCTGTTGGAAAGCCCAGGCGTCCACCCCGATCCCGCAGCCCGCGTCGATGATCGTGTCGGTGGTGAGCGCGAGACGCTGCGCCCGCCGGGTCGCCACCGGGATGGGTGTGGCCTGCTGGATGCCCTCAGCCGTCACCAGGGGCAACGGGTAGTTCAGAGGCTTGTGCCGGGCCTGCGTCAGCGCTGCCGTGACCTGCTCGACGCGCAGCCCCGGGAACTGGCGTCGGGCTTGCAGCGGGTCGGTGCCGCGCAGGGCTTCGATCGTTGTCTGGCCCTCGGCACTGGCCAGCCACTCGATCGTCATGGGATGAATCCTGCCGGACATCGCTGGGTACGTGTCTGCCCATGCACGGAATACCCGACCGGCCCCACGCGTTGCCGATCGACGTGCGGATCGCAGAGCAAGCAGCCAAGTACGAGCAGCTGGGCTTTGATCTCAGCGGTATTGATCTGCCCAGCGGGGAGGGACTGCTCGTTCTGCCACATACGCTGGTCCCCGTTCAGGAGTTGATCGTGCGGTTGACCTTGCCCGAGGCCACCAAACCAGGCATCTTCGATGTCAACTTTGAGGATCCGGATCGGTACCGGCCGGCGCAAGACGACGTTCCCGATGTTCCGTACCTGGTCAGCGGCTTTGAGCCCGGGCTGCAGTACCGCAACGTCCCACCGCGTGATGCGGTCCCTATCGTCCAGAGCCGCGGACGCTGGCCGGCCACTATGGAGGAGGGGCTGGCGGCGTTTGTGCAGGACCCAGCCGTTCTGCAGCGCAATGCCTGCTACTCCCTGGCCGGGTCGACACGCGGCGACAAGCGGGTGCCCGCTCTGTGGATCAGCAGGGGGGCACCCAAGCTGGGGTGGTGCTTCGCCGGGGCCCCGCACACCTGGTTGGGGTTGGCCTCGGTGGCGAGCCGCTCAAGTGCGGGTATCGTGAGCCACGGTTAGCACTCTGTTGACGACAGTGCTAACTCGGGTTAGTGTCTGAGTTAGCACTCTCCCGCTGAGAGTGCTAAACCGGTCCGATAGCCGCATCGGGGACCGCGACGCTTTGATGTGGCACTAGGACCCAAGTAGCACAGAGTCCGTTTAACAACCCAACAAAGGGGAGGTAGACCGTGTCGGTCGCCATTAAGCCGCTTGAGGATCGCATCCTCGTGCAGCAGCTCGACGCAGAGCAGACCACCGCATCCGGGCTGGTCATTCCTGACACAGCCAAGGAGAAGCCCCAAGAGGGCAAGGTTCTGGCCGTGGGCCCGGGCCGCTTCGACGAGGACGGCGAGAAGCGCATTCCGATGGACATCAGCGTCGGCGATGTCGTCGTGTACTCCAAGTACGGAGGCACCGAGATCAAGTTCGAGGGCGAGGACTACCTGATCCTGTCCGCCCGCGACGTGCTGGCAGTTGTCGAGAAGTAGTCACAAACACCGCGTGTGAAGGCCCCTGGACCCCATTTGACCGGGGCGCCAGGGGCCTTCGCATCCTCATAGCAAAGGAAACCAATGGCCAAGATCGTTGAATTCGACGTCGAGGCGCGCCGGGCACTCGAGCGGGGGGTCAACACCCTCGCCGACGCGGTCCGCGTGACCATCGGCCCGCGCGGCCGCAACGTCGTGCTGGACAAGTCCTGGGGTGCGCCCACCATCACAAATGACGGGGTGACCATCGCCCGCGAGATCGAGGTGAAGGACCCGTACGAGAACCTCGGTGTGCAGCTGGTGAAAGAGGTCGCCACCAAGACCAATGATGTCGCCGGTGACGGCACCACCACCGCGACCGTGTTGGCGCAGGCGATGGTGCGTGAAGGCATCCGCCTGGTTGTCGCTGGCGCGGCACCCATGGGTGTGAAGCGGGGCATCGACATCGCCACCGCACAGGTGTCGGCATTCCTGTCCGACTCCGCGCGACCCGTCGAGGGCAAGGCGGAGACCGCGCAGGTTGCCACGATCAGCGCCCAGTCCGCCGAGATCGGCAACCTGCTCGCCGAGGCCTTCGACAAGGTCGGCGCCGACGGCGTCATCACTGTCGAGGAGGCCTCGACCACCGAGCTGAACATGGACTTCACCGAGGGCATGCAGTTCGACAAGGGCTACATCTCGCCCTACTTCGTCACTGACACCGAGCGCATGGAAGCCGTGCTCGAGGACCCCTACATCCTGCTGGTGCAGGGCAAGGTGTCCTCGCTCGCCGAGCTGCTGCCGCTGCTCGAGAAGGTCGTGCAGACCGGCAAGCCGCTGGTGATCGTGGCCGAAGATGTCGATGGTGAGGCGCTGTCCGCGCTGGTCGTCAACAAGATCCGTGGCACCTTCAACGCCGCTGCCGTGAAGGCCCCCGCCTTCGGTGACCGGCGCAAGGCGATGCTGCAGGACATGGCGATCCTGACCGGTGGTCAGGTCGTCAGCTCCGAGTTGGGCATGAAGCTGGATCAGGTCGATCTGGACGTGCTCGGCTCCGCGCACCGTGTCGTGATCACCAAGGACGACACCACCATCGTCGATGGCAAGGGATCGGACACGGAGATCGCCGGGCGCATCGAGCAGCTCAAGGCCGAGATTGAGGCCAGCGACTCCGACTGGGACCGCGAGAAGCTCAAGGAGCGCCTGGCCAAGCTGGTCGGGGGGGTCTGCGTGATTCACGTCGGCGCCTACACCGAGGTGGAGCTCAAGGAGAAGAAGCACCGCGTCGAGGATGCGGTCGCTGCCACCCGGGCTGCTCTGGAGGAAGGCATCGTGGCTGGCGGCGGGACCGTGCTGGTGCACGCCGCTGCGGCCATCGACGATTCGACCGCTGCTGACGACGACGAGCGGGCCGGTTTCCGGATCGTGAAGCGCGCGTTGCAGTCGCCGTTGTTCTGGATCGCCGCGAACGCCGGCGAGTCCGGTGACGTGGTCGTCTCCAAGGTGGCCGAGTTGCCGCTGGGGCAGGGCTTCAACGCCGCGACGGGTCAGTACGGCGACCTGATCGCCGACGGCGTCATCGACCCCGTCAAGGTCACCCGGTCCGCCGTCGAGCACGCCGGCTCCATCGCGGCGATGCTGCTGACCACTGAAGCGCTGGTGGTTGAGAAGCCCGAGGAGGAAGAGGACGACGACCACGGTCACGGCCACTCCCACCACCCGGGTCACACCCACTAGATCGCCTCACCTCCACCGGCGTCGAACCCTTCCTCAGCGGGGGGTTCGGCGCCGATGGCGTTTTGGGGGCGCATGGCCAGCCGTTCGTCTGTTGTACATCGGTTCGGCGTGTCGTGGCTAAGCCTGACGATCGGCTGTGCCCAGCACGAACGGCTGCGGCGAGGCAACGCCCAATCGAGCAGTACCCGACACTTGGTTCACATTCCGCCATGAGCCTCCTAGCGGAAAGGGAACCAACGAGCGCGAACCTGCATAGCCCACCCCGCGGCGTCCATTCCAGCGCCCAACCGGCCATTACCCGTCCCCAACCTCGACAATGGCCGGGTGCTTGAACTGATCATGGGCATTCTGCCGTTTGCCGTCGGAGTGTTCGCATCTCCGCTGCCGGTGGTCATCGCCATCGTCATGCTCTTCACACCTCACGCACGGCCCACATCGGTGACCTACGTCGTGACCTGGGTGACCGGGCTCACGGCGGTGACGATCCTGTTTATCCTCATGGCCGGCGCCCTGGAGCAGCAAGACGAGCCCCGGGGCTGGCTGACTTGGCTGCGCGTCATTCTGGGCGTACTCGTGCTCGTGATGGGTGTGCGGATGTGGCTCGGCCGCACGGTCGATCACACCCCACCCTGGTTGACCAGCCTGATGAATGCCGGCTCGCGTGAGGCGCTTCGCTACGGGATCCTGATGTCTGCTGCGAACCCGAAAGAACTGCTGATGGCGCTGGCCGCCGGCCTGGCCATCGGGACCAGTGGCCTCGGCTTCGCGCCATCGGCGGGGGCCTTGGTGGTCTTCGTCGCCGTGGGGGCTGCGAGTGTGGCGGGGCCGCTGATCGTGTTCCTGCTCGGCGGCGACAAGACGCTGGCACGACTGGAGCGTGCGCGGGAGTGGTTGCAGACGAACAACACATCGGTGGCTGCGGTCGTGATGATCGTGATCGGCCTACTGTTGCTGATCGGTGGGATCCTCAAGCTCATCGGGTAGAAAAGAAATGAGGGCCCCGGGCGGGCAATGCCCAGGGCCCTCGTGCCGCATCACAGGGGAGGGGGCTGGATGCGGCAGGTCTTAAACAGCGATGCCGAGTTTGCGCTGCTGGTAGAGGCTGGCCAGTTCGTCCTCGCCGAGGCCGCCCCAGATGCCATAGGGCTCACGCACGGCGAGCGCATGTTCCAAGCACATCTTGCGTACCGGGCACTCGGCGCAGATGGCCTTGGCGCGATTGGTGCGTACGACGCGGGCAGCGCCCCGCTCACCTTCGGGGTGGAAGAAGACGGCGGAGTTCTCGCCCCGGCAGGCGCCATGCATCTGCCAGTCCCAATGGTCGGTATTTGTGCCGGGAAGCCGGGAGAGCTCTGCCATGATGACCCCTTCTTTCTGCTGTACACCCTACGATAATAACGTTTCAAAACCGTGTCAACCCTTTTTCCTGCAACGATTTTGTTGTCCTTATCTGATCCCCAATAGATGAACGCTGATGCAGGTTTTCTGTAAAGGAGTGGTCAAGGAGTCTTATGGTCGGCACTGCCGACACGTCCGGTGAAAAGGTGCGCGTGTGCTGTAGTCGGGTAACACTCGGGGAATGGCGAAATCGGCGGTCACCCTGTCCTCAGGTGCGGTGGCCCGGCAGCTGGGGATCTCGCCGGCCACTCTGCGGACATGGGCCCACCGCTATGGGATCGAGCCGTCGGCGCGCAGCGAGGGCTCCCACCGGCGCTACACCCCTGAGGATGTCGACCGGTTGGTGGCAATGCAGCGGCTGATCCGCAGCGGGGTGCCGGTCGCCGATGCGGCGGCGCAGGTCAGGGATGGCGCCCCGGAGCCTGTGGTTTGCGTGCCCGACAGTCCCCGCGAGCTGATGCCTCACCGGGTGCGGTCGTTGTGGGAGGCCGCCCAGGCGCTGGACGGGCAGCGCTGCGCCTCGATGATCGCCGAGGCGGTGCGCGACAAGGGGGTGCTACCTACCTGGGAAAGCGTGGTGCGGCCGGTGTTGGAGAAGGCGGGGGAGCAGTGGGAACGCGATCAGGTGGGGATCGACGTCGAACATGTGCTGTCCGACGCGGTGACGGCTGGGCTCATGATCGACCGGCCAGTGCGCCGCGAGGGAGTGCTGATCGCAGCGACTGCCTCAGAGGATCACGTCCTGCCCATGTACGCGCTGCGCGCCGCGTTGGCTGAGAACGGTGTGGGTGCCGAACTGCTGACCGCGCGCACTCCTGCCCGCACCCTGGGCGAAGCGGCGAAACGCCTGCATCCAGGGGTAATCATCTTGTGGGCGCAGTTGCAGGACAACGCAGACCTCCACGGTTTCGACCAGGTGCCGGGGCTGCGGCCGAGGCCCGCGCTGGCCGCGGCCGGGCCTGGCTGGACGACCCCGACGCCCTGGCCGCATCTTGGTGATCTCCAGCAAGCCGTCAACTTCGTTCGCAGCCACGTGTGAGTCGGCAATAGTCTTGATCCATGGCGCTTCACCCCGGTCTTGAGCGTGCGGAGTGGGCGGTGTTCCATGGGGCGATCAATGACGCCATTCCCCTGCTGGATGCGTTGACCGACCTCGACGGCCGTTCGCTGGTGTACGAACGCTGGTTGCGGGCCGTCGCGCTGGGGGCATGTGGGAGGTACGGGGAAGCACTCGACATCGTCGAGCAGATCTCCACAGGCACCCCTGAGTATTCGATGGCACGATCGCTTCGCGCCAGTCTGCTGCGGCAACTGGGCGTGCATGATGCGGCCCTGCTGGCCGATCGGGAAGCGATGTCCAGCGCGGCTACCCCCGGAGCCGCGATCGAGGCCATGACGGGTCTGTCCGCCGATGCCGTCGGGCTACAGGATGCGCTGACGGCGACCACGATGATCTCGCAGGCCTCGTCACTGCTGGAACGGGTGGCGGCCGACCCAGCCAGCGCCCCCATGTGGTGGCGACACCGCGTCCGATTGTCCTGGGTGCAATGTGAGGTCGCACTGCTGTCCTCGGATCCACCGAGGGCGGTCGAACATGCCCGGCGGGCGCTGGCCGCGGCCGAAGCGGCGACGGCGCCTCGGCATGTCGCCAAGAGTCTGCTGTTCACCGCTGTCAGTCAGATCGACGCCGGCCAGCGCGCTGAGGCCATCCCCAATCTGCGCCGCTCCCTGATGCTCAGCACGACGATGGGATTCCTCGCCGTCGCGTGGCCCACCCACGCCGTACTGGCCGCGTTGGTCGCGCAGACCGATGCGAAAGTGGCCCAGCAGCACTTCGCGGCGGCGGCCACGATCACCGCCACGCTGCGTGAGGGCCTGACCGGTGATCTCGCGGCCCGGTGGGACGCGCGCGCCGACATCCGTGCGCTGCAGCGCGCTGCTCAGTAGCCTTCCGCCCCGTCGTGAAGACGAATCGGCGTTCAAGCCCTGCTCAATGTACGCCGATAGGGGGAATAGTTGAAGAAATGAGGTGGAAGGGCCCGTGACCTCCGTACTGATCGTCGATGATGCACCCGCAGTTCGCGATGGACTCCGGCGGCTGGTGAGCACCCTGCCGGGAGTGCGGGCGGTGGCCTTGGCCAGCAGCGGGGAAGAGGCCCTGTCACGCTACGTGATGGAACGTCCCGACCTGGTTCTGCTGGACGTGCGGATGCCGGGCATGAGCGGCCTGGAATGCGCCCGTCGCCTGCTGCATTCCGATCCGGGCGTCCGGATCGTCATGCTCACCGCCGGCGAGGACCCGCAGGCGGTCGCCACCGCCGTGGCCAACGGGGCCGCGGGCTACATCAGCAAGGATGCCACCAAGCTGGAGATGGCCTTGGCCATCCAGCACGTCGGCGCCGACGGCCGCCCTCGCAGCGCCCCGGTCGTCGAGTTCCACCTCTCCGAGCGCGAGACCCAGGTGCTGCACGGGATGTCGCGAGGATTGTCCAATGGTGAGATCGGCCGGGAACTCTACCTCTCTGAGGACACCATCAAGACCCACGCCCGGCGACTCTTCCGCAAACTGCACGCGGCCGACCGCGCTCAAGCGGTGGCAGTGGGACTTCGCGCGGGAGTCATCAGCTAGCCGCGTAACCTTGACGCCATGGAGTCCACCCCCCACGACCGCTTCGCTCCCTTCGGCCTGACTTTCGATGACGTGCTGCTGGTCCCTGGCGCCTCCGATGTGGTACCCAGTGAGGTCGACACGGGCACGCAGTTGACGCGCAACCTTCGGGTGCACGCACCGCTGGTGAGCAGCGCCATGGACACGGTGACAGAGGCGCGGATGGCGATCGCGATGGCTCGCATCGGCGGGGTCGGGGTACTACATCGCAACATGAGCATCGATGATCAGGCCCTGCAGGTGGACATGGTCAAACGCTCTGAGGCGGGGATGGT
>Ga0116175_1001512_pt1 | contig 14919 bp, 16 predicted proteins | sample AD_UKC125_MetaG_FD_89802 | JGI IMG/M metagenome (GOLD analysis project Ga0116175, IMG submission 89802) | Active sludge microbial communities of municipal wastewater-treating anaerobic digesters from USA - AD_UKC125_MetaG | ecosystem: Engineered > Bioreactor > Anaerobic > Digestate | place: USA... | reverse complement strand
CTCCGCTCGCGGTCGGAGATGCCCTGGTCGGGATGCCCGATGCAGCGAGCGCGTGGGCCCGAGCGCGCGGGAGCGAGGGTCGGTTGCGCTCGCTGCTGAGCCAACGTCCGGCCGTCGTGGACCCGGTCGTTCCGCAGGCCGACTCCGAGGCCCGCGGCTCAGCTGTGGCAGAAGGTGTCACCGGTGCCCCCTTCCGCCACACCAAAACTGGCGGCGACGGCATACCGGAGCTTGAATTGCGCGGGGTGTCCGCGACCTGGGGCCACCCCGGAGCGTCGCCCGACCTGCCGGCCGTCGATCTGCTCATCCCGGCCGGGCAGCACGTCGTGCTCACCGGAGCCAACGGCGGCGGCAAGTCCACCCTGCTCGCGGTGCTCGCGCGGACGCTCGACCCGGCGACCGGCAGCTACCTGATCGGCGGCGTCGATGTGCGGACGGCCGGCCTGGATGCGGTGCGCGAGCGCTTCGCGATCGTCGACGACGAGCCGCACGTCTTCGCATCGACGCTGCGTGAGAACCTCCGCCTCGCGGCGCCCGACGCCGACGACGACGCCCTGGTCGCCGGGCTGGCGGCTGCCGGGCTGGCCGGGTGGTTCGCCGGGCTGGGCGAGGGGCCTACCGGGGGTCTGGACACCCTGCTCGGGGTGGGTGGCCGCGGAGTCTCCGGTGGCGAGCGGGCGCGGCTGGCGCTGGCTCGCGCGCATGTGTCGGGGCGGCCGATCGTGCTGCTCGATGAGCCCGTCGCCCACCTCGACCACGCCACCGCGGTCGACGTGCTCGCGTCGCTGCGAGCCGCATTCACCGGGCGGACCGTCGTCATGGTGAGCCATCGGCCCGACGGCGTCGAGGGCTTCGATCGCGTCGTCGATCTAACCTCGCTGCGCAGCCAGACGCCGGCGTCAGTGATGGGTGGCGAGTGACCGCGCAGCCGGGGGTGGACGGCATACGCAACAATCGGGGGATGACCGAGCAGGTAGCGACGCAGCCGACCGCCTCCCCCACCTCTGCCACCACCCCCACTTCTGCCGCCGACATCCTCACCGTCGCGCGCGAACAGGTGCTGGAGCGGGGCGAACGGCTGACCTACGACCAGATCCTCGCCGTGCTGCGCACCTCCGACGAGCAGCTCGAGGAGTTGCTGGCCATCGCGCACGAGGTGCGGATGCGCTACCAAGGGCCCGATGTCGAGGTCGAGGGCATCATCAGCCTCAAGACCGGCGGCTGCCCCGAAGACTGTCACTTCTGCGCGCAGTCGGGCCAGTTCACCTCGCCGGTGCGGTCGGTGTGGCTCAACATCCCCGAGCTGGTGCGCGCGGCCAAGCTGACTCGCGACACGGGGGCGAGCGAGTTCTGCATCGTCGCGGCGGTGCGCGGGCCGGACGCCAAGCTCATGGAGCAGATGCGCGCGGCCGTCGCCGCGATCAAGGGCTCGGTCGACATCAACGTCGCGGCGTCGCTGGGGATGCTCGACGCCGATCAGGTCCAGGACCTGGCCAACATGGGCATCCACCGCTACAACCACAATCTCGAGGCCGGCCGCAGCTACTTCCCCAACGTCGTCACGACGCACACCTGGGAAGAGCGTTGGGAGACCTGTCAGTTGGTCAAGACCACCGGCATGGAGCTGTGTTGCGGCGGGTTGGTCGGCATGGGCGAATCCCTCGAGCAGCGCGCCGAATTGGCTGACCAGCTGGGCGAATTGGAGCCGCACGAGGTACCGCTCAACTTCCTCAACCCGCGGCCAGGCACGCCGTTCGGCGACCTGCCGGTCATGCCGGCCAACGATGCGCTGCGGTGCATCGCCGCCTTCCGGCTCGCATTGCCGCGCACCATCCTGCGGTATGCCGGTGGGCGCGAGCTCACCCTCGGTGACCTCGGCACGCGCGACGGGCTGCTCGGCGGGATCAATGCGGTCATCGTCGGCAACTACCTCACGACGCTCGGCCGCGACCCGAAGGAGGACCTCGCCTTGCTCGACGAGCTCAAGATGCCGATCAAGGCGCTGTCCGACACGTTCTGAAGGCGCGCCCATGACGTCCATCTCCGTCGACGCGGTGTTCTGCCCCCGCTGCGGCCGGCCGCTCGGTCCGGCCGGGATCGCCAGTGGCGAACACGCCGTATGCCGTCGCGCCCTCGACCTCGAACCGCCGCGCTATTGCGCCTACTGCCGCCGCCGGATGATCGTGCAGATCACCCCATCGGACTGGACCGCCCGCTGCATCGAGCACGGCGAGACCACCGAGTCGACCTGGGGACCCGCCTGACCTGAGGCGCAGCGGCGCCCAAGGCCACCCCAGTGGAGGGAAACCCACGCCTGACGTGGGTTTCTCTCCACTGGCCGGCGAAAGATCGCGGGGCGCGCGCCCAGTTTGGGCGTTATGCCGGGTATGCCGTGACCTCCGCGGCCTTGACCGTCGCCCACGCCCGCACCCCAGGCTCCAACCCGAGCGCCACCACCGACGCGACCGTCACCTCGGACGCGATGGAGGCACCCGGCATACCGAGCGGTTGCAGGCGCACCCGGGCGCGCTGACCCGACACCTCGACCCCCGCGACGACCACCTCCCAGGTGTTGCGCGGCGAGCCCTCCGGCCGGGCCGGATAGAGCGCCACCGCGCTCGGCGCGAAGGCCACCCAGGACTCGCCCCGATGCTCGTGGGGTGCCGCGACGACCGCACCCCAGGCGGTGTGGACGGTGGACCCGTCGAGGGCGTGGCCGGCATACAGGTTGAGGCCGACCACCTGCGCAACGTAGGGCGTGCGCGGGCGGGCGATGGCCTCGGCCGGCCGCCCCTGCTGCACGACCCGTCCGCCGTCGAGGAAGACCAACTCGTCGGCCAGGGTCAGCGCGTCGAGCGGGTCATGCGTGACCAGCACCGTCGCGCCGGCGAACCCGGCCAGCCGCTGGTGCAGTGCCGCGCGCACCTGGGCCCGGGTGTCGGGGTCGAGCGCGGCGAGGGGTTCGTCCAGGAGCAACAGGGCTGGGTCGGTCGCGAGCGCCCGGGCCAGGGCGACCCGCTGGGCCTGGCCGTGGGAGAGCTCGCGCGGGCGGCGGTCGGCAAGGTCGGCGATGCCGAGGGCGGCGAGTTCGGCGCGGGCGCGAGTGGTGGCGACAGGTCGGGGGCGGCCGCGCGCTCGGGGGCCGAAGGCGACATTGGCCAGCGCGGTGAGGTGCGGGAAGAGCAGGTGGTCGGCGACGACGAGCCCGGTATGCCGGGTGCTCGCCTGCCGCTGTCGGCGCCCCTGCGCCCACGGCTCGCCGGCGACGCGAATCCACCCGTCCCGCAACGGAATCAGCCCAGCGAGGGCATGCAGCGCGGTGGTCTTGCCCGACCCATTGGGGCCGAGCAGCGCGATGACCTGGCCCTGCTTGGCGCGCAGGTCGACCTCGAGGGTGAAGGTGCCCCGAGCGGCGACCAGATGTGCGTCGAGATGTGCGTCGAGATGTGCACCGGCTGCGGGCGGTGGCGCGGTCATCGGGCCCACCGGCCGCGCAACGCGCCCAGCACAACGATGCACACTCCGAGCATGACAACCGACAGCGCAAGGGCCGCCTGTGGATCGGACTCCAGCGCCGTATAGACGGCCAGCGGAGCCGTCTGGGTGGTGCCGCTGAAGTTGCCGGCGAAGGTGATCGTCGCGCCGAACTCCCCGAGCGCCCGCGCCCACGCCAGGGCGGCGCCGGCAGCCACACCGGGCCAGGCCATCGGCAACGCGACGCGGACCAGGGTGCGCCAGGGTGAGGCCCCGAGGGTGGCCGCCACCTGGTCGAAGCGCACGTCGACCCCGCGCAGCGCTCCCTCGACCGCGACGACATAGAACGGCATCGCGACGAAGATCTCGGCCAGCACCACCGCGGTGGTCGTGAACGGCACCTGCCACCCGAACGCCTCGAACAACACCCCGCCGACCACGCCGCGTCGCCCGTAGGCCATGAGCAACGCCACCCCACCGACGACCGGCGGCAGCACCAACGGCACCGTGACGACGGCCCGCACCCACCGAGCGGCCGGGTGCCGGGAGCGCGCCAGCAGCCACGCCAGCGGGGTGCCGAGGACGACCGCGACGACGACGGTGATCGTCGTGGTCAGGGCCGAGAGCCGCATCGCCGCACCCACGCCGGGTGCGCTGAGATGCCGGGGCAGCTGTGACCAGTCGATGCGCGCGAGCAGCGCGAGGATCGGCACGACGATGAGCCCCAGCGCCAGGGCGGCCGGCACGGCGAGGACCGCACGACCGCGACGCTCGGCACCGAGGCCGGGTCGGTCTGGCCTCACGGGGCGACCTCGGGCCGGGTCACAAACTCGGTCACGGCCCAGGTCATGGCCCGAACCCCGCAGCCCGGTATGCCGTCCGCGCGCCGTCGTCGGTCAGCGCTCGCACGAGACCGGCGACTTCGGGTGCGTCGGTGAGCTGGACCAGGGAGTAGGTGACGGACACGGCATACGGGCTGGGCAGCGGTATGCCGGTGACCGCACCGCGCGCGGCGACCACATCGGAGTGGTAGAGCAGCGCAGCGTCGGCCTCGCCGAGCCGGAGCTTGGTGAGGGTGGCCTTGGCGTCGACTTCGCGCGAGACGACGTGCGCGGTGATGCCTGCGCCGGCCAGCGCCGTGTCGGCCGCGCGCCCGCAGGGGGCGGTCGCGACGCAGAGCACGACGGCGACATCGGGGCGCTCGAGGTCGGCCAGGACGCCGACGCGGGCGGGGTTGGCGGCCGGGGTGGCCAGGACTAGGGCGTTCTCCGCGAACGGGATCGGCGGGTGGGTGGTCGTGGCGGCAGCCGGCAGCGCAGCGACCGCCTCTGTCCCGGCGAGCGCGACGATGTCGGCCGGCGCGCCTTGGGCGACCTGTTGGGCCAGCGTCGTACTCGATCCGTAGCTCACCCGCACGGTCACACCCGGGTGCGCCTGCTCGTATGCCGTGGCGAGCGCCGCCAAGGGCTCGGTCAGCGACGACGCGGCCAGGACGGTGACCGTCTGGCGGCCCGCTGCCGAGATGGGTGTCGAGGTGGTCGGGGTGGCTGTGGAGGATGAGCAGCCGGCAACGGCGGCGAGCGTGGCACAGAGGACAACCGGCAGCAGGACCCGCATCGGATGACTTCGCATCGGATGATTACGCGTCGCGCGACTGCGCGTCATTGCGGGATGCCGACGATGACGTTGGTGGCCTTGACCGAGGCGATGGCGACCGCGCCGACCTCCAGCCCCAGCGCATCCACGGCTTCGCGCGACATGAGCGACACCACCCGGAAGGGACCGCACTGCAGCTCGACCTGGGCCATGACGGTGTCGGCGAGCACGCGGGTGACGATGCCGCGCATCCGGTTGCGGGCCGACTCGTCGCGCACCGGTCCGGGCGGTGCCGGGTGCGCCAGGGATTGAGCGAGGGCGGCCAGGTCGGCGCCGTCGACGACCATCCGGCCAGCCTCGTCGCGCTGGGCGTCGATCCGCCCCGCGTCGACCATCCGCCGCAGGGTGTCATCGGACAGGCCGAGCAGCTCGGCAGCCTCGGATATCCGCAATTGCGTCATAAACAGGACGTTAGCACCGCATCCGCGACGACGGTGCGGGTCGGGCACACTGGGGCCGTGAACGACCCCCGCCTGGAGGAGTTGCTCGGCTACGACCGGGCGCACCTGTGGCACCCCTACTCCTCCGCGCTCACCCCGCAACACCCTTACCTCGTCGAGTCGGCGTCGGGCGTGCGGCTGCGGCTGCGGCTGCCGGACGGCCCGCGCCACGACTGCATCGACGCCATGTCCTCGTGGTGGTGCGCGATCCACGGGTATGCCGTGCCCGAACTCGATGCCGCCGCCCGCGCCCAACTCGACCGGATGTCGCACGTGATGTTCGGCGGCCTCACCCACGAGCCGGCCATCGCCCTGGCGCGGCGCCTCATCGACCTGGCCCCACGGCATACCGAGGCGGGGGTGGTGAGCGGGCTGGGAGTCGACGCCGCGGACGCTACCGATGCCGCCGTCGCCGCCTGCGAATCGCCGCTTCAGCACGTCTTCTTCGCCGACTCTGGGTCAGTGTCAGTCGAGGTCGCCATGAAGATGGCGCTGCAGGTGCAGGTCGCCGAGGGCACCGGCAAGCGACGGTTCTTCACCATCCGCGGCGGCTATCACGGCGACACCTTCTCGCCGATGTCGGTGACCGACCCGGACGGCGGGATGCACTCGCTCTGGCGCGGCATCCTGCCCGAGCACGTCTTCGCCCCGCATCCGCCGCCGCACGACGCCGCGGAGTCGGAACTCCTTGCGTGGGAAGCAGATACCCGCGCCCTATATGCCGGGCACGCTCACGAGATCGCTGCGGTCATCCTCGAGCCGATCCTGCAAGGCGCCGGGGGGATGACCTTCCACGCGCCACGAGTCGTCCAGGTCTTGGCCGAACTCGCCTGCGAGAGTGGGGCATTGGTGATCTTCGACGAGATCGCGACCGGCTTCGGCCGGACCGGCACGATGTGGGCGGCCGAGGCTGCGAGCGTCGTGCCCGACATCATGTGCGTCGGCAAGGCACTGACCGGCGGCTACCTCACCCTGGCGGCAGTGCTCTGCACGACCGATGTCGCCGAGCGGGTGAGCGGCGGTGCGGCCGCCGGTCTCATGCACGGGCCGACCTTCATGGCCAACCCGCTCGCCTGCGCGATCGCCGGCGCGAGCCTGGACCTGTTGGCCCGCGATCCCCAGCTGACCGCCGTGGCTCGCCTCGAGCGAGGACTTGCGGCGGGCCTGGCTCCGGCGCGCGACCTCGCGGCCGTCCGTGACGTGCGAGTGCGCGGGGGCGTCGGCGTCATCCAGTTGCGCGAGCCGGTGCGCGGCGGGGACATCGCTGCGTATGCCGTGCAGCGCGGGGTCTGGGTGCGGCCGTTCCGCGACCTGGTCTACACGATGCCGCCCTATGTCACCTCCGGCGCCGACCTGGCGACGCTCACGGGGGTCTTGGTGGAGGCCGTCGCAGCTGTGCATGGGTGACGCCGGCGAGGCGGAGTCAGCGCAGTGACGCCATGTGCAGCCGCAACTCGACGACCCGACCGACGCGGGCCAGGTCGCGGTCATAGGCGAGCATCTCGTGGTCGCCACGCAACGCCACCGCCGCGCGGATCACGCGTGATCGACGGGCGAGACGTCGGGCGGAAGGACGTCGATCGCGTAGCTACCTCGCATCGCCAGGGCTTGCTCGCGGGTCATCGGGTCACCAGCCGGGCGGCCCTCGGCGATCGCGCGCAAGGCGCTCAGATGCTCGTCAAGAGCGTCTCGGCCGACGCTCGACAGCCGTAGCCAGGTGCGCGGCCGCTTGCCCACGTAACCCTTCTTCACGGTCACATAACCGGCCGCTTCGAGGATGGTCACCTGCTTGGACAAGGTCGAGTCACTCACCTGCACGACATCGCGCACCGCCGCGAACTCCGCCTCGTCGGCCTGCGCGAGCGCCGCCACGATGGAGAACCGCACCGGCGCGTGGATCACCTCATCGAGCCGGAATCGTGCGTGCTGCCCGGCGGTCATCGCGCCGCCCGCCGGACGAGCATGGCGGCGATCCACGCAGGCAGCGCGACGAGGAGGCTGTACGGCAGGAAGGCCGCTGCCGACGGCCCCGGTCGCGTGAAGGAGAACCACATCACCCCGATGACATAGAGGGCCATCGTCGCGCCGAACCCCCACATGTAGATCCGCTTGAAGCCACGCGGAGTGGACCGCGCCCGCCGCTGGATGCCGATGAGCAGGGCGAGCACGAGGCCGTACCCACCCATGACCGCGGCGAATCCGACCACATTCTCGTGGGACAGCATCCACCAACTCCCGGCCAGCACGCCGGCCACGCCTGCGCCCAGACCGACGAGGTATGCCGTGAGGGCGCGCACGTCGGCCGCGCTCACGACCCTGGCAGTTGCCGCCCGGGTGAGGGCCGCGGCCGCTTCGGCTGGGGTGATCTGCTGGTTCATGTCGGGCTCCTGGGGAGAGGTGAATGAATCCGCTGGGCTCCACAGTAGACAAGTACTTTCCATTTTGACAAGTACTTGCCGTTGTCTCATGCCGGGGCTCGGGGCACCCAGGTGGGAGGATCACTGCCGTGACTGCCTTCCAGGACTGGCTCGCTGCCGCTGCGGCCCGCCGCCGCGATCTCGGACTGGTTCGCTCGACACCCGTCATAGACCCGGCCGACCCGATGCTCGACCTGGCCGGCAACGACTACCTCGGCCTGCGCACCCACCCCGCCGTCGTCGCGGGGGCAGTGGCGGCGGCGACGGCATACGGGGGTGGCGCGGGAGCGTCGCGGCTGGTGACCGGCACGCTGCCTATCCACGCCGACCTCGAGGCCGCCCTCTGCGCGCTGACCGGCGCCCCCGCCGGGCTCGTCTTTTCGACCGGGTACGCCGCCAACCTCGCCGCAGTCACGGCGCTCACCGACGGCGACACCCTGGTCATCTCGGACGCCCACATCCACGCCTCGCTCGTCGACGCAGCCCGGCTCTCGCGCGCATCAGTCGAGGTCGCGCGCCACAACGACGTCGCGCACGTCGCCGCGCTGCTCGCCGCTCGCGCCCAGCCCCGGGCGATGGTGCTCGTCGAGTCGGTCTACTCCGTGCTCGGCGACGCCGCCCCACTCGCCGAACTGCACGAGGTATGCCGTGCCCACGGCGCCGTGCTACTCATCGACGAGGCCCACGGCATCGGCGTCACCGGCGACCACGGTCAGGGCAGCGCGGCAGCCCTGGGGATCGCCGCCGACCCACAGGTTGTCCTCACCCTCACCCTCTCCAAATCCCTTGCCTCCCAAGGCGGTGCGGTGCTCGGCAGTCCCGAGGTGCGCGATCACCTGGTCAACACCGCCCGCCCGTTCATCTACGACACCGGCCTGGCGCCCGCAGCGGCCGGAGCGGCGCTTGCCGCCCTCGGGCTGCTGCGCGAGCGACCCGAGCTGGCGGCCGCGGTGCGGCACAACAGCGCGCTGCTCGCCGACGCGTGCGGAATCGACGCACCGGCCGGCGCGGTCCTGTCCGTCGCCATGCCCGGCCCGCACGAAGCCCTCGCAGCGGTCGCAACGGCTGCGCAGCACGGCATACGGATCGGGTGTTTCCGGCCGCCGTCGACCCCCGATGGCACCTCGCGGCTGCGCCTGACCGCCCATGCCGACCATCACCCGCACGACGACCTGGCTGCAGCGTGCCTGCTGCTCAAGGAATTGACCCGTGGCTGAACCCATCTCGCTGCCGGCGGTCGTCATCGTCACCGGCACGAGCACCGGAGTCGGCAAGACCGTCTCCACCGCCGCGTTGACGGTCATGGTGCGGCGGCGCGGCGCGCGGGTCGCGGTGGTCAAGGCCGCCCAGACCGGCGTGCTGCCCGGCGAGCCGGGCGACATCGACGAGGTATGCCGTCTGGTCGGCGAAGACCCGCAGGTCACCTACCGCGAGTTCGTGCGGTTGCCCGATCCGCTCGCTCCGTCGGCCGCGGCCCGCCGCATCGGCGTCACCCTGGATCCGATCGGCCTGCGCAACAAGGAAATTCGTGAGCTTGCCGGAGACCATGATGTTGTGATCGTCGAGGGCGCCGGCGGCTTGCTGGTCGAACTCGACTCTCGCGGAGGCACTCTCGCCGATCTCGCCGTGGCCCTGCGCTATCAGGGCACCAGTGTGGGCGCCGTCATTGTCGCCGCGCCTGGGCTCGGCACGCTCAACCACACCGCCCTCACCGCGCAGGCCCTGGCGCACCGCGGCATACCGGTCATCGGGGTGCTCGTCGGCAGCTGGCCGCAGCCGCCCGACACACCTGACCTGGCCATGCAGGAGAACCTCGCGGACCTGCCACGGGTGGCCGACGCGCCGCTGCTCGGCATTCTCCCCGACGGCGCCGGAGTCCTTTCCTCGACGGATTTCGCGGCGCGCGTGCCGGATTGGCTGACTGTGGCGTAGACCCTCCACGTCCACCGGCTTGGCACGTCGCAACTGCACGGCATACAGGGTTGAATGGGCCTCATGAGCACGCCGTACCGAGTTACCGTCATCTGCACCGGCAACATCTGTCGCTCGCCGATGGGCGAGATCGTGCTGCGCCAGATGCTCGACGACGCCGACCTGGGCGACCAGGTCGAGGTGTCGTCGTCCGGCTTGGCCGGCTGGCACATCGGCGACGGCGCCGACCGCCGACTGCTTCGGCTGCTGCGCGAGCGGGGTTACGACGGCTCCGAGCACCGGGCCCGGCAGTTCACGCCCGGCTGGTTCGCGCAGCTCGACCTGGTGCTCGCCGCCGACGAAGGCCACCTCAAGGCGCTGCGTGGCCTGGCCCACGACCCCGCCGATCGCGACAAGATCCACCTCCTGCGCGAGTTCGACCCCGAGGCCGTCGCCGCCGACACGCTCGACATCGACGACCCCTACTACGGCAGCTTCGAGGACTTCGAGACCTGCCTGGCCGAGGTCGAAGCCGCAGCCCGCGGGGTCGTCGAGCACATCAAGACCCAACTACCACCGGCCGAGTAGCAGTCACCCACCACTCATCGCCCCCTGATCGACGGCCCTTCCGGCTCTGGGAGGATGGCGCCATGGCTTCCCTCGGTGACGTCCAGCCCCCGATCGCACTCGGCGCCCTCGACGGCCGATACCGCAGCGCCGTGGCTCCCCTCGTCGACCACCTCTCCGAGGCGGCGCTCAACCGGGAGCGGGTGCGCGTCGAGGTCGAGTGGCTCATCCACCTCACCTCGTATGCCGTGGTGCCCGGCGTCCGTGCGCTGACCTCCGCCGAGCAGGCCGCGCTGCGCGGGGTTGTCGACGGCTTCGGACCCGACGACATCGCCGAGCTGGCCGAGATCGAGCGGGTCACCGTGCACGACGTCAAGGCAGTGGAGTACTACCTCAAGAAGCGGCTGACCACGATCGCGCCCGATCCCGCCGATGCGGGCCTGGCCGAGTTGATCCACTTCGCCTGCACGAGCGAGGACATCAACAACCTCGCCTACGCGCTCATGGTCAAGGGGGCGGTCGAACGGGTCTGGCTGCCGCGAGCCCAGGGCCTGGTCGAGCAACTCTCGGCGATGGCCCGCGACCTGGCCGACCTGCCGTTGCTGGCGCACACTCACGGTCAGCCGGCGACGCCCACGACGATGGGCAAGGAGCTCGCCGTGACGGCGTTCCGCCTCGGGCGGCAGCTCGCCCGGGTGAGCGGCACGGCATACCTGGGCAAGTTCAACGGCGCGACCGGCACCTACGGCGCGCACCTGGCCGCCGTGCCCGATCACGACTGGCAGTCGACCTCCAAGGCGTTTGTGGAAAGCCTTGGGCTGCAATGGAATCCGCTCACCACGCAGATCGAGAGTCACGACTGGCAGGCCGAGGTCTATGCCGACCTGGCGCGCTTCAACCGCATCCTGCACGGGCTGGCGGTCGACATGTGGACCTACATCTCCAAGGGCTACTTCGCGCAAGTGCGTGGGCAGGGCACGGTCGGGTCGAGCACGATGCCGCACAAGGTCAACCCGATCCGCTTCGAGAACGCCGAGGCCAACCTCGAGGTCTCGACCGCCCTGCTGGACGTGCTCGCCGCGACGCTCGTCGAGTCACGGATGCAGCGCGACCTCACCGACTCGTCGATGCAACGCAATATCGGCACGGCGTTCGGCCACTCGCTGCTCGCGATCGACAATGTATGCCGTGGCCTCGCCGGCCTCGACGCTGTGCCGACCGTGATGATCGACGATCTCGAGGCGAACTGGGAGGTGCTCGCCGAGCCGATCCAGTCGGCGATGCGGGCGCTGGCGGCGCGCGGGATGCCGGGCATGGACCAGCCTTATGAGCGGCTCAAGGAGTTGACTCGGGGACGCCGGATCGGAGCCGACGACCTGCGCGAGTTCATCGACGGGCTCGGGCTGCCCGAGGATGTGCGGCTACGCCTGCAGGCCATGACACCGCGCACCTACGTCGGCATTGCACCAGCGCTGGTCGACCACCTCGGCTAGCGCCCGGACCAGCCCAGCGCGAGCAGCGACGCGACCGGTTAGACGGTGACTCGGCCGTTGGGGCCTTCGAAGGTGACCGACATCAGCCCGGGCGTGCCGCGCGGCGCGACAAAGGTGAACTCCAGCGTCGAGGGCACATAGTCATCGGGCAGTCCGCACCAGTGGCGCACCCGCATCGGGTCGCCCGCGATCTCCAGGCCCGCGAGGCGCACCTCCGAGGGGGCATCGCCGGACGGGTGCTTGGTGCCGTTGTCCCACTGCACATAGAAGGGCAGCTGCGGGTCGGCGATCAGGCCCTTGACGCCCAGCTGGCGCCAACGCACTTCGTGCCCGTCGGGGGTATGCCGGTAACCCTCCGTGGCGGTGCGCTCCAACCGCTTCTCGATCTCGGTGATGTCGTCGACGCGGACCACCCAGCCGATCCAGCCGCCACCTTGCTCGGACCGGGAGCGCACCGCCTGACCGAACGGTGCGCGGCAGGAGGCGGGGTGGTCGAGGACTTCGACGACCTCGACATAACGCTCGCCGGCGAGGGGAAGGATCACGTTCCGGGTGCCGAAGCGGGGGTGCACTCCACCGTCGATCGCCGGCACGCCGATCATCTTCGCCAGGCGGTCTGCGGTGGCGTGCAGGCCATCCTGCTCGGCTGCGTAGGAGACGTGGTCGACGCGCATGCGCTCAATCGTGGCACACCTTGAGTGGTGCTCTTGACCAGCGCTTAACCACGCGCTATAGGGCTAGTCGCCAGCCTCAGGGGTGTAAGCGTTTCGACGTCCGCTGCCGCACGGCCTCGAAGAGCACGATCGCCGCGGCGGCAGCGACGTTGAGCGAATTCGCCTTGCCAGACATGGGAATTCGCACCCGCTCACCTGCCTTGAGCATCGCGTGCGACACCCCGTGCTTCTCGGCGCCGACGACGATAGCTAACGGTCCGGTGAGATCGAGGTCCGTATAACGGACATCCGTCTCAGGGGTCGTGACCACCATTCGGATGCCGTGCTGCTTTGCCCACGCCATCGTGACCGCAGTCGTGTCGCTGGCCACCGGCACGGCGAAGACGGTGCCCTTGCTGGCGCGCACGACGTTGGGATTGCCCCAGTCGGTGACCCCGTCGGCAGCGATGACAGCGTCCACTCCGGCGGCATCGGCAGTGCGCACCATCGCGCCGAGATTGCCGGGCTTCTCGACACCCTCGGCGATGAGAACGAACGGATCTGGTGGCAGCTCGAGCGTCCCGACGGCGCGGTCGACGGACCCGACGACGGCGATGAGGCCGTCCGGGCCCTCGCGATAGGCGACCTTCTCGAACGCCGCCCGGCTCAACTGCACGATCTCGACGCCCAGCGCGCGAGCCCGCCCGACGAGATCCTGCTGCCGGCCGATGTCTTGCACCCCGGCATACCCGGCTGGGCTGTAGAGCTCGGGACACACGTAGAGGCTGCGCGGGACGATGCCGGCCCCGAGCGCGAGCGCGAGTTCTTCGTAGCCCTCGACGAGGGTCACCCCCGCCGCGTCGCGCGCCCGGCGGCGCCGCAGTCCAACGAGGGACTTCAGCCGCGGGTTGGCGAGGGAGGAAATGACGAGTTCGCTCATGGCGACCCCAGGGTATGCCGTGTGGTTGAACGAAGTCAGCGCGCACCGAGGTCGGTCAAACCCCCGGATCGTATGAAGGCCCGATAGGGTGACTGCGCTGATCAACCTGACGCGGGGATATCGCTCATGCACGAGTTGTTGGCCGGGCGTTACGAGCGGCGTTCTTCTCTGGGCTGGGGGTCCATGGGAGAAGTCTGGCTTGCCTATGACACCGTGCTGCGCCGCAATGTCGCCATCAAGGTGTTGCGCCGCGGACCCGAGGCTGTTCCCCACTCCGTCGAACGGATGATGCGCGAGGCGAGACTGGCCGCCTACCTGCAACATCCCAGAGTCGTCGTCGTGCATGACCTCTTGGTTGTCGATGGCAGCCCTGTTGTCATCATGGAATACGTCGACGGCGAGAGCCTGGCCGCCCGGTTGACTCGCGAACGGCGCATCCCTGTCGACCAGGCCGCCAGCATCGGCCGAGACGTCTGCCTGGCCCTTGCCGCCGCCCATGCCGCGAATATCGTGCATCGCGACGTGAAACCCGCAAACATCATGCTTGACCGCTCGGGGCGGGCGAAGCTGGCCGACTTCGGCATCGCTCGCGGCAACGAAGAGACGGGGCTGACCGGCACCGGTCAAATGATCGGCACGGTCGCGTTCATGGCCCCGGAAATCGCCCTGGGCGAGGAACCCAGCCCCGCCGCAGATATCTACTCCCTGGGCTCCACCCTGTATGCCGCCCTGGAGGGACACGCCCCGTTCCAACGCGATGATGGGGCGCGTCAAAACACGGCGTCCATGCTGCTGCGCATGATCCGTGAGGATGCTCCGGCACCGCAGTATTCCGGCCCACTTGCGTCGCTGCTCACGACCATGCTCGACCGCGAACCTGGGCGGCGACCCGACGCCCACCAAGTCCTCACCGCGCTCTCAACCCATTTCGAACGCTCCGCCAGTACCTCCTCATCCAGCGGAGGCCAGTGGAGTCACCCAGAACCTCCCGAGGTCACTCGAGCGGCCGGCGTCGTCGATGACGCCATCACCGAACCACCTGACCAAACATCTGGAGACCCAACTGGCGACACCTCTGGGGAACCCCCCGGAGAACCATCTGACGCCCAACCGATCCACACGCACACGGCAGCACACTCGACGCCTGACCAGCCCAACGACTACGCGGTCACCATCAAACGGGACAGACTCCCAAGTGCACCGATTGAGGCCTCACCCGAGGCGTCACCGGGGGAACCGACGAAGGTGCCGAACGAGCTGCCAACCGAGGTTGCGGTCCAGCAGCCAATCCGCGGCGGAGCACCTCACCCCACGGACGAACCTCCACCGACGGACCACGCCCCGGCGGAACACCCACCGGCACCACCG
>Ga0116175_1001511_pt1 | contig 14921 bp, 12 predicted proteins | sample AD_UKC125_MetaG_FD_89802 | JGI IMG/M metagenome (GOLD analysis project Ga0116175, IMG submission 89802) | Active sludge microbial communities of municipal wastewater-treating anaerobic digesters from USA - AD_UKC125_MetaG | ecosystem: Engineered > Bioreactor > Anaerobic > Digestate | place: USA... | reverse complement strand
GGTGGTCAGCGCGGCGGCGATCGCCGTGGTCAACGGCACCGACAGTGCGATGGCGATGCCGCCGACGAAGGATCGGCCCAGCTCCACGGCCACCGCGTCGGTGGTCACCAGCGAACCGAACGGCTGCTGGGCCACCGAGAACAACAGCAGCAGGGGCAGCGCGCTGCCCGCGTAGGCGAAGATCAGCGTGTATACGGTGCTCGCGATATGGTCGCGGCCCACGCGCATCGCCGCCCGGAACGTTGCCAGCCGCGACGGTTCACCCGCCGCGGCCAATTCGAACGCGGCCGAGGCCTGGGTGATCGTGACGTCGTTGAGCACTCCGAGCGCACCGATGATGAAGCCGGCCAGCAACAACCCGCTGATCGAGATACTGCCCTGGTAGACCTGCAGGTTCATCGTCTGATCGCCGGACAGGCCGGTCAGGTTCATCGTGGTGATGGCCAGCGCGGACAGGGCACCGGCCAGGAACAGCGACACCAGCGTGCCCAGTAGGGCCGAACTGGTGCGCATACTCACCCCGTGCGCCAGATACAGCACCACGAACAGGATCACGGCCGAGGACACCACCGCGACCGCGACGGGCGAGCTGCCTTCCAGGATCGCGGGCAGCGTGAAGAAACCCAGCACGGCGAAGGCGAAGACCAGCCCGATGATCGAGCGGAGCCCGCGCCACGAGGCGACCAGCACGATCGCCGCGACAAACGCGATCGCCCAGAGGATCGTCGCCGTCCCGCGCCGGAAGTCGAAGAATCCGTAGCGAACGCCGCCGTCGGGCGTGGGGGTGACCGCGACCCGGATCTTGTCGCCGACATGCAGGGTCGGCTGGCCCGGCTGCGGGTCGTCGAGCGTGCGTTCGTCGATGGCCACGCTGTCCGGGCCCTGACCGGACTGGGCCCGGTTCGTCGGAACCTCCAACAGCGTGAACCGGCCCTTGTGCTGCCCCGATGTCAGTTTGACGATGTTCTGGATACATGGGCCGACGCCCTCGTTCTCCACCGCGATATCGGCGGTGTCCTGCACCGTGCCGCTCAGCGGGTTGAGACAGTTCGCCCGTCGCTGCTCGAAGATCTCGGCGTCGACGGTGGTAATCGAACCGCCGTCGGCGGACCGGAACTGGGTGGGGATCGGGTGATCGCTGTACGACGGCCACAGCACCATCGCCCCGGCCGCCACCCCGAGCCCGATGAGGCTCAACGCGCCGATGACCACCCACCGGGCGAGCGGCGAGAACGAGGCGGCAATCGCCGACAGATCGTGCGAGTGTCCGTGCCCGTGCGAGTGGGCGCGTCCGCCGGCATTGTCGTGTCCGGGCCGGCCGGGGCGTGATGGGGTCACGCGGCCACAGTAGAGGATTCCGCCGGGCACGGTGGTATCCGCGGGCCCGGGCGCGGCCCGCGTACAGCTCCGCCAGTGCGCCGATGCGTGAGACGATCGCCTGATGCGCGAGGAATACGACGCGACCACCGTCGGCGACGGTCCGGCGCGGCCCGAACGTGACGCGGCCGGATCCCTGACGACGGTGATCATCGCTTTCGTGATGAACATTCTGGTGGCGCTGGCCAAGTCGGCGGCGGCCCTGGTGACGGGGTCGGCGGCGATGGTCGCCGAGGCGGCGCATTCGTGGGCCGACGCCGGCAATGAGGTGTTCTTGCTGATCGCCGAACGGCGCGGCGCGCGGGGCCGCGACAGGCGGCACCCGTTCGGTCACGGACGGGAGACCTACATCTGGTCGATGTTTGCCGCGTTCGGTCTGTTCACCGTCGGCGCGGTGGTGTCGATCATGCACGGGGTGAGCGCGCTGCGGCACCCCGAAGAAGGAGGGGACTACCTGGTCGGCTACATCGTGCTCGCTGTTTCGGCTGTGCTGGAAGGTGTTTCATTCCTGCAGTCGTTGCGGGAGGCCCGCTCGGGCGGCCGTCGCCTGTCGATGCATCCGGTGCGATACATCATTCGCACCTCCAACACGACGCTGCGGGCCGTATTCGTGGAGGACGCCGCCGCGCTGATCGGTCTCACGATCGCCGCGGCGTGTATGGCATTGCACGAGGTCACCGGCGATGCCACCTGGGACGCGGTCGGATCGATTCTGGTGGGCGTGCTGCTCGGCTTTATCGCGGTGTTCCTGATCACCCGCAACAGCGAGTTCCTGGTCGGGCAGCCCGCGCTGCCCGGACGCCGCGAACTGGCGTTGCGGCATCTGCTCGAACACCCCTCCGTCGACCGGGTCACCTACCTGCATCTGGAATACGTGGGGCCCGAGCAGTACTATCTGGTCGCGGCCGTCGACATCGTCGGAGATCTGGCCGAACATGATCTCGCGGTACGGTTGCGGGACATCGAGGCGCAGATCGAAAGCCTCGACTCGGTCGTCGAGGCGGTCCTGACCTTGGCCACACCCGACGAACCGTCACTGACGCCGCACCCGGCGTAGTTTGGCGAAGGTGCAACTGCGAATCTTCACCGAACCACAGCAAGGGGCCACCTACGACGACCTGGCGCGGGTGGCCGTCGCCGCCGAGGATCTCGGCTTCGACGCCTTCTTCAGATCCGATCATTACTTGGCGATGAATGCCCCCGGTGATCCCGGACCGACCGACGCGTGGCTGACATTGGCGGGGTTGGCCCGCGACACCACGCGCATCAGGCTCGGCACCCTGGTCACCTCCGCGACGTTCCGGTATCCGGGACCGCTGGCGATCGGTGTGGCCCAGGTCGACCAGATGAGCGGTGGCCGTGTGGAACTGGGATTGGGCGCGGGCTGGTTCGCGGCCGAACACGCCGCCTACGGCATTCCGTTCCCGCCGCTCGGCGAACGTTTCGACCGTCTCGAGGAACAACTGTCGATCATCACCGGACTGTGGGCGACGCCCGCCGGTGACCGGTTCGCCTTCGACGGAGCGCACTACACGTTGAGCGACTCGCCCGCCCTGCCCAAACCGGTGCAGGGCATGCCCGGACATCCTTCCTCGATGTCGGCGGCCGCGCCGCACCCCGGACCGCCGATCATCATCGGTGGTCAGGGCAGGGTGCGTACCCCGGCGCTCGCCGCCCGCTTTGCCGCCGAGTTCAATGTGGTGTTCGAGCAGCCCGACGTCGCCGAGACCCGGGTGGCGCGGGTACGTCAGGCGTGCGAGCGGATCGGCCGTGATCCGTCGGGCCTGGTCTACTCGGCGGCGCTGGTGCTGTGCACGGGCCGCACCGACGCCGAACTGTCCGCACGTGCCGACGCCATCGGCCGGGAGGTCGATGAGTTGCGTCTGAACGGGGCCGCGGGTACGCCCGCGGAGGTGGTGGAGAAGATCGAGCGGTACCGGGCCGCCGGGATCAGCAGGATTTACCTGCAGGTGCTGGACCTGTCCGACCTCGACCACCTCGCGTTGGTCGCCGACAAGGTCGCACCGCACCTCGCATCGATGTAGGGACCCGGACAGAACGGAGCACCAATCCCGCTGCCGAGACCGGCAGGGGATCGGTGCTCCGTTCTTCTGTCGCTGGGTGGACTCGATCAGCAGATCGAGATGCGGAACTGTCCGACCGGGATATGGACGCACACGCTGACCGAGCCGATCGCGTAGTACGGTTCCTTCTCGACGGGCGCTGCGGAAGCTGTCGGGGCAACGGCTCCGGTGATCGCGAAAGCCGCTGCAACCGTGCCCAATCCGATGGCGATTCGTTTCTTCACTGCTACTCCTCGATATCGTTGGTGGTCGCCGGTCGCCTTGGCGCACAAGACGTCAGTGCCAAAATTTTCCCCGGTTCGGGGCCTTTTGCTGACTATACCCATGTCGGGAGTCGGCGAAAAGTGCTATGGCGAAAACGGTGTACATTCGTAAAGATTTGGTCCGTGTGACGGACACGCGGCGGTGGGCGGCCCGTTCAGCGGGCGTACCCGAGCAGCGACTTGACCTCCAGGAAGTCGTCGAACGCGTAGTCGCTCCATTCCCGACCGTTTCCGCTCTGCTTGTAGCCGCCGAACGGGGTGGCCGGGTCGGGCCCGGCGCCGTTGATGAAGATCTGCCCCGCCCGGATCCGGGCGGCCACCGAGCGTACGGTGTCGACGTCCTCGCCGGAGACATAGCCGGCCAGACCGTAGTCGGTGTCGTTGGCGATCGACACCGCGTCGTCGACGTCGTCGTAGCCGATGATCACCAGGACGGGGCCGAAGATCTCGGTACGCGCGACCTCCATGGTGTTGTCGACCTCCGCGAACACCGTCGGCCGCACGTAGTAGCCGGCCGTCAGGCCGTCGGGCCGTCCGGTGCCGCCGAAGGCGACGGTCGCCCCGGCGTCGATGCCGGATTGGATGAGGGTCTGGATCTTGTCGAACTGTGCCTGCGACACCACCGGGCCGAGCCGGGCCCCGCTGTCGGGTGCGCCGACCGTCAGCTTGGCTTCGACGGACCGGGCCGCCTCGATCGCCTCGGCCATCCGGCCGGCCGGGACCAGCATACGGGTGGGTGCGTTGCAGGACTGACCGGAGTTGTTCATCACCGACAGCACACCGTCGGCGACGTTCTTGGCGAACGACGTATCGTCGAGAATGATGTTGGGGCTCTTGCCGCCGAGTTCCTGCGCGACCCGTTTGACCGTCGGTGCCGCGGCACGCGCCACCTCGATTCCGGCGCGGGTGCTGCCGGTGAACGAGACCATGTCGATGTCGGGGTGCCCGGACAGCGCGGCGCCCACTCCGGGGCCGTCACCGTTGACCAGGTTGAACACCCCGGCCGGAACGCCTGCCGTGGCAAGGACTTCCGCGAGAATCGCAGCGCTGAACGGAGCCACCTCCGACGGCTTGACCACCATCGTGCAGCCGGTGGCCAGGGCGGGGGCGATCTTGCAGGTCAGCTGATTGAGGGGCCAGTTCCACGGGGTGATGAACCCGCACACGCCGATCGGTTCCTTGACCACCCGTGAGGTACCCCGGTCCTCGGTGAACGAGTAGCCGGGAAGCTGCGCGGCGGCCGTCATCAGGTGCGCGAGCCCGATCGGGACCTGTGAACCGGCCGCGAGGCGGTCCGGCGCACCCATCTCCTCGGTGACCGCGGCGGCCAGATCACCCATCCGATTCTGGTATTCGGCGATGATGGCGTTCAGCAACTCCACACGTTCGGCGACGGAACTGCGGCTCCACGTGGCGAACGCGCGTCGGGCGGCGTCGACGGCGGCGTCGACATCGCGGGCGCCCCCGAGGGCGACGTGACCGGCGACCTGCTCGGTGGCGGGATTGATGACATCGAGGAGGGTGGGCTCGTGGGGCTCGACCCACTGTCCGTCAATGTAGAACCTGGTGATCTCGCGCATCGTGCTCCTCCGGCTGCTGTGACGTAGGCAATACTGGTACCTACGATCACACTACTGCGATGGCGATCACGCGTGCTTCTTGATCAGCTTCTTCGCTTCGTCCCCGGTGACGTTCTTGGCGACCTGCTTGCCGTTCTTGATCTTTCGGATCGTGTAGAGGCCGTCCTTCTTGGCTGCGGCGACATGGAGTCCGGCCTTCTTGGCTGCTTTGTTGAGGTCTTCGAGCATGAGCCGGATACTACGGGGCGAAGATGAACACGCAAGCCGAATTGCGGGCGGGTTACCGTGGACGCCACCTGACAGGGGGTGCTACGGCGGCATCAACCGATGCTGCTGGCTATCGCGATGATCACGCCGGCCACGCTGAGGATGATCACCGACGCGGCCGTGCCGATGGCCAGTCGCCGGCGATGATTGGCCATCGCGTGCACGAACAGTCCGACGCAGATCAGAATGGTCGCGGCGTAGAGCGCGATACCCAGGGTGAGCAGGGCGGCACCACCATCGGCCGCCGCGATGTCGATTGTCGTCACAGGATGTCCTGAGCCCGTCGCGGATCGCCGGGATTCGCGACGCGGCGTCGGGTCCTACGGGTCAGAAGACCTGGCTCATGACGTCGGAGAGAAACGCGTACAGAGCCGGCTGTGACCGGATGAAATCCCAAATCGCTTGTTCGAACATGGACTGTCCCTCCTGAGTGATCGTGATGACGACGGACCTCACAGTATCGCCCGTATCCTGTGCCTGGTTATCGGGTCCTGATGAGCCGGCCCGTGGTCCCGGTTATCGTCTGTCCTGCCACGTCGTCCGGTCGAGCCGGTGGACCAGGCAGTCATCGCCGTCGAACGATCGCCGCCCGACCACACGGAATCCGAGTCGCTGATAGAAGCGGTGCGCGTCGGTGTTCGAGTTCAGCGGATCGATGATGATCGCCACCGTCGACGGGTCGGCGAAGGCGCCGTCGATCACCTGGGTCATCATCGAGGTGCCGTATCCGCGGCCCAGCGCATCCCTCTCGCCGATCCAGATGTCGATGGCCCGAAGATGGGGTTCCACCTCGCCCCAATAGTGGGTCGGTTCGGCCAGCGGATCGATCACCTGCATCGCCCCGATCGGCCGCCCGTCGACCTCCGCGATCAGGTGGTAGTCGGCATCACCGGCCCCGGTGATCTCCTGCGCCCAGTCGGTATTATCGAAAGCTGTTGTGGCGGCAGGGTTGTCGGTGCTGCAAGCGATGACGTGCGGTTCCCGGTCCCACTTCTGGAGAATCGGCACGTCATCCAGTGTCGCGGGGCGCAGCGTTACCTCGTGCGGTGAAGGGCCCATCGACACAGCCTACGTCGGCCCGGCATGTCCTGTAGGACGTTGCGGCGGAGCCGCACGCCGCGAGGTGGAGCCCCGGAATGGAGTGCGTATGTGCTCTGCGGAAGCGTGCCGAAACCGCTTCCACCTGCGGTCATCTGGTGCCCCTAGTCGGACTCGAACCGACACTCGGCGGATTTTAAGTCCGCTGCCTCTGCCAATTGGGCTATAGGGGCGAACACCGCACGCATCGGCCCGGTGGCCTTCCAGGCTAGGGCAGAGCTCGCGGCCGGTTGGTGGCGGGGTGGGCCAGGAGGTGCGCGTCGGTGAATCCTGTTCAGTCGGGTATCGGGTCGCGTTCAATGGGGCACGACATGCAACGCGGTCCGCCGCGGCCCCGGCCCAGTTCATTGCCGGCGATCGGAATCACCTGGATACCGTTGTCGCTGAGAAACTTGTTGGTGGTGATGTTGCGTTCGTATCCGATCACCACGCCGGGGGCCGCGGCCAGAAAATTGTTGCCGTCGTCCCACTGCGCCCGCGCGGCCTCCAGCCGGTCGATCGGGGCGCGCAGCACCCGTAGGTCGTCTACGCCGAGTGCCTCGGCGACCACCGGCCACAGATCGTTGTTCTCGGTGACCGTATAGCCACGGGATTCGTTGGTGCGCAACGTGAACGAGCGTAGCGACGCCGGCAGGTAGGGGTAGACGCTGAACGCGTCGCGGTCAACCTGCGTCATCGCGGTGTCCAGGTGCATGAACGCGCGTTCGCGGGGCAGTTCGACGACGATCGCGGTATGCACGTTGCCGCTGCGGAACAGCGCTGAGGCCAATACCTCAATACCCTGCGGTGCGGTCCGTTCGCTCAGGCCGATCATCACGTGTCCGTTGCCGATCACGAGAATGTCACCGCCTTCGATGGTGGCGGGCGCGTGGTATCCGGCGTCGTTGCCGTAGTAGAAATCGAATGACTCGGCGGTGAACATCGGATGAAAGTTGTAGATCACCTGCGAGTTGATCGTTTCGCGCTGCCGGGCCGGTTTGGCCATCGGATTGATGCTGACGCCGGAATAGATCCAGGCCGAATTGTCACGCTGAAAAAGGTGGTTGGGGAGCGGGGCGAGCAGGAAATCGTCGTCGTCGAGATAGGACAGCAGCAGGCTCGACGTGCCGTGCAGATGCGGGGCGATCTCGCGTTTGAGGAGTCCGCCGATAAGGATCTCGGCGAGTTCGCCCGCGTCGTGGGTGCTCAGGAACTCCTTGAGGGGATCGCTGAGCGCCGGACCGAACAGCGACGGTGTGGTGAGCCGCTCGCGCAGGAAGTCACGCGCACCGTCGACGTCGATGGCCTCGGTGAGCAGTCGGTGATAGCTGTGGACCCGGGTGCCGAGGTCGCGGAGCACCTGCGCGAACGCCTCGTGCTCCTCGCGTGCCCGCTCGGCCCACATGATGTCGTCGAACAACAGGTCGTCCACGTTGGATGGGGTCAGCCGCAGCAGCTCGACGCCAGGTTTGTGCAGAATCACCTGCCGGAGCGGACCGACCTCCGAGTCGACGTGAAATGCCATGTGGTCACCTACGTTTCCGGGCGTTCGGCGTGACTGTGTCCGGTGCGCCCCGGTGCCACGCCGGCCTCGCTGTCACGCTAACACCGCCCGGTCGGTGTCGTCGGATGTTCGGCGAGGCTTGCCCAAATGGGTTACTGGCGTTAACTTAACGGCATTAACCCACGGGAGGACAGCAGACATGGGGGAACTCCGATGCCCGAACGCCTGACCCGAGCGATCATCGGCGCGCCGCGAACGGTGCTGATCATCGCTCTTATTCTCTTCATCGGCGCGGGAATCTACGGCGCGGGCGCCGCCAAGGACCTGCTCCCCGGCGGGTTCAGCGACCCCGATTCCGAATCGTCGGTGGCCGAGCGAATCCTGGATGAGCGCTTCGACCGGGGCGGCCTGCGGGCCGTGATCAAACTCGACGTCGATCTGGGCACCGACATTTCCACCGATCCCGCCGCGAGCCAGGTCGGCCGACAGATCATCGACGAGCTGAAGACCATCGACTACGTGCAGGACCCGGTCCTGTCGATCTGGGACCAGCCCCAACTGGAGGCGGGACTGCTCAGCATCGACAGATCCTCGACGCAGATCATCGTCAGCCTGTCCGGCGGCGAGGACAAGGCACCCGCCCGCGCCGAGGAACTGTCCGACAGGTTCAGCGGAGAACGGCAGGGCGTACGGATCCGGGTCGGCGGGCAGGCCATGGTGTTCGCAGAGATCAATACCCAGTCCTCCCGCGACCTGGCCATCGCCGAGGCGATCGCCATCCCCATCACCTTCCTCGTGCTGATCATCGTGTTCGGCGGGGTGGTCGCGGCCTCGCTGCCCGTCGGTATCGGCATCATCGCGATCGTGCTGACCTTCGCATACCTGCGGCTCATAGCGATCTTCACCGACGTGTCCGTCTACGCGCTCAACCTCGCGACCGCGATGGGTCTGGCGCTGGCCATCGACTACACACTGCTGCTGATCACCCGCTATCGGGAGGAGGTGCACGCCGGCCGAGGACGCGAGGACGCCATCGTGATCACGATGGCCACCGCGGGCCGCACCGTCCTGTTCTCGGCCATCACCGTCGCGCTGGCGCTGGCCGCGCTGGTGATCTTCCCGATGTACTTCCTGCGTTCGTTCGCCTACGCGGGTATCGGTGTGGTGGTGGTGGCGCTGGCCGCCGCGCTGATCCTGACGCCCGCACTGCTGACCGTGCTCGGGCCCCGCGTCGACAGTCTCGGCGTGAGCCGCCTGCTGCGCCGGGCCGATCGCCCGCAGCCCGCCGTCGAGGGCACCGTCTGGTACCGGATCGGCCGGTTCGCGATGCGCCGCGCCGTCGTCGTCATGGTCGCGGTCACCGCGTTCCTGCTGCTGCTCGGTGTGCCGTTCCTGTCGTTCAAATTCGGCTTCCCCGACGATCGGGTGCTGCCCGCATCGGCCAACTCGCACCAGATCCAGCAGGAGGTCCGCGACACCTACGCGCAGAACCTGTCGGGGGTGTCGACGGTGGTCGTGACCGGCGCCAACGACCCCGACAGCTTCGCGCTGCGCAGCTACAGCCAAGACCTGGCCAGAGTCGAGGGCGTCGACTCGGTGACATCGTCGGCCGGCCTGTTCGTCCAGGGGGCGCAGGTGGCCGAGGGCGACCCGACGGCCACTTCCGGCGGTATCGCGATCCTCACCGTGTCGTCCTCGCTGGAGCCGACCAGCCAGGAGGGCGGTGACCTGGTCAGGGCCCTGCGCGAAGTCGAACCGGCCGAGGGGATGGAAGCCTGGGTCACCGGGATCGCCGCAGGCGGCATCGACGCCGTCGACTCGATCTACGAGCACCTGCCGGCGGTGCTGGCGGTGATCGCCGTGGCCACCTTCATCCTGCTGTTTCTGTTCACCGGGTCGGTGGTGCTGCCGTTCAAGGCGCTCATCCTCAATGTGCTGTCGTTGACAGCGACGTTCGGGGCGATGGTGTTCATCTTCCAGGAAGGTCACCTCGGTGGCTTCGGGACTGTCGCGACCGGGCATCTCGTCGCCACCATGCCGGTCCTGATGTTCTGTATCGCGTTCGGGCTGTCGATGGACTACGAGGTGTTTCTGCTCGGCCGGATACGTGAGGAGTTCCTGGCCTCGGACGGTAGCCGGGAGGCCGGTGACCACGCCGTGGCCGTCGGCCTGGCCAAGACCGGCCGGGTGATCACCGCCGCCGCGTTGCTGATGAGCATCGTGTTCGCCGCGATGGCGGCCTCCGGTGTGTCGTTCATGCGGATGTTCGGAGTGGGGTTGGCCATCGCCGTGTTGATGGACGCCACCCTGATCCGGCTGCTGCTGGTGCCCGCGTTCATGCGGCTGATGGGGCGGCTCAACTGGTGGGCGCCGGCCCCCCTGCGCCGGTTGCATCAGCGGATCGGCCTGTCGGAATCATGACGGCGCGGCGACGGTCCCCACGCGGATCCGGCGAGCGGCTCGCGGGCGAGATCATCGACGCCGCCACCGACCTGCTCATCGCGGCCGGCGACGACTCGGCGGTGTCCATCCGCTCGGTCGCCGCCCGTGTCGGGGTCACCCCGCCGTCGATCTACCTGCACTTCGCCGACAAGCAGGAATTGCTCGACGAGGTGTGGCTGCGCTACTTCGAATCGATCGACAGTGTGCTCGAGGCCGCGGGCGACGGCGTCGACGATCCGCTCGAACGGCTGGTGCGGATGGGGATGGCCTATGTGCGCTTCGCCGCGAGCGCGCCGGCGCTGTACCGGCTGCTCGACGTCAGAACCCCGGGCAAGGGACACGGTTCGAAGGGCGACGAGGCGCTGATGACATCCGCGTTCGTCCGATTTCACGAGGTGGTCGCCGAACTCGTCGAGTCCGGGGGCGTCACCGACCGCGCTCCGGGTGACCTGGTGCTGGAACTCTGGGCCGCCGCGCACGGCATCGCGTCATTGATGATCGCCCTACCGGACCTGGGCTGGGATACCGATCTGTCGCACGCCGAGCACATGTTCACGGTACTGAGCCGGGGGATTCTCACCTCGGGTTCGCCCCGCGCCGATACGGTGGAGCAGCCGTGATGGTCAAGAGTAGGTAAAGTCGGAACCCTACGTACCCGTCACACGTTGGGGGAAGTAGACGCCCTACCCAGAAGGAGCCTGTGGTGAGAGAGAGCAGTAACCCGGTTATGCGCGGAGTCGTCCGCGATAACCAGACCGGCTATGCCGGATTCGGCGCCGGGGCCGCGGGGGCGGCCCAGGGCGCGATGTTCAACCAGCGCGGTCAGCAGTACGACCCTTACGCCCAGCAGCTACAGCCGCCCACCCAGCCGGCGACGCGCCAGCTCACCGTCGATGATGTGGTCACCAAGACCGCCATCACGCTCGGTGTGCTCACGCTGTCGGCGATCATCTCGTACTTCTTGGTCGACGCCAACGACTCGCTGGCCACCCCGCTGCTGGCGGTCGGCGCGATCGGCGGTCTGGTGCTGGTCCTGGTCGCCAGTTTCGGCCGGAAACAGGACAACCCGGCCATCGTGCTCGCCTACGCGGCGTTCGAGGGGCTGTTCGTCGGATCGATCTCGTTCGTCTTCGGCAACTGGGTGGTCAGCGGTGACACCTCGGCCGGTGCGCTGATCGGTCAGGCCGTCCTGGGCACGTTCGGCGTGTTCTTCGGAATGCTGGTGGTGTACAAAGTCGGTGCCATCCGCGTCACGCCGCGGTTCACCCGGATGCTGTTCGCCGGCATGATCGGCGTCGTCGTGCTGATGCTTGGCAACCTGGTGGCCGGATTCTTCACCGACGGCGGTTTCGGATTGCGCGACGGTGGCCCGCTGGCGATCATCTTCTCATTGGTCTGCATCGGCATCGCCGCGTTCAGCTTTCTGCTCGACTTCGATTCGGCCGACCGGCTGATCCGCGCCGGAGCCCCATCGAAGGCCGCCTGGGGTGTGGCGCTCGGCCTCACCGTGACCCTGGTCTGGCTGTATGTCGAGATCCTGCGTCTGCTGAGCTACTTCAACTCCGACTAGGGCGTGTCTCCAATTCTTCTGTCGAGGACGGCAAAGGGAATTGGGGAACAGGCCACAGTCGCGGATCGCTGGTTTCACGACGATCGCCGCGCCCTCTCCGAAGAGAGGGCGCGGCGACGTTTTGGCACCCCGCCGACTGCCGGACATCGGCCGTATGATCGCGATACCGGATGTCGTCGGTGGCGGTAGGTGGGCTATCACCGGCATTCGTCGGATATGGTTCCGGGGCGACGGTGACCGGGCCGGAGTCGGCTATCGGGCCGACGGAACAGTCGTCGCCGGCCCGAGACGACCAAGACCGCGGCGGCTGACACCCGATGAAATGTCAGTGGTCGATGTCAGAATCTGATTCAGCCTGGATGCGGTTCGGTACCAGGAAGCCTCGAGGAGATCAGGAACTATGGCCGATAGCGTTGCGAACAAAGTCGATGAACCGACTTCGGATGAATCGAAAGAATTCGAAGGACTGGCTCGCTTCTGGCTGCCGCCGGAGATGGTCGACCTGCGGGAGACTGCGGTTCTGGGCGGGTACGACATCGAAGTGCGCAACCGCTGTCTCGACGATGGAACTCCCTGCTGCACCATGCTGGTGCATAGTGTCGATGCCGACGGTAACGACCGCGACGACTTTGTGTGCTTCACTACCGACTACGTCGGCGGGGAATGGGTGGTGCCACGCGGCGGTACCGGTACGTTGCCCAATTTACTATCCGGGAAGGGCATTGCGGTTCAGTCGGTTCCGGTCCGCGAACTACTCCGTCGCATCGGTACTCACACTAATCCGTGGGATGTGGCGGTGTCCGATGATCCTGTGCGGTGCGCGACGGCGCAGGACGAGTACCTCCGGATCTTTTCCTACGGTACTTATGACGAGATGGTTGGTGCGAACGCCGAGCATCTCGCGCGAGCTTCGCAATCTGAGGATTTTCGTGCGCTGTATACCGTCGGGATTCTCTGCGGTCACGACGTCATAATCAGAAATAGCCGTGTCGAGGACACGCTCGAAACCGGAGTCCGTGTCCAGCTAGTCGATCGTGACGGCGCACCGGAAGGTACTCCGGTCGATGCCGTATCGGTATACCACGATGGTGAATGGAAACTTGACCCGGAGCGCGTCGGGTTGCTGAATGAGGCTGACGGAACCCTTGAACCCACGCCGGTCGAGGATTTGTTGGATTTCATGGTTTCGCAGGTGAACGACTGGGATTTTGCCGATGAGACGTTGGTCGAAGAGGACGGCCCGGCGCTGACCGAGCGGCAGCGGCGGACGATGCGTGCCACGCTGGCCGAAGCCGGCAACCTCGACGTCGCCGACCTGCGGGCGGTCATCCTGACACTCTCGGTATACCAACCTGTCACCGACCGGTACGAGGGCCGAGACTACCGCACCGTATGGTACTCGTCGCAGCGTGAGCACATCGCCGGCTGGCTCGCCGAGTACTCCGGCCCGGGCGCGTACAACAGGCGCACCGGCTCGGGCAGTTCCAAGGCGTTCTACGGGCGGTTCAAATGTGCGCCCGGACTTCTCTGGCTTGCCGAGGCGCTCGGCGAGGACCCGGCCATCTGCGATCGGGCGATCACCGCGGCCGACGCGGCGGGGAGTAACGTCGCATCGCAGTGCGGCGCGTTCCGCAAAATCGTCCCGTGGTCGCGGATCGTGGAACTACTCGACCGGACATTGGCCATTGGCGGGTCGACTACCTGACCGCGGAGTGCTGCTCAGCTCCTGCAAACGCCGACCCGCCGGGACACCGCGCGCAGCAGTGTTTGCCACTCGTCGTTGCCCTGACCGGCGAAATCACCCGACGGGTGTAGTTGTACGGTGTGCGCCATGCGTACACCGGTCAGGCAGCTTTCCGGGACCACGGTGATGTACTGCCCCTGGAAACCATTGGCCTGGAAGCCGCGCGGTGTGGCGCCCGACCACCACTGGTAACCATATGAGCCGACATTCTCGTCGGCGGCATCACGGGCCGGTCGACGGTTCATCGTCGCCTCGGTGACCCAGGAGCGGGACACCACTTGGCGCCCGCCGACGGCCTGTCCGCCGTTACGCATCAGCTCGCCGAACCGGAGGAAGTCCACCGGCCGGGCAAACAAGGACATCGACGCCACCGCGGCCCCGGTCCGATCGGTCATGATGTCGGCGTCGGCCTCCATTCCGGTCGGCCGCCAGACCTTCTCCGCGATGGTCGTGCTCAGTGGGCGGGCATAGACAGACTCCAGCAGCCAGCCCAGCACCTGGGTGTTGGCGCTGTTGTAGTTGAACGCCGTGCCCTGGGGGGCCACCCGGGGGAGTGCAAGCAGGAACTCGTTGCGGGTCTTACCGATTCGGCCGCCTGAGTGGTAGTCGAGGGCGAGATCGATCCATTGCAGGAACTGGTCGTTCGCCGTGATCTCGGAGGTGTGTTCGTCCCATTTCACTCCCGATCGCATCAGCAGGATGTTCCTGATCGTCGTACCCTGCCAGGCCGACCCACGGACGCCGGGGACGTACCGCTCGATCGGCTCGTCGAGGGAGGATATCCGGCCCTCGTCGACGGCGATTCCGACGAGAGTGGAGATCACCGATTTGGTTGTCGACCATCCGTGGTGTGCGGTGGTGCGCCGGTAACCGTTCGCGTAGAACTCGGCGATCATCGAGCCGTCGCGCATCAACAACAGCGCGTCGGTCTGGGTGTCGCGGATAAAGTCGCGGACGGTTTTCGTCCGGCCTGACCACCGGTAGCTCACCGACCCGATATCGACGGGTGACCG